>WNFP01012501.1_pt1 | contig 10923 bp, 9 predicted proteins | sample 5400201 | NCBI WGS metagenome assembly WNFP01 (sample SAMN13153355, study PRJNA577476) | soil metagenome | isolation source: 115 cm saprolite under Madrone tree | place: USA:California | collected 2016-06-14
GTACCCTGCGGGCGTGGCCGTGCTGGAGCACTTCGATCTCACGATTCCCGCCGGTTCGTCGCTCGCCATCGTTGGACAGAACGGCGCCGGCAAGACCACGATCGCAAAGCTCCTGTGCCGGTTGTACGATCCGCAATCCGGTGCGATCGAGATCGACGGAGTGGATATTCGCGAGTTCGATCTCGCGTCGTGGCGCTCGCGCGTTGCGGCCGTGTTCCAGGATTTCATCCGCCTCGAGCTGCCGCTGCGCGACAACGTGGCGCCCGCAGGCGCGCCAGACGACGTCGTGCGCGCGGCTCTGGAGTCGGCCGGCGCGACGAAGTTAGCCACACTGGACACGATTCTCGCCCGCGGGTACGAAGGCGGCACCGACTTGTCGGGCGGCCAATGGCAACGCGTCGCGCTCGCCCGAGCGCTGGCGGCCGTCACGATGGGCGCCGGCGTGGTGCTGCTGGACGAGCCGACGGCCCAGCTCGACGTGCGCGGGGAAGCGGAGATCTTCGATCGCTTGCTCACCGCGACGCGGCATTGCACGACCATTCTGATCTCCCATCGCTTCTCCACGGTCCGCCATGCCGATCGTATCTGCGTGCTCGAGCACGGCCGGGTCATCGAGCTCGGAACTCATGACGAGCTCATGGCGCTCGGCGGGCGCTATCGGACGATGTTCGACCTGCAGGCGCAGCGTTTCAGCGTCCCGGACGAGGAGGAGGGCACGACCTATGACGTCCTCTCCTGATCGGGATCGCGCGCCCTGGACGCCTGGAACGATTGACCCGCTGCCTCCTGCGCTGTCGTCGATGTGGAGGCTGTGCAAGCTGGGGTATCGCCACGAGCCGCGCTTGATGGTCGTGGCGTTCGTGCTGTCGCAGCTCGCAGCGCTGCCCGATGCGCTCCTTGCCTTATGGCTGATGCTGCTCGGCAAAGGCGTTCTGGAGCACCGACCCGGCATGGTGGAAGGGGCGGCGATCGGGCTAGGCGTGTCGACCGCCGCAACGTGGTTTCTCCGCACGGTCAGCACGCGCGTGCAGCGCCGCTTCCGCGACAAGGTGACCATCGCTCTCGAATCCCATGTCGCACAACTGCAAGCTTCGGTCGCGACCGTCGCGCATCAGGAACGCCCGGAGTATCTCGATCGGCTCTCCATGCTCCGCAATCAGGTGTTTGTGCTCGACCACATGTACATGTCCCTGTTTTCCACGCTCGGGTGGATTCTGCGGCTGGGCGTGACGATGGCGCTGCTGGCCTCGATTCACCCTGCGCTCGTCCTGCTCGTGGTGTTCGCGATCCCGACCGTGTTGACGTCGACGTGGCGGCCCGAGGTCGAGAGATCCGCGCAGGAGCGTGGGGCACAAACCAGTCGGCTGGCGCGTCACCTTTTCACCATCGCCACCACCGCGCCTCCGGGGAAGGAAGTTCGGGTTACCGGCATCGGAGAACTCCTCGTTACAGAGCGCCGAGCGGCGTGGGAGCGCTGGTACGGACCGGTGGCTGCGGCTAGGTGGGGCTCGGCGTTTTGGCACGCACTGGCGTGGGCAATATTCGGCTTGGCGTACGTGGGTGCGGTGGTGTTCGTGTCGTCCGGCCTCCGCGCCCAAGCCAGCCAAGTGCTGCTAGTGCTCGCCGCAGGTGCGCGGCTGTCGGCATACATCGGCGCCACCGTCGGCGAGATTGGATTCCTGCGCGGATTCTGGATGGATGGCTCTCGGCGGCTTGCGTGGCTCGAGGACTACGCCGCCTCCGTCGCGGCGTCGGGCGATCTTCCGGTTCCCACCGTGTTGCACCGCGGCATCCGGCTCGACCACGTATCGTTCGCGTACCCCGGCACGTCACGCGTTGTGCTGGACGACGTGTCTGTGACACTGCCCGCGGGCGCGGTCGTCGCGATTGTCGGCGAGAACGGCGCCGGCAAGACCACGCTGGTCAAGCTGCTCGCGAAGATGTACGAGCCGTCATCTGGTTCGATCCTCGTGGACGACACACCGCTGTCACGCTTGCCAGCCGGCGAGTGGCGGGCGCGTCTCGCGGGCGCGTTCCAGGATTTTTTCCGCTTCGAATTCCGCGCGGGGCACACGGTCGGCTTGGGCGACCTCCCCCGGCTGGACGACGAGCCCGCCGTGGTCGCCGCTGTTCACCGTGCCGGCGCCAGCGACGTCGTCGCCCGTCTGACGTCAGGCCTCGACACGCAGCTCGGTCCGACGTGGCCGTCCGGAGTCGAGCTATCGTTCGGCCAGTGGCAGAAGCTTGCGCTGGCGCGTGGCTTCATGCGCGATCAGCCCCTGCTGCTGGTCCTCGACGAACCCACCGCCGCGCTGGACGCAGAGACGGAACACGCGCTGTTCGAGCGCTACGCCGCAGTGGCGCGCGGCACCGGCGAGAGCGACAGCGGCCGCATCACGATCCTTGTCTCCCACCGTTTCTCGACGGTCCGCATGGCCGATCTCATCGTCGTGCTCGATGGGGCCCGACTCGTGGAGGTCGGCACGCACGAGGAGCTGATGGCCAAGAGTGGTCAGTACTCGGAGCTGTACAGCATCCAGGCCGCCGCGTACCGCTGACCACCGGGTGGGTGCGAACGTTTTTGGAGCGTAATGCCCCTGAAATTTATGCAAACCTACGTTCTCGGAATCGACGTTGGTACGGGCGGCACTCGCGCTTTGATCATGGGGGGCGACGGACGTGTCTTGGTCTCCGCCACCGCGGAGCACGAGCCCTTCGCTTCGCCCCAGCCCGGATGGGCCGAACAGCGCCCGGAAGATTGGTGGCGAGCCGCGGGAATCGCAATTCACAAAGCACTCGCCACGGGGAAATTGCGAGGAGAGCAGATTTCTTGCGTCGGGTTTTCTGGACAAATGCACGGGGCGGTGATGCTGGATGCCCGCGGCGATGTGGTTCGGCCGGCCCTGATTTGGTGCGACGTGCGGACGGAGAAGCAATGCCGCGAGCTGACCGAGCGCGTTGGCGCCGAGCAGTTGATCCGTCTGACTTGCAATCCGGCCCTCGCCAATTTCACGGTCACAAAATTGTTATGGACACGCGAGAACGAACCCGAAAACTGGAAACGCGTGCGTTCGATCCTGCTTCCCAAGGACTACGTTCGATTCCGCCTGACCGGAGAAAGAGCCACGGATGTCGCCGATGCTTCAGGAACCTTACTGCTGAATGTAGCCCAGCGTCAGTGGTCTGCCGAAGTTTTGCAGGCGGCCGAAATCGATCGCTCATTACTACCGGCGCTCTATGAGTCGGCGGATGTCTGCGGGAAAGTCTCTGCCCTGGGTGCCGAAGCTACGGGTCTGTCGTCTGGAACACCTGTCGTGGCTGGCGCGGGGGATCAGGCGGCAGGCGCCGTCGGCATGGGCATCGTCGCTCCGGGCGCTGTGAGCGCCACGATTGGAACCTCAGGAGTCGTTTTTGCGGCGACGGATCGTCCCGCGCTGGATCCTCGAGGCCGGCTGCACACTTTCTGCCACGCTGTTCCCGAACGCTGGCACGTGATGGGCGTAACTCAAGCTGCCGGCCTTTCCCTGCGATGGTTTCGCGATCAATTTGCCCGCGTTCCCGCGCTAGATGGACGAGATCCCTACAAGCAACTCACTGCCGAGGCGGCCACCGTTCCGCCCGGCGCGGATGGGCTGCTTTGGGCTCCCTATCTTATGGGTGAGCGCACGCCGCATTTGGATCCAGCCGCGCGTGGAGTCTTGGCGGGCTTGACGGCCTCGCACACGCGGGCTCACGTAATACGCGCCATTCTGGAAGGTGTGGCTTTCAGCTTGAAAGATACGTTCGCCATCTTTGCCGAAATGAACGTGCCGGTGAAAAATATTCGTTTAGGCGGAGGAGGCGCGAGGTCGCCTCTGTGGCGGCAGATTCAAGCGGATGTCTATGGTCAACAAGTGGAGATTGTTGAAGCGGAGGAAGGGGCGGCCTTCGGCGCAGCCATTCTTGCCGGAGTGGGAGCCAAGATGTGGCCCTCGGTGGATGCGGCCTGCGATTCGGTTGTGCACGTCGTGGAACGCGTTTCTCCGATTCCAGCAAATGCCGCTGTGATGAACGCCGCCGGCAACGCCTACCGCCGAATGTACCCGGCGATGAAATCCATTTTCCCTTCGTAGATGCATCGATCCTAAGCCAAGGAGGAAGTCCATGACGAACAATGACGCTTACCAGCCGAAACCCAAACACAAATTTTCTTTCGGACTCTGGACGCTCGGGAACCGCGGGCGCGATCCGTTCGGCGATTTCGTTCGACCGGTTATTTCTCCCCTCGAGATCGTTACCATGCTCGGCGAAGTGGGAGCCTGGGGCGTCAACCTTCATGACAATGACCTGGTGCCCACGTTTCGCTGTTTTTTCATCCCGTCTTTCGTGACGGTGCTTTCACCGCGAACGATGCGGAGGTGCGCGCCTACGCATTGCAGAAAACCATGCGCGCCATGGATCTCGGAGCGGAGCTGGGCGCAAAGATTTTCGTCTTGTGGGGCGGCCGCGAAGGCGTCGAAACCGATGCCTGCCGCCGTCCCGACGAGGCGGTGAAGCGCCTCCGCGAAGCGGTCAACTATCTTTGCGAGTACAACATCGACCGAAAGTACGGCTTCAAGTTCGCACTGGAAGCCAAGCCCAATGAGCCGCGCGCCGATATCTACATGGCCACCACCGGCCATTACCTCGGATTCATTCCCACCCTCGAACATCCGGAGATGGTTGGCGTCAATCCCGAGGTCGCGCACGAGCAAATGGCCGGCTTGAATTTTCTGCACGGAGTGGCCCAAGCGTGGGAAGCGGGCAAGCTTTTCCATATTGACCTCAACGACCAAATGCCGGGGCGCTACGACCAAGACCTGCGCTTCGGTTCCGCGAACTTCAAGGCTGCGTTTTGGCTCGTGAAGTTCCTGGAAGACGTCGGATACGATGGGCCGCGTCATTTTGATGCGCATGCCTATCGCACCGAGGATTATTGCGGCGTGAAAGACTTTGCGCGTGGCTGTATGCGTACCTATCTGATCCTGAAAGAGAAAGCGGCGCGTTGGAACGCGGACAAAGAGATTCAAGCCATCCTCCGGGAGATCTCCGGCGGGAGCAATTCCTCTCCCCAGATGGGGCGGTATTCGAAGAAGGGCGCCGCTGCCTTGCTGGCCCACGTTTTCGACAAAGACGCGATTTGTAAGAAGCGCTTGCCCTACGAGCGTTTGGATCAACTCACCGTCGACCTTCTCGCCGGTCTGCGATGAAAACTCGGGCGATGACCTTTCTTGCCACCTCGTTTTTTGTCGTTGCTGCGAAATCCCGGATCACCCCGCTGGATTGGGCCGTAATCGCGCTCTATTTCAGCGTTCTCCTCTGCGTAGCCTGGTGGGTGGTTCGCCGGGGAAAAGATTCTGCCGCGGATTACTTCCTCGCCGGTCGCAACCTGAGTTGGTGGATCATTGGCGCCTCGATTTTCGCCTCCAACATCGGATCGGAACACGTGGTGGGCCTCGCCGGCGCTGGCGCGACCAGCGGTGTGGCCCTGGCGCACTACGAATTGCACGCCTGGTGCCTCTTGGTCCTCGCATGGGTCTTCGTGCCGTTCTACATGCGTTCGCAGGTCTTCACTATGCCGGAATTCCTGGAAAAAAGATTCAGCGCGAAATCGCGCTACGTTCTCTCCGTCGTCTCGCTCATCACTTTCATCGTTTCCAAGATCGCCGTGGGCATATTCGCCGGCGGCGTGGTCTTCGGCACGCTTTTGCCCGAGCTTCGTCTCAACATGGGCGGAATGGAGATCGACAGCTTTTGGATTGGCTCGGTTCTGGTAATTGCCCTCACCGGGCTATACACGGTTTTTGGCGGCATGCGGGCGGTGGCGTACAACGATGCCGTCCAGGTCCTCGTTCTGATCGTGGGCTCCGCATCTCTGACGTTCTATGGATTGCATCAATTGGGTGGATGGAGCGAACTCCGCCACTGGTGCGGTTCCGACATGTTCAATCTGTGGAAACCGCTGATTCCTGCAGGTGTGCAAGGCACATGGTCCCCGGTGATCGAAACAAATGCCGCGGGGCATGTTGTGAAACAGGCTTGGTATTTCAATGACAATTTTCCCTGGCTTGGCATGTTGTTTTGCGCGCCGATCATCGGGCTGTGGTACTGGTGTACGGACCAATATATCGTGCAGCGCGCGCTGGGCGCCCCCAACGAAACGGTAGCCCGCCGCGGGAGCATCTTTGCCTCGTTTCTCAAGCTGGCCCCGGTTTATCTGTTCATCGTCCCTGGCATGGTGTGTTTCGCCCTGGCGAGAAGCGGCAAGATTCCCGAGCTGGCCGGAATGATTGGGCCGGACGGCCACGCGATTCCTTCTGTTGCCCAGGGATCATTTCCGATGCTCGTGCAATACCTCTTGCCGCCGGGTCTGCGCGGCATCGTAGTTGCCGGCTTGCTCTCGGCGTTGATGGGATCGCTGGCCGGCGTGTTCAACGCGTGCTCGACCCTCTTCACCGTGGATTTGTACGGGAAGTGGAAACCAGGGGCGACGCAGCATGAACTGGTCCGCATGGGGCGCATTGCCACCACGGTCATGGTTTTCATCGCCTTCGCCTGGATTCCGGTCATCAAAAATGCGCAAGGGCTCTACGGCTACTTGCAGGCGGTACAAGGCTATCTGGCCCCGCCCATTTTTGTGGTGTTCTTCCTGGGCGTGTTCTTCAAGAGAATGAACGCTCAGGGCGCGCTTTGGTCCATGCTGGTTGGCTTCGCGCTGGGCATTTTCCGGATGATTGTGGATACGCCCGTGACGCTCGGCCTGCGGGGATTTCAGAATGGATACCCGCATGGCTCTTTCCTATGGATCGTCAACAATATTTATTTCCAGTACTTCAGCGTGCTGATCACGCTGGTCTCGGCGATCGTCATGGTCGCGGTGAGTTACGCTACTTCGCAGCCGGACTACGCAGCAATCAAGAACCTCACGTTCGCGACAACTACCAGGGAAGATAAGGCAAACACTCGTGCCAGTTGGAGCTGGATCGAGGTCGGCGGTTCTGCCCTCGTGGTTCTTTGCATTCTCGGCGCCTATTTGTATTTCAGGGGCTAGAGCAATTCTGGCTTGAACATCTCGCCGCGCTCGCGCTGGCAATTGCCAAAGCGCAAAGCAGTGGTGACGCCCGCCTTGGATCACCATCTTCGCTGTTCGTTTGTTCAGGAGAGCGCTTCGATGTTTTCGATCGGCCGTTTCCGCTTCCACTCGTAATCCTTGCGCAGTTTCGCTTGATGCTTCTTTACTTGCGCTACCAATTCCCCGAACGCCTTCTTGCAGCTCGTCCGCACGCTTCCTCCTGTCCCCGTGGCATGCAGAGTTCCCGTCGGCAACGACAGATTCAGTGTGCAAGACTTCTCGTCCGTCCGCGGGATCTTCGCAAATGTCCCGTGCAATTGCACCAGATCCGGCGAGTAGCTTTGCAGCAATTTTCCCAACTTATTTATATGGCGCTCCACTTCGGCCTCGGCCGGTTTCTGCGCCTCGACATGCTTGTAGCTGATGGACAGTTTCATGTTTGCACCTGTAGGAAAGTTTGAGGAAGGGGAGGGGGACGCGGATCCGCTTTTGGCAATACATCACCGCAAAAGCATAGCAGCCGGAATCGTTCGCGGCAACGCCGGCGCGCGTTTCTCATTTGCCGTGCGTTGACACTCGCGTTCCCTTCCTTCTACCCTGCTCTGGGCGCATTCTGCGCCGCTCGCTCCATGCCCCAGCGCAAACCAAAATCTCCGCTCCCAGCCGGCGCGCCCGGTCCCCCGCCGGATGCCCCACGGCCCGGAACTCTCTACGTCGGCCCCGCAGGCTGGTCCTATCCAGACTGGTCCGGTTATGTCTATCCCGCGCGCCGCCCCAAGGGCTTCCATGAAGCCGCATATCTTGCTGAATTTTTCGACACCATCGAAATCAACACGTCGTTCTATCAACCCTTGCGCCCCGACCACGCCGCGCAGTGGATCGATCGTGTCCTGGTAAATCCGCGCTTCCTCTTCACCGCCAAACTCTGGCAACGTTTCACTCACGACTTAATTCCCGGCGCCACCCCCGCCGACGAGCGTGCCGTCCGCGCTGGCTTTGACGTCCTCCGCGCTGCCCGCAAACTCGGCGCCATTCTCCTCCAATTCCCTTTTTCGTTTCACCGCACGAAGGAGGCCGTTTCGTATCTCGCGGCACTTCTTAAACGCTTTGCCGATTATCCCCTGGTCGTCGAAGTCCGCCACGCATCCTGGGACTCTCCCGAAACTCAATCTCTACTGAGCGAATACAACGCAGGGTTCTGCAACATTGATCAGCCCATCATCGGCCGTTCTCTCACGCCCTCCGACCAAGCCACTTCCACCGTCGGCTACATCCGTCTCCACGGCCGTCGCTACGACACCTGGTTTTCCGACGACCTCGCCATCCCCGCCCACGAACGCTACAACTATCTCTACACCTCCGCTGAGCTCGCTCCCTGGATCACTCGTGTCCGCACCGTAGCGGAGCATTCTCGCAACACTTTTGTCGTCACCAACAATCACTTCCAGGGCAAATCGGTCGTCAATGCTTTGCAGCTCATCAGCATTCTCAAAGGCGCAAAAGTCAAAGTTCCGGAGCCTCTTCGCCGGCATTACCCCGAACTTGAGGACATCGCGGACACTCCTCCCGCCGAACCCACCCTCTTCCCCCTCGCAGGATCAACAAAGGAGAAACGCAACGAGACATAAACCTGTCAGCCGCTTCCCCCTCACTCTTCTGCACTCCCGCATCGCATTGTAACTATAATATATGGTAATATACAGATAGAGTGAATTAAACTGCGTTGGAGGATTGCCCACGATGCACTCGAACGGCAACCGCTGGCTCACCGCTCAGGAAACCGCCGCCCAGTTGGACACCACCAGCTCCGAGGTCTGTCGCCTGCTCAGTCTCGGACGCCTTTCCGGAACGAAGCAGAAGGACCCCCGTCGGGCCGGCAAATCGCAGTGGTTGGTGGACCCGGAGTCCGTCTTAAAGGAAGAAAAACTCCGCAAGGCAAAGCTCGTGCGCAGGGCTCGCCGCCTCAAGCGCGTCTCCGCGCAGCAGTAATGCGAACCCATCTTTCTACTTAGCCACTTTCTTGCGGATTAGTTGATGCGAGCGGCGAGCCGGCGGTCCAAGTTCATCGCCAGATTCTGGTCCAACACCACAGCCACATAACGTGAGCAGTTCTTCATCTCTTTGCTCGCCCAGGTGGAAAGTGAGGGAAGCTTTAGTTTGAATGCCTGCTCGAGTTTTGCAACCGCGCCGTAGTAGAGGGACACTTCTTTGAGCCAGGGAGTTTTCTTTTTCAGGCCGGGAGACAGGTTGTCGCAGAGATCCAGCAGCGAACCAAAATCCTGTGCGCCAATACTCGCTCCATCAATCCCGGTCGTCACTTGCAGCGAATCAGAGATTGGCTGGTTGGCGGCCGTGATCCAGATAGTCCGCCATTGCGAAACGGCGAATCGTCCCAGGGCGATACTTGCGAACACGAGGATGAAGAGCGATACCATATTTTCCAGAGCCAAGTATTGCCGGGTGAACGCGCCTGGCCAATGGGACACGAGTACCCCCCGCGATAGAACTTTCAGGACATCTTCCTAAACCCCCTAAGTACTTGATACAAAGCAGGTTACATGCCATCGGCCGCTGGAATCCGTTCCCCCGGTTCGCCCCTTCTCTTGAAGTAACTACTTTGTTGTCTCAGGCCGAACTTGCCTTGACCTTGGCGTCCCCTAGCCCTACCGTAGAACCAACAGCGAAGTGATGTCGTTGCCACCCCCTCTATGAGCGACTCTCAAAACTGTCCTCTTCCATCTTCGGTCGAGGCCAGCGATCAAGAGCTGACCCAGCAACTCCGTCAAATCGAACGACGGGACTGGTGGGCCTGGGGATACTCAATCCTTGTGATGCTCTTGCTCACCTTTGCCGTCATTTCCTTTTCCCTTCCGGCCCTCCAACAGGAGTTGAAAACTTTTTTCAACGTCAAAGTCAGCGACGCCCTATTCGGTTTGATCGTCCTCGTGGTAGTTTTCAACGTATACACCATCTATCAGCAAGTTCTGATCAAACGTCTCCGCCTCCAGCTCGCTGAAAAGCATGGGCATTCGGAAATTCTGCGCAATCTCGCCATGGTTGATCCGTTGACGGGCCTGTACAATCGCCGTTTTGCTATGCAGCGTCTCGCCTCGGAGGTGGCGCGCTCCGAGCGCAGGGGACATCCCCTGACTGTGCTCACCCTGGATTTGAACGATTTCAAGCAGATCAACGACATGCACGGCCATCCGGCCGGAGACCAGGTGCTGCAGGAATTTGCCACTCACCTCAACAGAGTTATCCGCGGCTCGGACCTTGCCGTTCGCCTCGGCGGCGACGAGTTCCTCGTTCTCCTTCCCGAATGCACTTTGGAGCAATTGCAGCTCGTCCTGGGGCGTCTCGGCTCCCTGGTAGTGGACTGGCAGGGCCTCAAACTTCCCATCACTTTTTCTGCAGGTTGGAGGCAATACCAATTGGGCGACCGTCCCGAAGAGCTCCTGGCGCGAGCCGATCAGGCCCTCTACGCCAGTAAGCGCGCCAGCAAGAAAGCTCCTGCTCGCGCGAAAACAGTGGAAACCGATGCGGACCCGACTCCGCATCATGGTTAGCCTCGGCAGCCCTTACTCCTAACCGCGCCCTTTTCACAAAATTCCGTTCAGCGTTACAATGGCCTCGACCTGGACCCCTCGCCCGGGCAGGAATCTGCTTCAAAGAGAGGCCCCGTGAGCACTACACTCCTTGACCGTCGCGCGTTCTTCCGCGTCTCCGCCATCGCCGGTGGCGGTGTCCTGTTGGCTCTGCACTCCGAACTCCTCCCGGAAGTTTTTGCGCAATCACCGCAGGCGCCGGCCCCCGCCTTCGTGCCCACCGCTTTC
>WNFP01008237.1_pt1 | contig 10919 bp, 8 predicted proteins | sample 5400201 | NCBI WGS metagenome assembly WNFP01 (sample SAMN13153355, study PRJNA577476) | soil metagenome | isolation source: 115 cm saprolite under Madrone tree | place: USA:California | collected 2016-06-14
CCGCGGGCTAAACGGTTTGGAGATGTAATCGTCAGCGCCGAGTTCCAGGCCAAGAATGCGGTCGGACTCGCTGTGGTTTTTCGAGGGCGCGTGATTGGCCTTGAGCGTCGCTTTCGCCTGAAGAGCCAGTTTCACTTCGATGCGCTCGACCAGTTTTTGGACCTTACGATCTTCGCGGTGCTGGGGGCGTTACTGTTGGTTTTTCGGCTGGTTTGTCATCCCCACTGTCTGCCACAGGCCGGGGCTGCCTGATCACCTCTTAGGACGATATACGGGTGCCGAACAATTTGCCCGGAATTTGTTATGTGACGTCGGGACTCCAGTGACTAGTCTGGAAGCCAGCACCACTAACAATTGCGGAAGATTGACAACGTGTACGATGGAAGAGGCTAATGTTGTAGAAGAAGCAATTACACCCACGATCCGGTCGATGAGTGTAATTGCAATTTTAGGCCATCTATCGGCAGGACCTTCGCGATGGGTCTCATTCTCTGTTCTCAGTGTTTGTCGGCGTAGTGAATGCCAGCATCAACTTCAGCTATCGCCTGCTCCACCAACTTTGTTGCATTGGCCCGGTGACCACCCTTGTCGTGTTCGGCCGCTCTAAGTTCCTCTTGGGCCTCCTTCAAATGCCGCAGAGCAGCTTGCATGTGTGGCTGCCTCTCCTGGGCTTGAACTTTCGATTGTGATCCAGACCAGATCGCGAGAGACGCTGCCATGACAACAGCGGCAATGAAAATTAAAGCCCTGTTTTGCTTCATAATTTCACTCCTTGGAGGATGAAATGTCGTGACAGACGGCTTCGGCTGAATAGTCGTCTCCCACATAAAGTAGGCCGCGAGTTTCCTGTTGCCAGTCAGTCACGCGGCCCGAGACAACTCCTACGGAGTTGCCCAAGCATTATGATACTTAACCGACCCTCGACCGCCCAGGACCGCTCCAAAAATTAACCTTGGCGTCACATTGATCGCGCGACTGTCTGTGGTCTAAGACCACCGAACGGCCGGTCATGTTCATTGCGCATTCACCGGATAACCCGCTTCGCGCTAAGGTCGTCGCCGCTGGATTCTACCGGTGAACTATTACAGGAATGTGAAAGCGGACGGTGGTCGAACAGTAGCGTAGGCATCCTTGCAATGTGGCAATATTGTCGCTCCTTCGCTCCGAGAAAGAAGCTGATCTCAAATCGTAGCATCTTGGGGACGCCTGGTCAGGAGACCTCGCCATGGCGCCAAGTTCGGAGGTTGACGACATAGAGCACAATACAAAACAGGTTCGCCGGAATGAAAGCAAGCTGCGCTGTTCGTAACCCGATGACGCAAATGACCAGGCTATTTGCTGCCGCTAGCACCCAGCCCTCCCAGTGTCTTCTGCCAACCAGAATTGTTGAAAAAACCGTGAGTACACAAGACAGGCAGTCAAGCCGCAACACAAGCGAGAGCATCTCTAGTTTCATATCGGTTATTTTCCCGCGGATAGAGGTGCTAGTGTTCATTTCGCGGCGGCGATGGCGTAACCTTGGTAATCTAAAATGTTCCGAATTCGTGATGGCTAGTATCGCAACAGCCAGGACCAGCCAATTGGCCACTACGCTTCCGGGGACTCAGGCCCTTGATCGTTCTCTTGCCCGCCGGAGGAGCGATGAAGATGTGGCGTTCCGGCATTGTTACAAATCATACCCAATGGCTTGGTGAACCATCTTCATCTCCTAGATTTTACTTATGACATTCCGCACACGCGACCTACAGTCGCCCAGAGGTTTGACAGAGTTGTGAGACGTTCGCCCCTATGCAACCACGGATCCTTCAACTTGAGTGTGAACCGACTGCTGCGGTCAATGTTCGGGATCACGTGGAAATCCTGAATTGTCCTATTGTGGATGTCGAGCAGCACGAGGAGCATGACAAGTCGACGCTCAAGCGAAACTGGGTCCACTGCCAACGGATCGTATCCTTCCAGGGTCGGACGTCCGCGAAAACACAAAGCAGATATACCGTTGTTACGTAGCCGCAGGCGAGCGCGCCACCTTCCTCCACGCTTTTTTCCGCGGCTTCATCCGGCTGCGGGTGTCACCGGCCTGCGTGCCACTGCCAGCGTGGAGCCCTATGCGGACGTGAATTTAAAGATCTGGATAGATGCTGGCAAGATTCCCGGCCCGAAAATTCAGGGGGCAGGGCCGTATCTGAAAGGCGAAGGGGAATTTTCGGCTGCTCGTCCACGAGCTTAGCGTTCCGGCGGCATGGGGGAAGTGTATCGAGCGAGAGACACGCGACTGGAGCGCACGGAAGCCCGCCAACACGAATTCTTTCGGCAGCAAGTTCCACTACTTGGCTACGGGGATGTTTTGGGCGTTTGCCCCCGGTGCCGCTGAAGGTAAACTTTGTTCCGCAGATCCTCCCGGATTTAACAGGATATTCATATGCCCGAAATGCTTTTGTAACACGGTGTTCATATACTTCCTCGTGCCGACTCACTCAGGTCGAGTGACCCCCAAACAAAACAGGAGGCAGTTGCATGGAAACGTACTCCGCCGCGAAAGATTTCCGGCGGGCGCCGTGGCGCGTGGTTTTGCTTGCTATTTCTTTTTGTCTGATCTCCGCTCACGCTTTTGGCGCAGAACCTCACCCTGACCCCAAGCTGCTCACCATCAAGCACATCGTCGTGATCTATCAGGAGAACTGGAGCTTCGACTCCTTGTATGGCCTGTTCCCGGGAGCCAACGGTCTGGCGCAATCCTCGTCCACCTCCCTGAATCAGACTGACAGGCTGAAGAACTCGACCCTACAGGCCAACGACACCACGGGCGACCTCGTTCACCGCTACTGGCATGAGCAGTCGCAAATCGATCACGGCGCCATGGATTGGTTTGTCACTTGGAGCGACAACCCGGGCCTGACCATGAGCTACTTTGACGCGACCAATATGCCCGAAGGACTGCTCGCTCAGAAGTACACCATAGCGGATAACTTCTTCCATGCGGCCTTTGGCGGATCGTTCCTGAACCACCAGTTCCTCATTTCGGCGGCGGCTCCGGTGTATCCGAACGCCCCGGCAGCCATGCAGGCTGTCCTAGATACGGACGGGCAACTCCTGGTGAATCCGACGACGGGCAAGATCGTGCACGACGGCAACATCACCCCCATCGGCGGCGTGTCGTTCACCGTTCCTGGAGCGACTTTCGACAAGAACTACGCTGTGAACACGATTTTCTCCGCGAACCTGGTTCCCACGTTTTCCACGCTCGGCAGCGCAGCCTTGCTGCCATCCCTGAATGACAGCGACCCGTCCGATACGACCCGCCCTTTCAATCCGACAATCGGCGACCGCCTCAGCGCGAAGCATATCAGCTGGAAGTGGTACTCTGGCGGCTGGGACAATGCCCTGGCCAGCACGGCTAGCAACCCAGCCAACAACGGCGTTGTTCCTCCGAACCCGCCCGTCGACCCCCTGTTCCAATGGCACCATCAGCCCTTCGCCTATTATGACAACTATGCTCCGTTCAAGAATGGCGTCCGCAATCCGGTATCCGCGGCACACCTGCAGGATGAAAACAACTTCTTCATGGATCTGAAGAAGGAACGCCTGCCGGCGGTCGCCTTTATTAAGGCGCTGGGACCCGACAATGAGCATCCCGGATACGCCGGCCTGTTGCAGGGTCAGCAGCACGTTGCTGATCTTGTGAGCGCAGTGAGACACAGCGACTATTGGGACAACACGCTCATCATTGTGACCTATGACGAACACGGCGGCCGTTGGGATCACGTGACACCGCCAGTCAACGGCATCTGGGGCGATGGTTCGCGTGTTCCTGGAATCATCATCGGACCGCGTGCCAAGCGTGGTTTTGTGGACCACACGCAGTACGACACGCTTTCGATTCTCAAGACGATCGAGGACCGCTTCGGACTGGAACCACTGAGCGCTCTCGATGCTCAGGCCACCTCGCTGAAGAACAGCTTGCGCTAGATAAAACCGAACAGCAAAAACGACCCTGGGCGGCCTAGTCGCCCAGGTGTTTTTTATGTGTGCCAAGCATGTTCGACAGCTAGGAGGTGCAAGTCCTCTACCCAGTCCGATGGAGACGAAGGGTTAGCGAAGCGCAAGGGTACACCAGAACAATTACTCTGGCAGTTCACGCTGCAATCGTGGTGTGCAGTCCACCATGCCAGTCCAGAGCTCATTTCACACCAGAACCTGCAGCTACTCGCTGGCCGATCCCATTTTCCGTCTCGACGCTCTAAGTTGCCTTCAACACAATGAGGCTGGCATCATCCTGAAAATGTTCGCCGCTATGCTGCGATGCGGCGCGTGTCAATAAACCCATCAAGTGCTCGGCGCTAGAACTGGGATTTTCCCGCGCGATACGGATCAGGTTGTGTTCCCCGAACGATTCCTCCTCCGCATTGCAGGACTCTACCAACCCGTCGGTGAAAAGCAGCAAGTTGTCACCGCTTCTCATCTGCAGTTCGCTTTGTTCATAGAGCCAGTGGGGGAACTGTCCCAAGACGGCTCCTGCCGCCTTTAGCTCCGTGGATGTGCCGTCCGCCCGGATTAACAGTGGCGGGTTATGCCCAGCGTTGCAATAGGTCAGCCGATTGTCTACGTTGTCCAGCACAGCATAAAAAAATGAAATGAACTTCCCCACTGGCGTCAGATCACACAAGATGCGGTTTAGTCGGTGACACAGTTCACGCGGCGCCAGCCTCTGCCAGATCAGCGGTTTTAGCGCCGCCTGCAAACTGGACATCAGTAGGGCTGCCGGCAAGCCCTTGCCCGCTACATCAGCAATGCAAAGCACAGTGTGTCGCTCGCTGATACGCACGACGCTATAGTAGTCGCCGCCCACGAACCGCAACGGCTGTGTCATGGCGGCCACCTCATAGCCCGCCACTTCGGGCAATTTCTTGGGCAACAGGCTACCTTGAATCTCGCGGGCCTCCTGCAGTTCTTCGTCACGCTGCCGTTGCGCCCGCTGCTGCGCTCGTGCCCACGACAGTTGATTTTGCAATTTTTGCAGAAGGTCCTGATTTTCCCAGGGCTTCTGGATAAAATCCGAAGCGCCGCGCCGCATAGCCTCCACCGCCAGCTCTACACTACTCCAAGCTGTCATCACCACCACGGGAAGCAGGCTATCCATGGATCGAATCTGTGACACCAGTTCCAGCCCTTCTCCACCCGCGATGATATCGCGGGTATAGTTGAGGTCCATTAGGACAGCATCGAATTGTCCTGTCTCCAGGGCCCGCAACACGCGGGCTGGATGCGTGACTGCTTCCGTCGAGAAACCGGAGGTGCTTAACAGCATCTGTAGGGCGTCCAGAATGTGCTTCTGATCGTCCGCAATCAGCACTCGGCCCATCCCGGATGGCCTCACGGGATGCGTTTCCCGCATTGCTACGGCTTCCATGTGTTAATGAGTTGCAAACTCAGGGCCAAACGGCCAAACTCCCACTCCGCACAGGCTGCTCATTCCAAGGCGTAAATGGAAGCGATGTCATATATCGAAAGGCTACGGCCTGTGCGCTTATGGAATCAGCTGTCCGAAAACGGACAAAGGGAATCGGGACCAATGCATAGTGAAATGGGGATGTCACAACAACAACGGGCGGGCTCCAGTTTCCGGCTTGCCGACATCCATGTATTTCTTTGCAAGAGGAAAACGCAGAATTCCTGAGGCCCGATGGGGAGAGCGCGCACACCGAGCGGGCAGAATCGCGCGTAGCTCGCAGGTGTGCTGTCGGGGCAGTAAGTACCTCAATCCACGCTTGCAACAGCCGTTTTGCTTGGCAGATTAGCCAGCCTCGCGCGAATGGCTTCATATGTCTATTGAAAGTTCTCGGCTGCAAGCCGGACTTGAGAGCGGCGACTCACGATCTCCGTCGAACGTGCGCTCGGCTCTTCCACTCTTCGGGCGGAGAATTGGAGCAGATCCAATTCCTTTTAGGTCACGTTTCGGTGCAAACGACGGAACGCTACCTTGGCTGCAAGCAACGGATTCACTCGGCAGCGAATGACCGTATTGGCATCGAGCCACAGCCTTGACCCGAGCGCTGCCTTCGGGTAAGGGTTGCCGACGATCCTGCGGACCCCTCAGCCGTCGCCCGTGTTCCAGCATCCGCACCCGCGGGATCGCCATTAACAGACCGAGCACGAACACCCCGAGCGCTCCAACCCACGCGGGCCGTATCAGGTCGTCGGGCGATTGGCCGTCGTAAATCCACTCGGCAAGCATCTGGTTCATTTGCGCGCTGCCGTAATGCACCGTGTCCACCTTCAGCGCGACGGCTCCCGCCTGCCCCGCCTGTGGCGTAAGCGCAAACGGAAACGGAAACGGAAACGGGGGCCACCCCTGCTGCAGACCGGGCACCACGTCGGCATCGACGGCCATGCGCTGCTTCCCGCGCCCGTCCACCTTCGCCAGCAATCGGTAGTCGCCGCGCGCCGTCGGGAAAGTTTTCGTGTTCAGGCATTGGACCCAGTACCAGCGTTGCAAGGGCGTCCACATCTCCGACGTTCCGGTACGTGGAGATTCCGATGCCCACCGCCACCGCGATCAGCAGCGCTCCCAGACTCGACACCGGCCACTTCGTCGGCCAAAAGGCGGGGTCACATCGGCAGGAAGACCACCCGCTTGGCAACACCGTTCTTCCAGGGCTCTGTCTGGAAAGTTCGAAGGTAGGCAATTGGCCGGAGGACGAATACCTGTTCCTTGCGGTTGGAGTCAAGGTTGACCTTGCTCAAGTTGAGCAGCCTTCTGCCTTTCCGCTTCGGCTTCTGCGGTCCGGCCTGCCCGTTCCAGAGCAGTGGCAAGTCCTCGGTGAGCTTCGACATATGTCGGGTCGCTCGAAACCGCTTCCTGGTAACGCTCGATGGCGTCTGTGACCTGATTCTTTAGAAGAAGCATGCTGCCCGTGTTGGCTGTAAAATTTGCACGCTGCCGGTTGACGGCTACGCGAGTGAGGTCAGCTGCCTTCTTGCGCTCCGCGAGAGCTTCCGTAGTTCTGCCTTGCTGTGCAAGAACGTTAGCGAGCGTGATGTGTGGTCCTGGCTGGTGTGGCATCACTGCGATGGCCATTTGGAGCGCATCGGACGCTGCTGCCAGCTTGTTCTGCTGTTTGTAGACACTACCCAGGATGGCCCAGCCATCGCCGTTTTCTGGGCGCAGCTTCAGAGCGATTTTGAACTGTTCCACCGCGTCGTCGAAGCGGCCCCTCTGCATGTCCAAAATGCCGAGGGTATAAGGCGGATCAGGGGAACTCGGGCTGAGGCGCGCAGCCAACTCTAGCTCTGCGGTCGCGGCGGCGAAATCGTCCTTTAGCTTAAGTGCGAGGCCGAGATCGTAATGCAGCTCATAGGCTTCGGGAGCAAGTCTCAAGCCTGCGCGGAACTCGGCCATCGCGTCATCTAGGTCGCTCACTTGAAGATAGGCGACTCCCAGACCCTGATGCACCAAGGGATCGGCGGGAGTCTCTTTGACGGCCCGCTGGTACAGCGGGATCGCTTCCTTGGATTTCCCCGTCTGGACCAGCGCGAGGCCAAGATTGGTCAGCGCCGGCGCGTTATGAGGATCTGCAGCGACAACCTCCTGAAGCAAGGGTATAGCCTGCTGCTCCTGTCCGCTGGCCTGGAGGGCGAGAGCAAGCTGATACTTTGCTTCGAGGGAAGAAGGAGCGAGCGCGAGAGCGCGCCGCAGAACAGGGATGGCTTTCTCGATCTCTCCATTGGCAATCAGTGCCTTAGCGAACTCAACCTGAACGAAAGCGCTTTGCGGCGAAAGCTCGGCCGCGATCGTTAGTTCCTGCACGGCCTCTGAGGTTCGCTGCTGCATCATGAAGGTGAGGCCGAGGTGCAAGTGCGCTTCGACGAAGTTTGGATCGAGGCGAATCACTTCTTTGAACTCGCTTACAGCGCCATTCCAGTCTTGTCGCTGGGCTTCAAGGGAGCCAAGTGTGTCGTGCAGGATCGGATTTTCGGGAGCAGCTGCGATTGCGCCTTGAGTCTTCTCTATAGCAAGCTCGGTTTGTTGGGTGCCCGCAAGTGCTCGTATGTAGAAAATCACCACGCTCGGCGACAGCGGACTAGCGGCATTCCGGTCGAGAGATCGAAACAGAGCTAATGATTTTTCGTGATCACCTGATTGTTCGTATGCGACCGCGAGGTTGATCTGAGCACTTCGGTCGTCGGCCTTGAGCGCGAGCGCACGTGTGAGTTCGCGAATTGCTTGTGTATATTGGCCGAGTTGCACGAGCACGGAGCCCAGCGCACTATGCCCCTCGGCTATATCTGGTGCGAGCTGGACGACTTTCTCAAACTGTTGTCTCGCGCTAGAAAGATCACCACTTTTTTCTGCGGCGTAGCCGGCGTGAAAGGCTGTATCAGCTGATCTAAGCCGTTGTTGTCGGCTGTCAATGGCCGCCAGACTTGCGGCAAAGGTACAGGAGACAAGCAGAGCGCCTGCGAATTGGTACACCCAAGTACGGCGCAATAATCGCATCGTTGTAGGCTATTGAGGAGATTCGAAGTGCGGCTCGCTGTCCGCCTGAATCTGTTCCGCCGCCTGGTACTCCCGCGCGGCATCATCGGTTCGTCCAAGAGCGCGATAGGCCTGTCCCAATAGGTAATGTGCCATATAGTTTCTTGGATCCATTTGCAATGCATGTTCAAGGTACATCTTGGCCATCAACGAGTTCTGCTGCTTCAGCAGAACTTTGCCGAGCAAGATGAAAGGTATATTCACAGTCGGTTCAAGGAGCACTGCCCGATCCAGAGCCTGCTGCGCGCGGTCAAAGTCGCCGGCACGGATGTAAGTATCTCCCAACCGTTCGTACACGGCGCCGTTAAGAGGATCGAGGTCGCGTTCCTGTTCAAAGTCAGCGATGGCGTTGGGCAATTGCCCATGGGCGAGCGCGATCTCGCCGAGAAGAAGATGTGCCCGGGGGAGGCCGGGATTGAGTGCGAGCGCTTTGCGCGCAGACGTCTCCGCGATAGGAAGATATTCGCGGCGCAGGAGCATGCGTGCTGCGAGTAGATAGGCCGGCGGGGAGTCGGGAGCGAAGCCATATTGGGTCGCAAATGCCCTGCGAGCATCGTCATAACGCCCTGTGTCTATATAGCAAAGGCCCAGGATATAGTTCGGGTCGACATTGGCATTCGGAACAGAACGATGCGCCTGTTCGAGCAGTGGAACCGCTTGGGCGGGCTTCCCCGCACGAAAAAGGCTCACGCCCTCCATTTGCATTGCTTCGAGATTCTTGGGATCTTGGGCAACAGCTTTTGCGAACGCTGCCGTGGCTTCGACCATCTTGCCTTGCTGGTAGAACACCATGCCTCGGAGATATTCGACACCGGCCGGTTCCGGCTGTTCTGCAGCCAGGGTATCCAGTTTCTGCAGAGCCTGGTCTAAGTGGCCGCCGTCAACTAGATCTTCCGCATGACGCAAGGGCGCTAAAGGGTCTGGTGATTGACCCCATGCTGGCAGAGCCAGCCCTCCCACCACCCAGAAAAGACAGAACAAGCGCATATAAGAAGATGAGGAAAAACAAAGACCGACCACGAGTCTTGCATGCTCGCTGTTATCGAAACAATGATAAACGCTCGTGTGCCAACGGGTGCCTATGGCACACGTGGACTATTGCCCACTCTCGGTTGTCTGATCTAGGGTTCTGTTGCTTCAGCAGGTTGCGTGGGGGCTCCTGTCCGCAGGTAAACGTTTTCTCCCGGAGTCGGACAGGGGCCAGCTTCAGATTTGCCGCGCCATTCCTGCAGAGCCCGTGAGGCCTGTACGTGGCATACGCTCCGCAATTGAAATCTGGAGGAGGGACGATGTACTCAATAACCAGGACGCATTTCAGATGCCTGATGGTGTTGATCGTGGTTGCCATCGCCGGCTGGTCAGCCACGAGCCTTTGGGGACAGGCCATTTACGGATCAATCTATGGGCAGGTCACCGACAGCTCGGGGGCGGCCATCGCGAATGCGACAGTTACTGTTAAAGATGTGGCCAAGGGCACCTCAGTTCAGGTGACCACCGACTCCATTGGTGAGTACAAGGTCGAGCACTTGATTCCGGATTTCTATAACGTGTCGGTCGCCGCACCGGGGTTTCGGGGGGCCGAGACCCAAGGCATCCGAGTCTCCGCGGACACGTCTCCCAAGGTGGACCTGAAGCTCGATGTGGGTTCGGCCACAGAAACCGTGACGGTAACAAGCGAGGTTCCGCAACTCAAGGCGGATCGGGCTGATGTCGGGTTGGTCCTGAATGAAAAGACAGTCTCGGACCTGCCCAATTCTGGCCGCAACTTTGCGAGTCTCCAGTTGCTGATTCCCGGAACGCAGGTTATGGGTTGGTCCCAGAATGCTGCCGAGAACCCTCAAGGCAGCCCAACGGTTCAAATTAACGGCCAACATTTCTCGGGAGTCGCATACGAGCTCGACGGAGCAGCCAATCAAGACCCCATTCTTGGTCAGATCGTTATCAACCCGCCGCTCGATGCAGTTACGGAAGCTAAGATCACGACGCAAAACTATGACGCCCAATTCGGCCAGGCAGTGGCCGCCGTGGTCACAGCACAGACCAAGTCCGGCACCAACAGTTTTCATGGTGATGTGTTCGAGTATCGCCGAACCGATGCCACGTTAGCCAGGAACCCATTTACCCAGGTCTCGAAAGACCCAGTCACTGGCCTTCTCATTCCCGCCGCCAAGTACAATCAATTCGGCGGCTCGCTCGGGGGCCCGATCCTGAAGAACAAGGCGTTTTTCTTTGTTGATTATCAGGGCACTCGGCAAATTCTAGGATCTTCCGCACGCCAGACGGTGCCGACCGCCCTGACCCACAGCTCCTGTCTTTCGGGCAATGGGTGCGACCTCAGCGACTACCTCACCGCGCGCGGACCGCAGATAGGCCAGATATACAATCC
>WNFP01021597.1_pt1 | contig 10917 bp, 8 predicted proteins | sample 5400201 | NCBI WGS metagenome assembly WNFP01 (sample SAMN13153355, study PRJNA577476) | soil metagenome | isolation source: 115 cm saprolite under Madrone tree | place: USA:California | collected 2016-06-14
GCGCCACAAAGTCTGCGGCGAATTCGTATCTCCTGAATCACTGCGTTTGCTGGATTGGCTGCTCGAAAGCTCGCCATTCCGCGATAAGCCGGAGATCACCTCTTCCCGCGTATTCACCGGCAGGAAGATCATCGCGTTGCCAATCTCGCCTTGTGCGCGCAGCATTCCTCGCTATGACCTGGACCTGGCGCTGCTTGAGGCTGCGCGAACTTCTGGAGTCTGCGCTGAAGAAGGCGTTACTGTACGCGAAGTTAATTACGCTGATACCTTTCGCGTGGAAACACAGTCAGCCAGCTTCACTGCCCGCGCCGTTGTAAACGCTACTGGACGCTGGTCACAACTTACGCAACACTCACCGCAAGGCGACAAATGGATTGGTGTGAAAGCGCATTTTCATGAAGACAATCCGCCGCCGTCGGTTGACTTATATTTCTTTGATGGCGGTTACTGTGGAGTCCAGCCTGTAGGGCCGAATGCGGTCAATGCGTGCGCCATGGTCCGCTCTGACGCTGCTCATTCGCTGGATGAAGTATTTGCCCGACAATCCTATCTTTGCAGCCGAAGTCGCAACTGGCAGCCGCTCTTCCCGGCAGTCACGACCTCACCACTCTACTTTCGCAAGCCGCAAACCGAGTCGCGTGGCATGTTGCTGGCAGGCGATTCAGCCAGCTTCATTGATCCTTTTGCCGGCGACGGCATCTCGCTGGCCATGCACAGCGGAACCCTGGCCGCACAATCGCTCCAGCAATTTATCTCCGGCAACGCCTCCCTGGCCGATGCTCACGACGAGTATTGCAAGAGCTACATGGAACGCTTCGCTCCTGTCTTCCGCAATGCCGCGCGCGTGAGAATGGCGCTCTCTGCGCCTACGCTTATCAGATCCATGCTGCTGGGCCTGGCCGCCACGCAACCGATTAGCAGGATCATTGTGAACGCCGCGCGACGGTCAATAAATCGGAGACCTCGAAAGGTTTCACCAGGCAGCGTACGCGCGTCGCGTCCACGAAGGAACGAATCGCAGGATCGGAGACGTCGGAAAGCACCAGAACACATCTGGAGACGAGGTCGGGCTGGCTCTGCTGAATCCACTCATAAAGCTCGATAGTGCTGAGCACGCCGGGCACTTTGCTGTCGAGGAAGACGGCATCAAACGTTTCTGACTTCAATTTCTCCAGGGCTTCGGCGCCCGACGATGCGGTCATCACCTCCAGGCCCGCTGCGGTCAACACTTCACGCTCAAAGTCGAGCACATCTTCTTCGTCGTCCAGCAGCAGCACACTGCCTTCGAGCTGCGAGCCGCGCCGCGCGACAATGCGTTCGCGCTCGGTCATGGGCTTGTCGCCGACCGCTATAGGGAGACGAACTTGCGCCACGGCTCCCCCCTGAGGATGATTTTGTACGGAAATTTCACCGCCGTGCCCTTTGACGATTCCGTAGCAGATACTCAGCCCCAGCCCGGTTCCCTTACCCACGTTTTTGGTGGTATAGAAGGGATCGAACACACGTTTGGTATCGGGAATACCTGGACCGGAATCGTGAAACTCGGCAATCACATGGCCATCCTGTGCGAACACCCGGATTTTTAATCGCCCGCCCGCGGGGCTTTCCAGGATGGCGTCCGCGGCGTTATTGATGATGTTCAGACAGACCTGCTCAAGTTGAAATGGATCGCCCATCACCGAGGGCAACGAAGGATCAAAGTCTCTCTCAACCACGATGTTGTTCACCTTCAGATCGTAGTCACGCAAGGCGATTGCTTCTTCCACTACGGTCCGCAGGTCCACATACAACTTTTGCGGCTGATGCTGACGCGCGAAGGAGAGCAGGTTCTGCACGATCTTCTGCGTGCGGTGCGTCTGTTTGAGCAGCTTCCTGATGAATTCCTGCAGCCGCGGATCAAGCGGCTCGCTCTCCAGTAACTGGGCGTAGCCCATAATGGCAGTGAGCGGATTGTTCAACTCGTGGGCCACCCCGGAGATCAACTGCCCGACCGCCGACATTTTTTCGCTCTGCAAGAGCTGCTCCTGCGTGCGCCGCAGGTCTTCGTATGCTTTGCGGGTTTCGTTATAAAGCTGCACCTTCTCAATGGTCGTGGCCAGTTGCCGGCCCACAGCGATCATCACGCTCTCGTCTGACGGGCTGAATTCGTGCGCTACACGGCTGCTGGTCCCGAGCAGGCCCAGGATCTTCTCTTTGCGCCAGAGAATTACCCAAAGCCATGCCACGAGCCCTTCAAGTTCGACCATTTTCTTGATAATGTCCGGCAGCCGCGGCAGATCTTCACGGCTGATAATCTCCGCCCGTGTGGTTTTGACGGTGTCGACAAAGTCCTGCGGCAGCGCAAAGTTTTCGTTTTCCGTCACCCACGAACTGCGGTGTCCGTAAGAAGACTTCTTCTGCATGGCATTGGTTTCTTCGTTGAACAGGTAAATCGCGGAAGTGTCGGTGGCAAAGTGCTCCACCAGTTGCAGCATGGTGAGCTGCAGGATTTCATCCAGATCGAACGACTGATTGAAGGTGACCGCGATGTTATTCAGCACGTAAAGCTCGCGATTGCGCCGGCGGATCTCATCTTCCACGCGCTTGATTTCAGTCATATCGAGCAGCACGCCCTGGAAGCGTTCGATCTTGCCGCCTGCGCTGCGAGTGGCAAAGCTGCTTTCAATCACGCTGAGCTCGCGGCCGTCTTTGCGGCGCAGGCGATAATCGAAGTTCCGCACGAACCCCTGTCGCGACAGCTCGCCGAAAAATTTCTCCCGGTCATTGGCGTTCATGTAAATCTCGTCCGCGGCTTCCAGCTTCAGGATCTCTTCCTTGCTCGAGTAACCCAACATCCGCACGAAGGCCTCATTGCAATCGATCACTTTGCCTTCCGGAGTGGCGACGAACACTCCCTCCTGCATGTGGCTGAAGAGCGCCTTGTAACGCTCTTCCGCGGCTTTGGCTTCGGTGACATCTTTGATTACGTGAACCGTGGCGCCTTTGGAGACCTCCTCGCCCGCATAGGCCGAGGTAGAAACCATGGAGTAACCGCCAAAACAGGGATCGTATTCGCTGGCTGTCGCCGTTTCGGCGATGCCACAGTACGGGCACGACTTCCAGTTCGTCCTGGCGCCGGGCAGCACGGCCTCGCACAACTGCTGGATCACCTGGGTCCGCGGGAGATTCACCCGGTCCAGCAGCGCACGATTGGCGCGCAGGATACGGTATTCCTGATCGTGCACCAGGATGTAATCGGGAATCGAGTTGAAGGTGCTCGCCCACTCGTTCCGCGAGCGGACAAGCTGCTGCACCAGACCGCGGTTTTCCGCGGCGAGCGCAAGTTGCTTCGCGGCGGCTTTAAGAAAGTTTTTATCGTTCTCGGTGTAGGCACGGTACCCAGGCATGCCCAGAATAATTACGCCTATTTTGGAGCTCTTGCTCTGCACCGGGACCACCAGCAGATGGCGAATCCCTTCAGGCGCAACCCGCTCGCGCACCGCCGGAACCATATCGGGAATGCGCAGCACTCTAACTGTTCCGTCCTCAAGTGTCCGTCCAGCTGGCGTATCAGCGCTGATCTTCTGTATCTCTGCGGCCGCTTGGGGCGACAGACCTTTCTGGACTGTCATGGAAAGCGTGCCGCCTTCCAGGGTCCTGAACCACGCCGCTTTCGCTCGAGTGATTTGCTTGAGTTCATCCAGGACGATTTCCACCATCGGCTCGAATTGGCTAGCGCCGGAGATTTCATGAGTGATGGTGTTGAGAACGTCCAGCCGCGCCACCTGGACGCGGGAGTCGTCCAGCACCACGAGCATGACTCCCATGCCCAGCAGCAGATCGATCAGAATGTCATATCCGGCAATGCCGTGCGGACGGCGGATGATATCGGGACGAAGCAACAGAAGATTGACCGCGAGAATCCAGTGGCCAATATTGTGGCGTCCCAGAGCGAAATGCACCAGCCGCGCCGCCGCCAGGGCCAGCACCAGGAACGAGCTCCCGCGAAAGGCCCACCCCAGAACGTAACTATTCGAAAAGCCGGCTGCGCTGAGGACGCCGAGTATCAGCACGATGCCACTGGCGCCGGTGGTGTAGGAAATCAAGTTCTTCTGATGAACGTACCGGAGGACAGACGCCGCAAACAGGGCTATGGCAATGCTGAAACACACATTGGCCAGGACGGCCCATAGCCGCGAATTGTCTTGCGTGATTTCCAACGCGGCAAAGACTTTGGAAAGACCGTAAACCGTCCAGCCGGCGATCCACCGCACCAGATATGTCTCCCGAAAGCTCCGGTACAGAAGTACAGTGCCCGCCAGCAGGATAAGCAGCGTGGAGGCTTCAGCCAAAAAAGCGGATTGCAACGCCAAATCCATTCAGTCAGCGAGTCATTTCTACAATTTTCAGGAGTGGCCTATCTGTAATACCATGAAATGCCGCTTATGCATTGCTTTTTTGTGCACTTGGCATTGTATTTCCGGGGACTCTAGGGTACATTGATTTCCTTCCCTCGAGGAAAGCAGCACCTCAACCATGACGGTAGAGCGCATTTTGGTCGTTGACGACGAAGAATCCATCCGGGAAATTATCTCGTCAATGTTAAGCGCCGCTGGCTACGAAACCGAACAGGCTTCTTCCGGTATGGAAGCTCTGGCCGTGCTCAACGCCCAGGGTGAGTTTGAGCTCATGCTCTCAGACCTGATGATGGCGGAGCTTGACGGCATTGCCCTGCTGGAGCGTTCGAAAGAGAAATACCCTGACATGCCCGTGATCATGGTGACCGCGGTGCATGACATTTCAGTAGCGCTGGCGGCCATCCGCAATGGCGCTTACGACTACCTGCTGAAACCCTTTGAACGTGAACAGCTTCTGGCCATGGTGCGGCGCGCACTCGAGCACCGCCGGCTCAAGCTGGAGAACCGGGCCTATCAATCCAACCTGGAATCGCTGGTTGCCGCTCGCACCGAGCAGCTTCGTCAGGCCATGACCGACCTGGAGCGCTCGTATGACATTACGCTCGAAGCCCTGGGCGACGCACTCGACCTCAAAGACGCGGAAACCGAGGGCCATTCCAAGCGCGTGACGGCTTTCACCATCGCCATTGCCCGGGCCATGGGCCTCTCCGGTGAGCGTATCCGCGTGATTGCCCGCGGGGCGTTCCTCCACGATATTGGCAAAATGGCGATTCCCGACGCCATCCTCCGCAAGCCTGGTGCGCTCACGCCGGAAGAGACGGCCATCATGCGCGAACATTGTTTCCGTGGATACCAGATGCTGCGGAAGATTCCATTTCTGGCGGAGGCGTCAGACATCGTCTATGCCCACCAGGAGAAATACGATGGAACCGGCTATCCGCGTAGCTTGAGGGGAGACGAGATTCCTCTCGGCGCCAGGATATTCTCCGTCGCAGACACTCTGGACGCGATTACGTCTGACCGCCCCTACCGCGCAGCCCAAACCGTCGCGGCAGCCCGCGAAGAAGTAGTCCGGTTCTCAGGACGGCAGTTCGACCCCGAGGTTGTTCGCGTGTTCATGCAGATGCCTGAGACTATCTGGGAAGACTTGCGCAAGGAAATCAACTCGCAGATTTACCGCTTCACGTACCCGATCAAAGCCGCGCCGGCAATGGCGGCAAGCTCCCGTCCGAGCTAGCGCTGGCGACTACCAGCCCCGCACCGGCCGCCACTGCGCCGCAATATTCCCATTCTCCAACACATGATAAGAGTCATACATCGGATAAGAGTCATACATCGCTGCCGTAAGGCACGAGTGATTGGGAATGATCCGTAACCGGGCGCCCAGCCCGAGCCGCGCAATGGTCTCTGGAATACCTTCAATCCGTCCATGTTCTTGTGAAAGTACTGTGAGTTTGACCGGAAGCGGACGCAGCTCAAGATCGCAGACGGTGCCGAATCCCGGAAACGGATCGAGATGGTCCGCTCCACGGTCTTTCGAGAGCGCCAACGCTCCAGCGTCAATCAGCAAATGCGAAGACTCAGGATAACTGCCAATCACCGTCGTAAGGACTGACATAGCGCATTGCGATAACTGGCACGCGCCAATCGCCGCCTGGAAGGCATCGTAGAACACGTAGTTTCCCGGACGAATCTCGTCCGCGTCCGGCAGCTCAGCCATCACGGACGTAGTCGGCGTTGACCCTACGCTGCGAACCATCTCAGCCTTGACCTGTTTGCTGACGGTGTCGCGAAACCGCGTCAGTGTGGCCGCCTCTTCCTGCGCAATCTTACGGATCTCGCCCAAGCTGCTGGTGTGATAAGAGTGCCCCGCATGTGTAAGCAACCCGCGAAAACGGACCGCCTTCGATCCAGCCAGCGCCGTGGCCAGACGCAAACTTTCCGGGGCTTTAGGATCAACGCCGGCGCGGTGATAGCCGCAGTCGACCTTCAAAAAGACATCAAACGCGTGGCCATGCACGCGGTGAAACTCTTCAAACGCAGCGAGAGCGGCAAAGCTATCGAGCAGCAGATTGAGCCGCTGAATCTTGCCGGCAAGAACTGCGGCGCGTGGCAGCTTGTCTGGACTGATAGGTACCGCGTAAGTGATGTCGGTGAATCCGTGCGCGGCGAAGAAGCCGGCCTCGGCAAGAGTTGAAACCGTGATTGGCCCGGATGCCGCTCCTACCTGCATACGCGCGATCTCAAGCGTCTTATGCGTCTTCACGTGCGGACGCAGGACCACGCGGGAGCGCCGCGCCTTCTCACGCATGGCGTCGCAGTTCTTTTCAACCACGGCGCGGTCAACCAGGAATGCAGGAGTCGCAAGCTCGTTGCTCGTCAGAATGGATGGCATTCCAGAATGATAACGCCGCCAGGGAGCGCTGCAAATGTTCCCGGGTCGAACTACAATCAACGGGTCAAAGAATTTGCCGCAAGGAGCGTGTAACGTGGCCGTCCTCAACGATTCGGAGATTCAGAAAGCGCTGGCTTCACTTCCTGGATGGGAGCGCAACGGAATCGCAATCCAACGGGCGTTTCAGTTCCCGGACTTCAAAGCGGCCATGGCCTTCGTCAACCAGGTTGCTGATGCAGCGGAACAGGCCAATCATCATCCTGATATTGATATCCGCTACAACAAGGTGGTGACGGCCCTGGTGTCGCACGATTCCGGTGGGGTAACGCAAAGAGACGTCCGCATGGCCGGACGCATCAACCAACTTGTGCCTTAGGAGTTTACTTGCGGGGTTTCAAGCGCTTCGGAGAGACGGTCGAGCGTCCGCTGAATCGTATCCAACTGGCTTTCAACGGCTTTGTTGAACTCGCCCAGGGGATCGCCGGCTTGGGTGATCCGTTCAAAGAAGTTTTGAATTTGGCGGCGTCCACGCTCGCTGGCGCACATCAGTCCCACGCCACTTACGCCGAGTACCGCTATCGGTAAAAGCCAATTCTTCATCGGTTGCTCCCCCGCAACTTTCACCAACTATGATGCACCCAAACTGGTACTAAGGATAATAACTTAGTGAGTTACTTTCGTCGGTGGCCTTTGTGGTCGCAAGAAAAATCTTCCGCATCGTGCAGCTTTTCTGCTTCCCCTCGGCATCTCAATTTAAAGTATTTCTTAACAACTGAGGTGAACCGCCATGAAGATGTCGTGGACCGTCTCCCTGTGCGCTCTGACCCTGGCCTTGACTCTTGGCGCGGTGGCGCAGGACACCGACAACTCGAACAATCCCAAGCCAGAGCTGAAAACTCGGCCTAATGACCGGAAGCAGCAGCAACAGCAACAGCCAACGGTGTCGAACCCCGGCTCGTATCAACAAAACTACGGAACTCCGCCGAATGTGATTCCTCAGGGGACACGCTTCATCGTTAAGCTGAAAGATACCTTGGACACCCATGACATGCAGCCGGGCAAGCGCTTCAAAGCGGAGCTGCGCGAAGACCTGCTCACACCCAGCGGACTTATCATCCCCAAAGGACGCACCGTGAAAGGCCACGTCGGGACGTTTGAGCGCGGCTATACCGGCGCCCGAATTCAGCTAGCCATGGACGAGGTTGAAACCCGCCACGGCTGGGTGCCGCTTATTGCTACGGTCACCGGCGTCCCGGGCGACTCTTCCGTTAAGTCAACCGACAACGAAGGCGAACTCTCCCGCAAGGGACCCGATAAGAAACGCGTCATCACCAGCGCGGCCATTGGCGCCGGTGTGGGCGCGGCCAGCGGCGCCGCCATCGGTGGTGGCAAGGGAGCGGCTGTTGGGGCAGCAGTTGGCGCAGGATTGGGAACTGGAACTTCCTTCCTTCTTCGTGGCAGCGATATGAAGCTGAACAAAGAGACGCAGCTGGAAGTTCGGCTCGATCGCGACCTGGTGGTTCCAAGCCGTTGAGCGCTTTTTTCTAAATCCCGAACCCCGCGTACTTCGCGGGTGAGGGATCCATATGACCACGACGCACAACAGGTTGACCTTCAGTTTTTCGTAGTCATATGGATCCCTCGCTACGCTTCGGGATTATAGAAAAGAAACTACTTAAAGCACTTCGCCAGGGTCCTTGCGATAGCCACCAGCTTTTGCAGGTCGGCGGGCATAAAGTCTGGTCCGGCGTCCAGCGGTGTCGCGCCTTTGCGAGAAATCTGGATAACGCCAACCGCCTTGTCATCCGCTAGGATCGGGCACGACATCAACTTCTGGATAATCTGTTTGTCCCGGGTGGCTTTGGTCCCGGTTCCTGGTTTCTCAGCACTCACCATTTCAAAGAACGTAGTGTGTTTGGCCTGGGCAAAGCTGTTGCTGACTTCCGCGCGCCTGGTGTTAAAGCTGCGCACCGCCACGGAGCTTGAGTTGTTCAGCGGGAGCCGGCCTACCTGCTGCAGCCGCACCGGATGGGCGAAAATCAGACTATCTTTCTCCAGACGGAGTATGCCAACTCCGTCAGGCTGGACGTTAAATGCGGCCGCAAGCTCAGCCGCAAGACGCTCCACGTTCTTATCGTTAAGGCCCTCGGCCTGGCATTCCGTCGCGATTAGCGCCAGCGGGGCTGGGATGGTCGACATAGCCCAATAATTATATGGGTAGTTGCCTCATTCGCGAAGAGGCTTCTGTGGTTTGCCCTTTTTCCTCTCTGAAACTACACTCTCATTTCTATTCTGGAATGCATTCGATTTACGTGGAGTTCTCATGACACTTCGCCGCCACTTGCCTGTTTTCATCTGCCTGATCGCTCTTTCCTGCGTGTATGCTGTCGCACAACGGCGCAACCCTGATGCGCAGCCCACACCAGCGCCCGCACAAGAGCAAGCGCCCAAGCCCGCAGCCCCTGAACCAAAGAAGGAAGCGCCCGAGCAGCCTCCCGTGGTCACACACCATGAAATCCATGTCGGCGGAAAGACCCTGCGTTATACCACAACCACCGGCATGATGCCGCTCCGCAACAACGACACTGGCGAGGTTGAAGCTCACATCTTCTTCATGGCTTACACGCTCGACGGTCAGACGGCCGAGCACCGTCCACTGACGTTTTCTTTCAACGGAGGCCCCGGATCGGCGTCGGTATGGCTGCATCTCGGTGCCATCGGCCCCAAACGCGTCCGCATGCAGCCCAACGGCATGATGCCGGCGCCACCGTACCAGCTCGTCGACAACGAATACACCTGGCTCGACCAAACCGACCTGGTATTCATTGATCCAGTCGGCACTGGCTACAGCCGCGCCGTAAAGCGCGACCAGACCAGAAAATTCCTGGGCCTGCGCGGTGACATTGAGTCCGTCGGCGAGTTCATCCGGTTATATCTCGGACGCTACGAGCGCTGGTCGTCGCCGCTCTTTCTCGTCGGCGAAAGTTACGGCACCACCCGGGCCGCCGGGCTCTCCGGATATCTCGTCGAGCACGGCGTTGCCTTCAACGGGATCATGCTGATCTCCAGCATCCTCAATTTCCAGACGACCGATAATTCTCCCGGCAACGATCTTCCTTACGTTCTCTTCCTGCCGAGCTACACCGCGGCCGCGTGGTATCACAAAAAGCTGCCCGCCGATCTGGAACAGAGCTTCGACAAAGCGCGCACAGAAGTCGAGCAGTGGGCGATAGGACCATATCTGGACGCGCTGGCCAAAGGCGACCGCCTCACGCCCCAGGAAAAGCAGGACGTAATCGATCATCTCGCGCGCTATACCGGCCTGAGCAAGAGCTACATCGACGAAAGCAATCTACGCATCGAGGAATCGCACTTCACCAAAGAACTGCTGCGCGACCAGCGCAAGACCATTGGACGTCTCGACAGCCGCTTCACCGGCACGTCGCGCTCCGACATCTCTGAGACCGCCACGTTCGATCCCAGCATGTCCGCGATCCGTCCGCCATATACCGCCATGTTCAACCAATACATACGCACGGAGCTGGGTTACAAGTCCGATCTCGAGTACTACATCCTGGGCGGCGGCTTCCGCTTTGACGAGTGGGATTGGGGCGTCCAGCGCGGCGGCTTCCCCGACACCGCACAATCACTCAAAGACGCCTTCGACAAGAATCCGTATATGAAACTCTTCGTGGGATCCGGCTACTACGATCTGGCCACGCCGTACTTCGCCACGCAATACACCCTGAACCACATGAACCTCGACGCCGACCAGCACAAACGAGTCAGCCTGGGCTACTACGGCGCCGGACACATGATGTACATCCAGGACGAATCGATCGCGCAGCTGAAGAAGGATGTGAGCGCGTTTATGGGGAACGCACTTAAGTGAGATCGGGTGATCGCACGTGATCGGGTGATCCCACGTGATCGGGTGATCCCACGTGATCGGGTGATCGCGCGTGATCGGGTGATCTGGTGATCGGAAAACCATATGAGCTTGGAAAAACATCTTGAACTCAAAACCCGAACCAAGGCATTCGCTTTGCGTGTGATAAGAATATCGCAGGCGTTGCCGAAAACGCGTGAAGCCAACGTAATTACGAACCAGATTCTGCGATCGGC
>WNFP01006704.1_pt1 | contig 10910 bp, 10 predicted proteins | sample 5400201 | NCBI WGS metagenome assembly WNFP01 (sample SAMN13153355, study PRJNA577476) | soil metagenome | isolation source: 115 cm saprolite under Madrone tree | place: USA:California | collected 2016-06-14
ACGAGCTGAAAGTGATTTGCACCGGCGGCGACGGCGACGGTTACGGAATTGGCGGCAACCATTTCCTTCACACAATGCGGCGCAACGTTGACCTGACTTACATCGTGATGGACAACCAGATCTACGGTTTAACAACCGGCCAGGTCTCGCCCACAAGCGTCAAGGGAATGAAAACCAAGAGCACGCCGCACGGAAGCGTTGAGAACCCAATCAATCCGATCCCAATGGCTATCGTTGGCGGTGCCACTTATGTCGCGCGCGCGTTCAGCGGTAAACAGAAACACATGGTCGAAATGTTCAAGGGCGCCATTCAACACAAGGGCTTCGCGCTGGTGGACGTTTTCAGTCCTTGCGTCACTTACAACAAGGACAACACCTACCAATGGTTTAATCCGCGAGTAAAGATTCTCGAAGAACAGGGTCACGACCCGACCGATTTCCACAAGGCGATCGAGCGCGGTTATCAGTGGGGCGAAGAAATTCCTATTGGATTGTTCTGGCGTCGGCCCGACCTGCCAAGCTTGGAAGATCTGGAACCGGTGTTACACACGGGCGAAGGCCCGCTCGGTTTTCGTAATCTCGGCATTTCCCAGGAACAATCTAAGCCGTTGATCCAGGAGTTGCTCTAGGCCGGTAAAGTGTGGCGGCAATGTATATCCGCCAGTCGAGCACGACTCTGTTCTATGTATAAGCCGATCGCCGTAAGCTTAATTCTCTTGGTATGCAGCCGGTCATTACTGGCCCGAATCGGCGAAACGGAAGCACAGGTCATGGCGCGATATGGTCAGTCGATCGGAGATATACCAACGGAGACTTTTGGTCCGGTTCGTGGTTTCGCGCTGCGGGAATACCTGGTGGGCGTAAAATTTCTAAATGGCACCAGCGCGATGGAGATGGTTTCCAGAAATGATCAAGCCGAAATCAAACCGCAGGAGATCGATGCGCTGCTAAAGAAGCACGGGGCCGACGTGGAATGGAAAGTGGATAAATTCGAAAAACCAGATTGGAAACGATGGCGTACTCAGGACGGATCTCTCGTGGCCGTTTACGATTCGAAACGACACTTTTTGTATGTAAACTCGAAGGCGTTCTATAACGAACAGGGCAAACGCTACTGACCCCGATTAGATGACTCGCGCCTCGCGTGACTGGCGATTGCGCCCTCGCGATCGCGAACTTTATCCGAAGGGTTAACCACGAATCGACACTAATGAGCACGAATTTGGAAACTCTTTCACAAAAGGAAACGAAGAAAACTAAGGAAACGGAAGACTTTGCTTCCTTTGTTACCTTCTGTTGAAATCTTTCCGTCTGCCGCTCTTAGCCGCCTTGATCCAAGGCCTCTTCAGTTCCCAGGCTATCGCGTTCTCCGTTGAGTTCACCCTGCGGTGCCGGCGCACCCGAGCGCTGCTCGCCCGGACGCGGCTCTGCCCGCGTAAGCCTTTGTCCCCGGCGTGAGAAGCCCGGTTTTCCGACAGCGACGCACATGCAGCCGGTGCCTTCGGCACAACCCTGGCAGCAATACGTCTCGCCGTCGTGCGTATATCCTTCGCCAGGCCACTCATTCTTGACCATTTTGCAACCGGGACACGCCGGCAATGGAATGGAGCTTACTAACGAATCGCATTCATCGATTTCTATCAGCATAGGTGTACCGCCTTTCATAAAACAGAAATCGATTCTAACCGGACTTTTGCGCGGGTGACCGCAGCAGATGCCAATCATCTGCGAATCACCTTAACCACGAATCGACACGAATGAACACGAATTTGGAAACTCTTTCACAAAAGGAAACGAAGAAAACAAAGTGTCGGTTCTAAGAACTTCTTCGGCTGCCTTCGTTACCTTCTGTTCCGAAAACTCTTTGTGTCTATTGGTGTCCATTCGTGGTTACGAAGTCTTCGGGGTTTTCTGGAACGACGGGATCGATTGGTCGATGACAACCCAGGGCAATTTATCTTCGAGGAAGATCGCTTTCTGCGGCTCAAATGGCGTCGGATCATCGAGCGACGCAATCGTAAAATCGATCGCGTCGGAATCTTTGCTGTCCTCGAAAAACAAATGAGTGCCGCAACATGCTGCAAACGAACGAATCCGATTCGCGTACGGAATCTTGCGCGGCTCGCCCTTTGTTACGACTAAATCCTGGCGCGGTACTGAGCCCCACACCACGTGGGGCGCGCCCGCGCTTCGGCGGCAATCGATGCAATGACAATCGACCAATGCAAATGGCCGACTCTTCAACACGTATCGTGTCCCGCCGCAAACGCATCCACCAGCGAACTCCATAATTTCTTTGAGCGGAGTCTAACCACAAATTGACACGAATGAGCACGAATAGTTGTAGCCGCGATCGTTGATCGCGGCTGGTTACCTCCTTCAGTGCTTGGTGGGATCGAATGTGTAACCCTGGGCCACATCAATCAGGTTGAACAGCACGCCGCCAATGCCGGCAACGGGAGGGACGCTGTTGGCACGCTCCTGAAGCGTCATCGTGCTGGCGGTGACTTCGTGCAGACGGTTATCAATCGCACCGGGCTCGTTCACATTGGAGAGTGGCACGTCAATTGTGATCGTGCCGTTGCCGCCGGTCTTCACCAGGCAGTTCGCGGCAGGCAGTTGCGTGACGCCAGGATATGTCAGGGTCACCCCGCCGCCGACTGCTTGCGCCGCGTTTTCGCCGGCAAAACACTGTAGCGCGGAGCCGTTGAATGACTCGCCATAGACGAAGAAATTCTTTCCACCATTCGGATCCGTCGTGGATGGAACGAACCATTGAGTGAGCCAGACCAAATCAAGGTCCGGATCCTGAGCGGTGGTCGGCGCTAGCGACAGGTTGTTTAGCTTCATTACCACCTGATAACAAGGGGCTGCGGCCGAACAAGGCGCCGTGGTCAGCAGCTTGATGCTCGAGTTGGTGATGTCGAGCTGGGGCATATTAGCGCTGCTAACACCGTTTACCTCGTATTTGCCGTCGTTGGTTGGATCGGACACGGTGTTAAAGGGCGCGAGTCCCGAAATGTTCACGGGCGAGCTCGCCACTAACAAGCCGTTGCCGCTGTTTTGCCGGACGAACATGCCGTGCGGCGCAAAGGGTTCGTCAAAATTATTCGAGTCGGCGTAAGCGATTTCCGCCTCACCGTTTGGACCCATCCGCAGTTGCAGAAAATCGCCAAGGGTGCGGTCACCGTTCTGACCGCCAATGAGCGTGTTCATGGTGCCGCGATGGATAAAGTGCTCACTCGCCAGGATTGGCGCGGTAAAGGTTGGAGCGGCAGCGTGCCCGTTCAATGTCTGCACCATCCACAGGCTCCAGTCGCAGTTGTTGCAGGAATCAGGGCCATTAGAAGGATTCGGGGCGACACCTGGCGTGCCGTACCAGGCGATGTCCACACGCCCATCGTCTCCAGCTACTGGCCAGGCAAACACGTTGTTGTGCAGCGTGCCCACCGGTGAGCCCGATGTGTTAATTTGAATTGGAGCTGCCCAAGTGTTGCCTTGGTCGGTGGAAAACGAGTACTTGAGAACGGTGTCGCCGGTCACCTGACCGCTGCCATTGATAGGTGCTTGCGACCATACGGCGTAGAGATTGCCAGCTTTGTCAATCGCCATCGTAGGGAAATTCGCGCCGGTCTTGTTCGACGAGCCAAGGTCCGCCACCGGCAGATCAACGCAATTCAGGCCGCTTGGATCGCTTACGTTGGGAATTGGTGGACCAAACGCCACCGGGAAGCAGCGACCGATCAAAATCCTGTTCAAGAGCGCATCATCATGGACGACGAAGATATGCTTAACAGGTGTCGGTAGGACGGCGTATTGGCCCCCGCCGATAGGCTGACCCAGTGTGGTTGCCACAGGGCTCACCTCGTCGTTGCCCATGATGCCTTCGTCGCAACCCAGTGGATTACTGACTTTATTTGCCGGACCGAATTGGATCCCGGCAAGCGCCTCCCCGCCTGGTATCGGCGAACGATACATCACGAGGATATTCTGACCGAAGTTTGTCGGTGAGCCGCACTGTGCGGGGGACTGCGCGAATTCGTCATTAACCAGGTAGATGCTGCCGCCGTTGGTCGGGTCGCCGTCGAACGCATACCATTGCCGGTCAACCACTGCGTCCGGAACGCCGGTATTGCTGCAAGTGACGGTCGCACCTTGGTCATCCGAGCGAGAGGTACTAAAGTTTGCGAGCGTAAGGTCGGCAAAATAGAGATGCCCCGCCGAGTCCACGCCTGTTTCAGTATCACCGCCGCCGGCGCAGGTAGTGTACTTCCCTTCAAGAGCGGTGGCGGCGACGACCCATTTGAAAGTTTTACCGCCGTCGAGGGAATGCCAGACCCAGCTCGTGTCCGACGAGAGTGCGCCAGGCACGCTGGTGTAAAGATGGTTTGGATTCGAAGGATCGACCCGCAGGCCCTGCTCGAAGCCAACCCCGCCAATGCCGCTGATGATCGGATGTCCGAAGGTGAGCGCGGCGGGCTTGGGTTTCGGCGCCGCGAAACTCGCCGCGGCGAGCAAGACGCCAACGGAACAAAGAGTCAAAGCCACGACGACGCGTGAATAAAAGAAAGCAGACTGCGAAGTGGAATGTTTTTTCATAAGATTTTCTTTTGGTTAGGGTTGAGTGGAGACTGTCGCTGACACTTCGAAAACTCCGCTCCGGCCGGATGCCTTTTTTGGGGTCACTCAAAATCAGCCGCCGAAATTCGTAGGTGGCGGTTTACAAGGGCTTTTCAGTCAATTGGTATGGATGCCAGGCGCGCGTGCCGAAGGAAAAGAGCGGTTGCGATCCGCCAGTGTTTTAGTTCAAACTGCCATCTGTGGAGGCCCAAATAGATTGCAAGATGCAGTCTAATTCTAGTTAGGCAGTTTTGAGACAATGAGAGGCGACCATGAGCTGTGTTATCACGAAGAAGCAAACTGTGCTTCGTAACCGACCTTACATCGCAACATTTTTCCTTTTTCTTTTAGTGCCGCTCGTTGCATGTACCAAGGGTAGGGAAGAGCCATCGGCCTCTGTTCCAGCCGACTGCCAGCAGTTTCTCGACAAGTATTTTGACGCGTGGAAATCAAAAGATATCGCTACACTGCAGGCCCTTTCCTTCTACCTGTCGCCCCAGGACCGGTCGAGACTTCCGGAGGGCAGTCTGGAAATGTGGCGCGCATCGAAAAACAAGCTGGTGACTGATAACTTCGAACAGGTGACCAGGAACTTTGGCGATTTTAAAAGTTACAACGTGCTAAGGGTGAAGACCACGATGATATCTCAACAAGATCATCCTGCAGCAATAATGGGCTCAGGAATTCATACCGAACTGGTTTGCAAAGCCAGGTTCTCCAAGAAGCATGACGCGCACGTTGGGCTCCACCTAATAAAGGAAACAGAAGGTTCGCAGTACATTGTCGCGGCCTGGAATTTCCAAGCAGAGCCATGAAGATTCGCGGGCAGTGAATGAATCGGTGGATGCGCGAGGAGATGCGATTGAGTGGAGCGCCGGCTGCAGCAAGCCCGATTAACCCGATAAAGACCATTCGCGCAGTCTAACCACGAAGTGACACCAATGAACACGAATCTGCTTAGCGCAGAGCTTGCCCGCCACTCTGTTTTCCCAAAATGAATGAATCAGGAACCCAGGAAAAAATCAGGAAAACCTGTAGCCACGCCGCTGTGCGGCGTCTCTAATCCGACCGCAGTGGCTGACCGCGGCCTCTTTCTTTCCTGCAGCGGTTTCGCCACAGATTTTCACAGACGCCGTGGTGAGCAAAGTCGAATCTATTTTTGCAGATCATAAACGCAGGCAAACCACGGAGGAAAATTATGCTTCACTTAATCTGGTACATTCTTGTTGGGTTGATCGCGGGAGTCATCGCGAAATCGGTGATGCACGTGCACATGACGATTTTCTGGACAATCGTGCTCGGCATCATCGGATCGATCATCGGCGGCGCTGTTACACACATGTTTACGCACCCGGTAACCGGACGATTTCATCCCGCAGGCCTCATTTTTTCCACACTTGGCGCAATCCTGCTCCTCTACATTTGCATTAAGCTGAACATCCATTTCCCCCGCGTCATCAAATAACCAAAAAGGAAACCTGTAGCAGCGCCGCTGTGCGGCGTCTCTGCTTGAGCCAATCGCTGACCGCGGAAAAGCAAAACGAATCAGGAAACCAGGAACTCAGGAAACCTGTAGCCACGCCGCTGTGCGGCGTCTCTGCCACAGATTGCACAGACTCCGTGGTGAGCGAAGTCGAATCCATTTTCACAGATCTCTTGTTCGACCGGAAGCAACAGGGTATCACAATCTGTGACACCCCGTGTCGCCTAAGATTTTAGAAATAGGCATTGAACGATGAAATCCGACGCGCTCGCGGTTCAAGTCGAGCGGCGGATTCTTTTGATCCGCGGTCAAAAGGTGATGCTCGATGCCGATTTGGCGGAACTCTACGGCGTTCCGACCAAGTCTTTGAATCTGGCTGTGAAACGCAACGCCGAACGGTTCCCGGAAGATTTCATGTTTCAGCTTACGGGTGACGAGGCGGCCGGTTTGAGGTTTCATTTTGAAACCTCAAAGAGCGGTCGCGGCGGGCGCCGCTATCGCCCGTATGCCTTTACCGAACAAGGTGTGGCCATGCTCTCCAGCGTGCTGCGGAGTTTGCGCGCCGTTCAAGTCAACATCGCCATCATGCGCACATTTGTGCGCCTGCGCGAGATGCTTCTGTCGCACGCAGATCTGGCGCGCAAGCTGGCCGCGCTGGAAAACAAATATGACGCGCAGTTCAAGGTCGTGTTCGATGCCATCCGCGAATTGATGCAGCCGCCAACTCCGCCAAGGCGAGAAATTGGGTTTCATGTTCGCGAAAAAGCAACGCGCGAATACGGCGTGCGGAAGAGGCGCTGACCGCGGCCCTAATCATTCGGCGTTGAGCGTTGAGCTTTGTCCCTCAATCAAAAGTCACTGCTGACAGAAGATAACAAAGACAACGAAAAGTTTCGTTTTAATCATCCGACCTTTGCTTCCTTCGTTTTCTTCTGTGAAACATGAGCGCCTGCCACGCCGGCTCGTCACGTCGTAGCTTTAGCGAAGATGGAAGCCTCGTGAAGGCGGGTTCGCACGCACCCGGCGCGGGACTCATCGCATTGACTTGGCAATGCCTGTCGCATGTAATAGCTCCAAGCTGGGTATGAGACCGATTTTGATTTCGTTGGTGTTGTTCACGGCCTTCTCGCTTTTCGGTGCCGACCAGAGCGATCCAAGATTCGAAAAATGGCTGAACCGCTCACAGAACATTTATGCGACTCACCATATGATTGCCTATGTAAGGCTGGCACATCTGGACGGCAAAGGCGACAGAAGCGGCGAAGCTGAGTTTCGCTACGATCGTTATCCGGATAAGATCGAACGGATTTCACGAAACGACCTTTCGTTTGTCCGGAAGAAGGGAAAGAAATGGATTCAATCGGACGACTGGGGCGAAACCGGTGAACCGGCGGAGCCGGAAGCGCTCAAGCTGATCCAGGTGGTCATCTCTTACGCCGATCTCCCGCTCAGGACCAAGGGTGAAAGTCGCGATAAAAGCCAGGGGGCGGTGGTGGTTCGAGTGGTTGATCAACGAAAGACCAAAGAGGGAAATGAAGAGATTGTTTTTGAACAAGGCCGTGAACACCAGAAGCCGGACTTGAATTACCCAAAGTACACCTTCTTCCGATATAAAGATGCTGACCCGGATGACGTTGTTCTCTCTGAATTCTCGGGGCCCGTCTACGAATCCGGCGGAGGCAAGGTGCAGTTAGACGTTCGCTACGACTACCTGGTTGCTGTGAAAATGGAAGCAATCACACCTGAGCCTTCCGCACCTGATAAAAATGCGTCTGATGAGAAAGCTGCCGAGCCAACGATGGGAAAGTCGGCGTCACTACCGCCACCGATCAGTGACAAGATCTACACCTTTGCGCAGATCGAAAAGCAAAAGGCGGAATTGAAAGACAAAATCGTACGAATCGAGATCAGGTACCTTCTTGGCGAACCCAGCGATCTTCTTGGCGACGGCACGCAGCGTTACATCGTCAAAGATACTTCCAAGGGCGCGACGCCTTATGGCCAGGTTGCTTTCCCCCGGGAAGGTTTGGAGAAAATGGGGCTAGCGAACGATCCGCACCGCGAGGGTCCGTTCACCCTCTACGCTCGCGTTCACGTTTTCCCAGAAAAAAAAGCGGCCGCGATTTGCGTCGCGATTGGAACGCACGTCGCCGTAGAAAACAGAAAAGCGACTTATTCCTGGTGAGCCTGGCACTTGAATCAGGAACGCAGGCACGCAGGAAAGGATCTGTTCGAATTTCTTCCTTCTTACTTCCTACTTCTTAGTTTGCCTTGGAGGCCAGCACCATCTTCGGAAAGCGCCAAGGGCACCCACACGAGCCATGAGAAAGCGTAGGCGATAAGGAAGAAGGTCAGCGGATAACGCATAGCTCGCGAACGGAGCGAATGGGTGAGCGACATAGAACACGGGCGTTTGGGAAATCGCGCGGGTAGACGGCAAAGCAGCTAGGTAGCTGGCGCAAGCACGAGGCAGTGCTAGTGATCAACGTAAAAGTTGCGAGGGAAGCAATGAGTGAACGGAGCCGCGGGGACGCGAGCGACATAGATGGGCAAAACCGAGAGGTCGAAATGGGCGGGAGCACATGAGTCAACGTGGGCAACGAGCGAGTTTCAATCCTTTCGGAGTTGGGCCGCGTTATCAGCGGTCGTCATGTTGGCTCCGCGATTCCCCTGCAACTTTCAACACTCAACCATCAGCTCTCAACTTTTCCCGTCGTTAGGGAGCGCTCACCATGGCGGTGACGCTTTCCCATTCCGACGTCAGGCGGGCAAGATCGTGGGACAAAGCGGAGAGATCGCGATTGATCGCAGTGGCGCGACCGCCCGGTGTGTAAGCCGCTGGATCTTCCAGCGCCGCGGCTAGCTCTTTCTGTTGTCCTTCCAACGCCGCGATTTTCGCCTCGAGTTCGTGCACGCGCTTTTCTTTTTCACGCCGCGCCTTGGCAACCGCATTACGCGAGTCCTCTTCCAAACGCTTCTGCGCCTTTTGTTTTCTTGAACCGGAGCCGGTTTGCTTTCCGACTTCCGGCTGGAGTTTACTCGCTGCGGCGAGACCGTTGACCTCTGGCGCATCGCGCCCCGCGGTCAGAGCGATTCGCGCGGATGTGGCTTTTGATTTGTCCAGATAGTAATCGTAATCGCCGGGATAGAATGTCAGTTTACCACCCGAGCGGTTCGCACCTGCAGTGATGTGCAGAACACTCGTGGCGATTGCGCGAATGAAATGAACGTCGTGACTAATAAAGATGAGCGTGCCATGATATTGCTTGAGGGCCCCGATGAGGGCGTCGATCGAGCCGATATCGAGATGTGTCGTCGGTTCGTCCATGAGCAGAAGATTCGGCGGATCGAGCAATAACCTGACAAGGGCAAGTCGCGACTTCTCGCCACCGCTCAAAACTGAGACGGTCTTGAAAACATCGTCGCCGCGAAACAAAAAAGAACCGAGCACAGTGCGCGCGGTTTGTTCGGACACGGGATTGGGCATATCACGGGCGCTCTCGAGAACGGTATCCCTCGCGTTGAGCACGTCGATTCGGTTCTGCGAGAAATAACCTGTGCGCACATTATGTCCGAGTTCGCGCACGCCATGCTGCACGGGCAATACGCCGGCGAGCAACTTGAGAAGAGTCGATTTTCCCGCGCCATTCGGGCCGACAAGCACGGTGCGTTGACCGCGCTCGGCGTGATATTGCATTCCGCGATAAACAACGAGGTCGCCATAGGCATGATCGACATCTTTCAACGTGATCACGCGCAGGCCGCTGCGCACCGGTTGCGGGAAATGGAACTTGATCGTCTTCCCGCGCGCGACCGGGGCCGCGATTTTTTTCATGCGATCGATCTGTTTCAGCTTGCTCTGTGCTTGCGACGCTTTGCTCGCCTTGGCGCGAAATCGATCGGCAAACAATTGCAGCGACGCGATTTCTTTCTGCTGATTTTTGTAAGCGGCGAGCTGTTGTTCTTCGCGCGCTGCTTTCTGCTCGATATAACTGTCCCAGTCACCCCGATAACGCACCAGTTTCGAGTGCGCGATCTCGACGATGCTGCCGACAAGCTGATTCAAAAATTCGCGGTCGTGCGAGATCATGACAATCGCGCCCGGATAAGTTCGCAGATATTCCTGGAACCATTGAAGCGATTCGAGATCGAGATGGTTCGTCGGTTCGTCGAGCAGCAGGAGGTCGGGTTCCATCACGAGTAACCGCGCGAGATGAGCCCGCATGATCCAACCGCCACTTAAGGCGCGCGCTGGGCGGTCGAAATCAGTTTCGCGAAAAGCGAGTCCGGCGAGGACCCGTTTTGCCTTCGGTTCGAGCTCCCATCCGCCGTGCTCGTCAAAAACATGGAGCGCATTGTGATATGCCGCGTCATCAGTCTCGTGCTCATGATCGTGCTCGTAATCGGTGATCACTTTCTGCGCGTGCACAAGCTCTGGTGAAACGGCGAGGGCAAGTTCGAGCACGGTTTCGTCTCCGGCGGCTGCGGTTTCCTGCGGAAGAAATCCGATCGTTGCGTTCTTTTCGATCGCGATCGTTCCCTTATCGGGCGAGACATCACCGAGGAGGAGCGCAAACAAGGTTGATTTGCCAGCCCCATTTGGGCCAACCAATCCGATGCGATCGCCGCGATTGACCTGGAGCGAGACGTCGTCAAAGAGCGCCCGACCGGCGAAAGATTTTGAAAGTTGGGAAACGGTCAGCATTGCGGAAAGCGCGCAGTGTCCCCTTGTTCAATGCCCAGCGCAACTCGTTAACCACGAATCAACACGAATGGACACGAATCGGCGTTGTAGCGGCGGCTGTGT
>WNFP01007273.1_pt1 | contig 10909 bp, 10 predicted proteins | sample 5400201 | NCBI WGS metagenome assembly WNFP01 (sample SAMN13153355, study PRJNA577476) | soil metagenome | isolation source: 115 cm saprolite under Madrone tree | place: USA:California | collected 2016-06-14
ATCGCATCAGGCGGGCGTCGCCAACACTATTTAGGCAATGGTTGGCACTCTCTGCACGTGATCAACTGATGTGCCATCGGCCTTTGTGAATATCGAACTTGACCGAACCTTCGCTCCGCATTTTCATCAGGAGCGATTGGCATGCTTCCTCATTCGGAATATTGGCGCGCCGCATTACCTCGAACACCTTTAGCGGCTTCTCGCGCAGCGCGTCCAGAATCTTCTCTCGCTCATTTAACATCGCTCAAACCCCTTTTGCTTTTCGACGGTATGGCCCACGAGCGCAAAATTGCAAGCGGTTAAAGGCAATTCGACTGCCGCAACACGTAAGGAGGGCTGGCCAACGGGTCCGCGCGAGGCGCGGCCCGCTGCCAGATTCCGGCGTAACCCGCCTTTTGTCATCAATGGAGGGCGACTATGCTTCGCTGCCCCTGCGGGCCGATCCGATTTGCAGTCGGCCCGAATCTTACCTAGCGTACCCAACGCGTTGGGACGAAACTTAGATGCAGCCTGATCGATCGAATGCCGCCAGAGCATGTTCGGAGTGCACGGCCTGCTGCGACGGCTGGCTGAGGATCACTGTCCGCGGGCAGGATGTTTCGCCGGGAAATCCCTGCCGGTTCAGTGTCGCGCACAAATGCAGCATCTACCAGGACAGGCCGGTGGATCCGTGCCAGCAATTCATTTGCGGATGGCTTGCCGACAACAGTCCGCTTCCCGAATGGATGCGGCCGGACAAGTCGAATTTGATTCTGCTTGCCTCAAACTTTCAGTGGCGGGGTATTCCGGTCCATGTCGCCGTCGCCGTCGGCGCACGGCCGAGGGAGAAAGCGATCAACTGGCTGAAGGAATTTTGCCGGCAGAGCCAACGGCCGCTGATCTTCCAAACCGACGGCGAATGGATCGCATACGGCCCCCCGCAATTCCAGACCGAAATGGCGGAGCGGCTGTCGAGCGGCAAGAATCCCTGGACTTGACCCGCGTCATTGAGCGGGAATGGCGCGACAACAGACCCTTGGACGCGTCGATATTCTCGGCACAATGTCCGGGCGAATATCCATTGCATCGAGAGTCTGAATTTAATGTCTTAAACGCCAATTTAATGGCCGTGCCGTGCATCGTTGCTACTTCTCTAGTTAGCGCTCGCGTATAGCCCGATCATCCGATTTCGAAAGCTGCGGGCATCCAGTCTTGGCGATGGCGCATTCAATATGAGCCTCCCGCAAACGAGGACTAGAACGATGAAGATGAAATACTTTCTGGCAGCGCTGCTGCTCGCGGCGTCACTCGCTTCGCCAGCTGCGGTTCAGGCGCGAACGCACGAAAGCGGCATTTCCCCGCAGGCATCCGGAATCGAGGGCCGCGAGGTCGCGGCGCCGCCCTGGAGCGCTGCCTGCATGACCGACCACGGCCCAAGCCAATGCGACGAGCCCATGTGGGTCTATGGGAGCCCCCGCGCGCTCGCCAAATACAAGGATGCGTTCTGACATTGATTGGCGGTAGCGCACGCTTTTGAAGAAACTGGATGCGGTTGTTACCGCATTGCCCGGTCGATTGGCGCCGAAAAGTCGTCTCGGTGGCGCAATTAGCCAGTCTTACCTTCTTCACGGTTTCGCACGGCTTCGTCCAAAAACTCCTGGAGAGACGCGATGCAGTCAAGGTCGCGATAGATCCGGTGCTTCTGGTCGCGTATTTGGGCGGACAGTCGGCTTCGCTTCGTTACGTCGCGGCCGAGCGCGCCTGCAATGCCAACATATTCATCGACGGTCCGCGCCGTGGTCTCGCCGACCCCCATCATGTCAAGGATTGCCGCCGCGTGGCGGCCGCGCATCATCGCGCCGGCCAATGTCACGATGGGAAGATCGTGAACGAGGCTCTCCAGGATCGAATTGCAGCCCGACCAGCCGATGCTATCCAGCACGACGTCGCATTGACCGATGGCGGCGACGAACAGATCCGGCGCAAGCCGGGGCAGGAAAACACAGTGATCGCCGGCGTTGAGACCGGCGGCCTTGAAGGCGCGTTCAAGCCTATTTCGGAACAAGTCGGTGACGCCGCTACCGCCTCCGAATTCGATGAAAGCAAATTGGGAGTCGGGAACCTCCGTGGCGATGCGCGCGAAGACCTCGTCGAATTGCGGCAGGTACTTTGGTAACGATTGGCCGCACCAATAGACAACGGCATTGTCGCGCAGACCGAGCTTGGCCCGGTCGATCCCGGGCGGCGAGACGTCCGGCGGTTCGACGTAGATCGAAAGATTAGGCAACCGCACCAGTTTTTCAGAATAGTGATCGGCAGCGTCCGCGGGTTCCATGAGATCGCTGCTGATAAAGTAATCGATGGTCGGAAATCCCGATGTGACCGGATGTCCCCAGGAAACGCATTGAACCGCGGCGAGCCGCTGCGCCGCGAGTTGCGCCGACACCTTGTCCATGCCGATTTCGGGAAAGATCAGAACATGCGGCGCGTCGTCGAGGACCGCGCGCCGCCACCCGTCGAGCGATAGCGCACCCTGCACGAAGCGGTCGCACATCGCTGCTGCCGCCTCGGTCTCGCCATCGCGCTCGGAGCCCGTGTAATAGCCGGAAACGTGAAGCCGATCGCGGTCCAGCATTTTGAGCCATCCTTTGATCGGGATTTTCCAGTTTGAGTGCTGCCGGAAAAACCCGCTGACGATGCCGAGCCTGATCTTCTCGCCCAAAGCGGGCGGATCCGGGAAAACCGGCGTCTGGTATCTCGCAGCCATGATGTTGCAGACCAGCGCGCCATAGCGGGCTTGAAGCTCGCGGTCATTGCGCCCCTGATAGGGAAGATAGAACGGTTGATGTGACCCGATCGCCTCGGTGAGCGCGGCGGGGACGGCCGAGCCCTCGACGTCAGCGGACAGTTTTGCCAGCCGGCCTGCATAGGCCCCGCGGCGCGCGTCGATCTCGGCCACGTCCGCGTAAAGCGCCGGCAGCTCCGCCATGCACAAAGCGAGTTCGGCTTCCGCAAAATCCGGCCTGAGCGCAACCGCGCGCGCGAAATGCGCTCGCGCGTCCGCGATCCTGGTCTCGCCGCGCAGCGCGACGCCGCAATTGTAATGCGCCATGAAGAAGTTCGGCTCAAACCTCAGTGCTGCCTGATATTGCGCGATCGCTTCCTCGCGCCGGCCGAGGCTGCGGAGAATATTGACAAGATTGTTGCGGACGCCTGCGCTGTCCGGACGTAGCGCGACCGCCCGCTCCGCATGGGCCAGCGCTTCGGGCAGCCGATCGCTGTTCTGAAGCAGCAAAGCCAATTGGAGATGGGCGTCGACAAAGTCGGGGCGCAGCGCGATGGCGCTGCGGTAATGCTTCTCGGCGTCAGGCCGTTGACCGGCCAGTTCGAGCACCGAGCCCAGATTGAAATGAGCAAGCGGCGAATCGGGCGCGGCTTTCAGGACCTGTTCGAACTGCACCAATGCTTCGTCGAGGCGCCCGAGCGATCGCAATCCGCGTCCGAGATTGTTGCGCGCCTCGATATATCCGGGGTTAAGCGCCACCGCGCGCTCGAAGCAGGGTATGGCGTCGGCAAACGATCCATTGGCGGCGAGGATCACACCGCGGTCGTTGTGGGCCTCGGCAAATGCCGGATCGAGGGTCACGGCCCGGCCGAGCAGCGACGCCGCATCGGGCCGTCCGAGCTGATGGGCGACCACACCGTAGAGGTGAAACGCGCGCGCGTTGCCTGGATCACTATCGCAGACGGACTGGTAGAGCCGCTCGGCCTCAGCGAGACGGCCGGCGCGATGGTGCGCCATCGCGGCTGCAAGCGTCTGCTCTGAACGGCCCCCCGCGGTCATGACACTGTTCCGAAACCAGACCCCCGTTCAGCGCCCGTCGCAAGACCGGTAGCGACCGAGACCCAAATCTCGCTCGCAGGGACTTCCGTAGACCCAGACCGGTTGATCGCAGGGCAGCGCACGCGTCGACCGAAACGGCGTATCGCATGCGATGTTCTGGGCGGGATGCAGAACCAGCGTCGGGCCGTCATAGGGCGCCGGCGCAACCGGTTGCTGCTGGTATCGAACGACATGCGCATGACGATAATGTCTTGTATAATTTTTTGGCGCCTTATAGGCATCGGCCCATCCCTGGCTGGTGCCGAATGCCACCAAAGAAGCCAGCGCGACGACGATTCGCATCAACATGGTTGCTCTCCCTTATTTCCCGCAGCCGTCTCGATTGAAAATGCCGCCGGCCTCTCGCCGGAAAGCCAAGTCTGCCACATTCGCCTGTAGGCCGCCTCGATATTTCCCGTCAACTTTGGCAGATCGAACAACGCACATGTGTCACGGTTTTCCTGCAAGGTTTGCCGCAGCGCGGCCAAGCGTTGCGGGTCACGCGCCAGCGCCAGCGCGGTCTGTTCATATTGTTCGAGCGATTGCGTGATCAATTCGGCCATGCCGGCCGCTGTCAGCAGGCTGCCGGCGACGCGGCCGGGGAAGGTGTCTCCGCTGCAGGTGAGCACGGGAACTCCGGCCCACAGCGCATCGCTCGCAGTGGTGTGGGCGTTGCACGGCAAATTATCGAGAAACAGGTCGGCATGCCGGTGGCGCCCGAGATGCTCGGCTGACGGGACGACCGGGGCGAAGACCAGCCGGGTGGGGTCGACGCCGCGTTTCCCGGCTTCCGCACGCAGGTTCTCTTTCACAAGCTGGTTGGCCTCGAGCAGCCACAAGACGCTGCCGGGAACCGAACCCAGCAGGCGCATCCAGATATCGAAAAATGCCGGCGACAGCTTGTAGGAGTTGTTGAAGCAGCAAAACACGAAGCCTTCGGCCGGCAGGCCACATTGCTGCCGCGAAGCGCCGGCGGTCACCTCGCGCCGCCTGTCGTTCACCTGATAGCTGCAGGGAAGATGGACCAGCCGCTCCGAAAAGAACGGCTGCTGGCTGGCCGGGACGACAAGGGGATCGACGATGATGTAGTCGATGAAATCGGCCCCCATGGTAGCGGGATAGCCGAGATAGCTGACCTGCACCGGCGCCGGGCGATGGGCCGAAATCGCCGGCCGCGCGTGATGGGTATAGCCCTTGAGATCGATCAGGATGTCGACCTGGTCGGCGTGAATGAGCTGCGCGGCTTCGCGGTGAGACGCGGCGCGGATGTCGACAAAGCGATCGAACCCGCGCGCCAGCCGCGCGCGCATCGGGCTGTTGTCGTCGGGACCGTAGGAATAGGCGAACACCTCGAAGCGGTCGCGATCATGGCGCTCGAACAACTCGGCCATCAGCCCCGCGGTGGCGTGCTGATGAAAGTCTCCCGAGAGATAGCCGAGCCGGATGCGCCCGCGCCCGACCGATACCCGATGCGGGAAGACCGCGTCCGGCGGCGGCCTGATCGGCTCGAACCATTGCCGGGCACAGACCAGTTGATCCCCGGCGGATGCCGGCGTCGAGAGCAGGTAAAACGGCGGGATGCGAACCCCCTGCCGCACCATGCCGAGGAGCTTCTCCTGATCGGCAGTGTAATCGTCCCAGGCGCACGCCTGCGCGCGATGATAGGCGAGCTGGCCGAAGGCATCGGCGTAATCGGGACGAAGCCGCAACGCGTTGCGATAGGCCGCGATCGCCTCAGACAGGTTGCCGAGCTCTCGCCAGGCGTTGCCGAGATTGTAAAATGCCTCGGGGAAATCAGCCCTGTGCGTCAAGGCCTGTTGGAACGCCACCCGCGCTTCCTCGAACCCGCCTTCCGCCAATAACGCCGTCCCCAGATTGTTGCTTGCATCGGCGTGATCGGGCATGCGCTCGAGCAAGGCGCGGTAAAGATCGATCGCCTCGCTTGCGCGTCCGAGTTCCTGAAGCACGATTCCGGCATTGTTGATCGCTTCGGTGTAATCCTTCCGGATCTCGACGGCCCGGCCGTAATCCGCCAGCGCCGCTTCGAGTTTCGACTGCTGCTGCAGCACCGTGGCGCGATTATAGATCGCCTCGGCATAGTCCGGCTGCAGCTTGACGGCATCATCGAAGGCCGCGAGCGCCGCATCGGGGAGACCCTGGTCCTTCAGGACCGTTCCGAGATTGTTGTGAACGACGGCAATGCCGGGGGTGAGCGAAATGACCCGGCGATAGGCCGCTTCGGCGGCTTTCAGCTCATGCTGTTGATGCAGCACACCGCCGAGATTGAACCCGGCCTCCGCGTAGCCCGGCCTGAGCGCGAGCGCATCGCGATAGGCCGACGCCGCCTGGTCGAGCCGGCCCTGCATCTGAAGCAGCACGCCGATGTTGTTGTGGGCCTCGGCGTAGTCTTGCCTCGCCGTGATGGCGGACCGATAGGCTGCCATGGCTTCTTCGAGATCGCCGTGCTGCCTCAGCGCGTTGCCGAGCGCCAGGAAGGCCTCCGCGTATTTCGGATTGAGTTTGATGGCCTGCCGGTGCGCGGCGATGGCGTCCACCAGCCTGCCCTGCTGCTGCAACACCGATCCGAGATTATTGTGACTCGCCGGATAATCCGGCCGGAGCTCGATCTCTCGTCGAATCAGCCGCTCGGCGCTTGTCAGATCGCCCTGCTGGGCGGCGATGATCGCAAGGTTGCCATGCGCCGCCGCGTTGGTGGGATCAATTCTCAGGACCGAAGCGTAGAGCCGCTTCGCATCTCCTATTCTGCCCTTGCGGTGTGCTGCCAGGGCATCTTCCAACAGCTGTCGCGGTGTCGAATGTCCCACAGCGTCGTTCGTTCTCAAGCCGAATCCGGCCGCATTCAATAGGGCTGCCGATAGTTGGTGTACTGGATATCGAAACTGGTCGCGCCATAGAGCTTCACATAGACGATCGGACCGGTGAGCTTGACTTCGTCGATCGAGCGCGGCCCCTTGAACAGGGTTCCCTCGTTCTCGTGGCCGGCGGGATAGATCACGGCCTGGCCCGTCGGCGGCGTGAGCGTGACGATCATGGTCACCGCGGTCGCCGATTCCGGAATGAATTTCGACACGTCGACCTTGATCGGTGTCGGCTCGACGGGCTGATCAGGCGGGACTTCGGCCTGTGCAAATTGCACCAGGGCCGGCGGCGGCTGCATATCCATGGTCTGGTTCCCTGTAACGCTTGCAGGTTTGCCAAATTCTACCCTGGCGAGGCGCCGGTAAAATCAATTTCTTGGGGCATCCTGCCGCCGCCGGCGTTCGACGATCGATGGCGATTGGACTTCCCGGCCGCGATCGAAGCAGATCGCCTAAAGCGAAGGGGGACCCGTCACCAAGCCCCCCTTCATCCCGTGTTCGCTGGCGCTCAGAAGTTGAACGTCATACCCGTGGTTGCAGCTCTGATGGTCGCGCCACCGATCGTGTTGTTGAACTGATCGCGAGAGCAGACCTGGTAGCCATGGCCACTCGCACCAAGGCAGTAGTGCGCGCCCGGACCTTGATTGAGCTGGGAGCCGACAATGTACCAGCTGGCCCAATCGCTGAAGTAGTAGCGGGCGCCGATCGCATACTGGCTGGCATCATTCGAGAACAGGTTTCCTTGTAGTGTTGCCAACGGTGCCAGCGCCGGATCGTTGACACTCAGCATCGCCGGGTTGCCCGGGCTCTTGAAGGCGTGAGCGTAGGAGGCGCTGAGGGCCCACATGCCAATCTTCTGCGTGGCGCTGGCGAATACGGCATCGCGCGAGCGCTCGTTGAACGGTTGTTCGGCAGGGGTCACCTCGCGCCGGATCCACTCGTAATAGGCGTTCAGCTGCAGATCGCCGAGACCATCGTTGAAGTGATAGCCGCCGCCCACCTTCGCAGCCCATTCGTTGTGCGTGCCGGTCAGGACTTGCGAACCATCAGCCAGGAAGACCGGAGCAAACGCGGGCGTACCGGCCAAGGCGGGTTCGAGCCCGTCGTCGCCGTGACGATTGACCTGCTCATGGAGCTCGAAGGCGGCGATCGCCGAGAACGGCCCGTTCTTGTAGGTCAAAGACGCGCTGTAGGCGTTGCCGAAGGAGCCGTCGGTGCAACCATTGCCGCCGATATTGCCGGCAAGCGCGCCGCCGGTGTTCGGGAAGTTGCTGCCGCTGCCGCGCGCCGACGCGCCGTTGCATTGAAATAGATCGCCGTATGCATAGTCGCTGTTATCCCTGGCCTCGTTCTGGCCTGGCGAGATCAGCGCACTGAGCTGGAAGCCGTTGAAGATCGGCGACTCATACCAGATCGCGTGATTCATGCGCCAATCGAACTCGGCGCGGTTGTCGCCGCCGGTATTGCCCATGATCGAATTATAATCGCCAAGCGTTCGAGTGAACGGATCCATCGCCGCGGTGGATTTCTTGTACGGCGTATCGGTTTTACCGGCCTTGATGGAGCCCCACGGCCCCTCCATCCCGACGAAGCTGTCGCGCGTTCCGAACGCTGCGCGCTCGGTTGGCGCTGACGCGAAATCGACTTGGGATTCGATCTGGGCCACGACGGCCATGCCGTCCCAGCCATATGGCGCGAGGTTATGCCTGACGCGAATACCGAAGCTGGAAATGTTGCTCGCAACGCCGAATTTCGTTCCCTGATCGTAAACTGACGGATTGAAGACGTCGCCGGATATATCGATCGATCCATAAAGTGTAACCGTCGTGTTATCGATCAGCGGTCCCAACGGACCCGCCTTGACCGGAATGCCGCCAATCGTCATGCCGCCGGGCTTGGGTGCCGGTGAGGTCGCGACGCCGGCGTGCAGAACCGGATTGCCCTTGAATTTGCTGGGGTCGGTAACGGCCGGCGCGGGCGCCGGCGCCGCTGCTACCGGCCTTGTTGCGGACAGGCTGCGGACTTTCGCGCGTAATTCGGCGTTTTCTTTTTCAATCTTGTCGAGCCGAGCTATCACGTCATCGAGTGTCGCAGATCGTGCCGCACCGCTGAAGTATTCCTCATGACGTTTTTTTCCCCGCGTTCGTAGTCGATTCAACTTACGAGCCCGGGAAGCGTAATGTATACCAAATGCCATATGAAAGAGCTGGGGGTCCTTAGCGTGACAAATATGCAAAGTGTCGCAAAAAAGGTACATGAGTACTTCCGCAATGCAGCATTTTGTCGCAGCGACCGCTCCATAACGTCGCACTCGCTCTGGTTGTGGCACGTACCTCTGACTGACTGATCGATCAAAGCATTCTAAACAAGGCGCTTTCGGCCCCCTTGTCGAAGCGGGACGCGTCGGGTCAACCCCGCCGCTGCCCTCGCCACCACACGCCGAACGCGATCACCACCGCGCCCGCGAGCGCAAACCAGGTGACGGCGTATTGCAGGTGATCATCCTTGAGGTGAACTTGGAGCGGCCCGGGTTTTGGAATGCCGCTGGCGGGCACCGGGCTTTCCAGATCGATGTAGAAGGGCGCGATTTGTTTGTCGCCCTCGCTCCAGCCGAGAGCGCGCGCCATCGCAAGATGATCGCGCGTGAACCACAGCCGCTTGGCGGCATTTTCAGGCGGCGTCAGCGTGCCCGCGCTTTCGGGAAAGCGGATATAACCGGTCAGGTTCGCGGGCGCATCGGTGACGAGCCGGCTCACCGCGCGATCTTGCTGGGCGCGATCCTGCATCGTGTTCTGCACGAAGCCGGCATTGACCACGACGATCGCTCCATCCGGCAGCCGCGCCGGCAAAAACGCCCAGGTGCCCGGACCGGAGACATCCTCACGCACGGCGGAGCCGGAAGAGTAGACCATGGCGTCGGCAAGCTTTGCGTAGATCGCGGCAAAGCTGACGCGGCGGAATTCGTCGTGTGCCTGCGTCAGCGCGCTCCATTGCGAAGGCGCCGGCAGCGCTTCGGGCGCGGCGGCGAGCCGTTCGTTCAGCGCCGCGATCAAAACGTGCTTCTCGACCCGGCGCTGCAATTGCCAGATCCCGAGGCCGGCAAACACCGCCACCATCACCAGCGTGAAAGCGCCAAAACCGGCGATGCCGCCGCGCCGCGAAACCGATCCGGTCATTTCGGCTCGCGGTCGATCAACTGGCCGGGCGCGGCCTTGTGATGGAATTGCAGCGCGATCAACAGCGACTTCATCGAGCGCAACGGCAGCAGCGTGGTCACGAGGATCAGCGGCAGCCAGAGCACGGCGTGCAGCCAGAACGGCGGCTGGTATTTCACTTCCACGATCAGCGCGGCGCCGACCACGATCGCGCCGGCCAGCATGATGATGAAAATCGCAGGCCCGTCGCCGGCGTCGATGAAGGCGTAGTCGAGCCCGCAGGATTCACAGCGCGGCGCCAGCGTGAGAAACCCCGCGTAAAGCTTGCCCTTGCCGCAGCGCGGGCATTTGCAGGCGATGCCGCGCATCGCGCTCTGCGCCAGAGTGGGCAACGTCTGGTCCGGCATGTCTTTTCCTTCCCCTCTCCCCTTGTGGGAGAGGGTGGCGAGATGGAGCGAAGCGAAATCGAGCCCGGTGAGGGGTTTCTCTCCGCAGATAGAGACCCCTCATCCGGCACGGACTGCGCAAAGCCGATGCAAAGCATCGGCGTCATTTAAAGAACGGCCACCTTCTCCCACAAGGGAGAAGGCGAAAGCAAAAAGGGCGGCCCTGCGGCCGCCCCCTTGTATCACAATGGCTTCTGGCTAATGCGCGCCGTGCGCCATGGTTTCGGCGCCGTGGAACCAGACATAGATGCAGATGAACAGGAACAGCCACACCACGTCGACGAAGTGCCAGTACCAGGCGGCGAATTCGAAGCCGAGATGCTGGGTCGGCGTGAAATGGCCGGCATAGGCGCGGATCAGGCAGACGGTCAGGAAGATGGTGCCGACCAGCACGTGGAAACCGTGGAAGCCGGTCGCCATGAAGAAGGTCGCGCCGTAGATGTTGCCGGCGAAGCCGAACGCGGCATGGCTGTATTCATAGGCCTGCACGCAGGTGAAGGTCGCCCCCAAGAGGATGGTGAGGATCAGGCCGTATTTCAGGCCCTGGCGATCGTTCTCCAGGAGCGC
>WNFP01007237.1_pt1 | contig 10907 bp, 10 predicted proteins | sample 5400201 | NCBI WGS metagenome assembly WNFP01 (sample SAMN13153355, study PRJNA577476) | soil metagenome | isolation source: 115 cm saprolite under Madrone tree | place: USA:California | collected 2016-06-14
ACGCGTTGCGGGTGAAAGCACAGCTCGACCAGCGCTTCGCGCAGCTCACCTACGAGGGCTTCTGGTTCAGCCCGCTGCGCCTCGCGCTGCAGGCCTTCAACGACGTGCTGGCGAAGACCGTCGACGGCGAGGTGACGCTGAAGCTGTTCAAGGGCTCGCTGCGGGTGGTGGGCCGGACCTCTCCGCACGGCCTCTACAACCATGCGCTGTCCACCTACGGCGTGGGGGACCGCTTCGACCATCGCGCGGCGGAGGGCTTCATCCAGCTGCTCGGGCTGCAGCTCCAGGAGTTCTCGCGCCAGCACGGCGGAATGGACCGGTGACCGTCGTCGGCTCCGGCGCGGCGTCGGGGGGAGCCCAGCTCCTGCCCGAGGTGCTGGCGTTTTCCAGCTCGCTGCCGCTCGATCGGCAGCTCTTGCGCGAGGACGTGATCGGGTCGCTGGCGCACCTGATCATGCTCTCGCGCACCGGCATCGTGCCGCGGGACGCCGCGGCCGCGATCCGCGCCGAGCTCCTGCGGGTGCTCGAGGGAGCTCCGGAGCTGCCCGACGAGGAGGACGTCCACATGGCCGTGGAGACGCTGCTCTCCCGCGCCCTGGGCGAGCAGGCCGGGATGCTGCACACCGCCCGGTCTCGCAACGACCAGATCGCGCTCGACCTGCGGCTGCACGTCCGCGAGCAGTGCGCGACCGCCCTGCAGGAGCTCTCGACCTTGCTCGGCGCTCTCGCCGGTCGGGCGGAGCGCGAACGGGACACGCTCCTGCCCGGGTACACGCACCGGCAGCGCGCCCAGCCGGTCAGCGCGGCCTACTATCTCTGCGCCTGGGGAGCCATGTTCGCCCGCGACCTCGAGCTGCTGCGCGCGGCGGCCGCTCCGGAGATGCCGCTGGGGGTCGGCGCGCTCGCCGGGACCTCGCTTCCCATCGATCGCGAGATGGTCCGCAAGCTGCTGCGCTTCGATCGCCTGACCGCCAACGGCCTCGATACCGTGGGCGATCGCGATTTCGCGCTCGATTTCGCTTACGCGGCCGCGCGCATGCTGCTGCACGCGAGCCGCGTGGCGGCCGACGTGATCGACTTCTGCACCGCGGAGTTCGGGTACCTCCACCTCGACGACCAGATCGCGATGGGCTCCTCGATGATGCCGCAGAAGCGGAACCCGGACCTGTTCGAGCTGATCCGGGGGAAGTCCGGGCGCGCGATCGGCAACCTGAATTCGCTGCTCGTCACGGTAAAAGGGCTTCCGGGCGGGTACAACCGCGACTTGCAGGAAGATCGGCAGCCCCTGCTCGAAACCGGGCCGCTGCTGATCTCGGTCCTGCGGATGCTGCGGCTGGGACTCGAGCGCGTGCGCTTCGATCCCGAGCGTGGGCGGAAGGCGCTGGAGGACGGCGCTACCGCCGCCACCGACGTGGCCGAGGCGCTCGCCCAGACCGGGGTCCCCTTCCGGACGGCCTACAAGCTCACCGGCGCCCTGGTGCGCAAGTGCATGGAGGCGGCGGTCCCGCTCAGTCGCGCTCCGCTCGATCTGGCGCGCCAGATCGACCCGAGGTTCACGCCGGACGTCCTGAGGGCAGCGGACGCCGCCTCGTCGGTGGCGCGGAAGAAGAACGCGGGCGGGACCGGCCCCGAGTCGATCGACGCGCAGATCGCGCATCTGCAAGCCTCCGCGCAGGCGGCATCCTCCGCCTACGCCGCGATCCCCCGGCTCGGAACGCTCCTTTCGGACCTGAAGGAGGCGCGGCTGTGAAACGGGACTTTCTCCAGCTCTCGGACCTGTCGCCCGACGAGCACCGGACGCTCTTCCAGCGGGCGCGCGAGCTCAAGTCGATGCGGCGCTCTGGAGAACCGGTGCGCACCCTGGAAGGCCGTTCGCTCTTGCTGCTCTTCGAAAAGGCGTCCACCCGGACCCGCATCTCGTTCGAGGCGGCCATCGGCCAGCTCGGCGGGAACGCCATCACGCTGCCGACGGCAGAGAGCCAGATCGCGCGCGGCGAGACCCTGGAGGACACGGCGCGCGTCGCTTCGCGCTACGTGGACGCGATCATGTTCCGCACCCACGGGGACGATCGGCTGCGCGCTTTCGCGCGGGCCGCGACGGTGCCGGTGATCAATGGGTTGTCGGATGGCGGGCATCCGGTGCAGATCCTTTCTTCGGATTCGAATTGCGACTGGCCGGCCCCGACGGCTACTGGCCTCAGCCCTCGGAGATGCGCGGCGCTCACATCGACACGGATGTCGGGACGGCGGTCTCCGGCGCGGACGTAGTCGCCACCGACGTTTGGGTCAGCATGGGGCAGGAAGCAGAAGCGAAGGAGCGGCTGCGGGCCTTCAAGGGGTACAGCGTCGACGAAGATCTGATGGCCAGCGCGACGCCAGAAGCAATCGTTCTGCATTGTCTGCCCGCCCACCGTGGTGAAGAGATCTCTGCGAACGTGTTGGAAGGGGCCCAGTCCGCCGTCTGGGACGAGGCGGAGAACCGCCTGCACGTGCAGAAGGCGCTGCTCGAGACGCTAATCCTGCGAAAGTAAACACGAAGTCAATTGTGTTCATTAGCGGACACTCGGCTTCACCGGTTGAACCTGGCTCATCCGGTTGGCCGCTTCGGGGCGTGTGGGCCGGGCTGATCCTGGAACAGCATCTTGAGAATTCCGGGCAGGTCCTCCTGCGTCGCCAAGCGCACCTTCATCGCGGCCACCGTCAATGGGCTTGCGTTCAGAGGGCCGGCCTCTCGGTGTAGGTCCCGAACACGTCCTTCAACCGCGATACGATCTCGCCCAGCGTGGCCCGGGCCCGGACGGCCTCGATGGTCCCCGGCATCAGGTTCGCCGAGGGATCGCGCGCTTGCTCCGCGAGACCGTCGAGCAGTTCCTTCACCCTGTGATTGTCGCGCTCGCGCCGGACGCGCTGCGTCCGCTCGGCCTGCCGGCGCTCCACCTCGGGATCGACGCGGTGGATCTGAATGCCCTCGGCGCCGGCCGGGCCCGCATAGCGGTTCACGCCGATGACCGGATGCTCCCCGGAAGCCCGCTTCTTCAGAGTCCGGTACGCTTGATCCGCGATCTCGCGCTGGAACCAGCCTTCCTCGATCGCCGTCACCGTGCCGCCCATCGCCGCCACCTGGTCCAGGATGGCGAAGGTCTCCCGCTCGAGCGCGTTGGTGAGCGACTCCACGTAGTACGATCCGCCCAGCGGGTCGACGACGTTCCCCACCCGCGTCTCCTCGGCGATGATCTGCTGCGTGCGCAGCGCGATCTTCATCGCTTCCTCGGTGGGAATTGCGTACGCCTCGTCCAGCCCGTTGGCGTGCACCGACTGCGCCCCGCCGAGCACCGCGGACAAGACTTGGAGGGCCGTGCGGACGACGTTGTTCATCGGCTCCGACCGGGTCAACGAGGCGGCCGCGGTCTGGCAGTGGAAGCGGAGGCGCATCGATTCCGGCTTCCGAGCGCCGTACCGCTCCTTGACGATCTTCGCCCAGACCCGGCGGGCGGCGCGGAACTTCGCCACTTCCTCGAAAAAGTCCTGCTGCGCCGCGAAGAAGAACGTGAACCGCGGCGCGAACTCGTCGACCTGCAGGCCCGCGCTGGTGACTTCGTCGAGGTACGCGACGGCGTTGCAGAGCGTGAAGGCCAGCTCTTGCAGCGAGCTCGCTCCCGCTTCGTTGATGTGGTAGCCGCTGATGCTGATCGGGTTGTACCGGGCCAGGTTGCGCGTGGAGTAGACGATCATGTCCCGCACGATTCGCAGGCTGGGACGGATGGGGTAGATCCACTCCTTCTCCGCCATGTACTCCTTGAGGATGTCCGCCTGGGTGGTCCCGGAGAGGCTGTCCAGGTCGTACCCCCGGTCCTGCGCCACGGCGATGTACATCGCGAGCAGGATGAAGGCCGTCGGGTTGATGGTCATCGACACGGAGGTCCGGGTCAGATCGATGCCCGCGAAGAGCGCAACCATGTCGTCGAGCGTGTCCACCGCCGCTCCTTCGCGGCCCACCTCGCCCGCGGCCAGCGGATGGTCGGAGTCGTAGCCCATCAGGGTGGGCATGTCGAAGACCACCGACAGGGCCGTCTGGCCGTTCTCGATCAGGTAGCGGAAGCGCCGATTGGTGTCCTCGCCGGTGCCATATCCGGCGAGCTGGCGCATGGTCCAGCCGCGGCCCCGATACATGGTTGGATACGGTCCCCGCGTGAACGGATACCGGCCGGGAAAACCCACCTCCTCAAAAGGTGTCTCGGCGACGTCCTCGGGCCCGTAGACCCGCTTCACGGGAATACCGGAGAGCGTCTCGTACAGCGGGCGCGATTCGGGCTGGCGCTCGAGGCATTCGCGGAGCTCGCTGCGTTCCCACTCCTGGCGCAGCCGCTTGAGATCGTCGGGCGACATTCCGCCCGACCCTTTTCCATTGGCTGTGCAATGTCAAATCGACCTTCGCGACCCGGGTGACGGCGGCGGGCCGTTCAGGTGACTGGAACGCGCTGCGCCGGCTCTCCGGGGTGGTACTCCTGGAGCGGCTTGACGGTGAGCGGGCCCTGGTGGAGCGCCTCGATGGCGGCGACGGCCGCGCGGCAGCTCGTCAGGGCGGTGAAGTAGGGGATGCCGTGCATCAGCGTCTGGCGGCGGATGCTGTAGCTGTCCTCGATCGCCTTCTTGCCGCTGGTGGTGTTGAAGACCAGATCGATCTCGCGGTCGATCAGCTTGTCCACGATGTGCGGCCGGCCCTCGGCGACCTTGAACACCGTCTGGCAAGGGACGCCGCGCGAGCGGAACAGCTCGGCCGTCCCGCTGGTGGCGACGATCTCGAATCCGAGCTTCGAGAGGCGCGCCGCCAGCTCCGCCGCCCCCGCCTTGTCGGCGTCGCGCACGGAGATGAACACCCTCCCCCGCAGCGGCAGCGCGTTGCCCGCGGCGATCTGGGCCTTGGCGAAGGCACGGGGAAACGAATCGTCCAGGCCCATCACCTCGCCGGTGGAGCGCATCTCCGGACCCAGGATCGTGTCCGCCTTGGAGAAGCGGTGGAACGGGAACACCGCCTCCTTGACGCTCAGGTGTCGCGGCACCGTGGTGCCGCGGATGCCCTGCTCCGCCAGCGACTTTCCCACCGTGCAGAGCGCGGCGATCTTCGCCCAGGGCAGGCCGGTAGCCTTCCCCACGAAGGGGACCGTGCGCGACGCGCGCGGGTTGGCTTCCAGCACGTAGATGTCGCGCCCCTGGACCGCGAACTGCACGTTCATGCAGCCGACCACTTTCAGGTGCTTCGCCAGCGCGATCGCCTGGCGCGCGATCTCGGCGACGATTTCCTTCGGCAGCGAGAACGGCGGCAAGGCGCAAGCGGAGTCGCCGGAGTGGATCCCGGCCTCCTCGATGTGCTCCATCACTCCGGCCACCACGTAATCCTTGCCGTCGCCGACGCAGTCCACGTCCACTTCGGTGGCGTCGTTGAGGAACCGGTCGATGAGGATCGGCCGCTCTTCCGACGCCTGCACCGCCTCGGTGGAGTACTGCATCAGCCCCTCGTCGTCGTGGACGACCTCCATGGCGCGCCCGCCCAGCACGAAGCTGGGACGGACCATGACCGGGTAGCCGATGCGGCGGGCGATCGCGAGCGCCTGCTCGGGGCTGCGCGCGATCCCGTTTTCCGGCTGGCGCAGCTTCAGTTCCTCGACCACCCTGGACCAGAGCTCGCGATCCTCGGCCGCGTCGATGGCGTCCACGCTGGTGCCGAGGATGCGGATGCCCGCCTTCTCCAGCCCGCGGGCCAGCTTGAGCGGGGTCTGCCCGCCGAACTGCACGATGGCGCCGATGGGCTTCTCCCGGCGGGAGATCTCCAGCACGTCCTCGAGCGTCAGGGGCTCGAAGTACAGTCGGTCGGAGGTGTCGTAGTCGGTGGACACCGTCTCGGGATTGCAGTTCACCATCAGGGTTTCGTAACCGGCGGCCCTGAGAGCGAAGGAGGCCTGCACGCAACAGTAATCGAACTCCACGCCCTGGCCGATGCGGTTGGGTCCCGACCCCAGGATCAGCACCTTCTTGCGGTCGTCGGGGCGGACTTCATCTTCGTCCTCGTAGCTCGAGTACAGGTACGGAGTGTTCGCCTCGAACTCCGCGGCGCAGGTATCCACGCGCTTGAAGACGGGGTGCAGGTTCATGGCCTCGCGCTGGGCGGTGATTTCCGACTCCCTGCGCCCGGCGAGGCGCGCGATGCGCTTGTCCGAGAAGCCCAGGCGCTTCCAGCGGACGAGGTCGGGGATTTGCGCGCCGGCGCCGGCCTTCCGGCTGGAGTCGGCGATCTCGCCTTCCGCGTCCACCAGCGCCTGGACCTCCCGGATGAACCAGGGGTCGATGGCGGACAGGACATGGAGCTCTTCCGCCGAAATGCCGGCACGGCACGCTTCGGCCAGCCAGAACAGCCGGCGCGGAGTGGGCGTCTTGACTTCCTTGCGGATCCGTTCGAGCTCGGCAGGCGAATACTCCGCCCGCAGTCCGTCGCGCTGCAGCGGCGAGTCCAGGCCGTCGGTCCGGTTCTCCAACGAGCGCAGCGCCTTGTGCAGCGCGATGGCGAAGGTGCGGCCGATGGACATCACCTCTCCCACCGACTTCATGCTGGTGGTCAGCGTCTGGTCGGCGTGCGGGAACTTCTCGAAGTTGAAGCGGGGGATCTTCACCACGCAGTAGTCGATCGCCGGCTCGAAGCTGGACGGCGTGGTCTTGGTGATGTCGTTGACGATCTCGTCGAGCGTGTAGCCGACGGCGAGCTTGGCGGCGATCTTGGCGATGGGGAAGCCGGTCGCTTTCGAGGCGAGCGCGGAGGAGCGGCTCACGCGCGGGTTCATCTCGATCACCACGATTCGCCCGGTCTTCGGATGGACGCCGAACTGGATGTTCGACCCGCCGGTCTCCACCCCGATGACCCGGATGACCTGTCGCGCCAGGTCGCGCATGGCCTGGTACTCGAAGTCCGAGAGCGTCTGGGCGGGCGCGACCGTGATCGAGTCGCCCGTGTGCACGCCCATCGGATCGAGGTTCTCGATGCTGCAGATGATGACGACGTTGTCCGCCTTGTCGCGCATCACCTCCAGCTCGAACTCCTTCCACCCCAGCACCGACTCCTCGATCAGCACCTCGTGCGTGGGACTGGAGTCGAGCGCGCGCGCCCCCATCTCTTCCAGCTCCTCGCGGTTGTAGGCGATCCCGCCGCCCAGCCCGCCGAGGGTGAAGCTGGGCCGGAGGATGAGCGGGAAGCCGAGCTCGTGGCCGACGCGCATCACTTCATCCACCGAGTGGGCCACTCCCGACCTCGGCACGTCGATGCCGATCCCGGTCATGCAGTCCTTGAAGCGCTGGCGGTCCTCGGCCTTCTCGATGGCATCGAGCTGGGCGCCGATCAGCTGGCAGCCGTACTTCGCCAGGATTCCCTGCTTTGCGAGCTGCACCGCGAGGTTGAGCGCCGTCTGCCCGCCCATGGTCGGGAGCAGGGCGTCCGGGCGCTCGGCGGCGATGATGCGCTCGGCCGCCTCCACGGTGATGGGCTCGATGTAGGTGCGGTCGGCCCACTCCGCGTCCGTCATGATGGTGGCGGGATTGGAGTTGAGGAGGATGGTGCGGTACCCCTCTTCGCGGAGGGCCTTGAGCGCCTGAACGCCCGAGTAATCGAACTCGCACGCCTGCCCGATGACGATGGGACCAGAGCCGAGAAGGAGGATGGACTTGAGGTCTTTGCGGCGCGGCATCTGGGGGGCTCCGTGTAACATGGAGCGCCGGCCGTGACCACGGCGGATGAGCGGGTCTTGGCACGGAACGATCGGTACCTTCGCGAGTTCGTCGAGGCGCTCCACCTCTGCCCCTACGCGAGGCGCTGCCGCGAGGAGGGAAAGCTCCACCGCCGCGTAATCCGAGGCCGCGAGGAGGCGCTGGCCGCCATCCGGGAGATCGAGGCGATGCCGGAGAACGCCGTCGAGGTCGCCCTGCTGATCTTCCCCGAGGAGCCGGCGGATGGGGAGGAGTCCGCTCGCGCATTCGAAGCCTTTTGCGCGGCCCTGCGCGAGCAGATGTTTGCCGCCCACCCGGGCCAGGCGCCGTTCTACTGCGTGGCCTTCCACCCCGACCTGCCCCGCGACCTGCTCGACGCGAGTCGGGCGGTGCGGTTCATCCGCCGCAGCCCCGATCCGACCCTTCAGCTGGTGCGCGCATCGGTCCTGATCGGCGTCCGCGGCGGGGACGGCGGCGGTTCCCGATACGTGGACACGAGCCTCCTGTCGCTCGAACAGGCGATGGCGTTGCTGAGCCCGGCGAGCCTGGCTGAGCGCATCGCCGAGGCCAATCTCGCCACCTTGCAGCGTGAAGGGCCGGATCGGATCGACCTGCTGCTCTCGAGCCTCCGCGGCTGACGGCAGGTCCGGTCTGCCTGGTGCTCACTGAGCGGGGTGCACGACCCAGAGCGGCATGCTGTGCGGGTCGCGCTCGCGGATCTGGAAGATTTCGAACGCGCCCACTCGCCGCCACTGCCCCGTCTGAGGCTCGACGACCGTCCAGTAGTCGCCGCCCTTGTCCACCATCTTCTTGAACCAGATGCTCTTGCCGTCCGAGGCCAGCTCCGGGCGGAGGACGCCGCCGGGCTCCAGCGAATCTTCCTGCCCGGGCTCGAATCCGGGCGGCCGGAAGAGAAAGACGCGCTCGCCGTCCGCATAGTGGATGGCCAAGGCGCCGCAAGACTCGTCCTCCGGCCTGTAGCACTCCACCCGGGCCATCTCCTTCCCCCCGCACAGAATCAGGTTCGGATCCGCCGCCCGGCAGGAGCTCCAGCCGCTCCGGTAGTGCGTGACCTTGCCGGCCACGCATCCGGTGGCGAGCACCAGCAGCATCCAGGACTTCATCGAACGACCTCCGCAAGACGGCGTGACACGCGCTCGGCCCACTCCGGCGCAATCTCGCTGCATGCCGCGCGTCTTTGCAAGCGCAGCGCGGCGGCCGGGATGCTGCCGCTGCCCGCGAACGGATCGAGGATCAGCTGGCCGGGGTGCGACCACTGCCGCACCAGGGGCTCCAGGACGGAGAAAGGTTTGTGGTTCGGGTGACTTCCCCAGTGTCGCGCCTCCCCCTCGTCGTCGTAACCGGCCGCCACGCACCAGGCGTGGCCGGCGGCGTCCGGTCCAGGCGGCGGCAGCGGCTTCGCCGTGAAGACCAGGGCGGTCTCGTACACGCGCAGGAGCTGCTCGTTCCCTTCCTGCTGCGAGCTCCGCTTCGCCCAGACGAACTCTCCCGCCTCGGCATAGCCGAGCGCGCGCGCCACCGAACGGATCGGCTCCCTGCCGAGGAAGTTCGTCCAGACGACGAGCGACCCGTCGAGGTGCGCCGCGGCCCTGGGCAGCCATTCTTCCGTGAACTTCCGATATGCGCGGACGTCCTCGAATCGGACCACCGGATCCCGGTCGATCTTGACCCCGGCGCGCTTGTCCCGCAAAGCGCCGCTCTTGCGCCGCCGCGCCAGCAGGCAGTACGGCGGATCGGTCAGGAGCAGCGCGGCGCGCTCCCCGCCCAGGGCGCGCCGGTACGTCTCTTCGAGCCGCGCATCCCCCAGCACGCAGGTCACAGGATGACTTCTACCTCTCGATCACGCGTCTTGCAGCCGTGATAGGTTCGTGCCACAGAGCAGCGAACACCCCGCCAGGAGATCCTTCCCATGGCCTTCGTCGTTGCCGAGCCTTGCATCAACTGCAAGTACACCGACTGCGTGGCGGTCTGCCCGGTGGACTGCTTCTATGAAGGCAAGAACTTCCTCGTCATCCATCCCGACGAGTGCATCGACTGCGGCGCGTGCGAACCGGTCTGTCCGACCAAGGCGATCTTCCCCGAGGACGATCTCCCGGAAGAGTGGAAGGAGTACACCGCGCTCAACGCCGAGCTGGCGCTGAAGTGGCCCAACATCAACAAGCAGAAGGACCCTCTGCCGACGGCGGAGGAGTTCAAGGAGAAGAAGGGCAAGCGCGCCCTTCTCTCTCTGGACCCGCCGGGCTAGGCGGTGAGCGACCTTGCCCCTGGGATCTTGATCGCAGTCCCGCAGCTCGACGATCCGAACTTCGCCCGGTCGGTCGTGCTGCTGATCGAGCACAACGACTCGGGTGCGATGGGGATCGTCTTCAACCGGCCGAGCGACATCGCGCTCAAGGACATCGGCACCGAGCACGAGATGGAGGTGCACGCGGCGGCGGGAAACGCCTACATCGGGGGGCCGGTGCAGCGGGAGCGGGGGTTCCTGGTGCATCGCCGGGCCGAGGTGGCCGACTCCGTGCACCTGCACGATGACGTCTATCTCTCCGTCTCCACCGACGCCCTGCGAACGCTGCTCGCCGGCGATCCGGCAGCTTACCGGCTGTGCCTGGGATACGCCGGGTGGGGGCCTGGACAACTCGAGCGCGAAATGGTGGGTGGCGGGTGGCTCAATAGCAACATCTCGTCGAAGCGCATCTTCGATACGCCGGTGGACAAGATCTGGGACGCGGTCATCCGCGACCTGGGCATCGACCCGGCCTTTCTCGTGCAAGGCGGGGGAAAGCAATGAGGAATTCGTTCGTGATCGGCGCCGCCCTCCTGGGGCTGGCCTGCGGAGGCGGCAGGGCCACGCGCTCGGGAAGCGCCTCGGACCAGGCCCCGCAATGGCTGGCCGAGGGCACCGGCGCGATCCGCGGCGAAGGAGGCAAGAGGCTGCAGGGGGTCGGCGTCGCCAGCGGAGTCGCGGATCCGAAAGCGCGGCGGCGGCAGGCGGACGCCGCGGCGCGCGAGCAGCTGCAGACGGCGGTGGATGCGCTGGCGCTGGCGCTGGCGAAGATGAGCGAGTCCACCCAGCAGAACCTGGCGCCGACCACCACCGGGATCGCGCGCAAGGCCGCGGGCCAGGTGGCGGCGATCCG
>WNFP01005499.1_pt1 | contig 10906 bp, 8 predicted proteins | sample 5400201 | NCBI WGS metagenome assembly WNFP01 (sample SAMN13153355, study PRJNA577476) | soil metagenome | isolation source: 115 cm saprolite under Madrone tree | place: USA:California | collected 2016-06-14
CCAGATTGCGAATGCTGTTTCCCAATGCAATTGATGCCGGTTCCCCGTTCCGGCCCGCTGTAAAACGTTTCTCACCAATGTGAATCAAACCGTTCAGAAACGTTCCCGTCGTGAGGATAACGGCAGATGCGGCAACCCGGCGGCCATCGAGCAGTTCGATTCCGGCGATCCGATTCTTTTCAAAAAGGATCTCCACGACCTCGGCCTGCTTGATGAAGAGATTCGGCGTTTGCTCGATAAGGCGGCGCATCACGTACCGATAGCCGGCTTTGTCTTCCTGGGCGCGCGGCGACCAGACCGCAGGCCCGCGACTCGTATTGAGTAATCGGAATTGAATCCCGGCTTCGTCCGCAGCCAGACCCATGATTCCACCAAGGGCATCGATCTCTCGAACGAGGTGCCCTTTCGCGATGCCACCGACAGCAGGATTGCACGACATCTGCGCGATAAGGTCGACATTCATCGTGTACAGCGCCGTGCTCAGCCCCATCCGCGCAGCGGCATGCGCCGCTTCGCAGCCCGCGTGACCGGCACCCACGACTACTACATCGTATTTCTCGTCGTACATCTTGGATTCCTCATGGTTATTTCCCTATGCAAAACGTTGCGAAGATTCGATCCAGAATGTCGTCGGTAACAACCTCGCCGGTCAATTCGTCCAGGGCCGCCAGTGCCTGATAAAGATCCAGGAGCGCCATCTCATGCGGAACGTTTCGCCCAAGGGCGTCAGAAGCGGCGTTCATACTAGTGATGCCTTTGGCGAGCGCTTCATGCTGCCGTGCGCTCGTTAACACCAGCTCATCGGCCAGTTCGGTTTTCTGATTCCGGAGAAACGCTCGAATGGCTTCGTGTAGATCTTCGAGGCCCTGTCCCGTCCGGGCGCTGACATGAACCCGCGGCGATCCGTTAAGCGAACTGAGATCGATCCCCCGCGGGAGGTCGCTCTTGTTGATTACAAGCAGATGCGGAACCGATTCCGCCTTTGCGAGAACCTGGCGGTCATTGTCATCAAGGGCGAGCGAGCCATCGAGCACCACCAGCGCCAGGTCCGCATCCGAGAGCGTTTCCAGCGATCGCGTGACGCCAATACTCTCTATGCGGTCTTCCGTCTCGCGCACGCCGGCCGTGTCAGCAAAGCGTAGCGGAACGCCGTCCATGTTTACCGTCTCCGTGAGGACATCGCGAGTGGTTCCGGGAACTTCAGTGACGATTGCACGGTCCGCAGAAACAAGCCGATTGAACAAACTCGATTTTCCGACATTCGGCTTTCCAAGTATCGCCAGTCGCAGACCCCCGGCAAGGATACGTCCATATCCAAAGGTATCTTTCAGGCTTTCGAGACCCGCACTAATAAGAGTGATCGCCTTCACAACAGCCGCGTTGTCCGGCACATCGACATCGTCCTCGGCGAAGTCAATGCCTGCTTCCAGTCGCGCGATCACATCGACCAGTTTATCTTTGTGCGGCCGAATCCGCTTCGAGACGGCCCCTTCCATCTGCCGCAGTGCTGTCCTGGCTTGTTGCTCTGTCTGTGCCTCGATGAATTCGAGAACGGCTTCGGCCTGGATCAGGTCCATCTTGCCGTGCGCCACAGACCGCAACGTAAATTCACCAGGTGCTGCAATGCGGGCACCCCCTATTCGGATGCTCTCGACAATTCGGCTGAGAATGAAAGGATTACCGTGTCCGCTGATCTCGACTACATCTTCGCCCGTGTAGGACTCCGGGCCGCGAAACAGCGTCACAACCACTTCGTCGATCTCTTCGCCCGTAACACTCATCCATGCCCCGACCTGGGCCTTTCGGTGCTCGAGGACGGAATTCGGGGAGTTCGATTTAAAAAGACGGCTTGTGATGGCGGCGGCCTCGCGGCCCGACATGCGGACTACTCCAATGCCGCTGCGGCCGAGCGGTGTGGAGATGGCGGCAATCGTTTCATCAGAAGAAACAATTTTGTGCAGCCCTTCGCGCATGGCTCACTTGTCGCGGGCTTCTTTCGGCTTCGAACGCGCTCGCAGCTTAGCATCCGCCTGCGGAGACCAGTATTTGTTGATGAAAAACTGCTGGCCGATGCCGACCACGTTACCTGTCAGCCAATACAATGCGAGACCGCTCTGGGCCCACAGAAACAGGAACGCAAACATGACCGGCATGATCATCATCATTTTGGCCTGGGCCGGATCTACACTCGTAGGAGTCATCTTCTGCATCACGATCATCGAAATGGCAAACAGGATCGGAAGGACGTAGTACGGATCGTGCTGCGACAGGTCCTTTATCCATAAGATCCAGGGTGCGCGGCGTAACTCTATGGAAACAGACAACATGCTCAGCAAACCGAAGAACACCGGCATTTGTAGTAGAAGGGGCAGGCAGCCACCTAAGGGATTCACTCCGTGCTGCTTGTAAAGATCCATCATCTCGGCCTGCACCTGGGGACGCTTGGGATCGTTTGCCTTGAGCTTTTTGTACTTGTCTTGCAGCGTCCTCATCTGCGGTTGGATCTTCTGCATCTTCTGCATCGAGACCTGCTGCTTCAATCGAAGAGGAAAGAGAACAAGATTGATCGCCAGTGTCAGGAGAACTATCGACCAGCCGAAATTTCCGATGTAGCTGTGGATCGTCAGAAGCGCGATTTCCAGCGGCCGCGCGATAATTTCGAACCAGCCGTAGTTGATGACCGCGACCAGTTGCGGATCCGTGCGGCTCAACCACTGCCGATCCTTTGGACCGACGTAAACGCGTATGGCTTTGCCGTCGGGTATTGCGGCCGAGAGATAAAGGTGGGTCGAGGGCTTGCCATCGGAGCCTGGAAACTCCTGTTTGTGTACCTTGACGGGAACTGCGTCCGGCATCAGGAACATCCCAAGGAAGTATTGATCTTCAACGCCGGCGCGAGGCGCTGTGACTTCCTGAGGGTCTTTGATGCTACGCAGGTTAATCGTCTTGAAGCTGGCGTCGACTTGATACGCCGCATTTCTCTTCGCTGGATCCGCCGGAATAGACTGATCGCCAAATCCACCCTGCCACGCGATCGAATGGGGAACGGCCTTTCCATCACGAGTGACGGTGGCGTCGAAGGAAAACTCGTACTTGTCACGACTAAACTCGACGAGTTTGCGCGCGTGGACGCCATTCTCCGCGAATTCCATCGACAGCATATCGCCATCGCGTCGCGCCACGTAATTTGCCTTCGCCAGTACGTCGTCGAGAGCGGCATCGCCGGTTACGAGCGCCAGTGGCCAGCCCAGTTTGCTGCCGGCGGTGGAGTCGATCAGCTCGATCGGCTTGCCTTCAGCGTCGGAATACGCCTTGAGCTTGTAGCTGCTTAACGTTCCTCCAACATTCGAAATCGATGCTGTATACAGGGGGGTCTCAACGACGAACTCTTCGGCCTTCTCCGCCCGGAGGTTTGTAGCAGGCGCCGGAGAGGAAGACGGCGCGGCTACGTTCGCCGGCTTTGTTGACGTTGCCTCAGGAGTTGTCGGAGGAGTTGCCGGCGTTGGCTCCACTGGTTGAACCGTAGCAGCAGCTTCCGGTGCGGGCGCCGACGGCGTAAACAACCATCGGAACCCGTACAAGACGGCCAGAGATAAAATAAATGCGAAAATGACACGCTTTTCCATTAGCTCTCAAACTCTATGTCAAAGGATCGAATCCCCCGCGATGCAAGGGATGGCAGCGGAGCAGGCGCCCGACGGCCCGGGCAATTCCTCGAATCACGCCAAAATGTTCTATGGCGTCAAATGCGTACTCAGAGCATGTAGGAGTAAACCGACAGGCAGGACGCAACCAGGGAGACGCAATCAGCTTATATGCCCGGACAGCCTTCAATGCCAGCGTTCGGCCGATCATTCTATTCACGTGACGACTCCAAAAAGAGCCAGCAACTCCGATCTTAACTCACCGAACTGCTGCTCATTTGCAGACCGCCGGGGATTTATGACGAAATCAAACCCACTCGGAATCTGCGTCCGGGAAGTTCTAAGAATTTCTCTGACCCTTCTCTTAATTCGATTTCTATCGTGGGCTTTCCCGAGTTTGCGCGGTGTAGTGAGACCGAAACGGCTGTAGCCGAGGCTGTTCGGCCGCGCAAATAGCACAAAAGAGCGTGAAATCTTTCTTGCGCCCCTGTCATATACGGCTCGAAACTCCGCAGCGTTCCTCAATCTCCAATCTTTCGGGAATGTATTCGCTTTGGTGATGAGCCCATGCCGGAGCACCTAATAGTGCTTCACTGAAACGCGCTTTCGACCCTTGTCCCGCCGGGCTTTCAGCACAAGCCGTCCACCCCGAGTCTTCATCCGTTCGCGAAATCCATGAGTTTTGGCACGCCGGCGATTGTTCGGCTGGAATGTCCTCTGTGGCATCTCTTTTGTGCTCCTTGAAAACTTTCAATTTAGCATAGAGCCCGCACAAAAAGCAGCCGGTTTCCTCGTTGAAAACCCGAAACGGAAGTGCTACGCTTTCGCGGCTTCTCACGCCGATTCGACGCCTTTCGCGTGAAACCAAGCAAATGTTCGTCCTGGTTTTCCACACCTGTGGAAATTATTGTGGAAATCTTACCCCTTCTCGCGTGGTCTATCCATGGATACCTGGCAACAAGTTCTAGGCATTATTGAAAAGAAGGTCAACCAGCAGAGTTACAATACCTGGTTCAAGCCAACTCAACTGATCAAGCACGACGACAAGGCTCTTTATGTCCGCGTGCCCAATGCGTTCTTCCAGGATTGGTTGAACGATCACATCGATGTCGTCATCGAGGCAGCCAAGATCGCCGGCTTCGACGATATCAGCGTAGTTTACATTACCGAGAAGGTCCCCGCAGAGTTGGTTGAGCCGCCGCCTACACAAGGCCGACTGGATTTTGAATCCATCGATAACACGCTCAATCCAAAGTACACCTTTGACACCTTCGTGGTTGGATCATCCAATCAATTTGCCCACGCCGCTGCTCGGGCGGTCGCAGAGAAACCATCAAAGGCCTACAACCCACTTTTCATGTACGGTGGCGTGGGGCTCGGTAAGACGCACTTGATGCACGCGATTGGGCAGATGATCAAGCTGAACAACAGACAGCTTCGGCTGACATACATCTCCACGGAGAAATTTACCAACGAGTTGATCAACGCAATCCGCTACGACAAGCTTCTGAGTTTCCGCGAGCGTTATCGCAACAATGATGTTCTACTGATTGACGACATCCAGTTCATCGCCGGCAAAGAGCGCACCCAGGAAGAGTTCTTCCACACCTTCAATTCACTCTACGACACACAAAAACAGATCATCATCTCGGCTGATTGTCCTCCGCGGGAGATACCCACACTGGAAGAGCGGCTGCATTCGCGGTTCGAGTGGGGCTTGATTGCCGACATTCAGGCGCCCGATCTCGAAACCAAGGTCGCTATCATCAAGAAGAAAGCCGAACGCCAAAACATTGCCATCCCTGACAACGTTGCTCTGTATATTGCGAGCAAGATCAAATCGAACATTCGAGAGCTCGAGGGCGCTCTTGTTCGCCTGATCGCTTATTGTTCCCTTACCGGATCAGAAATCACTCTCGTCATGGCGCAGGAGACACTGCATGACATCTTCGCGCCTGGGGAGAAGGCGGTCACAATCGAAATGATTCAGAAGACCATTGCGGATCATTTCGGGATGCGCGTTCAGGAACTGAAGTCCAAGAACAACTCCAAGTCCGTTGCAATACCACGGCAGATCTGTATGTACCTCTGTAAAAGGCTGACGGGTATGTCACTGCCGCACATTGGACGTGAGTTTGGAAACAAACACCACACGACAGTTTTGCACTCAGTTAACAAGATTGAGTTATTGCGGCAGCAAGACAAGGAATTGAATAAGATGCTCCAGAATTTTACAGACTCGTTCAAATAAATCTTTCTTACCCATGTGGACCTGTTGTGGAAAATCCGAGGGTGATACTCGGTCCACATCTATTCCACAGGGAGGATCCCGTGTTATTCACAAACAAAATTTTCTGTAAGTGAAATCATTTGTTAGTGTTTACTTCTTCAGCGCAGATATTCAGCTGACTACGAATTAGGAGTATTAATAACAATATGGAATTTACAGTCAGAAAATTTGATCTCTTACAGGAACTAACACTCATTCAAGGAGTCGTCGAGCGTAAGACAACGATTCCTATCCTGGCAAACGTTCTTCTGCATGCTGAGGGAGGTGAGCTCCGGATTGCAGCGACAGACCTTGAAACCGGCCTGAAATCCATGTGCGCCTCCAAGACAACGGTGCCAGGTACAATCACCTTGCCGGCAAAACGATTGTTTGAGATTGTTCGTGCACTTCCAGACAAAGAGATTAAATTTAAACGCGGTGAAGCAAACTGGGTAGCAGTTACTTGTGGTTCAACCCGCTTTCGCATAGCAGGTCTTCCACAGGAGGACTTTCCCGCGCTGCCGGAGCCGAAGCCAATTGCCGGAAAGATTCCGGCTGATGTGCTGGCGAAGCTGATTCTGCGCACCATCTTTGCCATCAGTACTGAGGATTCAAAGTACACATTGAGCGGAGCACTCCTCCTGCTCAAGCCTGGATCAATCACGATGGTTGCCACGGATGGTCATCGATTGGCACACGTGGAAAAAGCTGAAGACCTTGAAGAGGTTCGTGAAGAGATCAAGGTGCTGGTCCCAAAGAAAGCTATGGCTGAGTTAGCTCGAATAATCTCGGAAAGCCCTGATGCGGACCGCGTAGGTTTTTCGCGTGACGACAATCATCTTTTCTTTGATATGGGCAAGCGTCTTCTTATTTCTCGAATGCTCACCGGGCAATTTCCAAACTACGAAGCCGTCCTTCCTCGAGGAAACGATCGTTCCGTTACAGTCAACCGTGAAGAGATCACAGCAGCGATCAAGCGCGTGGCCATTCTTTCTGACGAGCGGTCACGAACCATCAAACTTGCACTTGGGAACGGTTCCCTGGAGATCACTGCAAGCCACTCAGACCTGGGTGAGGCGCATGAAACTTTAGAGGTCGAGTACAGCAAGGAAGACCTTCAGGTGGGATTCAATTACGTATATCTGCTGGATTTTCTAGCGACTGCGGACGAACCTGAAGTCAGTTTCGAGTTCAAGGACAGCGAAAGCGCTGCCCAGCTTCGAGTCCAACCTTCAACAGACTACAACTATCGTTATGTGGTCATGCCCATGAGGATCTGAAGGGCCGATTGACCTTTTAACACCTACGCAATATCTAGATGAATAACTCCAATCAGACCACTAAATACTTGGTTTATCGGTCTTCAAGTTCGCGAAAGTTTCGCTCCCGGAATAGCCTCTGCTTTTGATAAAATAAGTATTACTTTTTCTATCCGGTCTCCCGAGTACTTCCACGGAAAACCGAAGCATATCAACATCCTTATTGGATGAAACAGGGATCTAACGAATGGCGGAAAGAGTCGAGTTCCAGGATGAAGGTCAAAGGCAGCAACCCCCGCGAAATGAGGGGGATTACGGCGCCGAGCACATCAAAGTCTTAGAGGGTCTCGAGGCGGTTCGCAAGCGTCCGGCGATGTATATCGGTTCGACCGGCCTGGACGGACTGCACCACCTTGTCTACGAGGTTGTCGATAATTCCGTTGATGAAGCACTCGCCGGATTCTGCACGGAAGTGCACGTCGTTATCCACATCGACAATTCCGTAACAGTCATCGACAACGGGCGGGGTATTCCGACCGAGATCATGCCAAATGAAGGAAAGCCGGCAGCCGAAGTTGTCCTGACGAAACTGCACGCGGGTGGCAAGTTCGACAATTCGGCCTACAAGGTTTCGGGCGGATTACATGGCGTTGGCATTTCTGTGGTCAATGCACTTTCCGAGTGGGTGAATCTGGAAATCTGGCGTGGCGGCAAGGTCTATGTTCAGAGCTATAAACGTGGAGTGCCCGCAGAACCGCTCGAGAACACTGGACATACGGATCGCCGTGGGACCAAAGTCAGTTTCAAGCCAGACGATAAAATTTTCGAGACTACCGAATTCAACTTCGACGTACTCTCGCAGCGTTTGCGCGAACTCGCATTCCTCAACAGGGGCGTGTTGATCACGATCGAGGACGAACGCACCGACAAGAAGCACGAGTTTCACTACACCGGGGGTATCGTTTCCTTTGTCGAGCACCTGAACAAGAACAAGACGGCGCTTCACGACAAGGTCATCTACTTTGAAGGCGTGCGTGATGGCATCGACCTTCAGATCGCGATGCAGTACAACGACAGCTACCAGGAGCAGATTTTTACCTTCGCCAATAACATCAACACGCACGAAGGCGGAACGCACATGATCGGCTTCAAGTCCGCCTTGACTCGCACGCTCAATAACTACGCGGTTGCCAATAACCTGTTCAAGGAGCTGAAGGAAAATCTTTCCGGCGACGATGTCCGTGAAGGATTGGTTGCCGTGATCAGCGTGAAGCTGTCGAACCCGCAATTCGAAGGGCAAACGAAGACCAAGCTTGGAAACAGTGAAGTGAAAGGGATCGTCGAAACCCTGGTAAACGAAGGCCTGGGTGGGTATCTCGAAGAGAACCCGCCAATGGCAAAGAAAATCGTCGGCAAGGCGATTGAGGCTGCTCGTGCCCGCGAAGCGGCCCGGAGAGCCCGAGAGTTGGTTCGCCGCAAGGGTGCGTTGGACAGCATGGCGTTGCCGGGGAAGCTGGCGGACTGCCAGGAACGCTCTCCTGAGCTGTCAGAAATCTTCATTGTGGAAGGCGATTCGGCCGGCGGTTCCGCCAAGCAGGGCCGCGACAGGCGAACCCAGGCGATTTTGCCCATCAAGGGAAAGATCCTGAATGTCGAGAAGGCCCGCTACGACAAGATGCTCACGCACACGGAAATTGTAGCGATGATCACCGCCCTGGGAACGGGAATTGGCCAGGATGATTTCGATCCTACGAAGCTTCGTTACCACAAGGTCATCATCATGACGGACGCCGACGTGGATGGATCGCACATCCGCACGCTCCTGCTGACATTCTTCTACCGGCAGATGGGTGAGCTCATTGAGAGAGGGCACATCTTCATCGCACAGCCTCCGCTGTTCAAAGTGAAAAAGGGAAAGAACGAGCAGTACATCAAAGACGAACGGCAGATGTCGCGCTTCCTGCTCAAAAAGGCTACCGAGAACCTCACAATTGAAGTCGAGAAAGGTAGTCAGCAGCTTAAAGGGAGAGACTTGACGAGTTTTCTCGAAAAGCTCATCGAGTTGAATTCGGTCTTTCAGAAGGTCGATCGCCATTTTCGCGACTTCCGAGTAATCGACCTGTTGCTGAGCCTGGGCGCGGACAGCCGCTCGTTCCTTGGTGACAAGCCGAGAGTCCAGTCCCTGGCCGAGAAAATTGATGCGCTCGGCTACGTTTCGGAGATCCTGTTTGATGAAGAGCATAGTGTCCAGAAGCTTCTCTACCGCCAGGGTAGTCAGTCCCCTCGTCTGGTCGGGTATCAGCAGCTTTCAAGTCCGGAATATCAGAGGCTCGTGGCCTTGCATCGTGCGATCGGGGAAATCGATCAACCCCCGTTTCACGTGAAGACGGATTCCACATCTACCACGCTAAAGGATCGACAGGAGCTGATCAATCACATCATGGAGATCGGCAAGAAGGACCTTCAGATCCAGCGCTACAAGGGGCTGGGCGAAATGAATCCGGGCCAGTTGTGGGAAACCACGATGGATCCGGAAAAACGAACGCTGCTGCAAGTCCAGATCAAGGACGCGGTCCAGACGGGTGAAATTTTCACAATTCTGATGGGTGATGCCGTAGAACCTCGCCGCCAGTTCATTGAAGAGAATGCGCTCGAAGTGAAGAACCTCGACATCTAGCAAGGGAATCTGATGGCAGACGAAGTTACACCACCGACACCACCGACACCACCATCGCCGCCACCCGCAAATCTGCTTCCCGTAAACATCGAAGACGAGATGCGGAAGTCGTATGTCGATTACGCCATGAGCGTGATCATCGGCCGGGCCTTGCCCGATGTCCGTGATGGGTTGAAGCCCGTCCATCGCCGCATTCTCTACGGCATGCGTGACATGGGTCTCGCCGCCAACCGGCCGTACCGCAAATGCGCGAAGATCGTGGGTGAGGTTATGGGCAACTATCACCCGCATGGCGATGCACCGATCTATGACGCGCTTGTCCGCATGGCTCAGGATTTCTCTTACCGCTACCCGCTTGTGTTCCGAACTATGACGAGGATCGGGAAGAGCCGGCATATCTCCCGAGCCGGGTACCCAATCTTCTTGTCAATGGATCAAGCGGGATTGCCGTTGGCATGGCCACGAACATGCCTCCGCACAATCTCAGAGAAGTCTCCGAGGCCGTGATTCATCTCATCAATCATCCGGATGCCAGTTTCGACGAAATCCATGAGCGAATTCCCGGCCCGGACTTTCCCACCGCCGGAATCATCGCCGGACGCGGCGGAATACGGCAGGCCTATAGAACCGGCCGTGGCCAGCTCACCATGCGCGCTCGCGCGACCATCGAGCGGCAGGGTAAAGATCGCGATGTGATCGTGGTGACGGAAATACCCTACCAGGTAAACAAAGCGCGTCTGATAGAGAAGATCGCCGAACTCAGCAACGAAAAACGCATTGAAGGAATCAGCGACATTCGCGACGAGAGTGATCGTGAGGGGATGCGCATCGTCATCGAGTTGAAGCGTGGCGAGCAGGGGCTGGTGATCCTGAACAATCTCTACAAGCTGACGCCGATGCAGAGCACGTTTGGCGTCATCAATCTGTCGATCGTCAATGGACAACCCAAAGTTTTGTCCCTGCTCGAGCTTCTCCGGTCATTCGTCGAACACCGCATTGAGGTGGTACGGCGCCGAACACAGTATGAATTGCGGCAGGCGGAAGCGCGCGCGCACAT
>WNFP01006287.1_pt1 | contig 10906 bp, 12 predicted proteins | sample 5400201 | NCBI WGS metagenome assembly WNFP01 (sample SAMN13153355, study PRJNA577476) | soil metagenome | isolation source: 115 cm saprolite under Madrone tree | place: USA:California | collected 2016-06-14
CACGTATTCTTATGCTCGATCTCGCGCCTGAGTCGCCACGCGCCGGAGCGCGAACTACGATTACTTGAATTCCATACGTACGCGGATGCCGTAGCCGCGCGAAGGTTGTTGCCGTATGCCAACATAAGAGTCGCGGCGTACTATGAACGCTTCATCGGCGATGCACACAGCGTTTCGCCTGAGTAAAGCAAGCCTAAGGCGACGACCGACCACACAAAACGTCTACGCGCGCACCGCGCATCACCCTCCACACAGTGCGCGAGTCTGAGAAATAGGCGAAGCAACGCTCTTCAGCCGCTTCCCGACCCGTTCGGGGCATCAGAAGTCGTGTAGTTCGGTGCAACAGACTGTGGAACTCAGGGTTTTGGTTTCTCGCCTTACACAGTTACGTGGCGTGAAACACTGCATGTACCGCCGACCGATTGTTCTCCTCACGCCCGGTACTTATCGTGCTTTCACGTCCGAAGGCTCAAGGTGACACGTGCACAATTCAATAGGAACGGAAGCTCAGCTTGTAGGGGTGCTGATTGACGCAACCGCGGGTACGGGGCGATCTCACCACTGGATGCACCACGTGATTACCCTGCTGGATGCAGCGATTCGCCAGCTCGGCGACAAAGACCCGGCCGCGCAGTGCACGTTACTTGAAGCGACCCAGTTTTTACAAAGGCAGACTGCTGTGCAATCGGCGCGTTCGGTTTCAGTTGCAAGAGGATGCTTGCTGGCATGGCAGGCGCGCAGGGTGCGTGAATACATAGATGCTCACATCACAGATCGCCTATTCGTCGCAGAGCTTGCGACACTTGCTCGGCAAAGCGAAACATACTTCTCCCGCGCCTTTAAGCGCACATTCGGGGAGACACCCCACGCTTTCGTGATCCGCCGCCGTCTAGAGTTCGCCATTGACTACATGGTTCAAACCGAGGCGCCCTTGTCCACTATCGCCCTGCAATGCGGATTTGCTGATCAGGCGCATTTGTGCCGGGCCTTTCGACAAGCCACGGGCTTGTCCCCGGCGCTCTGGAGACGCGCTCGTAGAGCGCACGACGAGGAGCACGACCTGGTAACTCCAGCGAGCGAAAACCTGAAAGAAAGGCGGCGAGTGGCTTAGCGCTCATCTTGGAACGTCACCATAACCACGCGGCCCACTTCTCGATTATCGAAATAGCGATGCAGTCCATGGTGCAGAAGAAGGTGGAGGTAGTGGCGGGAGACAGGCGCACGGGTCGCTCGCGACGGAGCCATCCGATGAATAGCGGTCAAAGTGTCAAAGTGTTAGCCTGCAGCCTTAGTCTGGCTGGAATCCTGTGCATCATCGCCGCGTGCAGGGGGCAAGTAGACGCTCCGCAAACCGCCGGGCCTGAAGTGAACGTGATGACTCTGCAGCCTCAGAGCATCGCTCTCATTACGGATGTTCCTGGCCACACCTCTGCCTTTCTGACGGCGGAGGTCCGGCCGCAGGTGAGTGGCACCATTCTTCGGCGCGACTTCGCGGAGGGCACGGACGTCAGGGCCGGGCAGCTGCTGTACCAGATCGACCCGCGGACCTACCAGGTCGCCTACAACAGCGACAAGGCCGCATTGTCCCTGGCCGAGGCGATAGCGGCCCGGCAGCGGGCCCGGCATCTGAGGGCCGCCGAACAGCAGGACGATGATGCGGATTTCGAATATAAGTGGGCGCGGGCCGATGTCGTCGCGGCCCGTGCGGTGCTGGATAGGGACCGCACCGATCTGGTCGCTACCCGTATAACGGCGCCAATTTCCGGTCGGATCGGCGTGTCGACGGTCACATCGGGAGCCGGGGTGACGGCCGGTCAGCCGACTGCGCTGGCAACTATTTTGCAGCTCGACCCCATCTATGTGGATCTGACCCTGTCGCCGACCGATATCCAGCACGTCATGCCGCACCGGACGAACGGCGGGGAGCGACAGGCAGGCGTCGGCACCTCTGAAGTGGGATTGCGATTGTCAGAAGACACCGAGTACGCCTACACGGGCAAACTACAGTTGTCGGCAGTCCCTCCGCCTGCGGGCATGGAGTCCGTTACCGTTCGGGCGGTATTTCCGAATCCCGATGGCCTGCTGCTAGCCGGCATGTCGGTTCATGCGCAACTCCGCGAGGGTGTTCGCACTCAGGTACTGCTGGTTCCCCGCCGTAGCGTGATATGCGACACGACAGGCCACGCGAGTGTCTTGGTGGTCGGCTCCAGCACCCGAGTTGAAGTACGGCCCGTCACAACCGAGTTCTCAGTGGGAGATCAATGGCTCATCGGGTCCGGCTTGAAAGCCGGGGACCGTATCGTCGTCGATGCCTTGCAACGCCCCCGCCGAGGCATCACTGTCACCGCTCGCCTCGTTTCAAAACCGGTTCCCGTTGCCGACGGTCCGCATATTACGCCCGACAGTCTCTCCGCTCACGCCGAAGACTGCCGCGGCGTGCCGAGCATCGACGATTCCACCCATTGATCGAATCATCGATCTGGCGAGGGCTCGTTGGACTATCTAAAGAAGATTCGCAAGGGCGAAAAGCCACCGGTGGAGTTGATGCTGCAGGAGGACTGGCGCTTACAACCCGAGGTGGCCGAGCAGCTGGGCGAGATGATCGACCAGAAGGGGAATTTCAACCTCTTCCCGAACTTCTGGATCACGTTCAGCCAGGTCTGCCTGCGTCTGCCTAAGGGTGTGAACAAGACTGAGCTCCGGTGGTTCGCCTTTGTGCCGGAAGAGTACGACGACGAGCGGAGACAGGAGATTGTGGACCGCGCCAACCACTACTTCGGCCCGGCCGGAATGCTGGAGCAAGACGACGGTGAGAACTGGGAGCAGAGCACCCGCGCGATGAAAGGCGTGGTTGGCCAACGCTACCCGCTCAATTACCAAATGAACCTTGTCCTGGCCGACGTGAAGAAAACCAAGGCCGGCCACACCTACACCGACACCAACGTCAACGAGCATGCCCAGCTGTGGACGTGGCGCTGCTGGGCCGACTGGATGAACGCAAACAGCTGGCTCGAGCTGAAGGCACACCACACCATGCCGCCCGCGGTGGGCAAGACTCTCTAGTGAACCTCGCGGCGACGAAGCAATACTTAAACGGTCTCGCTCACAGTACGCGCTGTAGATCGTGTAATCGCAATGCTGTCGTCCATTGATCTGTGCAAGCCATCAAGCACTGCTGCTCGAAATCCCAACACATGGTCACGCATCAGCTTCTCGGCGCGTTCCTGATCGCGCTCCTGAATGCTCACGATGATGTCCTCATGTTCGTGGTCTGCGATTGCCAATCGATCGGCATAGATCTGAGCATGCGGAGTGGTCGCTAGGTGGAAATCGCTGCGATCCCAAAAGCTTTTGGCGAGGACAGCAATCTCAGGAGCTTGAGCGAGACTATGGATATGCCCATGAAATTCGTGATTGAGTATACGGTGCCGCTCACCGCGCTGACTCTGATCGAATTCAGGTGCTAGGAGCGCAGAAATTTCAGCCTCGATCGATCTAAGACGGTGCAATTGTGCGGGTGCATGTCGCGCAGCCGCCAAACCGGCCAACATGCCTTCGACTCGGGCGAAAAGAAGAAAAAAATCGCCGATTAACTCAACGGTGTGCACAGCGACCTGGCATCCCACTTGCGGAACAATCGATACGAGACCGGCTTTGGCAAGCGAGCGCATCGCTTCCAAGACGGTCTGGCGCGAAACTCCTATCTCCGTCGCAAGCGAGTCGATTGGAAGAGTATCGCCAGGGGCGTAGCAGCCAGTTACCAGCTGACCCTTGATGAAGTCGAGTGCGCGTTGCCCTTGAGAGGCGCGCTGCAGACCGCTCATCAAAGCATTTGAAGCCATCCGTTCTCCTGAGGATCAGGTTTAAGACGCGAGCCGAACCGGGAGATCCCCCGGCCAAGCTAGGCAAAAAGCCATGGCAAGGTTTACACCGATCCCGGGCACCGCTGAGTTTAGCAATGCCCGGTTGACATTACGACTAAAAGTTTAGATGATTAGATATGGAGGAGCCATGCATATCGGAATAGCCGGACTGGGCCGCATGGGTGCGGCAATAGCGCAGCGTCTCGTGGCGACTGGCCATCAGGTCATCGGCTGGAATCGTTCAAAGCGGGACATTCCGGGTCTATCCATGGCCAAAAGCCTAGCAGCGCTCGTCGAACGCAGTGAAGTCATCATCACCAGCTTGTTCGATGGCAGAGCGGTTGATGAGGTGTACCAGCAAGAAACCGGGCTTTGCGCGGCTGGCGACTTAAATGGAAAGCTCTTTGTAGAAACCAGCACCGTATCCCCTCAGACCAGCCTCAAAACAGCGGCTCTCTTGATGTCGCGCAATGGACGGTTTGCGGATGCTCCTCTGTTGGGAACGATCGGACCGTGCTCTCGGGGTGAACTCATTGCCATGGTGGGGAGCAATGAGGTGGATTTTCGCGAGGTACAACGCGTGCTCGCGACCCTAACCCGGGCAGTTCATCACATGGGACCGATAGGCTCCGGTGCCGCAGCGAAACTTGCGGTCAATCTCGTCATGGGTAGTTATTGGGCGGCCATGGGCGATTCACTCGCGCTAGCCGCGCGCTACTCACTCAACCTGCGCCAATTGATCGATATCATCGCGAGTGGTCCCGCCGCCTTGGCACAGCTTCCAGCAAAGCGACACGTGCTCGACGGTGAGCAACGCCCCGTCGAATTCAGCCTTGCGGGCTACGCAAAAGACTTGAAGACGATGCTCGATGCCGCGGGCCCCGAGGTCCGCCTGCCAATCCTCGAAGGGGCAATTAAAAAATTTGGAGACGCGCTAGCCACAGGGTTTGGCGAGCAAGACGTCGCTGCCGTGGCCCTTCTTGGAATCTCTCGCGACACAAGGCCAAGCTCCACATGACACACGAAAGTATCTGGGCAGATCTGCGCGGCGTGAGTTTCCGACAAGGATGGCTCGACGCTGGCGGCGTGCGCACCCGCTATCTGGCAAGCGGTGAGGATCAAGACAAGCCGGTCCTTCTACTGCTGCATGGAACGGGCGGACATGCAGAGGCCTACGTCCGTAACCTTGGACCTCACGCCGAGCATTTTCGCACCTACTCGATTGATTTGCTCGGCCACGGATGGACCGACAAACCGAATAGGCCCATGGAAATCCCCGCCTATGTCGAGCACATTCGCGCGGTCATAGATGTCTTGGGCGTCGACCGTGCGCACATCTCGGGAGAATCCCTGGGCGGGTGGGTGGCCGCCCGCTTCGCGCTCGATCACCCGGACCGTATCAACCGGTTAGTTCTTAACACGACCGGCGGCTCGACCGCTAACCCTGAGGTCATGAAGCGCATCAAAGAGCTGACGTCGCGCGCAGCGGACGATCCTACATGGGAGTTTGTCAAGACCCGATTGGAATGGTTGATGCATGATAAGAGCCACGTCAACGCCGATCTGATTGCGACCCGGCAAGCCATTTACGCGGCGCCCGGCGCTGCGGAGTCGATGCGCCGTGCGCTCGTACTGCAAGAGATGGAGACGCGTCGCCGCAATCTCTTGGGCGATGATGAGTGGAGGAGCATCGCGGCAGAGACGCTTGTACTGTGGACGACGCATGATCCGACAAATCCTCCGGCAGAAGGGCGGCGGATTTCCCAACTTATTCCCGGCGCACACTTCATGGTGATGAATGACTGTGGGCACTGGCCGCAGTTTGAAGATCCCAACACCTTCAACGCCGCTCACATTGCATTTCTCATCGGCGCCTCTCTCGCGCGGTGGACCTAAGCGCGATGATTCTCGGCACCGCCTGTCTTAGTCATACACCCTACATGGATCGGGCGCGCACCAGCCGCGACATCGAACAGCAATTCTTTCGTGAGGTGGCGCGCCTTGGCGCCGAGATCGTCGAGCTCGCACCAGATGTCGTTCTCGTGCTGCACCCGGATCATTACAACGGCTTCTTCTACAATCTTATGCCTGCTTTCTGCATCGGCGTCCATGCTCGATCGGTCGGGGATTACGGCACTGTCGAGGGCGAGCTGCCGGTCGCATCGGAGCTGGCGCAGGAGCTGGCTGCCGCCTGTCTCAATGACGGCATCGATGTGGCCTACGCCCACCGAATGGAAGTCGATCATGGCTTCGCCCAAGCCGTCGAGCTGCTATTTTCGGGCGCCAAGCTCCCGAATGTCATCCCGATTTTTGTCAATTGCGCTGCGACTCCCCGGCCCACTTTCGCGCGCGCTCGAATGCTCGGTGAGGCCATCGGTCGCTGGGGAGTCACTCGCGCGGAGCGCATTTATCTCCTTGCATCGGGCGGTTTGTCACACGACCCGCCGATGGCTTCGCTCAGCGAGGCCTCAGGCGAGAAGCGAGAAGCAATTATTGAGGGCCGGCGCCCCACCTATGCGGCACGACTAGCTCGGCAGTCCAATGTGTACGCTGTGGGCCAAGCTTACGCGGCTGGTAAAAGCGATATTTCCCCAATTAACGTCGAGTGGGACCACTCGGTGCTCGAATCGCTCCGCGCGGGTGAGCTCAACATCTTGGACGCTTACGAACCCGATGAGCTGACAAGAATTGCCGGGGGCGGATCTCATGAATTACGCACCTGGATCGCCGCGTTGGCCGCACTTCATGTGGCGGGCCATGTTACGGCAGAAACACGCTTTTATGCGCCTATTCCAGAGTGGATCACAGGAACCGCGATCCTCAACGCAACGGTGGAGTGCAAGAAGTGAGTAGCCGACGGCCGGCACTAAGCGCTCGGTCTTACGCGCGAGAAAAAGCAGATTAGCAGACTGGCAAGGGGGAAGACATGTACACGTTGAATAAATGGGCCGATACGCTTGCGCCGGGCGCGACGGCCGAATCGAGCGCACTCGCACAGCACATGATGATCTTTGTGGCGTCGGGCAGTGCAACGATCAACGGCGTCAAGCTCATCGAAGGCGGAGCGACCTATGTCGAGGACTTTCTCGCGATCGCTGCCGGCAGCGAAGGGGCGACACTCTGGCGATGGGGCATACGCGCGGACGCTGCGTCCAGCGGTTTATTGGCAGGGCAGGGCATCTCCTCGGTTCTGCGTATGACCCGCAAGGTCAAAATGTTCGAGATGGTGCCGACCTCAAAATGGTTATTTCGCCTCGACCGAATTCTCAACTTCGAAGGAACAACCGGGATGCATTCGCATCCGGGGTCGGGCATTCGCTGCCTATGCTCAGGAAGTCTTAAAGCCCAATCGGATAAAGGGGAGAACAGCTACAACAATCAGCGCGGTGATGTCTGGTACGAGGAGGGGGCATATCCCCTCATATCAACTGCAGATGCGGGTGACAAAACGACTTTCCTGCGCGGCATGATCTTGCCACCTGAATTTCTGGCGTATGCCGAAACGGCGAATTGGATTGAAGGCTTCAAAGCAAAATTCGAAAGCTGGGATCGGCTTCGGGACGTCGTGATCACGTTGCGCTGAGGCGACAGCAAAGACAGAGGTACTTCTATGTTCATGAACAATGCATGGTACATCGCGGCCGAACCGGCCGAACTTGAGCGTGGACCGGTGTCAAGGAAGTTCCTGAACCAGTCAGTGGTTATATTCCGCTCAGAGAGTGGGGTCGTGGGGGCTTTAGAGGATCGCTGTCCGCACCGCCTTGTCCCGCTGTCGATGGGCAAGGTTGTCGGCGAAAATCTTCGATGCGCCTACCACGGCGCCGAGTTTCAGCGTGATGGCAAGTGCGCCGGCGTCCCGGGCCAGAAAGCGGTCCCGAGCGCGCTACGGGTGCGCAGTTATCCGATGGTCACTCGGCACGGTTACCACTGGATATGGATGGGTGAGCCCGCGGCGTGCACCGATGAAAGTACGATTCCGGACGGATATCGAGAAAGCGCCATGGACGGTTGGGTGGGCGCGTATGGACACTTCGAGTCCATGAAAGTCGACTACCGGCTTCTGAATGACAATGTCATCGATGTGACCCACGCGGAATTCGTACATCCAGAATCGTTTGGCGGCAAGGAACTGCATTTTTTTCGCAATGCGCGACGCGGCGAAGACTACGTCGAGCGCGGTATGTCCTATCAGATCGATGAACGCTCCTTGCATTTTCGCCTCACCGCAAAGGATTTGGGCGATGAGGGAGCACCCTTGTGGCGGCAAATGGTGGCAGAGAGCCGCGGATTGGCGCAATTCACGGGCAAGGTGCATTTCACGATCGACGTGGACTGGTGGGCTCCTTGCTACTGCAAATTCCTGCTGAGCGCGCGCTCAGCCGATGACCCAAGCGCCCCCATGGCGCGCTATTGCAATCTGCACGCCGCAGTTCCGGAAACGGAAAGGACCACACATTATTTTTACCGATCCGTGCGCAATTACGGTGACGAATCGGCGCTGCCAGCCATCAAGGCCATCGCCGACTTCATCTTCGGCCAAGACAAACCGGTGCTCGAGGCCCAACAGAGATTGGTCGGGGATCACGACCTCTTTGATCTGTCGCCCGTATCGTTTTCGGGAGACCGGCTAACGGTCGAAGCGCGTCGAATTCTCAACCGGCTGATCGGCGTGACGCGATCCGCTGAGCTGAGTGCTGTCGATTGATGTCCACGTCAAACGAATTGATGGTCGAGAAACGGGCGACGAGCGTCGAGCGTGCGGCGGCGGCGCTCTACGCCGCACGGAGCAGTGGCAAACCCTGCGCCCCGGTGCGTACTGAATTGCCCGAGATGGACGTTGCGGCGGCCTATGCGGTGCAAGACATTGGCACCAACCGAATGCTGGCCGACGGGCGCCGCTTGGTGGGACGCAAAATCGGCCTGACATCGCCCGTCGTACAAAACCAACTCGGAATCGATCAGCCGGATTACGGCATGTTGTTTGACGATATGGACGTGCCCCTCGGAACAGTGATCCCGTGGAACCGCGTGCTGCAACCGAAGGTGGAAGCGGAGATGGCTTTCATCATGGGCAGCGCCCTGAATGATGAGCGGCTGACCTCAGCCGACGTGATTGCGAGCATTGGGTACGTCGTTGCCGCGATTGAGATTGTCGGCTCGCGCATTGCGGAGTGGGACATCCGTTTGGTCGATACCATCGCGGACAATGCCTCTTCGGGATTGTTCGTCATCGGGCATGAAGTACGCAAGCTCAACCAATTCGATGTGGTTGCGGCCACGATGACCATGACCCGCACGAAAGAGGTTGTCTCCCGAGGGAGCGGTGCGGCCTGCATGGGAAGCCCCGTCTCGGCGCTTCTTTGGCTAGCTCGAACAATGGCCCGACTCGGCCGCCCATTAGATCGCGGCGATATCGTCTTGTCGGGTGCGCTCGGGCCGATGACGACCGTTACCCCTGGCGATGTTTATGAAGCGCGAATCGAGAATCTCGGAAACGTCAAGATCGCTTTCGGGGAGGACTAACTCATGAGCAGAAGTAAGGTCGCCATCATCGGCAGTGGCAATATTGGTACGGACTTGATGATGAAGATCGTCCGTATGTCGAAGATTCTTGAGATGAGCATTCTCGTGGGCATCGATTCGGAATCAGACGGATTGCGTCGCGCCACTCAGCCGACATGTTGCGTCCACACGGTAAGAGTGTCATCGATCTGACGCCGGCTGCGGTCGGACCCTATGTAATTCCTACGGTTAATGGGGACAGTCATCTCGATAAACCGAACGTCAACATGGTGACGTGCGGCGGTCAGGCGACGATCCCCATCGTCGCCGCAATCAGTCGTGTCACCCAAGTCCATTATGGGGAAATCGTCGCATCCATTGCTTCGAAATCGGCAGGTCCCGGAACGCGAGCCAATATCGATGAATTCACCGAGACGACCTCGCGTGCCATTGTCGAAGTGGGCGGCGCGCGCCGCGGCAAGGCGATCATCGTGCTCAATCCCGCCGAACCCCCTCTCATTATGCGCGACACGATCTTTTGCCTCGCGGAGGACGCGGTGCCCGACCGCGTGGTGCGCTCAATCGATTCCATGGTAGCCGCGATGCGGCAGTTTGTCCCGGGGTATCGGCTTAAACAGGCCGTCCAGTTCGAGCGGATGGAAGGGGAGCGTCGCGTGCGAATTCCCGAAATGAATCAGTCCTTCAATGGATTGAAAATCAGCGTGTACATGGAAATCGAGGGCGCTGCACATTATCTGCCCGCCTATGCCGGGAATCTCGACATTATGACCTCTGCGGCGCTGCAGACAGCGGAGAAAATCGCACGACGGCGCTTCGCGCGGGAGGTCGCGTGAATCTCGATCCGCGGTCGGCCAAGCTCTATATCGTGGATGTGACTCTGCGAGATGGAATGCATGCAATACGTCATCAGTATGGTCTGGACCATGTCACAGCGATCGCAAAAGTGCTGGATGCGGCAGGCGTGGATGCGATCGAGGTGGCCCATGGGGATAGACTTGCGGGGTCGTCCTTCAATTACGGATTCGGCGCCCATACGGATCTTGAGTGGATCGAAGCCGTCGCGGCTGTTTTAAAGCGCAGCACCCTTGCCACGTTGCTCATTCCGGGCATCGGCACGGTACACGATCTGAAGCTCGCCTACGACTTGGGCGTCCGCTCCGTTCGAATCGCCACGCACTGCACAGAAGCCGATGTCTCGAGACAACATATCGAGGCGGCGCGCAAACTGGGCATGGACGTTGCGGGCTTCTTGATGATGAGTCACATGGCCGCGCCAGAAGCACTCGCAGCACAGGCCCGGTTGATGGAAGAGTATGGCGCCCATTGTGTGTACGTCACCGATAGTGGGGGCGCATTGACGATGGACGGCTACGCCGCCCGTTTGCAGGCGTATGACCGGGCCTTGAAGCCCGAAACACAGCGCGGTGTGCACGCCCATCATAACCTCTCGCTCGGAGTGGCGAACTCGATCGTCGCTGTTCAAAACGGCGCGATCCGCGTCGATGCGAGTTTGGCAGGAA
>WNFP01009494.1_pt1 | contig 10906 bp, 8 predicted proteins | sample 5400201 | NCBI WGS metagenome assembly WNFP01 (sample SAMN13153355, study PRJNA577476) | soil metagenome | isolation source: 115 cm saprolite under Madrone tree | place: USA:California | collected 2016-06-14
CAACGCGCGCTCGATCATCCAGAAGGCGGCGAGCGTCCCCATCGCGTAGACGGGGACCGCGCGCGACCACGCGGGTAGGCGCGTGCTCACGGGTTGTGCGATCGCCGTGACGAGCATCACGAGCGCGACGAACGTGAGCTGGCCGATCTCGATGCCGGCGTTGAAGGACACGAGCGCCAGCGGAATCGAGTCGGGCGGGAGACCCGTTGCCCGCAACGTGCCGGCGAAGCCGAGCCCATGGAGGAAGCCGAACGTGAGCGCCATGACCCACGGCGCGCGGCGCATCAGCGTCGTCGCGTCCGGCACGCGCGCGAGCTCGACCGCCAGGACGAAGATGCTGAGCGCGATCAAGACCTCGACCGGCGCCGGCGGAATGCGCGTCACGCCGAGGACGGCGAGCGTCAGCGTCACGCTGTGGCCGACGGTGAACGCGGTGATCGTCCAGAGGAGCGCACGCGTCGTCGCCGCCAGCAACAGCAGCCCGAACACGAAGAGCAGGTGGTCGTACCCGGTCGCGATGTGCTCGAAACCGAGCTCGACGTAGCGCCCGATGACGCCGAGCCGGTTCTCGGGCGCGGGGATCGCGACGAAGGGCTCGCGCGCCCGCAGAATGGTGTCGATCGTGCGGCCGTCGGCGAGCGTGACGTGCAACAGCGCGTCGGTCTTGGCGGCCGCGAGGCCGTCGACGCCGACGCGCAGGCCGACGATCCTCGCTCCGCCACAATCGACGCGCCAATGCGCCGTGACGCTTTCCGGATCCTCGCTGATCTCCTCCGCAGTCGCGGGCGTGCACGCCGGCGGAAGCACCGGCCGCACCTCGGAGCCCGGAATGCGCATCAGAGGCGTCTTCCACGTCACGTCGACGATGCCGCCCGCCCGCTCCTCCAGCATGAGCATGGACGGCGAGAGCGCGTGCGCGTCCGCCGTGGCGGCGCGCAGCAGCCCGAGCGCGATCAGCGTTGCCGCTGCCGCCGTGCGCAGCAGCGCGCCGGCAAGGCGCGCCTCAGAGCGCTTGCGGACCATGCTCCACCTGGACGCGATAGTTTGCGCGTAGCTCGTCGATCATCTTCCCGAGGTACCGTTCGCGCCGCTCGGCGCGGTAGGCGCGGAGCACGCGCGGGCGGACGGCGTCGAGCGGCGGAATCGCCGCCGCATCGCGTCCCGCGACCCACACGAGGTGCATTCCGTAGCGAGAGCGAAGCGGCTCGGACCATCGCCCGGGTTCGAGCGTCGACACGGCGGTGGCGAGCTCGTCGCCGAAGAGCTTCGCGAGCTCGTCGCGCGACGTGCTGCGGAAGGACTGCCCGGCGATGAACGGGTCTCCCAACCTCTTGCTCGACTCCGGCCGCGCCGCCGACCGCCGCAACTCGGTGAGCAACGCGTGCGCATCGTCCGCGAGCGCGTCGCCGTGCTTCTCGGCGCTGAGGAAGATCTGCGTGAACGTGAGACGCGCCGCCTGCGCGTAGGCGCCCTGATGCCGCTGCAAGTAGGCCTCGAGCTCGCGGTCGAGCGCTGGACCATCGGGCTCGTCGGCGCGACTCGCTGCCTTCGCGAGGAGCCGGATCTTGGTGACGAGGGCGTTCCGCACGACGACGTCGTCCTTCTCGAGACCGAGCGCGAGCCCACGTTTGAGGGCCTCGCCGTTGTCGCCCGCCTCGTCGCCGTAGAGAAACCGCACTTTCTCGATGATGCGCCATTCGACGGCGCGATCGTTGCGGTCGAGGTGGAGGAGCAGCGCCTCGTGGTACAGCATGTCCTCCTCCGCCGCGCGTGCGACGAGCGCATCGACCTCCGCGGGTGTCGCGACCGTGTGCATGGTGCGCTGGTAGTCGTCGCGAATCTCGGCGATGCGCGCGGCCGTGATGACGATGGGCGGCCGGACGGCACCGCCGCCCATGCGTGTGCTGAGCGTGAAGAGCAACGCTCCGAGCACGAGAAAATGCACCGCCGGAGCGCGCATCCAGGCCCGGACGCCGAGTGAAGCGCCGACCGTCACAGCTCCGCGTCCAGCCTTTCGGGCGTGGAATTCCACGAGCGAGCGTCGGTTTGATCGTACCCGCCGCTCGCGAGCTGCACGCTGACGCGATGACTCGACTGCTCCGCGTGCGAGAGATCGATCGCGATCGTGTCGAACGTCATCTTCGCCGTGCCGCGCTTGCTGATGCGCACGCGCGCTTTCTTGATCCCGGCGAACGCGCCCGACGGGTCGTTCAGGCGGTACGCGTGTCCCGGCACCGTCTCGACGAGCGCTCCGGCGGGCAACGTCGCGCTGTAGACGACGTCGTCGTCACGCAGCGTGAGGGTGAGGCCGTTCGTCTTGATGTCGAGCTCGGGCGGAACGCGGCCGATCATGAGCTCGAGGTGCAGCTTGTCGTCGCCGGTGCCCGCGCCGAACTTCAGCCAGCCTTTCTTCACCCCCAGCCGCTCGGGTTGGTAGAAGATCGGCGACGTCCACGCCCGTTCCTGCACCGTCTGATCGACGAGCCCGGAGCAGCACTCGGCATACTGGCTCGGGACCGACCCGGGATTGCTGCAGTCGACGCCGAGCGAATTGCAGAGTCGCGTGCTCCAACGGCACACCGGATTCTCGAGCACGCGCGCGTAGTAAAACGCGCGCTGGTTGGGGCGGAACGCCGGGTCCTTCCATGTGGCGCACAGCGACGCGGATCCGGTGCCGGTCGGCGTGCACGTCGCGAGATCGACGCCGGCGCCGTTCAGCGCGTTGCCCGCGACGTCGAAGACTTTCTCGTGGCTCTTGTGGTTCTCGTCGACCCATCCTTTGACGATCTGGATGCGTTGGAGCGGCGTGCTGGGCTCGCCGTTCCCGCCGGGATCTTGCTGTGCCATGACGGCGAAGCGTGGGCTGCGGCGCGCGAGCACGGGGCCGATCTCGCCACCCATCGGCACGCCGCGGGTGTATCCCTCCTCGACGAAGTTCGGGTCGTTGCAGGCATCGACCGCCGGACGGCCGCCGAAGAAGCGCACGATCGGCCGCGTGCCGCTCGTCGCGTAGGTTTCGCGGCGGCGCATGGCGGCAAAGATCGCGTCGCGCGAGTTCTCCTCGGCATAGACGACGGCCAAACCGCCGGCATTCGTCACGACACCGCCCGGACCGATACGCGAAAGGATGTTCTCGGGAATGGCGTCGCGCAGCCCGAGATGCCCGTTGGCGGCGTAGTCTTCCTCGACGGTCGAGCCGGGTGTGCTGTTGTGCGTATCGGTGCTGCCGATCAGACCGAGCTCGAATGGGTTGACGCCGAGGACGTCGTGCTGCCTCAGACCTTCGCGCAGCGCCTGGCGCACGTAGTTCAATGGCAAGGCAACGGTGCTTCGTCAGCGCGCTGCCGTCGGAGTTCACCGGCTTGAACATCGATCCGCCGCTGGCGTTGGAGTTGTGCGGGATCGACAGGAAGTCGCAGCTCCCGCCGGCGTTGAGACACTCGTCCTCGAGCTTGGTGAAGAGCCCTTCCAGGTGCGGCTCCTCGTAGTAGCTCGTCGGCAGCGGCTGCACGTCGGCGTTCCGGAAGATGATGTTGCGATGCAAGTTGTAGCCGCCGAGGTTGTTGGTCCATTCGTATGCCGGGAACGTGGTGAAGCCGCACGCCGCGGTCCGGTCGTAGAACTCCTCGGCGGCGTCGAGCTCGTCTTGCCAGACGAGCGACGCCTGCGTCTGGCAATTCATCGTGTTGGAATCGCAGATGCTGAGACGCATCGGGTTGGCGCTCTGGATCGTGAGCTGAAACGCGACGACGACGAGCGGCAGCGGGGCGTTGATGCCGGCGGGCGGGCTCGCGAGCTCGTCGCGCAGCGCCTGGCAGTTGGAATCGTCGTAGCCAGGGAGGCCGGAGTTCAGGCAGGTGCGGATCTCGCCGAGCCACTCCGCGTGATCGGTGACCGCGGTGAAGTCGAGCGGCCGGCGCAGCTGCGCGAAGCGCGTCGGCAGGTCGGACGCGTCGTAGGGTGGCAGGCCGATTTGCGCGCCTTTCGCGAACATGTAGGCGTCGCGCGGCGTCGTCCGGACACGGACGAACGTGGCGTCGCCGGAGAAGCTCGTGTGGATGTGCGTCTCCCCGAAGAGCGGCGTCCGCAGCGGATTGTAGCTCGCGCAGTCCGCGCGCGTTTCCGTGCGCGTCCAGTCCTGCGACGGCAGGTCGGCCCACGCGACGGCCACGGACATGCAGCAGAGGAGAACGGTAGTGAGCGCCGTTCGCGCGTGTCCGATGATCATGGGGTCTCCTTCGATCTCAGCTCATCTCGGTTTAGAAACCGACCTCTGCTTGCGCGCCGACGCGCCCGCGCGCAGGACGCCGTGCACGAACTCGAGCAGCTCGCCGGCGGTCGCGAACCGCGTCGCGCGGCCTGAGACGACGTGTTCCACACGGCCGCTCAATTGGTCGATACGCATTGCGTCGCCACCGGTCGTGAACTCGACGACGAATGCGCGATCCGGCAGCAGCGTGGGGCTCTCGGGAAAGGTGGATGGAGTCATCCGGCTCGGATTCGACATACGCTCACCTTGAACGGCGCTCACGGAGAGATCCTGGGAACATTCCGCAATCATTCCGATTTCCGCCGGCGCAGACCGTGCTGCCGCAAACGCCATATCAGCAGCTCGAGGCGGTCCTGACCGAAGAACGGCTCGTCCGCGAACACCATCGTCGGCACCCCCCAGTGGCCCGCGACGTCGAGCGCGCGCTGATTCGCCTCGACGACGTCGTCGTGCCGCCGCGGTTGCTTCGCGATCGCCGCGTCGAGCTCGACCAGATCGAGACCTGCGCGCGCGGCGGCAGCGGCGAGATGCACGCCCTCGTGCCAGCCGTCGACGTCGCCGCCCCAGATGACGCGCGACACCTCGGCGACGAACGGCAGACCGCGGCCGCGCTCGGCCGCCGCGACGCCGAGACGCGTCAGGCGGTGGATGTACGGCTGCTCCGGCGCGACCTGCCGCGTCGCGAAGTCCTGCACGATCGGATCGGGGCGCGGCCAGCCGTACGGAATGCACTCGTACTCGGCGATGCGCATCGTGTCGCGGAGGAGGTACGGCGGCCAGAGCGGATTCACCGTGTCGAAGAATCCCGGGATGCGAACGGCGATCGGCAGCACGACGCGCACGTTGACGTCGAGCTCGTACTCCGCCGCGAGCCGCACCAGCCGCGGCGTCGCGAGATACGAGTACGGCGATCGAAACGACCAGAACACGTCGACAGAGAGCGGCGCCGTGCGGTCGTTCTGCGACGCGTCCCTCGCCGTCTGCGTCATGCGCCCTCCCACTCGTGTGCCGGCGGGAACGGGCGATTGAGGCGCGGCCGCGGCGGGTCGCGGTGATCTGGAACGGAGCCGGCGTCCTGGGCGTACTCGGCGAAGAACGGGAGGATTCCCGCGTGGTCGAGGATCGCGTCGAGGCGCGCGTTGCGGCTCTCGACGTAGCGCGCGAGAAGCGTCGCGCGCGCGTCGCGCAGGAACTCCGTCGCGCGCACGGGGACGCGCGTGCCGTTCGCGAAGACGACGTCGGCGACGCCGTCCACGCAGGCGCGGCTCACCCACGGGAGGTAGCGCGTGCCGACCTCGGCGAGCAGCGCGATCAATGTTTCCGACACGGCGCGCGGATCGTCCCACCCCCCGAGGCCCTGATCCTCCGGCTCGAGCAGCCGGTAGGTGTGCTGCAGGACGGCGGGGGCGTCTTCCTCGGTCCAGCGGCGACAAACCGGGTCATTGATGAAGTGCGCGGCATTGCCGCCGAAGGCCGCGAAATCGGCGAGCGAAGGCCGGTCGCCGAAGAGATAGGGCTGCTGCGCCAGATGCGCGCCGAGCGCCCGCAGCCACGGTCGCAGCACGTCGTCGATCCAGAGCTGATCGTCGCGGCGGTCACGCCGAGCGGCGGACAGCTGCTGCGCACGTGCTCGCCGACCGCGACGTGTGCCTGATCGCACGCGACCGGCATGCGCACCGAGATGTCGCGCGCAAGCTCGAAGCCGCCAACCGCGGCATTCTCGGGGAAGAACCAACGGCTGCCGACAGCCGTGCGATACAGCCACTCGTCGGCGGCGTCCTCGATCACGTAACAGAGGAAACGCTGCACCGGGTCCTGGGGGAGCACGGCGCGCTCGGGAAAGCGGAGCTCGAGGTGGTGGATCATCGCCGTCGAGTCCCACATGAACTCGCCCCCGGGCATCTCGACGACGGGCACCCCTCCGGGGAAGCCCGCCGCCATTGCTTCCGGGCTCGCGCCGGCAAAGCGGCGAAAGACCCAAGGGATGCCCTTGTAGTCGAAATAGCCGGTCATCTTGCGGGTGAAGTAGGACTGCATCATGCCATGAACGCGGTAGGACATGGGACGCGATTTTATGGGCAGCGTCGCGCGCGGTCCTGAGGACATTCCGCAATCATTCCGACATTTCCCGGCGCGGCGGTTTGTGACGGCGGCACGAGGTCGGCTACCCTGGCGCATGTCCTCGCGCCCTGAGCGCGACCGCCGGATTCGCTTCGGACGCTTCGCGCTCGACACGGCGAACGCCCGCCTCTTCCGCGGCGACGAGGTCGTCGCCGTCCGCGGCAAAACGCTCGCGGTGCTCGAATACCTGGCGCTGCGGCCGGGCCAGCTGGTGACCAAGGACGAGCTGCTCACGCACCTCTGGCCGGAGGTGTACGTCTCCGAGGACGTCCTCGTCGGCTGCGTGCGCGAGCTGCGGATGATCTTCGGCGACACCCGCGGCGCCGCGCGCTTCATCGAGACGGTGTATCGGCGCGGCTACCGCTGGATCGCGGAAAACGGGGCGCAGAACGGCGTGGAGGACGCGGCGGTTGCGAGTGCCGCTCAGCCGACATCGGCCGTCGTCGGACGGAACGCCGACCTGGCCCAGCTGCGGCAATGGTTCGAGCGCGCCGCACGCGGCACCCGTCAGGTCGTCTTCGTCACCGGCGACGCCGGCATCGGCAAGACGGCACTCGTGGAGGCATTCGTCCACACGCTCGCTGCTCGGGCGCTCGTCGCCCACGGCCAATGCGTCGAGCAGTACGGTCCCGCCGAGCCCTTTTTGCCGATCGTCGACGCGCTGGCGCGGTGTCTCCCCGACTCGATCCTCGGTTCGACGGCATCGGGCACGGGCACCACCGCGGCGAGCGGGATCATGCCGGACCGCGCGGTGCGGCTCCTCGGGCGGGCGGTCGAGGGACTCGCGGCGGAGCGCCCGTTCGTCCTCGTGTTGGAGGATCTGCACTGGAGCGATCCGTCGACGATCGACGTCCTCTCGTACCTCGCGCGACGTCCGGACGAGTGCCGGCTGCTCGTGCTCGCGACATATCGGCCGACGGAGCTCATTCTCCGTCGCCATCCGCTGCGCGGCCTCGAGCAGGAGCTGCGCGCGCACCATCAGAGCGCGCAGCTGGCGCTCAGCCGTCTCACGTTCGGAGGGGTGCAGCGCTGGCTGGAAGGGCGGAGCCCATCGCCACCGCAACCGCTCGTCGAGTGGCTGCATCGCCGCACGGACGGCCACCCGCTCTTCCTGATCACCCTCTTCGACTCGCTCGTCGACGCCGGACTCGTCGCGTGCCGCGACGGTGGATGGCACGTCGAGCCCGGCTACGCCGACTTCGGAGTGCCGGAAAGCTTGCGCCTCATGATCGATCGGCAAGCGGAGCATCTCGACGACTCCGACCGCCAGCTTCTCGAGGCGGCGAGCGCCGTCGGCACACAATTTTCCGCCGCCGGCGTCGCCGCCGCCGTGGAGCAGGAGCTGATCGCGGTCGAAGCGCGCTGCGACGCGCTCGCCCGCGACGGGCACTTCATTCGCGCCGCGGGCGCTGCCGAATGGCCCGACGGCACCGTCGCCGCAGCGTATGAGTTCACGCACGAGCTCTACCGCAGCACGCTCTACGCGCGGCTCTCGCCCGCGCACGCCCGCGTCCTCCATCAGCGGATCGGCCGGCGACTCGAAACCGCGTACGGCTCGCAGGCGGACGACCTCGCGACCGAGCTCGCCGTACACTTCGAGCGCGGTCACGACGCGGACCGCGCCGCGAAGTACTTCGAGCAAGCGGCGACGCAGTCTACGTGGCGCGGCGCGCATCGCGAGGCGATCGCGGCTCTCCGCCGCGCGCTCGCGATCGTCACCCTGTCGCCCGACGGACGCGAGCGCACGGATCGGTTGATCTTCCTCAATCTGCGACTCGGCGCCTCGTTGCTCGTGGCCGAGGACTACGCGGATCCAGAAGTGAAGGCGACGTTCGAGCGTTGCCGAGATCTCGCCGAGCGCGCCGGCGCGCTGCCGCCGTTGCTGACCGCGCTCGCCGGCTTGCACACCTACCATGCGGCGCGCGCCGAGCTCGCCGACACCGCGCGGATCGTGCCGCGGATCCTCGATCTCGCGGAGCGGCTGCCGTTGCCGCAGGCCATCGTCGTGGCGCACACGTGCGCCGCGTGGTCGGCGTGGAGCCGCGGCGCGCTCGCCGCCGCATGCGAGCACGGCGAGCGCGCAATCGCCACCAATCTCAGCGAGCCGATGTCGTTTCCCTCGGCCTTCGATCTCGTCGGCTATGCGTTCGGCACGACGGCGTTCGCGGAAATGGCGCGCGGCAATCTCACCGCGGTGCGCGCCCTCTCCGCGCAAGGCCTCGCGTGGTCCGATCAGACCGCGCGCCCCGTCGACCGGGCGACCGCCCTCACCCTCGCCGCCCTGCTCCACGCGTTCATGAACGATCCCGCCGCGGCCGCCGCGCACGCCACGCTAGCCGTCGCCGTCGCCGAGGAGCACGGATTCCGCCAGTGGAGAGCGACGGGCCGCATCATCGCGGCGTGGGCCGCCGCCGTCGCACAGCACAGCACCGAGTCGCTCGCCACCGTCGTCGCCCGGATCGACGACTACGTACACATGGGGCTCCGCGCCCAGCTGTCGCCGTTCCTCTGCCTCGCCGCCGGCGCGCAGATCGTCGCCGGGAAGAAGCACCGGCCGCTCGAGCTGCTCGCCCAAGCCGAGGCGCATGTCCACAACAGCGGCGAGGAATGGTATGTCGCCGAGCTGCATCGCCTGCACGGCGAGGTCGCGCAGACGCGCGAGCCGCGGAAGGCCGAGGCGCGGTTTCAGAGCGCGATCGACGTCGCGCGCGCGCAAGGCGCGAAGCTGTGGGAGCTCCGGGCGGTCGTCAGCCTCGTGACCCTCCGGCGACGCGAGAAGAACCCCGCCGCCGCGCGCCAGCTGCTCGACGCCATTCTGCCGTCATTCCCGGACGATCTCGACTCGCCCGACCTCCGCGTCGCCCGCGCGCTGCGAGCACGGGTCGCGTGACCATCGGGGACTCTAGTTCGGGACTGCCAAGAATGGCTTGGCACATGGTCCAAGCTGAAAGGTGCCTGGAGGAAACGAGGTTCCCACTGGAGTTCCATTATCAACCGCAGAGTACGTCGCGTTCCCGACGTTCGATGATGGAAGAGGGAGTGGAAAGCCATAGTAGAAGGATTTCAGTACGATGATTTGATCTTCCGAGCACGTGTAATGCACCCTCACCAACGTCCCGTCGGCGGACGTGCATGCCACGCCTGAGCATAAATCGAATAAATTAAAGCCGGTGATGGCTTTACATTTGTCCTTTCCCGGAAGGGTGAATTTCCTACCCGCCAAGACCATATTGGCCCCCTCCGTAATACATACATTGCCTGCCCGTGCAGCCGTAGAGGAGGCAACGAGAATGCTCACCGCGACTGCAACGATACGAATCTGATCGCGCATGTCTCTGTTCCTCCAGTGGTGTCGTGCGATGTCAGAAGCATCACGTCGCCGTCGACGGCGTCGCGCGTCGCATCCAAATGTCTCCTGACGGCTCGCCTTCGAGAAACCCGCCCTCGAGCGTCCCCTCGCGGTGCCGGGCGATCGACAGTATGCGGGTCGACATCAAGTCGCGAACCGTCTCCATGACGTACACGTCGACGAAGGGGTGCGTGCCTCCCAATATCCGGATCTCCGTGAATGCCGGTCGCGCTGGTGACGCGTCGACGTCAGGAGTGAGAACGGCGCGGATCGATCGATAGAGCGCTCCCGCGCGGATGGGGACCAGCGATGGCTCGAACGATCCTCGCATCGAGAACGTCACGCCGTGGCGTCGTGCGACGTACACGATGGCGCGAGCGAGCACACAGTGGACGCACGTCCGAGTGGCATCGTCGGTACGCATCGGGGGCGCATAGTATCGCACGAGAAGCGCTCCTCGCGAGCGCTCTGCGCAAGTAGCCTTCAGCCGCCCTTTGCACCTCCGCTCCCCCATCTCGGCAGCACGCATCCTCCGCTTTTGCTCGCGCACTCCTCCGTCGGGGTGACGGGCTACGCATCCGACCGATGCTACGCTCAAGGTGATCCCGTTCAGAGGAGACCCGCCGTGGACATACGCGCCGCTCTCATCCGCATTTTCGTGCTCACCTGTGTGCTGCTCGGCGTTGCTGCATCGGCTGCCGCGCAAACGGACCTGCTCAGCAGCGATCACGGTGGGCACTACTGGTTCAACTATTGCCAGGGCCAGCCCGACGCCACAGCGCTGCCGCCGGACCCACGATCGCTGGTGACGCCGACGTACGACAAGGCGGTCGTGTTCAACGTCTCCTGGTACGGGTGCTTGAATCGCCAGCCCGCGACCTGCGGCGAGCTGCGCGCGTTGGCTGCTAGCGGCGGGAAGATCCTCGGCGGCAACGGCGCCGTCGAAGCGGGAGCGGAATTCAACGGCGACCATCCCTCGAGCATGTGGTCGATCCCGGCGTCGCAATACAATTCGCTGTGGATGCGCTGGGGCTTGCTCATGCGCCCCGCCGATTTCGACCAGCTCGTCGCCGAACGCTACGGCACGCCGCTCAGCGCGCACCGCAACCCCTATCCGCTCGCTGGTGAAGATCCGAATCTCACCAACGGCGGCTCCGGCCAGTTGC
>WNFP01012091.1_pt1 | contig 10906 bp, 8 predicted proteins | sample 5400201 | NCBI WGS metagenome assembly WNFP01 (sample SAMN13153355, study PRJNA577476) | soil metagenome | isolation source: 115 cm saprolite under Madrone tree | place: USA:California | collected 2016-06-14
CTCTCGATCACGGCACTGGCAACAACGCGGTTGGGTACGTTGAAGACGGAGTTGCCATATTCCGGCTTGATGCTGGATGGCACGAGCAAGTCGTTGGTGTCGGTGAAAGTCGAGGCATTCTGGCCAAAATCGAGAGAATGGGACCAGGTGTAGCTGCCCATGAACTGAAGATGGCGGGACATTCTACGATTCAGTTGGATGACCAAGGCGTTGTACTTGGAATTGACGGCGCTGAAGATATCGGTCATAGGACCGAAGTTGGCGTTCGGGCGGCCTACGGTAGTCGTTGAAAGGATATTGTTTAAAGGATCTTTCACCACGGTGGTGACCGTCGCGTAGAGAGGAGTGGTATAGGCAGCGCCGGCGAGCGGACCACCTGTGACCTTATAGCCGATGGCGGTGGCGGGAGCACCGATGTTGGCGTCCACGAAATCGGGCAATCTGCGACCAAAGCTGCCCATATAGCTGACGGAAACGACGGTATTCGGGAAAATCTCGCGCTCGACGGTCAGGTCGGTTTCGTGAATTTGCGGCAGCTTAAAGTTGGGATCAAAGTACACAATACTCAACCCCACGGGACAGGTCGGCTGGGTGGGGAGGATCTGGGGGAACGAAGGCAAGCATGCGGACGGGGAAGTCGGGCTTAAGTTAAAGGTGAATTGCCCGCCCGGGACACCCGTGCTTGTTAGAGCGTTGTAGATAGTTGAATTGATGACCCGACCGAAATACATGCCGTAACCGCCGCGAACAGCGGTCTTACCATCGCCAAAGACATCCCAGGCGAAGCCGATACGCGGGCCAAGATTGCCTTTGTCGCTCGGCATGTGCTGGGTTTGAGGAACCGCGGAGTTCGGAATGATGACGTTCGGGAGCATTTCATATTCGTAACGCAGGCCGAGATTAAGAGTGAAGCGGGTTAGCACGCGCCAACTGTCTTCGGCAAAGAAAGCCAGGTCATTCGTGTTGAAAGTGAAGCCGAGCGGTCCGAAAGCCTGCTCATAACCGTTATTGGCGCCGACGCTGTTGAAGCAGGGAATGTTGTGGCCGCTGCCGCAGTGATTGGGAGAGATCAAGTCGGAGAAATAGTTACCGAGAGATGAGTAGCTGTAGGAACCGTACTGAAAGCGGAGGTTTTCGCTCAGGTCGTGGGTGTGGGCGATGTCGAGGCCAAACTTGATGGTGTGTTTGCCGTGGGACCAAGAGACGGTGTCAGCGTACTGAGTGCGGCGCTCGTCGGGGAAAGCGGGACGAGTGAGGAACGTGGGGACACCCATGTCAAAGCCGTTGCTGGTGAGGGTGACGTCGGGAGGAAGGCCAAGAGGATTTGTGTAACCCGGGAAATTGGGTGAGGTGACAAGGTTGGATTGCTCATAGGCAGTGGGAGACTGTGGAAACTCAAATTCAAAGTCGCGTCCATACTGGAAGCGAGCCTCGTTGGTGAGAGTTGCGGTAAGGGAGGTGTATAACTTGGCGACGCCCCAAGTATCGCGGACATAGTCATTGCCGAAGCTATTGGTGGCGAAAGTGTTGCTGGCCTGGGTCTGGATGCCGGCGGGAGAAGACCAGCGGGTGCGATTCACTTCAAACGTCGCGTGGTTCTTAGCGCTGATTTGCCAGTCGATCTTGGGGAAGAAGATAGTGGCCTGGCCCTTGCGGGGGACTGGACCAATCTCATTGGTGAGTCCGCTGAGTCCAGTGGTGTAATCGGCGAGACCGGCAGCGTAGTTGGAGTTGCCGAGGGCGAGGTTGCCTACGAGTGTGCATGCTCCGATGGTGGCGGTGGCAACGTTCGCCCCATTCGGCACAGCAGTGGAGCCTGTCGTGAATGGGTTGGGGTTGCCGGTGTTAATGTTGCTTTTTGCGTTTGCTTGAAAGCAGTTCGTAGTTCCATCAATCGTGTAAGCGGTTGTAAGGGTCTGAAGGGGAAGGGCAAAAAAAGCGGCGGGGCTAGTGGCTTTGGCGGTTCCCGGGAAGTTGCGGTCGTAGCGGTCAAAGGCAAAAAAGAAAAAGATTTTGTCCTTTTTGATGGGACCGCCGACACCGAAGCCGTACATTTTCCGAACATCCACGGGCTTGTAGGGTGAACTGACTAGTGTAGTTCTGTCCGTGAGGGTCGTGAAAGGATTGATGGCGCCCCAGGTATTGTCCCGGTCATAGAAATAGACTTCGCCGTGGTACTGGTTGGTGCCGCTCTTGGTGACGGTGTTGATGACAGCGCCAGCGGCACGGCCGTACTCTGCGGAATAGTTCGAAGTATTGACTTGAAATTCCTGGACGGCGGCTTTGGCGCTGGAGTAGCCGATGCGGGTGCGGCCGCGCTCCTCGGAGAAGAAGGCTTGGTTGTTGTCGCCGCCGTCAACCGTATTGTTGTTCAGAAGAGTGCTCATACCACGGAAACTGATAAGGCCGAATCCGCTGGCATCGTTGACTGCGCCGGGAGTCAGCAAAGCGAAGCTGGACCAGCGACCGCCGTTGATGGGGAGGTTGCTAATCGCGGTCTGGTCGAGTGTGGGAGCAAATTCCTGGGAGTTGGTGTTGACCTGTGGTACCTCCGCGCTAACTACTACAGTTGCACCCGCCGAAGCCACGTTCAGCCGGGCGGAAATATCCGTGACGCTGCCAACTTGTACGATTACGCGCTCGGCTTTGAACGGCGCGAAACCTTGCGCATCAACAGTGACTGTGTAGGCGCCGGACTGAAGCTTTCCGACGCGGAAGTACCCGGTGTCATCCGTCATCATGGTCTCTTCGGCGTTAGTGCCGTTGTTCCTAACCGAGACTTTGGCATTTGGCACGGCTGCGCCGCTGGAATCCGTGACGGTGCCGCCGATGGCGCCGTCAGTGGTGGACTGCGCGAACGCGGCGCAAGCAAAGATCACAACAAGCAGGAGGGCGAAGCAACACCGTGCCGCGGAATTCCCTATTCCACTCATTCTCATCGAATTTTCTCCTTATTCAGTCACCCTCGACGCTTCGCGCATTCGTGCGGGAACCCGACACCCTCCGGGGTAGTTGGAAGGCTCCCATTCGTCTAGGGACAGATGGCCGTGGCCGCAAACGATGAATGCTAAGTAACAATAAACATCAAAATTATGCCTATTTTCTATCACAGGAATCAGCTGCATTACAGTAAAACCCTGTGGAAAACTTTGGCGCGCTCGAAGCAATAAATTCAATGCGTCCGCACCGAGGATGGAGTGCAAGTACCAATGCAAGCAGCTGCCTGAGACTAGGGAACACAGGTTGAGGCCGTATGAAGGCTCAGAGAATGGAGCGTTACAAGTGCGCCTTGCCCGCGGAACGCGCGTGCGCTAGAGTCTCGGTGCCACATTTGAGGAAAAGGATGAAGAAACCCAAAAAAGGCGGGCAGCAAAGTTCTGGAACGCCGCGGGAGCGCGTCCGAGTCCTGATTACGGGGGGGCGGATTCAAAGACGGATTCAGGCGCTGGCGCAGGAAATCCGGAGAGATTTTCCAGACGAGCCACTGCACCTGGTGAGCGTTCTGAAGGGCGGAGTTTTCTTCCTGACCGACCTAGCGAGGAATATTCCGGGGGAAGTTTCTTTTGATTTCATCGCGGTGTCGAGCTATGGGCAGAAGACGCACTCGTCGGGGCAAGTGCGGTTGACGCGAGACTTGGATTCCAGCATCGAAGGCAAAACCGTTATCGTTGTCGAGGACATCCTTGATACCGGAATGACACTGCAGTACTTACTGCGGCTGTTCCAGCAGCGCAAGCCGAAGCATCTGCGCGTGGCAGTTTTGTTGGACAAACCGGAGCGGCGGGTCGCGGCGGTACACGCGGGCGGTACACGCGGACTATGTCGGATTTTCTATTCCCAATGAGTTTGTGGTCGGGTACGGGCTGGATTACGCCGAGCGTTATAGGAATTTGCCCTACGTAGGCGTGCTGCTGCTTGGCCCGGGTTTGAAAAAAAAACCGGCGGAAGATTAGGGTAGGCGCCGGGCAGGTCCTACAGGCGCCTGCTATAATAATCTGGCTTCATGAATCACACGGATGAACATACGACAGCAACCGCGTTGAGCGGCGGAGCGGAGATCTCCGCCGAGGTCCTTTCCACGCTGGCAGAAATCGGCGAGGAAGTGAACAGCTCGCTGGATCTGGACGAGGTCCTGGCGCGATCGGCGGCTTTGATCAAACGGCACATTGACTATGAAATTTTTGGCGTGCTGATGATCGAAGGTGACGGAAGTTACCTCCGGCACCGATTTTCCATCGGCTATCCTCGCGAGCTGGCCGACAATTTGCGGATTCCCATGGGGCAGGGGATTACCGGGACGGCGGCGGCCACGGGCCACTCCGTGCGAGTCAGCGATACTTCCAAGGATGCGCGGTATATCAATGCGATTGACAGCGTACAGTCTGAACTGGCCGTGCCGCTGATGCTGCAGGGAAAGTGTGTCGGCGTGCTGGATATTCAGAGCCGGCACCTCGATTACTTTACGAGGGACCAGCAGAATATTTTAACGCTGCTGGCCAGCCGGCTGGCGGTAGCGATTGAGAACGCGCGGCTGTTTCAGAAAGTGCGGGCACAGGCGGATACGCTTTTGTTGTTGAGCGAAGTGGGGCGCGAGACGGGGGCGATTCTGGAGGTCGAAGAACTGCTGCGCCGCGCGGCCGAACAAACCAAGCGAGTGATTGATTATCAAATTCTGAGCATCATGCTGTATGACGAAGAGCAAAAGATCTTTCGCCACCGGGTGGACGTGAAGCATGGGCGTCACGTGCAGGGAAAGCTGAGAGCGACCCCGAGCGAGGGGATCGTTGGCGCGGCGGCAACGCTGAAGGAGCCCGTTCTTGTGCCGGACGTGACGGTGGATCCGCGGTACGTGCTGGTGAATCCGGAGACGCGTTCGGAACTGGCGATTCCGATGCTGCACAAAGGGAAAGTGATTGGCGTGCTGGATTTGGAGAGCCCGCAACCGAATTATTTTACCGAGGATCACGTGCAGACGCTTTCGATTCTGGCGGCGAACCTGGCGGTTTCGCTGGAGAATGCGCGGCTGTACGAACAATTGGCGCGGGACGAGGCGAGGCTGGAGCGGGATTTGCAGGCGGCGAAGAGAATTCAAGGCGCGCTGCTGCGACCGGTTCCGACGGAAGATTATGGATTGGAGATGGCGGCGCGGTACCTTTCGGCGCGGGAAGTGTGCGGGGACCTTTACGAGTTTTTGCGCTATGGCCCACAGCAACTGGGGATTGCATTGGGAGACGTGAGCGGTAAAGGAACGGCGGCGGCGCTCTATGGAGCGGTGGCGATCGGAATTATGCGGAGCTTGGCGCCACAAAAATTGCAACCGGCGGAAATGCTGAAGCAAATGAACCAATTGGTGGGCGAGCGGCGCATCGAGGGGCGGTTCATGACGGCGTGCTTTGCCACGTGGCAAAAAGGGCGGCAGAAACTGCGAGTGGCAAACGCCGGGCAATCGCAGCCGCTGCTCTACAAAGATGGCCGGTGCGGAAAGCTTGAGCTGACGGGATTTCCGATGGGCATTTTTGAAGATGTGAACTATGACGAATGGGGAGTTACGCTCGAAGCGGGAAACATTCTTGTATTTCACTCAGACGGAATCGCGGAGACCATGAACAGCGAAAACCAGTTCTTCGGCGCGACACGGATTATGAAGCTGATCGAACAGCACCATGAAGCGTCCGCGCCGGAAATCGCGGATGTGATCCTGCGCGAAGTGGATTGGTTCACGCAGGGCGCTCCGCTTGCGGATGACCGGACATTAGTGGTCGCAAAAGTGCGATGAGCCAGTCGAACGATTCGACTTCACGCAAAACTAAATACGTGGATCCGGCTACTTTCACGCCGCATTTTGCTTGGGTGAAGAGCGGGGCGCGGAACACGAGCGTCGAAGAAGTGGTGTGTGAGAAGGCGCCACTGGAATCCGTTGCGCAGAAGTTTGGCACGCCCACTTATGTTTATAGCCGCGCCGCGATCGATGATGCTTACATGGAATTGCACAAGGGTCTTGGCGCGCTGCCGCATACTTTGTGCTTTGCGGTGAAGTCCAACGGAAATCTGTCCATCCTGAAACATCTGGCCGAGATGGGAAGCGGATTTGACATCGTGTCCGGTGGTGAGCTGCACAACTTGCAGCGCATAGGCGTGCGAGGAGATCGCATTGTTTTCTCTGGAGTGGGCAAGGACCGGCATGAAATTCGTGACGCGCTGAACTATCGAGTGCGTGGGCGAAGTGGACGCGCGGGCATTTTATTGTTCAATGCTGAATCTGATGCCGAGCTGGAGGTTTTAATCGAGGAGGCGGCGCGACTTGCGGGACGGGGAGGCAAGCCACCCTCGGCGGCGATTCGTGTGAATCCCGATGTGCAAGCCGGGGGGCATCCGCACATCGCAACCGGGCGACACGAACATAAATTTGGGCTGGATTGGTCGGAGGCAAAACGGCTTTACCTGGCGCATCAGGATTCGAAATGGATTCGCTGGCAGGGAATCAGCGCGCATATCGGCTCGCAGATTACGACGCTGGCTCCATTCCGGAGGGCACTGCAGCGGCTGGCGGGATTTGTTGGAGAGCTGCGACACGCGCGAATCGATTTGCGCTACCTGGATGTGGGAGGCGGGTTGGGAGTGCGCTACTCCGATCAGGAGCCACCATCGCGAAGGGAGTACGCGCGGCTGGTTTCACAGATGGTACGAAAGCTTGGCGTGCACCTTTTGTTGGAGCCAGGGCGGTCGATCATCGCCCCGGCAGGTATTCTTTTGACGCGCGTCGTGTACACGAAAACGAATCGAGGCAAGACGTTTGTGGTGGTGGACTCGGCGATGAACGACTTGATGCGGCCGGCGCTCTACGGAGCGATTCATCCGATTACGAAAATTACGCGGAAGGGGAAGGAAGATGATGCGCGTCGCAAGCGAGTGGATATTGTTGGGCCCGTTTGCGAAACGGGCGATTGTTTTTTGCGGGATTGGCCACTCGGGGAAGTGAAGGCGGGCGATCTGCTGGCGATTTGGGCTGCGGGGGCGTATGGAATGTCGCAGGCGTCGAATTACAATGCGCGGCGCCGTCCCGCAGAAGTCTTGGTGGAGGGCAAACGGTTTCGGCTGATTCGGCGGCGCGAGACTCTCAACGATCTATTGCGTACTGACGTACTTGGGTAGTTTTCTCCGGCTTCTTGGCTACGCTTCGCCCCATTTCAGCTTGTTGCGCAGAATCTCGAAATACGATTTCTTTGCCGGCTGAATGAGCTTCAGCACTTCTTTCGCGCGGGTTACGCGGACAAGATCGGTGGGCTGCAATGGGATGCCGCGCTGCCCGTCGAGGGTCAGAAAAACGGACTCGGTGTCCCCAGAGAGCTTCAGCACAACGCAGGAGGAGTCGCGGATTACCAAGGGGCGGTCACTCAGAGTGTGCGGACAGATGGGTGTGATTACAAAGGATTCCACAGCGGGATGCACGATGGGTCCACCGGCGGAAAGGGAATAGGCGGTCGAGCCGGTTGGGCTCGCTACGATCAAGCCGTCGGCGCGATAGCGGCAGACAAATTCGCCGTCAACAGCAAGCTGAAGCTCGATCATGCGGGCGAGGGCGCCTTTGTTGATCACTACCTCGTTTAACACGCGCTGATTATCGATCACTTTGCCAGCGCGCTCGAGCTCCACGCCGATCATGACGCGTTCGCTGAGAGAAAAGCGGCCCTCCAGCGTGTCCTCGAGGGCGGGGTGCAGCTCTTCCAGCGTGAAGCTGGTAAGGAAGCCCAGGCTGCCCATATTAATGGGAAGGATCGGAATGCCACGAGGGGCGGCGAGATGGGCGGCGGCGAGCATGGTGCCGTCGCCGCCGAGTACGAGGAGAAGTTGAGACGCGTCCGCCACACGCTGGCGGGGCTGACCTTTCGAACCCTCCGGCAGAGAATTAGCGGTTTCTTCATCGATGAAAGTTTGTATGCCGCGCGCAGCGAGCCATTTCAACAACGGCGGAACAACAACGACAAGATTCGAACGGCGAGGACGAGAAATGATGCCAATGGTTTGAAAGGATTGTCCAGAGCGCATGTGTGTAGGCGATTCTACTCCAGGGACTTTTTGCGTGCGTGGAGAAAGTACTCCTGATTACCTTCGGCGCCCAGGAGGCGGCTGGGGCGAACTCCGAGGCAGTCGAGACCAATCGATTCAACATATTTGCGCACAGACAGAATGGCTTGATCGTGAAGCTTCCCGTCCTCCACGATTCCGCCGCGGGCAATCTCTTCGCGGCGCAATTCGAATTGAGGCTTGATGAGGATCAAAAAAATGACCTGGGGCCTTGTCACCGCAACCGCGGGCGCAATTACCTTGCGAACCGAGATGAAAGAGACATCTATCACAACGAGGTCGACGCTTTCGGGCAGATCTGCGGCCCGAAGTTCGCGGGCGTTCCGCTCGATGGGAATGACGCGAGGATTTTGCCGCAGCTTCCAGTCAAGCTGTTCCACGTTTACGTCCACTGAGTAGACGCGCTCCGCGCCGTGCTGGAGCAGGCAATCGGTGAAGCCTCCGTTCGAAGAGCCGATGTCCAGGCAAACAGAGCCGGTTGGGTCAATCGCAAAGTCTTTGAGCGCGCCTTCCAGCTTTAGTCCGCCACGGCTGACGAACTTCTGCACACGGCTAATGATTTCGATGCGCGCGTCTTGGGCGATAGCTATACCAGCCTTCTCCGCTCGCCGGCCGTCCACGAGAACTTCCCCGGCGAGAATCATGGCTATGGCTTTCTGAGGCGAGCCGGCGCAGCCGCGTTCGACGAGAAGAAGATCGAGCCGTTTGCGAGCTACTTTTGGTTTCATGAGATGGTCGACAATTAGGCGCGGCGAAGCACAAGGAATTCGGCAATCTCGCGGAGGCGCGCGGCGCGATCCGCGTAGGGAGCGAGTTCGGCGATGGCCCTGGTCGCGAGGTCATTGGCGATCTGATGAGACCGCTCCAAGCCGTAAACTGCGGGATAGGTTGCCTTTTGTTGCGCCATGTCTTTGCCTGCAGTTTTCCCCAGAGCAGCTGAGGATTCCTCGACGTCAAGAATGTCATCCGTGACCTGGAAAGCCCACCCAATGGTTTCGCCAAAACGTCGCAGGCGCGCTACATCGTCGGAGCCTGCCCCAGCGCACAGGGCACCAGCGGTAATGGAGGCGCGGATGAGCGCAGCGGTTTTCGAGCGATGTATGTACTCGAGCATCTGCGGATCGACGGGCTTTCCTTCGGCTTCGACGTCCGCGACCTGGCCGCCGACCATTCCATTGATCGTGCCAGCGGCAGACGCAACTTCTGTGAGGATAGCGGCGCGGCGCTCCGCCGCGGCTGGCGTCGCACCGATGGTTTCGAAAGCGAGCGTCAAGAGAGCGTCGCCGGCGAGAATGGCGATGGCTTCGCCGAATTTTTTGTGGCACGTGGGCTTGCCGCGGCGAAGGTCATCGTTGTCCAGCGCCGGCAGGTCATCGTGAATCAAAGAGTAGGTGTGGATGAATTCGATGGCGCAGGCGGGATGAAGCGCGGGCGTAACATCGCTGGCGAAAACGCGCGCCGTCTCCAGACACAGGATGGGGCGAATTCGCTTTCCACCAGCGAAGACGCTGTAACGCATCGCCGTATGAATGGAAGAGGGTTGCGCCGTTGCCAACGGAAGGAGGCGCTCCAGAGCGGCATCGACGGTGAGGCGGTCCTCTTCGAAGAATGGGGGAAGTTTCATCGCTAAAGGGAATTGGCGGGCAGCGGGCGGTGGGAGCTCGTCACGATTCACTCTCCCGCTCGGGATCGAAGGGCTCGGCCACCAGCCTGCCATCCGCTTTCTTCAGGAGGATTTCGACTCGACCCTCGGCTTCCTCCAGTTGCTTCTGGCACTCGCGGGAGAGCGCTACGCCCTCTTCGAACAGCTTCATCGCATCGTCCAGGGAGAGCTGCGGACTTTCCAGGCGGCGGACGACTTCCTCGAGGCGGGCGAGCGAGCGCTCAAAATCGGGCTTTTTCGAGGGTTCAGGTTTTTTGGGAGCAGGTAAATTCACGCGATCGGCCCGTATCCTTTAGAGAGTAGAGACGCTTATTCCTGGCAACGCCCGCAGTAGTAAGTTGACCGGCCGCCCTGCGCCCTGCGCCGAATCGGTTCGCCACAGCGGCGGCAAGGTTTCCCTTCGCGGCCGTACACGCGAAGAATACTCTCCAATCCCTGGAACCACCACTCCGGATCGCGGAAATTGGGCGCCGGATGCAAGCAACATTCTAAGGCACGCGAGAGAACGGACACAATTGCTTTGTGCAGGCGGCGGGTTTCCTCCAGTTGCAAGGTGTTGGCGCGGCGGCGAGGGTCAAGACGAGCGTGCCACAGCGATTCGCAGGAGTAGATGTTGCCAAGACCGGCGATGCGGGATTGGTCCAGCAGGAAGTCTTTCAAGGGGCGCTTTGAAGTGGCGAGCAATTTAGCGAGACGATTCGCGGTGAAATCGCTCGAAAGCGCATCGATGCCGAGGACCTTCAGGCCAGGGCAAGCATCGACGGATTCCCAGTAGTGAACGCGGCCGAAGTGGCGGCGATCGGCGAAACCTAGAACACCCTTGTCCAGTTCGAGAGCGACATCCACGTGCACGCGAATGCGGCGGCCCTCGGAATGGCGCGCAACATGCGATGCGGCTTGGGGTTTTGTGGCGATATGGTGAAAGACGTGAACGCAGCGGATTCGGCGCCCCTTGGCGAGGGGGCGGAGCGTGCGAACAACAGCTTCCACTTCCGGGAGTTCAGGCATGGGCGCCGTAAGGGATCAAGATCCGGGCTTTAGTGTGAGTGTGTGCTTTCGTGTTTTCGCTTCCGCAGCATCGCTGAATGGCGCGAAAATGGGCTTGCCCTCGTACCAGCAGGAAAACTGATCGGAGTAATGGCTGCTGCCGGGCTGGCC
>WNFP01004753.1_pt1 | contig 10903 bp, 7 predicted proteins | sample 5400201 | NCBI WGS metagenome assembly WNFP01 (sample SAMN13153355, study PRJNA577476) | soil metagenome | isolation source: 115 cm saprolite under Madrone tree | place: USA:California | collected 2016-06-14
CGGGAGGAAGACGCGCTCCGGGCTGCGCTCGATCTCGCTCTGGACGAACCGGCCCTTCCGGCGCGACCTTCCCCTTGGCGGCGCTGCCGGGGCCTCGCCCTCCGGGGTGATCTGGGGGACTTCGGGCTCCGGCCCCGCTTTCTCCGCCCAGGCCTCGGCAACCCGGAATCCCTGCCGGGCCGCGAACCGCTCCTCGTCCTCCAGCACCCGGCTCTTCGCCAAGCCGGCCAGCGGGACGTCCTGGACGGTGAGGCCGGCTTCCCGCAGGGCCGCCCGGGCGACGTTGAGCTGTCCCTTGCCGCCGTCCACCACCAGGAGATCCGGCAGGTTCTTCTCCTCGATGCCCCGCTTCAGCCGCCGGCTCAGCACCTGGAACATGGAGGCGAAATCGTCGCCCGCCGCCTCCCCCCGGACCTTGAACAGCCGGTAACCGCTCTTGTCGGGCTCGCCGTCACTGAACGTGACCTGGGACCCGACCGTGAGCTGGCCCTGGAAGGTGGAGATGTCGAAGCACTCGATCCGCCGTGGCAATCGCGGGAGCCGCAGCCGGGACTGGAGCCGGGTCAGCGCCTCGATCTGGGTCTGGTGGGTGCGCGCCTTCTCCTCGTAGCTCTGGCGCGCGTTCTCCATCGCCATCTCCACCAGCCGGACCTTCTCCCCCCGCTCCGGGACGTGCACCCGGACCCGCTCGCCCTTCTTCTCCGAGAGCCAGACCTCGCGCATCTCGGCGTCGGAGAGCTGCAGCGGAAGCAAGAGCTCCTTGGGGATGAACGCGCCCGACTCGTAGTACTGGTCGAGGAAGCTGGAGAGCAGCTCCTCGGTGGGGAACTCCTGCTTGCCGAACCCGAAGCTGCGCCCCCCGGTGAGGCGCCCGTTGCGGAAGAACAGCAGATGGATCTCCAGCTCCGGGCCGACGCGGTGGTAGCCGAGCACGTCTTGATCGAGCAGGTCGCCCAGCACCGTCCGCTGCTTCTCCAGGCTCCGTTCGATGGCGTGGAGCTGATCGCGCAGCTGGGCCGCGCGCTCGTACTCCAGCTTGCCGGAAGCGTCCTTCATCCGGCCTTCCAGCTGGGCGGTGAGCTCGTCGGCCTTGCCCTCCAGGAACAGGGCCACTTCGTCGACGGACCGGCGGTATTCCTCCTGCGACACGTTGTACACGCAAGGCGCCGGGCAGCGCTTGATCTGGTACTGCAAGCACGGCCGCCGCCGATTGGACATCACCGAATCGGTGCAGGTCCGGAGCTGGAAGTGCCGGTTGACGATGCTGAGCGTCTCCCGGATCGAGGAGGCGCTGGCGAAGGGGCCGAAATATCGCGCTCCGTCCTTCTTGATCCGGCGGACCACTTCCAGGCGCGGGTACGGGTGCGTGGTGGAGAGCCGCAGCGAGATGAAGTTCTTGTCGTCGCGGAGCTTGATGTTGAAGCGCGGCCGGTACTTCTTGACCAGCTCGTTCTCCAGGAGCACCGCGTCCTTCTCGGACTGGGTGATCATCACTTCCACGTCGCCGAGCAGGTCCTCGAGGAAGGGGATGAACGCCCGGGTGTCCCCGCTGCGCTCCTGGAAGTACTGGTTCACCCGCGCGCGCAGGTTGACCGCCTTGCCGACGTAGACCACCGCCCCGGCCTTGTCCTTCATCACGTAGCAGCCGGGCTGGGTCGGCAGCGTGTCGAGCTTCTGCTGCAGCTCTGGCGAGAGCATGGTGCTACCTGCGCTGACCCGGGCGTCCGTTGGGCCTTCCGCGCCGTTTCTGTCCGGCCGGACGCGTGGGGAGCCCCGCCGCGGCGCGCGCTTCCTGCTTCAGCACCTCCGGCCGCTTGGGCATGATCCCCAGGTCCAGGTCCTTGATGGCCTGGATCTTGTCGCGCAGCATCGCCGCGCCTTCGAAGTCCAGCTCCTCGGCCTTGGCGTGCATCTCCGCTTCGAGCTGGGCGATCACCTTCGGCACGTCCTTGCGATTCTCCGGCAGGTACCCCGCCAGCTCGTCCTTCCCGGCCAGCGCGTCGTCCGCGCCGGAAGCGACCCCATGGATGGCCATGTCCAGGATGGCCCGCTTCACCGACTGCGGCGTGATGCCGTGCTCCTGGTTGAACGCGACCTGCTTCGCCCGGCGCCGCTCGGTCTCCTCGATCGCCGCCTTGATCGATGCCGTCATCGTGTCCGCGTAGAGGATCACCCTTCCCTCCACGTTGCGGGCGGCGCGCCCGATGGTCTGGATCAGGGACACGCTGGAGCGCAGGAACCCTTCCTTGTCGGCGTCGAGGACCGCGACCAAAGAGACTTCGGGGATGTCCAGGCCCTCGCGCAAGAGGTTGATCCCGATCAGCACGTCGAACAGCCCCCTCCGCAGGTCGCGCACCAGCGCCAGCCGCTCGAGGGTGTCGATGTCCGAGTGCATGTAGCGCACCCGCACGCCCAGATCCGCGAAATACTCGGTGAGGTCCTCGGCCATCCGCTTGGTCAGCGTGGTCACCAGGACGCGCTGGCCGAGCGAGGCGCGCTTGCGCACCTCTTCCAACAGGTCGTCGACCTGCTGCGCCACCGGGCGGACCTCGACCTCCGGGTCGACCAGGCCGGTGGGCCGGATGATCTGCTCGACGATCACGCCTTCGCTCTTCTGCAGCTCGTACTCGGCCGGCGTGGCCGAGACGAAGATGGCCTGGTTCACCAGCCGCTCGAACTCGCCGAACTGCAGCGGCCGGTTGTCGAGCGCGGAGGGCAGCCGGAACCCGTATTCGACCAGCGTCTCCTTCCGGGACCGGTCTCCCCGGTACATGGCGCCGATCTGCGGGATGCTCTGGTGCGACTCGTCGATCACCAGCAAGAAGTCCTTGGGAAAGTAGTCGAGCAGGGTCGGCGGCGGCTCGCCGGCCAGCCGTCCGCTCAAGTGCCGGGAGTAGTTCTCGATGCCGTTGCAGAACCCCATCTGCTCGATCATCTCCAGATCGAACATCGTCCGCTGCTCCAGGCGCTGTGCCTCCAGCAGCTTGTCCTGGGACCGGAGCTGGATGAGACGCTCCCGCAGCTCCTCGCGGATGGCAACGATGGCGCTCTGCCGCCGCTCGCCGCTGGTCACGTAGTGGCTGGAGGGGAAGATCGACATCTTCTCCAGCGTGCCCAGCACCTTCCCCCGCAGCGGGTCGATCTCCTTGATGCTCTCCACCAGGTCCCCGAAGAGCTCCACGCGGATGGCGCGCTCCTCCTCGTAGGCGGGGAAGATCTCCACCGTGTCGCCCTTCACCCGGAACGTCCCCCGGGAGAAGTCGTGGTCGTTGCGCTCGTACTGGATCTCGACCAGGTCCCGGAGCAGCTTGTGCCGGGGATACTCCTCGCCGGTCTGCAGCGCGACCTTCAGCTCGTAGTACGCCTCCGCCGTGCCCAGGCCGTAGATGCAGGAGACGGAAGCGACGATGAGCACGTCGTTGCGGGTGAGCAGCGAGTGGGTGGCCGAGTGGCGGAGCCGGTCGATCTCGTCGTTGATGGTGGCGTCCTTCTCGATGTACGTGTCCGAGGAGGGGACGTACGCTTCCGGCTGGTAGTAGTCGTAGTAGCTGACGAAGAACTCGACCGCGCTCTGCGGGAACAGCTCCTTGAACTCGCCGTAGAGCTGGCCGGCGAGCGTCTTGTTGTGGGCGATCACCAGGGTGGGCTTCTGCACCTGCGCCACGACGTTGGCGATGGAGAAGGTCTTGCCCGAGCCGGTCACTCCCAAGAGCGTCTGGTTCTTGTCGCCGCGGCGGATCCCGGCGATCAGCTCGGCGATGGCCCGGGGCTGGTCGCCTCGCGGCTCGTAGTCGCTGCGCAGCTTGAAGGGCATGACCGGTCGAGTTTAACAGCCTGGCCGATGGGTTGCGCCCCTCAGAAGCTCAGGCCCAGCGCGCCCTGTACGGTGAGGGCGAGACGTGCGTCGCTGGTGCTCCCACAGCCCGGCCAATGGCGCGCCCAGAAGCCCGGGCCGACGGCCAGATCGTAGAACAACGGCTTGCGCTGGCTTCGAATCCCCACCGCGGCCACCGCCCGCCGGCGGAGCTGCGTGTCGCCATCGTGCGCGGGGTCGTTCCAGGGCGTCGCGTCCAGGGCGCCGAACAGCTTCAATGGGCAGCAACGTGGCGATCATGCGGATCGGACAGCCGGCGAATCACAGTGGTCACGCCGGCTTCCGGGCCCAAGCCAGCCGCGCGGGATCGGCGTACCTTGCGCGCGCCGTCTGCCGAAAGGGCCCAGCGTGCGCCACTTGCCGACTCTCGCCGCGTTCCTCCTGCTCAGCTGCGCCGCGGAGGCGCAATCCACACGCGCTGCGCCGCCGTCTTCGGCGCAGGCGAATCCGACGCCCGATCAGAAGGCGGAAGCGGCGGCACCCTCGAACCTGCCCGTCGTGCGGCTGATCGCGACCGGCGGGACCATCGCGATGAAGATCGACCCGGTGAAGAAAGCGCCGGTGCCGGCGATCTCCGGCGAGGACCTCGTCGCCACCGTCCCCGAGATCGAGAAGGTCGCCCGGATCGAGGTGCAGAACCTCTCCAACGTGCCCTCCGACTACATGGACCCCGACCGCTGGGTGCAACTGCAGCGCGCGGTCACCGAGGCGCTGGCGCGGCCCGAGGTGGCCGGCGTGATCGTCTCCCATGGGACCGATACGCTGGAGGAGACCGCGTGGTTCCTCGATCTCACCGTGGCCGGCGAGAAGCCCATCGTCCTCATCGGCGCACAGCGGAACGCCAGCGAGCGCGACTTCGACGGGCCGCGCAACCTGCTCAATGCCGCGCGGATCTGCGCCGACCCGGGGGCCCGCGGCAAGGGGGCGATGATCGCGCTGAACAACAACATCAATGCCGCGCGCGACGCCGTGAAGACGCACACGTCCGACGTCGATACGTTCAAGTCGGGCGATCTCGGTTTCCTCGGCTACGCCGACTCCGATCGGGTGGTCTGGTACCGGGCGCCGACGCGACGGCAGCACGTCGCGCTGCGAGCGCTCGCCGAAGGGCAGCACCTGCCGCGCGTGGACATCGTGCCCATGTACGGCGGGGCGGACGGCACCTTCGTGCGCGCGGCGATCGCGGCCGGTGCCAAGGGCCTCGTGATCCAGGCGCTCGGCTGGGGCAACATGAACATCCCCATGTTCCAGGCGGTGAAGGAGGCGATGGGCAAGGGCATCCCCGTGGCGATCAGCACCCGCGTCTGGACCGGGCGGGTGCTGCCCAACTTCGGATTCGAGGGCGGCGGCAAGACCTTGCAACAGGCCGGCGCGGTCTTCGCCGACGATCTCTCGCCCCAGAAGGCGCGCATCCTCCTCATGCTCGCGCTGCAGACGACCAGCAACGCGCAGGAGCTGCAGCGGATGTTCGATCGCTGAGCAGCGCGACGCTTACGGCGGCAGCGGCTCGAAGACCCCGACGTCGCCCACGTCCGGGTCGAAGTCCTTCCCCACCCGCCGCAGCCCAGCGCGCTCCGCCACCCGCTCCGACGCGACATGACCGAGAGGAATGGTGGCCCGGATCCGCGTCACCCCCGGCTGCGACAGTCCGTGCGCGCAGAGCGCCTGCACGGCCTCCGAGGCGTAACCGCGCCGCTGGTGCCGGGGCCAGATCGAGTATCCGAGGAAGAGGGTTCCGTCCCCCATGGCGGCGGTGCCGCCGGCGCCGACCGGCTCGCGCGTATCGCCGAGAATGAACAACCAGGGTCCGGAGCCGGTGCCGTCCTTGAGCGTCTCGAGGATGCGCGGCAGGTCGGCGTCGAACAAGGGCGGCGCGTCGACGGGCTCGGGGAACCGCGCGCTGGTCAGCTCCAGCAGCAGCCGCGCATCGCGCGCGATCCAGGCCTGGATGGAAGGCGCATCGAGCTGGACCAGATCGAGCCGCACCGTCCGCAGTCGCTTCACAAGAGCACCCGCCAGTCGGTCCCGCCCGGCGCATCGCGCAGCTCCACTCCGCGGGCGGAGACCTCGGCGCGGATGGCGTCCGCCTTGGCGAAATCCTTGGCCTTGCGGGCGGCGAGCCGGGCGGAGATCCGTTCCTCCACCCATTTGGGATCGATGCCCTTGCGCCCCGCCGCGAGCTGCCGCCGCGTCCGGATCGCCTCCAGCGGCGCGCGCGAAGCCACCCCGAGGACCTGGGACAAGGTCCGCGCCGTCGCCAGCAATGCGGCGACTTCGTCGGGCCGGGCCTTCGCGTCGATCCGCGCATTGCCCAGCGCGTAGACGTGCTCCAGGCGCGCCAGGGCTTCGGCCGTGTTGAAGTCGTCCTCCATCGCCTCGCGGAAGGCCTGGGCATGCTCGGGGAGCGGCTCGGGCGACGACGCCGCCGCGTGCTTCTTCTGCGCGAGGTAGGCGTCTCCTTTGGCCAGCGTCTCGTAGAAGTACTCGACCCGCCGGTCCGCCTCGACGATGGCCGCCTCGGTGAAGTTGATCGGGTGCCGGTAGTGCGTCGAGAGCAGGAACGCGCGCAGTGCTTCGCCGTCCCATTGCTCGAGCAGGTCGCGGATGGTCCTGAAGTTCCCCACCGACTTGCTCATCTTCTCCGCGTCGATGGTGACGAAGCCGTTGTGCACCCAGTAGTGCGCCAGGGGCTGGCCGCTGGCCGCCTCGCTCTGCGCGATCTCGTTCTCGTGGTGGGGGAACACGAGATCCTTGCCGCCCCCGTGCACGTCGAAAGTGGTTCCCAGGTACTTCTGGGACATCGCCGAACACTCGATGTGCCAGCCCGGCCGGCCGGGCCCCCACGGGCTCTGCCAGGTGACCGAGGCGGGCTCGCCGGGTTTGGCCGCCTTCCAGAGAGCGAAATCGAGCGGGTCGCGTTTCTGCTCCCCGGGCTCGACGCGCGCCCCCACCCGCAGATCGTCGAGGTGGCGCTTCGACAGCTTCCCGTATCCGGGGTAGGAGCGGACGGAGAAATACACGTCGCCCTGCGACGGATACGCGTTCCCGCGCTCGATGAGCTGCCCGATCAGCGCCAGCATCTCCGGGATGTGCTCGGTCGCCTTGGGCTCGATGTCCGCCGGCAGCACGTTGAGCGCCTGCATGTCGCGGCGGCTCTCCTCGATGAAGTGCTCGGCGAACTGCTTCGGATCCTGCCCGCGCTCCAGGGCCCGGCGGATGATCTTGTCGTCCACGTCGGTCCAGTTGCGCACGAAGGTGACGTCCCAGCCGGCCCAGCGGAGGAAGCGGACGGCGACGTCGAACGCCGTCAGCATCCGGGCATGGCCGATGTGGGTCAGGTCGTAGACCGTGATGCCGCAGACGTACACGCCGATCCGCCCCGGCCGCACCGGGGTGAAGTCCTGCTTCTCGTTGGTCAGCGTGTTGAAGACGCGCAGCGGCATTCAGGGAAGCCTTTTCAGGGGCTCGAAGCAAGCCGGGCGCGGACACTCGTTGGTGCCCACGCCCGTGCAACCGTGCAGAGAGTGATCAGCAGTTGAAGATCGTCTTGAGATCTCCCTCGATGTCGTCCTCGTTGACGCCCTTCGCCAGCGACAGCTCCTTGATCAGGAGGTTGCGCGCCGTGTCGAGCATCTTGCGCTCCCCGAAGCTCAGGTCCTTGTCGAACTTGAGCAGGTACAGGTCGCGCAGCACCTCCGCGATCTCGAACACGGAGCCGGTCTTGATCTTCTCCATGTACTCGCGATAGCGGCGGTTCCAGGTGGCTGAATCGACCGAGATATCCTTCTGCTTCAGGATCGTATAGACCTTGTTGACGGCTTTCTCGTCGATGAGCGAGCGCAGTCCGACCGAGCCGACCTTGTTGATGGGGATGAGGATTTTCATCCCGTTTTCCATGATCTTGAGGACGTAGAAGGACTGCCGCTGGCCGGCGATGTCCTTGTGCTCGATCCCCATGACCTCGCCGACACCCTGGCCCGGGTAGACGGCCTTGTCACCGACCTTGAAAGTCTGCATAGGAAGGGCCTTTTAACACGAAGCGACATGGTGAGTCAAGGACCGACTTGACGTCGATCACGGCGCAGGTGTAGCGTGGCGGGCTCGCGCGCGTTTGATGTAGGCAAACGCCTACATGGCGGGATGGGTGGAGGGGGGGTTGGGGGTTCGGCCGCTTCTGGTCGCGTGCGCGGCTTTCGTGGCCGGCGCTTTCCTGGGAATTTCGCTGCCTTGGTGGGTGGCGCTCCTGCCGCTGCCGCTCCTGTTCTGGACCCCGTCCCGGGCGGTGGCGCTGGGTCTGACCTTCGGCCTGTTGCGAGGTGCGGTCCAGGAGAACCCTGTCCCCTTCACGCTGGAGGAAGAGTTCGAAGGCCGGGTGATCTCGCCCGACCTGGTCCGCGTCCCGCAGGGTCTGGTCGCCTTGCGACTGCGCGGTCTCCCCGTCTACCGCGGCGACAGGGCGCGGTTCTTCGGAGCCGTTCACGCCCCGCCCGGCCAGCTCAATCCCGGCGGCCGTGACCGGCGGGCCCAGCTTGCCGCCCGCGGCGTCGCCGTGGAGGGCAGCGCCGAGGTCATCGAGATCCTGGAGCGCGGCCCGCGCATCTGGCGTTGGTTCGGCGAGCTGCGAGCGCGATTCGCCGAGCGCGCGCTGGCCATCTGCACATCCCCGGAGAGCGCTGCCCTGGTGACGGCGCTGGCGGTCGGCGACCGCAGCGGTCTGTCCCGGGAAGCGGAAGATGAGCTTGCCGCGAGCGGGCTGGTGCACCTGCTCGCGAGCTCCGGCCTCCACCTGGCCGTCGTCGCGCTGGTCGTGCGCGACCTGGCGCGCCGCGCCTGGCTGCGCACCCGCTGGGCTTCCCGCGTGCGGGCCGGAGTCTTCGCTGCGGCCGTCGCCCTCCCCTTCGCCGCCTTCGAGGTCCTGCTCCTTGGCGCCCCCTGGCCCGCGATCCGCGCCGGCGCCGGTGCTGGCGTAGGGCTCCTGGGGTCCGCGCTGGCGCGCCGGGGCGATGGGATCACGACCCTCACCCTGGCCGCGACCGTCTGCGCGCTTCTCGATCCCGCGGCCACGCACGATCTCGCGCTCCAACTCTCCGTCGCCGGGATCGCCGGCTTGATCCTCCTCGCGCGGCCGCTGCGCCAGCTCCTTCCCCTGCCCGTCCCCGTACCCGGAGCCCTGCTGTGGCGCCGCTTCCTGGAGCACCTGCTCGGCCTCGGCTTCGCGACGCTCGCGGCCGCGCTCTGCACCGCGCCCCTGCTCGCGGGCGCCTTCCATCGCATCTCGCTGGTCTCCGTTTTCGCGAACGCGCTCGGGCTCCTTCCGGGGCTCGCCGCCATTCCGTTGGCCACCCTGCTCGTGCCCTTCGATCTGCTGCCGCTCTGGTGGATGACCGATCTGCTCGCCCGGGCCACCCTGGTCGCGTCGCACTTCTTCGCCTGGCTGCCGTACGCGACCGTCGTGGTCGCAGCGCCCGGACTGGTCGCCTGGGCCCTCTGGTACGGCGGCGTCGCCTTCTGCATCCGGCGCAGGTTCCGCACTGCGCTGTTGCCCTGGGCGCTGCTCGCGCTGATCGCGCTTTCGCGGGCCGCGGTCGCGCACTCGCGAGGCGCCCTGACAGTCACCTTCTTCGCCGTCGGGCAAGGCGACTCGGCGGTCGTGCAGTTCCCGGGAGGCGGCGCGATGCTGATCGATGCCGGCGGCGACTTGCGCTGGCCGGGCAAGTTCGATCCAGGGACGCGCGACGTCGTGCCCGCGCTAGCGGAGCTGGGAATCCGCCGCTTGGACGTCGTGGTGCTGACGCATCCGCATCCCGATCACGCCGGCGGTCTGTCGACCGTGCTCGATCGCATGTCGATCGGCGAGCTGTGGATGACGGCGGAGCGCGACCCGATCGCCACGGCCATCCGGTCTCGCGCCGCGGCTCGAGGCGTTCCCGTGCGCGAACCGCGCGAGATGCTGCTGGGAGGGGTGCGCGTCGAGGTTCCCTCGCGTTTCGAGGAGGGGCGCTCGCTGAACGACAACTCCATCGTCGTGCGCCTCGTGCACGGCGAGGTCGCGGTGCTGTTCGCCGGCGACGTCGAAGCGCTCACCGAATCCGAGCTGGCGCAGGGTCCCTCGGAGATCCGCGCCCAGGTGCTCAAGGCGCCGCATCACGGCAGTCGGACCAGCAGCACGGACGCCTTCCTGCGCCGCGTGACGCCCGCGTGCACGGTCTTCTCGGTGGGCGCCGGAAACCGATTCGGTTTTCCCAATCCCGACGTGGTCGCGCGCACGCCGGGTCTGCACTTCTCCACAGCGGAAGGCGCGGTCGTCGCGGAAAGCGACGGGCAACGCATACGGGTGCACTCCTGGCGCAAATGAGCGCTTTCACTCGTCAGGCACACTTGTTCCCAACTTGGGAACAAGCTAGACTCTCCCTCCAGTGAGAGTCATTGCACGGAGCACGTTGTCGGCGTTCTGGAAGGAGTATCCCGATGCGGAGCAAGATTTACGGGCGTGGTTCCACGAAGCGGAGGAAGCAGATTGGAAGACGAAGACGGACGTACAGAGACGCTTCCCAACAGCGAGCATCCTCAAGCAAGGCCGCATCGTCTTCAACATCCGCGGCAATCGATACCGGCTCGTCGTCCATTGCCGACACCCCTTCGTCTACATCCGCTTCATCGGAACCCATGCCCAGTATGACCGTATCGATGCGCAAACCATCTGAGCCCATCGCAGCATTTCCCATCCGCGACGCAGAGGATCTGGCGAAAGCGCTTGTGGAGATCGGCAATCTACTCGATGCGCAACCAGGCAGCGCCGGCGAGGCGCGGCTCGAAGTTCTTTCTGTCCTCGTTCGCGATTACGAGGCGAGGCACTACCCCATCCCGCCGCCAGACAATGTCGAGGCCATCAAGTTTCGTCTCGACCAGCAGGGCCTCACCTCGAAGGCGCTTGAAGGCGTCATCGGCAGTCGCACGCGTGTCTTCGAGGTGCTCAATCGAAAGCGTCCGCTGTCGCTTCGTATGATCCGCAACCTGCACGACAGGTTC
>WNFP01007860.1_pt1 | contig 10902 bp, 10 predicted proteins | sample 5400201 | NCBI WGS metagenome assembly WNFP01 (sample SAMN13153355, study PRJNA577476) | soil metagenome | isolation source: 115 cm saprolite under Madrone tree | place: USA:California | collected 2016-06-14
ATGCCGCGGATGCCCTCGGGGAAGGCGATGACGGCCTCCTCGTTCTTGAGCAGGTCGATGGCGTTCTTGCGCGTGCCGACCACCGAGCCGGTGCGCACCATGAGCTCGTTCACCCAGGGAACCGTCGGGAGCCAGTACTCCCCCATGCCGCGGACCACGCGCGGTGGCTCGGCCTCCAAGAAGCAGGCGGCACAGATCATGGCCGCGTCGAGCGCGATCTGCCCGGCGTGGTTGCTGATCAGGAGGACGCGCCCCTGGGGGATGCGGTCGATGTCGTGCGTCTCGACCCGGAACCAGTAGTGGTAGAGAAGGGCGGTGAAGAGCATGGTGCGGCGTGCGGAGTCGGGGTGGAAGCCCCAGGCGTCGTAGCCGTAGGCGTTGAGGCGGGTCGGGATGCGCAGCATGCGCTCGCCGATCTCGTGCTGGAGGGCGTGGATCGAGCGCGGCAGCGCGTCCGTGACGGCGCGCGAGAGCGAGAGGACCGGGGCGAGCATCATCAGTGCCGTACGCTCGCGAAGATGTCCTCGAGGCTGAAGAGCGGCGTGAAGCCGGTGGCGCGCTGGAACGCCTCGCCGTCGAGCACGCACGGGTACTTGAGGAAGTCGATGGCCCCCGGCGGGGTGTGGTAGAGCCCGAGCCGGAAGAGGCGGTCGATGACCGCGCGCGCGACCGGCTCGGGGATCGGCACCGCGGTGCCGCCCGTCTCGCGGATCGCGACCTTCAGGGGGACGGCGCCGGGACCGACGACGTTGAACACGCCGTGCGTGCCGCTCTGAAGCGCGAGCGCCACCGCCTCGGCCACGTCCTCCTCGTGGATGAACTGCGTCATCGGGTTGAAGCCCAGGATGGTGGGGACGTAGCGCGCCGAGAGGTAACGGCGGATGGCGCTGTTGGTGTAGTAGCCGAGCGTGTTGACGGGCCGGAGGATGGTGGTCGTCACCTCCGGGTGCCGCCAGAGGAAGGCGGTGGCGAGCGTGTCCACCTCGGCCAGGTCGCGCACCTCGGGGTAGGTGCGGCTCACGTTGAGCGGGAAATCCTCGTTCAGGTAGAAGGGGTTGTCGGGCAGCGCGCCGTACACGTACGAGCTCGACAGCACGACGACCCGCTTGACGCCATACGCGATCGCATACTCGAGTACGCGTTTCGTCCCGAGGACGTTCACCTCGTGACGCACGCGCGGGTCGGAGCGAAAGTGGCGCACGAAGGCGTGGTGCACGAGCGCGTCGGGCCGCTCGGTGCGGAACACGTCCTCGAACTTCCGCTTGCGGAGGTCGACGACGTGCATGCTCACGTTGGGCGGGAAGCCCTCCCACGGGCTGCGGTCGACCCCGGCGACCTTGAAGTAATCGCCGAGCCGCTTGGCGATCAGGCGCCCGAGGCCGCCCGCGATGCCGGTGATGAGGAGCTTCTCCCCGGGCTCGGCGCCCCGGCGCGTGCGCAGCACCTCGGCGCCCGCCGCGGGCGCGAAGTGGAAGAGCTGCTCTGGGCCTTCGCTTGGAACGCGTGCCATGAAGACTTGGATAATAGACCGCATCCCGACGGAGCGGCAACCCGGAGGTGGACCATGATGGTGCGCGTGGCGCTGGCGCTCGCCCTGGCGGCGCCGGCGGCGGCCCTCGACCTGGAGGGCGCCCGGCTGCTCGACCTGACCCATCCCTTCGACGCCCGGACGATCTACTGGCCGACGGCCAAGCCCTTCACGCTCGAGCCGGTGGCGCACGGGATGACCGAGGGCGGCTACTGGTACGCCGCCAACAACTTCTCGGCCGCCGAGCACGGCGGGACGCACCTCGACGCCCCCATCCACTTCGCCGAGGGCCGCTGGACGGCCGACGAGATCCCCCTCGACCGGCTGGTCGGCCCGGCGGTGGTGGTGGACATCTCCGAAAAGGCTGCCCGCGACCCCGACGCGCTGCTGACGCGCGCCGACCTGGAGGCGTACGAGGCCCGGAGCGGACGGATCGCCGACGGCGCCGTGGTGCTCGTCCGCACCGGCTGGGACCGCTTCTGGGACGACCGGGCGCGCTACCTCGGGAGCGCGGCCCCCGGCGACACCGCGCACCTCCACTTCCCCGGCGTCGCGGGGGACGCCGCGGTGTGGCTCACGACGGCGCGCCGCATCCGCTCGATAGGCATCGACACGGCGTCGATCGACCGCGGCCCCTCGCGCGACTTCCGCGCCCACCGCGCGCTCACCAACGCCAACGTACCCATCTTCGAGAACCTGGCCAGCCTGGGCGCGCTGCCGCCGCGGGGCGCGACGTTCATCGGTCTGCCGATGAAGATCCGCGGCGGGAGCGGCGGACCGCTGCGAGCGGTGGCGGTGCTGCCGTAGGGGCCCCGGCACTCAAGTTTTCGCCGGCACCGCCGATACTCCCGGTGGAGACGGCCGAGCATGGACGACACAGCGCGTGCCGGGGCGGACGCGAGGGGGTGGTGATGGACGAGCAGGCGATGCAGCAGTTCCGCGCGGAGGTGAGGGCGCGCAAGAACCTTCCCACCATCCCCACCGTGCTCGCCAGGATCCTCCAGCTCGCCGACGCGGAGAACACCAGCGGCAAGGAGCATGCTCCGGCTCGCCAACAGCGCCTTCTTCGGCCAGAGCCGGCGAGTCGCGACCATCCCGCGCGCCGTCGTGCTGCTCGGCTTCTCGACCGTGCGGAACCTCGCGCTCGGCGTGAAGGTGTGGGACACGCTCGGCACCGGCATCGCGCGCAACCGGCTGGAAGAGCTGTGGGCGCACGCGGTGGCGGTCGGGGTGGCGGCCAAGACCCTCACCGCGCGGCTCCGCGCCGGCGATCCGGACGAGGCCTTCACGGCCGGCGTGCTGCACGACGTCGGCCGTCTCATCCTCGCCATGCGCTTTCGCGAGGAGTACTGGCAGTGCGTCGGCGGCGCGGGCGAGAGCGAAGCGATCGAGCGCAAGGAGGCCGCGGGCCTGGGCGTCGACCACGCCGAGGTCGGCGGCTGGATCCTGGAGGCGTGGAGCCTCCCGCCCCCGATCGTCGAGGCGGTGCGCTCCCACCATGCGGCCGACGCGCGCCCCGGGGTGCCCGGGCTGCTCGCCGTCGCGGACCGGCTGGTCGCCTGGACCGATCTCGCGACCGGCGCGATGGAGACGCAGGCGACGGCGCTGCTCGACAAGAACCGCGAGCATGGCGTCACGCCGGGGGTGTGGGACGACGTGCTGCGCCATCTGCGCGAGGGCGACGAGCTCGCCGCGCTGTCGCAGCTCGTCGCGTGAGCGACATGTCGCGGGAGCGCTGGAACGAGCACATCCGCGAGGCGCTCGCCGAGGTCGAGGAGCAGCGCGACGACGCCGTCGTCTACCTCTCCGCGATCAAGGTCCTGCTCGATCTGCTCGCGCGTGGCCACACGGTCAGGCAGTGCGGGCAGGAGATCGCCGAAGCGCTCGTGCGGCAGCTCGCCCTCGAGACCTGCGCCGTCGGCCTGTACGACGAGCCCGACAGCGACCTGACGCTCGTCGGCTTCGCGACCCAGGCGCAGCGCCTGGGCGGCCCGCGCGGCGGGCTCGGCGAGTCGGGCTGGCTCGCGCTCGCACGCCTGGTCAAGCCCGGCGTGAGCCCGACCTGCTTTAGGCGCCGGCCCGACGGGAGCTTCGACGCGGTCGCCCCGGGCGAACTCGCCGGCGAGGGCTTCCTCGTCGTCCCCTTCGCCGTGAGCGGCGAGGCGGGCGGCGCGCTGGTGCTCCATTCGCTGGTCTCGCCGGCGCAGGTCTTCACGCGCGGGCGCGCGCTCTCCCTGCTCGGGGAGATCGTCGGCCAGGTGCTCACCATCGCGCGCATGCGCGCGTCGGTGGCTGCGCTGTGCGGCGACCTGGAGGGCGAGCTCGGGGTCACGCGCCGCGCCCTCTCCGACCAGCAGCAGAGCCTCCGCGCGCAAGAGGAGAACATCCACGCGCTGACGCAGGCGCTCATCCGCTCGAACCGCATCAAGCGGGAGTTCCTCGGCAGCGTCTCGCACGAGCTCCGCACGCCGCTCAACGCGATCCTCGGCTACGCGGCGCTCCTGCGCGACGGCGCCGCGGGCACGGTCAGCGGCGAGCAGGCGACGCTCCTCGACCGCGTGCTCAGCAACACGCGGACCCTGAGCACGCTGATCGACGACATCCTGTTCTTCGTGCAGCTCGAGGCGGAGCGCGTACCGCTCCGCCGGGAGGAGGTCCGCACCGCGGCCCTGATCGAGGCGGTGATGGCGGACCTGCCCCCGCCGGCCGAGCGCGCGCGGGTCCCGCTCCGCGTGGCCATCGCGGCGGAGGCCGCGAGCCTGCGCACCGACGAGGCGCTCGTGCGCCGCCTCCTGTTCCACCTGCTCTCCAACGCCTTCAAGTTCACGAGCGAGGGCGAGGTGACGGTGGCGGTGCGCCCGGGCGAGGAGCTGGGCTCCGCCGTGCTCGCCGTGCGCGACACGGGGGCCGGCATCCCGCCCGAGCGCGTGAGCGAGCTGTTCGAGCTCTTCGCGCAGGGCGACGGCTCGACCACGCGGCGCTCGACCGGCCTCGGCATGGGGCTCACGCTCGTGCAGCGGTGCGCCCGGCTCCTCGGCGGCGAGGTGACGGTCGAGAGCCAACCGGGCGCGGGGAGCGAGTTCCGGGTCCGCATCCCCGACGCGCTGGTGGTCGCCCACGCCGACGAGCGGCCGGCGGCCGACGGCCGCCTGATGCATTAGGCGCGGGCGCCGTCCGTCGCGCCCGGCGCTCTCGCCGGCTTTACGACGCCGTCGCCCCCGGCCACAATGCGCCGATGCTCGGCCGGGTCCTGATTCTCTCGGCCTCCGCGGGTGCGGGCCACGTCCGCGCCGCGCAGGCGCTGGAGCGCGCCTTCGCCCAGCTCGGGGCCGCGCACGAGGTGCACCACGTCGACACGCTCCAGTTCACCAACAAGGTCTTCCGCACGCTCTACTCGAAGGCCTACATCGAGCTCGTGGATCGCGCCCCCGACGTCCTCGGCTGGCTGTACGATTGGCTCGACACGCCATGGGAGAAGGAGCGGCGCCGGCTCGCGTGGGACAAGCTCAACACGCGCCCGTTCGTGCGCATGCTGGAGAAGCACCGGCCCGACCTCGTCCTCTGCACCCACTTCCTGCCCGCCGAGATCATCTCGTGGCTCAAGGCCAAGGCGCGGCTCGCCTGTCCGCAGGCGATCGTCGTCACCGACTTCGACGTGCACGCGATGTGGCTGTGCCATCATTTCGAGCACTACTTCGTGGCGATCGACGAGACGCGCGAGCACCTCGTGCGGCTCGGCATCCCCGGCGACAAGGTGACCGTGAGCGGCATCCCGATCGATCCGGTGTTCGCAGAGGTGAAGCCCAGGGGCGCGATGCGGCAGAAGCTCGGCCTCCTCGCCGAGCGGACGATCGTCCTCCTCTCCGCGGGAGGCTTCGGCGTCGGACCGATCGAGCACGCGGTCGCGAGTCTCCTCGAGCTGCGCCATCCCGCCCAGATCGTGGTCGTGTGCGGGCGCAACCAGGAGCTCCGGCAGCGGCTCGATGTGCTCGCCGCCGAGCGTGCCGGGGGATCGAACACGCTCGCCGTCGTCGGCTACACGACGGACATGGACGAGTACATGTCGGCGGCGGACATCCTGGTCGGCAAGCCCGGCGGCCTCACCACGAGCGAGGCGCTCGCGAAGCAGCTGCTGCTGGTCATCGTCAACCCCATCCCGGGCCAGGAGGAACGGAACTCGGACCACCTGCTCGAGGAGGGGGCGGCGATCCGGTGCAACAACCTGCCCGTGCTCGGCTACAAGATCGACCGCCTGCTCGATGACCCGGCGCGCGTGGCGGCGATGCGTGAGAGCGCCCGGCGGCTCGCCCGGCCGCACGCGGCGTGCGAGATCGTCGAGAAGGCGCTGACGCTCGCGCCCTGATCTGCTAGACGGAGGCCCGGGAGCCTCCGTCCGTGCCCGTGGAGCAGCCTGCCAGCGGCGCCGCAGCCATCTCCGCGCTCGAGCTCGGCGCGCGCGTGCTTCTCGCCTGCCTGTTCGGCGCGCTGGTCGGGATCGAGCGCCAGTGGCACCACAAGAACGCCGGCGTCCGGACGCATGCGCTGGTCTCGCTCGGGGCGTCGGCGTACGGCGTCATCTCGCTGCTCGGCTTCGGTCCCACCACCAATCCGATGCTGATCGCCGCTGGCGTGGTCAGCGGCATCGGCTTCATCGGCGGCGGGGTGATCATGCGCCGGGGCCCGACCGTCCAGGGCATCAACACGGCGGCCACCCTGTGGGCGACGGCGAGCATGGGGCTGGCGATCGGAGCAGGTTACTACACGCTCACCACCCTGATCTTCCTCACCATGCTCGTCATCCAGTTCCCGCTGCGCTGGCTCGAGAACGCGATCGAGGCGCGGCTATCGAGCGCGCAAGGGGCTCGGACTCGACGGCAGGAGAGCGGGCGAATCCCGGAGCGCGACGAGTAGGCCGACGTGTTGCCCGCGATGCGCAAGATATTTCACTTCGATTCGCCTCGAGAGAAGTATCGTTGCGACGCGTCGGTCGTGAGCTGCTTCGACAACCGCTTCGACACCGTTTCCCGGAAGCTGCTCAAGCGCATCGGGGTCGTTCAGCCGGACGCGATCAGGATCGCCGGGGGGGCCAAGGCGCTGGCATCGCCCGAGGAGGAGTTCCACCGCGCCTTTGTCCTCGAGCAGATCCACAAATCGATCCGTCTGCACGGAACCGAGCGCGCCATCCTCATGCTGCACTCCGATTGCGGTGCGTACGGCGGGCTGGCTCGCTTCCGGGGAGATACCGAAGCCGAGGCCGCCCACAATCGGGCCGAGCTGGGGCGTGCCTCCGAGTTTTTGAAAGCCGCGATTCCCAGCCTCACGGTGGAATGCTTCTTCCTGAATTTCGAAGGGGCCTGGGTCGTCGACGAAGGCTCGACCGACAGGCGACAGGTCCCGTGAAAGACGTTGGTCCCGTTTGCAGTCACGCTTTCGCCGTGGCGATCGAGTAGGACCCGGTGCGCGGGCGGGGTCGCCGCCGGCGCGACCTCCGCAGGCCCGCGCGCGCCTGCGGCTTTCCGGGGGGACGCCGCAGCCGACGGGCGCGCGCGTGGCCGAGGACGCGGGAGCGCCGGCGGCGACCCCGCCCGCGCACCGCGCACCACTACGGTTGACCCGCCGGCCGCCAGGGGGCACAGCTGACGGCCCATGGCGCTTCCCGAGGCGCAGGCCGAGCCGGTGGTGCAGGAGGGGGTCTGCTACGCGCTGTTCGCGTACGACGCCGGGCTCGCGATCAATCTCGACGAGTCCGAGCGCCGGATCACCGCGCTGACGCAGCGGGCGGCCATCCGCCACAAGCATCGCGCGCCCCGCTACTTCGAGTACCGACCGGCTCCCCTGCGCGTCAGCCAGGAAGGGGAGGCGCTCGCGGTCGGCCCCTTCCGCACGGCCCCCTCCGTCGAGGCCGTGCTCTACGACTTCGGCGCGGTGTCGGTCACTTACCAGGTCCCGCTCGCGGGTCCGCTCTCGCACCTCATCACCCTCGCCGAGGAGCTGTACGAGAGCGCCGTGCTGCTCGCCGACTCCCGCCGCTGGGTCGAGCACCTGCTCGCGACCATCGCGCCCGCGGTGACCCGCCCCGGACTGACGGACTTCGTCGAGACCTACGTCATCTTCGAGATCGGCGCCTTCAGCCCGCCTTCTCCGCCGGCCGAGCTGTACACGACGCATGCCCAGGAGGTGGCACGCATCCTGCGCTCGGAGCGCGCGCCGCTCTCCGCCCAGGAGGTGAACGACGCCCTCGGCCATCGCATCTCGTTCGGATCGGACGACGTGACGTTCATCGACTGGGATGCGGCCCTGATCGCCGACCGGGACGCCGAGGACGTGCGTGCCGTCCTCGAGTTCGCCAACGTCGAGCTGCTCGAGATGCGCTACCTCGACCAGCAGCTCGACGACGCGCTCGACGAGTCGTACGACACGCTCTCGCGCCGCGACGGCCTCTGGCTGCCGGGCGTGACACGCGCCGACCTGCGGCGGATCGGTCAGCTGCAGGTCGACAACGCCGTCCTCTTCGAGGGCGTCAACAACGCCCTCAAGCTGCTCGGCGATCAGTACCTGGCGCGCGTGTACCGCCTGGTCTCGGAGCGCTTCCACCTGGCGGAGTGGGACGCGAGCATCCTCCGCAAGCTGCAGACCCTCGAGAGCATCTACCAGAAGCTTTCCGATCAGTCGGCGAACCGCCGGACCGAGGCGCTCGAGTGGATCATCATCGCGCTCATCGCCGCCGAGATCCTGATCCCGTTCGTGCCCGGCCTGGTGGGTCTGCGATAGCCCGCCGCATGCCCCCGCCACTCGCCGGCCTCTGCGCGCTCGATCTCACCGACGCGCTCGGCTACCTGTGCGGCCGGCTCCTCGCCGATCTGGGCGCCCTGGTGATCAAGGTCGAGCCGCCCGGCGGCGATGCGGGCCGTGCGCTGGCGCCGTGCTACCGCGCTCCGGACGGCCGCGAGCATGGCCTCTACTGGCACGCCACGAACGCGGGCAAGCTCGGCGTCACGCTCGCGCTGGAGCACGCGGAGGCGCCGCGCCTGCTGGCCGATCTGGCCGCGCGCGCCGACTTCGTCCTCGACTCGTTCCCGCCCGACTCGGCCGCCGCCCGGCTGGTCGCCGAGGTCGCGGCCGCGCGGCCGGCGCTCGTGCACACCAGCGTGACGCCCTTCGGCGACCGGCCGCCGGGCCGCGCGCTCCACGCCGACGACATCGTGATCGCGGCCATGGGCGGCTCCATGTACCTCTGCGGCGACGAGGACCGGCCGCCGCTCCGCCTGCCGCTCTGGCAGGCGTTCTGCCACGCCGGGGCCGAGGCGGCGGTCGGCACGCTGCTCGCGCACCTCGCCCGCGGCCGCAGCGGACGCGGCCAGCACGTGGTGGTGAGCGCGCAGGCGGCGATGGTGTGGACGCTCATGAACGCACAGGCGTTCCCGGTCTTCCACGGCGACTACCTCCGCCGGAGCGGCCCCTTCGTCGGCTCGCGCGGCGTGCGCCGGCGGATGGTCTTCCCGTGCGCCGACGGCCACGTGAGCCTGCTCCTCATGGGCGCGCAGGGCTCGCCCTCGACGCGCGCGCTCATGGGCTGGATGGACGAGCACGGCATGCTGCCCTCCTGGCTCCGCGCCTGGCCGTGGGAGCAGTGGGAGCCGGGCTGGGCGATGGAGGCCTCGCCCGCGGCGCAGGCCGAGATGATGCGCATCGAGGAGGCGGTCGCGGCCTTTCTCCGGACGCGCACCAAGGCCGAGGTGTACCGTGAGGGCGTCCGGCGCCGCATCCTGGTGGCGCCGGTCGCGACCGTCGCCGACGTCGCCGCCGACCCGCAGCTCGCCTTCCGCGAGTACTTCCGGCCGGTCGACGACGCGACGCTCGGCCGGACGGTGCGCTACCCCGGGCCGTTCGCGCGCCTCTCCGCCACGCCGCTGGCGGAGCCGCGCCGGCCACCCGAGCCCGGCGAGCACAACGCCCGCGTGTACGGCGAGCTGTGCGGCCACGACCCGGACGCGCTCCGGCGCGCGGGCGTCATCTGACCCATGGCGCTCCCGACCGACCCGACGCTCCCGCTCGCGGACCTGAAGGTCCTCGACTTCTCGTGGGCCGGCGTCGGGCCGATCACGGTCAAGTACCTGGCCGACCACGGCGCCACCGTCCTCCGCGTCGAGTCGCATGCGCGCTACGACGTCGTCCGCCTGGGTCCGCCGTGGCACGACGGCAAGCCCGGGATCGAGCGGAGCCAGTTCTACGCCAGCTACAACACCTCGAAGCTCGGCATCGCGCTCGACCTGTCCAAACCCGAGGCGCGTGCCATCGCGCGGCGGCTCGCGGCCTGGGCCGACGTCGTGGTCGAGAGCTACACGCCGCGCGTCATGCGGGCCTTCGGCCTCGCGTACGAGGACCTCCGGGCGGTGAACCCGCGCCTGGTCATGCTGAGCACCTGCCTCCAGGGGCAGACCGGGCCGTACGCCGAGTTCCCGGGCTTCGGGCAGCTCGCGGCGGCGCTCTCGGGGTTCTACGAGATCGCGGGCTGGGCGGACCGCGCGCCCGCGCCGCCCTACGGGGCGTACACCGACTACGTCGTCCCGCGCCTCGCGGCGACGGCGCTCCTCGCGGCCGTCGATCACCAGCGGCGGACGGGCGAGGGCCAGCACCTCGATGTGTCGCAGGTCGAGGCCGCGCTCCACTTCCTCGCCCCCGCGCTCCTCGACCACGAGCTCACGGGCCGGGTCGCGACGCGCGCCGGGAACCGGAGCGACCACGCCGCGCCGCACGGCGCCTACCCGTGCGCGGGCGACGACCGGTGGATCGCGCTCAGCGTGCGCGGCGAGGCGGAGTGGCGCGGGCTGTGCACCGTGCTCGCGCAGCCCGCCTGGCTCGCGGATGCGCGCTTCTCGACGCACGCCGCGCGCGTCGCGCACGCCGAGGCGCTCGACGCGCTCGTGGCCGCGGCGACGCGCTCCCTCGATGCGAGCGAGCTCGTGGGCCGGCTGCAGGCGGCCGGGATCGCGGCCGGCGTCGTCGAGAGCGCGCTCGACCTGCACGCCGATCCCGTGCTCGCCGGCTGGGGCTTCTTCCAGTGGCTCGAGCATCCGGCGCGCCCGCCGGCGCCCTACGAGGGCCACGCGCTGCGCCTGGAGGCGACGCCGGGGAAGCTCCGCTGGGCGGCGCCGGCGCTCGGCGAGCACACCGCGCTCGTGCTGCGCGAGGTGCTCGGCATGACGGAGGAAGAGATCGCGCGGCTAATCGATGAGCGGGTGGCCTGGTAGCGCGCTCGCGCGCCGGCGCCGTCCTGGCCGCCGTGCCCACGGGCGCATGTGTACCGTGCCGGCAGCGGGGTGACGCACCCCGGCGCGCCGGCGCCGCCGGATCGAGCGCGTCCCCGCGGGCAC
>WNFP01006316.1_pt1 | contig 10896 bp, 9 predicted proteins | sample 5400201 | NCBI WGS metagenome assembly WNFP01 (sample SAMN13153355, study PRJNA577476) | soil metagenome | isolation source: 115 cm saprolite under Madrone tree | place: USA:California | collected 2016-06-14
GTCAATGAGGACCAAGGCATCGCGCTAGTTGGGCAAAGCGAGCATAGCTCTCGCCTCGTGCGGCGTGGCAGGCCGCGCTCCGTATCGCACGCAGACATCGGCCGCGACCTTGACCAGCTCGGCAATTTCGCCCCGCCGCGGTCGAAATCGGAGGCGGGAGACCGATAGCTGAATTAAGAAAGCCGCTGTTGGCGGGCATTTCTCCGATTACTAGGGACGGTTTCCCTGATGTCGGCATCGCCTGGCTGGCGACGCAGTGCTGATCGCACCCGTCTCCACACCAATTCCCTGGTAACAGGGAATTTTACAGGGAATTTTGCGATTTCCAGGCTCTAAGAGCCGATGTCGAAGCAAGAGACCGCTGTGCCGCAGCGACTTCTCGAGGAATTCCCTAAGCAAGATATCAGGGAAAATATTCAAGACATCAGGGAAATTTTTTGCGGTATCAGGGAATTTTCTTAAGCGTCCAGTACCCGCCACTGCAAAAGGGAATATGGTGGATCAGAATCGTTATGATGCTCGAACACGCCTTCCACCTCGGCACCGATAGTTACCGCCTGCATTGGATCGCCCAGCAGGTTGCCTACCATGCGCACGCCACTGGCATGTGGTATCGCCACGAGCACGGCCACGTAGGGACCATGCTGCCTAAGCGCCGAGTGAGAGGGATGCCAGACACGCTCCCAGCTGAAGATGCGGCCCCGCGGTTCGACCTCGATCCATTGAGGATCAAACGTATGACAGCGGTGACAGAGCCATTCCGGTCCGAATTGCCAAGTGTGGCAATGGGTGCAGCGCTGCACGAGCAGCCGGTTTTGGCGTAGCCCTGCCCAGTAAGGTATTGACAAACCATCGGGCTCAGCCACCGGAATCGGCAAGCCTGGTGGAAGATAAGAGGAGGTCGCCTTGCTGTTCATAGCGCCGCACCCGTGCCGAGAAGAAGATTGCTAGCCGGCGTGACCATCGGACCACCGATGACCATTGCTACGTCATTCCGTTCCACCTGATTCGTCGACGTGCCGCGCACTTGGCGTACGGCCTCGAGTACAAGTTCGAAACCATGCATGTAGCACTCGGCTAGATTGCCACCGCTTGTATTGAGCGGGAGTCGCCCGGAGGGCGCAACAAGGTTTTCGAGAGTGAGAAAATGATTAGCCTCCTCTGGCCTGAAAAAGCCATGCTCAGCCAATGCCATCACTACGCCGCCGGTGAAGTTCTCGTAGCTTTGGACCACGCCGATATCGGATGGCCCGAGACCAGCCATCCGATAAAGGTCTGGCGCCACCGTATCGAAGCTGGCGCTACCGTAGAGCGGCGAATTGTGCGGAATGGCCCCCGCACGATACCCCGATCCGACAGCCGCACCGAGGACATAGACTGGCTTTTGTCGGAATTCCTTCGCGCGCTCCTCGGGCACCAGCACAAGTGCAGCTGCGCCATCGTTTTCCATGCAGCAGTCATACAAATGAAAGGGCTCGGCGATCCAACGGGACGCGTCATATTTTTTCGCGTCCAGCGGTTTGCCATACATCACTGCACGAGGGTTCGCTTGCGCATGGTGGTAGGAAGCGAGCGCGATCGCGCGTAAGGCTTCTTGCCGCACGCCGTGCTCATGCATGAAACGACGCAGCCGGTGTATGCCAAGCGCAGCGGCAAGACGGGAAGCATCACTGCGGTCATCGCTGTACGAGGCAAATCCGTCGATTTCGCGCGGGTCGAGCCCCGCTTCCTGGCAGGCCGCCAGGATAGCCTTCAGAGCGAGCTTGAATTCCGGATCCGGCGAAGCACCGTGGCGGTAGTACTCCGTTTCACCAATACCGATGACAGCCACGCGGCCCTTGAGCGTGCGCTGTATTCTCGACCGCGCCATTATGCCGGAGTTTCCGCTGGCACATGCCGCTCGCTATTACCACTGAACACCCCCGCGTCCGCAAGCTGCGCCAAGCGGTCTTTGTCATAACCGAGCACCTCGCTCAAAATTTCTTGCGTGTGTTGACCGACAGCAGGTGCCGCCACGGGGTCCACAATCGGGGTACGCGAATACCGAATCGGCAGCGTTACGTTTGGTACCCAGCCGACCTTAGGATGGGGGATACGCGTTACAAGCGCGCGTTCCCGTGCTTCTGGTGAACGAATGGCCTCACCTACCGTTCGTACTTCGCCACACGGCACGCCTGCGGCACGCATGCGCGGTTGCCAATGCGACCATGGCTGTTGCGCAAAAGCCTCGCCAAGTATTGCGAACAGTTCGTCGCGCTGCCGAATTCGATCGCGTCCGGTCGCGAACCCCTCAGCCGCCGCCAAATCAGGACGATCAACGACCTGCGCCATCAGGCGCTGGAAGATCTTGTCGTTGCCGCAGTTGATGTAAAACGCCCGGTCCCGCGCCTGGAATATGCCGGACGGGCAAGTGTCGGGACTGGTGTTACCATGACGCTGCGGGTTTGCGCCGCTGAAGAGGTGTTGCAACGTGGCGTAACCGGTCATCAGCACTGCGTTGTCGAACAGCGAAACTTCAATCGCTTGACCACGGCCGGCACGTTCACGCGCCACCAGCGCGCCGAGTATGGCGTTGCAGGCCATCATCGCTGTGCTGATATCCATTACCGGCGAAAGCGCTCGCACGCCCTCGCGGTCAGCATAGCCATTCATTGAGACAAAACCGCTCTCCGCCTGCGCGATTGGATCAAAGCCGAGCCGATCCGCAAACGCGCCATCGCGCCCGTAAGCCGACACCGAGCAGTAGATGATCTCCGGCCTGACCTTGCAGCAACTGTCATAGTCGAGACCCAACCGCTGCATGACTCCGGTTGAGAAATTCTCCACGACCACATCAGCCGTGGCGATCAGTTCGCGCACGATCCCTAATCCCTGTGCTGACTTTAGGTCGAGAGCCACACTGCGTTTGTTACGGTTGGTCCAGAGAAACGGAGCGCCATGCATGAGATCCGGGTGCACCGGCGGGTATTGGCGAAAATCATCGCCGCGGCCGGGCGCTTCGATCTTGATAACCTCCGCACCCATGTCGGCTAGTATCATCGTCGCGAGCGGTCCCGCTATGAAATGCGTAAAGTCGACTACCCTTATTCCGTCCAAGGCCTTCGGCGCATCGGCGGAACGGGGAGTATGCGCAGGAAATTCTCTTTCGAGGTTATTCAACATTTTGCATCCATCGGTTTGTAGCCAGGGACCTTCCGGGGTCGCATGATCTTCGACGCTTGCCCTGGCATTCAGCTATTTCTTTGCCTGGTCGACTAACGAACATCCGCCTTCGTCAAGAGGACGGAACGCCTCGGGCCCAGTCTGCAGGCCCACTTGCTCGAGAAGATCCCATTTGCCTTTCGAAGCTCCCGGCGGCTTTACTCTTAGTATGTACATGTTGTGAATGGCGCGCCCGTCCGCGCGAACAACCACCGGTCCGAACAGATCGTCATCGATCGGCTTTTCCTTCATCTTCCGTATAATGGCCTGGGCATCATTTGTTCCTGCATCGAAAGTAGCATTCAGGTAGGCCCGCACCGAAGAATATACTCCGGCGTGGAAGGCAGTCGGTGACTGCCCATGTTGCCGATCACTGAACCTCGCTGCCCAAGCGCGGCTGGCTTCATTCAAGTCCCAATAAAAAGGCTGCGTGATAATGAGGCCCTGCGCTACTTCGAGACCGCTCGACTCGACGTCATTCGTCGTGGTCAGCAGAGCTGCAAAGGTACGGCCATTTTGTTTCAGTCCGAATTCTGACGATTGCTTGATAAGGTTGATTGTGTCACCGCCCGCAGTGGCGAATGCAATCACGTCGGCGCCAGAGCTGTCTGCCTGCAAAATGAAGGAGGCATAATCAGCGTTGTTGATAGGAACATTGACGGATCCCAGGACCGTACCTCCGCTAGCCTTAACAACCGACGTTCCGTCTCGGACCATAGACTTGCCAAGCGCGTTATCGGTAGCGATAAAGAACCACTTCTTCCCGCCGTGATGAACAAGATAGTCACCAATGGTGTGCGAAGCAGCCCACGTATCGAAGGTCCACTGAATCGTATTAGGGGAACAGTACTTTCCTGTAAGATCGGATGTGGCTGCGCTTGAAGCGATGAGCCCAGCTTTGGTTCCACGTACGACTTCGTTTACCGCCAAACCTACTGCTGAATTCGGCACATCAGCAATCGCATCTACCTTTTCCTGATCGATCCACCGGCGCGCTATCCCGGACCCGACGTCTGCCTTGTTCTGATGATCTGCCGCGATGATATCGACCTTGAAATCGGGATGTTTCTGCATGAAATCTTCGGCAGCCATTTTTGCTGCCATGACGGACCCCTCGCCTCCATTATCCGAATAAGGACCCGAGGCGTCGTTGAGCACGCCGATCTTTATAGACCGCTGCGTCTGTCCGAAGGCCGGCCAAGACAAGCAGAGGGCGAGAAATACTGGTAGTGTATGTGATAGGATTTTCATTTGTTTCACCAAGCGGATTAATAGGGTTTGAATTTAGAGATCCAAGACGAGCGCGCTCGATTTCGAGCCTGAGCAGCAGATCATCATGGTCTTGTTTGTTGCTTGCTCCTCTTTGCCGAGAAACAAATCGCGATGATCCGGTATGCCTTCAATGACCTTGGTCTCGCATGTGCCGCAGACGCCCTCAGCACAGGCGTAGTTCGCAGTTATTCCCGCGTCTAAAAGGGCATCCAGGATTGTCTTGCCCGGTTGGACCACTATCGTTCGGTTGCTGCGCGCGAGTTTCACTTCAAAGCCCCCCTCCGCAGCCGGCTTTTCCTTTGCCTTGAAATATTCCACGTGCACCTGGCTAGTTGGCCGGCCCGTCGTAGCCGCTTCAAATGCCTCAAGCATTGGAACGGGGCCGCAGCAATAGATGTGCGCATCCGCAGGCACGTTTTTGAGAATAGTCGAGAGGTCAAACATGCGACCGGACGGCTCTTGATCGAAGTTAACGTGCAGGTTCAGGTGAACATTGGGTCGAAGGGTATTCAACTCGTCGAGAAAGGCCGCAGTGAAGCGCGTCCGGGCCGCGTAAAAGAGCTCCCAAGATTGCCCAAGCGTTTCGAGTCGACGGATCATCGACAGCAGCGGCGTAATTCCGATTCCCCCGCCGATCAGGACCGAATGATTTGCCTTCTCCTGAAGGGCAAAGTTGTTTTTGGGATGTGAGATCGTGACGATGTCTCCCACCCGCACGATCTCATGTATGAATTTTGAACCACCTCGACTAGCAGCGTCCTTGTTGACCGCAATGACATATCGGTTCTGCTCGCTTTGATTATTCACCAGCGAGTAGCTGCGGATCATGCCGTTCGATAGTTGAAGATCGATGTGGGACCCGGCAGTGAATGGAACAAGGTCTCCACCTCTGGGTGCCACCAGTTCGTACGAATTGATGTTTTCGGCTTCATAGGTAATCCGCTTGACGCGAACTTGCATGATGCTCTCAGGCATGGAGCGAGACCTTCCCTTTGAGGCATAGAAGGAGTCGGGGCTGCTGGGCTTCGGCAACCCAGCATGCCTGATCGTTGAGCCGCACGCTCGGGCATGAGCTCACAGCTTGTATCCAAAATCGGCACCAAGCTGTGCGCGCATGAACGGCGCACCTACGTCCACCCAGGAGACCTCCTGCGGCAACTGCAACGACACGGCTCTCACCATGAAGACATCAGGATCAGTGACGCCCTTTGGCTTTGTGCCATGGTCGCGATAGGCTCCGAGCGTCTCGAGGAGCAATCGCCGAGTCATCGCAATTCCGGTATCGCTGGAGCAGAGATTCTCCTTGGTGCGATCAAAGATCGGCGAGACGCCGCTTTGGCAGGCGCCATCCTGCACCCACAGCCCCGGCAAGCCCGAAAACCAGGTGGTTTCCTGCGCCTTGTAGTCAAATTGAAACCCGTTTTGCGGGTTGTATTTCGTCCAATAGCCAGAATACGGAACCGTTACGGGATGCTCGACGAGCGAATGGTGGCTGGCATGCCCGCTTTCGCGGCCACTGTGTCCCTCTTCAAAGATCTGGCGAGTCTTCGGCAGTAATGATTGTGAGGGATGATACGAGAACATGATGCAGAGCGTGTTTTCGTCATCGATCGGCACCCATGCGTGTCCGCTCAGATCAGGGAACGGGGATAAGGGCGGAACAAGCGTATAGAAGGGAAGAATGAACTGATTGACGCGCCAATACAGGGTGCTTTCATCATAGTTCCTCCGGGCGGCAATGCTCATCCCGAAGTCTTGCTTGATGCACTCAAAAGTCGGACGGAGGTCCCGCTTCTGGACCCACGCACTCGTAGTACCTTGGGAGTCAAGTCGCCCATGAAGCAATGGCGCGTGCGCCGAGTCGATCTCGCCCTCTACGGCTTGCAACCAATTACATTCTTGAACTCGCATAGAGAGATGAACCTGTTCTGGCGGAACCAAATTCCATTCCAAGTTCGGTAGAGGCGGAGGATTGGTGACGTCTGGCCCCATGTAAGTCCAAATCATACCGTTTCGCTCTTGGCAGGGATAAGCTTTGATTCGAACATGGTCTTTGAGACGGCTGCGAGCCGGCTCAGCCGGCATCTCGGTCACCGCGCCTGTCACACTGAATTTCCAACCGTGATAGACGCATCGCAACCCGCAATCCTCGTTGCGGCCAAAAATTAACGGCGCGCCCCGATGCGGACAAGCATGGTCGACCAACCCGACACGACCTTCGGTATCCCTGAACGCCACCAAATCTTCACCCAGCAGCCGGATCCGCTTCGGTTGCCCGTCTTTGACAAGATCTTTCGAGAAGAGGAAGGGAATCCAATAAAGCCGGAACAGCCCACCAAGCGGAGTGCCCTTTCCAACCCTCACGAGCCTCTCATTGTCTTCGTGCGACAGCATTTTACTTTCCTCCGTAGAATCGAGCGTTTCGCCCAAGCATGCCTATTTAAATGCGTTTCCTATGAGGGCGCTGACGCGGGCCGACAATCCTAGATCCCGAGCAGTCCAAAGCGGGTCGGATGTGGCAAGCGGCTTCCGGGGAACTGGAGGCTCTTTGCCCGCTTCCACCAAACTCACGATCATTTCCACCCGTCGTCGCTCCAGGTCCTTCAGCACATCCTCAACAACGAATCCCTCCGCGGTGCAGCCCGGCAGCTCCGGATAGGCGAGCCGCAGGAGCCATTTACCGGGTTCGGTTTCGGCGGCCTCCGCCTCTAACAGGTAAGGAACAGACAAAAAGTCCCGTAGATCCACACGCCCCTCCCGTTTTGAAACTTCGATACCTTGTCCAAGTCTGATATGTTACGTGTACGTATGTTTTGATACGTATGCGTACTATATGAAAATCCATCGCTTGGCAAGGCCCCCCAAACTCTTTTGCCAAACAATCTTTAATGCAGTTCCGTTCGGCTCATATTTGCCGGGGTTGAGCGCCAATGGCCAAGATGGTAACGAAACGCCGGTACTGGCGATTTCATATCAGACAGACTACACAGCTTATGCCGACATCAGCATCTCAGCCGGCAAGGGGAATGGGAATTAATTCGGCCGCAGCGATAGCGCGCAATTGGCAGCTTGAAAGCGGCATCGGGTTTCTCATCCGATTGCTCGAAGCTCGGTACGACGTACTTTATCAAAATGTAACGCGCCAGGTCGACGTTACTCCGCGGCAGTTCGGCGTATTGCTGGCGCTATACCAACAGGGCCCCCTAACACCTTCAATACTTGCGGGACACATCAGCTGTGACCGTAATACGCTTAGCGAAATGCTCAAGAGAATGACGGCCCGGAAGTTGATCTCAAAGAAGAACAACATAGAGGACCGTCGATCCGTGCAAGTCCAGATAACTGCCAAGGGAGAGGCAGCCCTTTTGAGGGTGATTCCCGCGGCGGCGGCACTGCAAGACCTGATGCTGGCACCTCTGTCAAAGGAAGATCGCGCGCATTTTCTTAGATGCATGCTGGCCATCGCAAAGGCGCCCCTGGCGGACGCTTCTCCATCGTCAGCAGATTGAGCAAGTCTACTGAGCCTTGGGAGCTACCAGGACAACTAACCGTTTGTCTCGCTTGATCCTAAAGTCCTTCCGAAAGCACCCGCCTCGACGAGTCCGTTGATTGCGTCGGATGACAGGCCGAGCATCCCCGAGAGAATGTCGTCCCTGTTCGCGCCGACAGCCGGCACATTTCGTTGCATCATTGTGCGCGCGTCCGACATCTTCCAGGGCGCATTGACACCGAGAAATTCACCGGCACCATCGGCTAGCTTTGCGAATGTGCCTCTTTGGAGAAGGTGTGGATCGGTCAGCGCCGCACCGGGATCGCGATATTCGGCACAGGGAACGCCGGCGCGGTCGAGCGCGGAGATGCACTCGCTTACCGTGTGGCGCTCCGTCCATCGCTCGATGACCTGCATCATCGCGTTCCAGTTCGCGCCGCGCGCCGGCACGGTCGCAAATCGGCGGTCTTCGGCAAGTTCGCTTTGTCCCGTCACCTCGCAAAGCGCCGCGAAATTGCGCGGTGTGATGGGCGCGATCAGAATATCGCCGTCCTTGGCGCGGACTGGACCGTACGTCGGGCGCGGCGACTGGTTCGCAAACTGCGCCTCCTGCAATTCGTAGACCAGCAGGTTCAGCATGCAATCCATCAAGGCGACGTCGATGCGCTGGCCCTGGCCCGTCCGCGCGCGCTGCACCAGCGCGGTCTGAATGGCGGAGTAGCCAAAAATTCCGCCCAACACGTCGGCGACGAAGACGGCTCCCGAAGCGGGTCTGTTCCTGTCCCCGGCATAGCGCATGAGCGCACGGTCGAAACCACTCTCGGCGTGAACGATCATGGCATAGGCGGCGCGCTCGGCTGCCGGTCCGGACTGCCCGTAGCCGGAGATCGAGCAAAAAATTAGTCGCGGATTGATAGCGCGCAACGCCTCATAGCCGAGCCCGAGGCGATCCATCACACCCGGACGAAAATTTTCGACGACAATATCGGTCTGCTCGACCAACCGATGAATGAGTTTGATTGAGTCGGGGTTCTTCAGGTCGAGCGCTAGACTGCGCTTTCCCGCGTTGAGCTGACCGAAATAGGCGCTGTGCCCCTCGCGCAGCGGCGCGCGCAGCCGCATGTCATCGCCTTCCGGCGGTTCGATCTTGATGACATCGGCACCGACATCGGCGAGCAGCCGCGCGCAATAGGGACCGGCGAGCATGATGGAAAAATCCAGTACGCGCACGCCATCGAGAGGCGCCGTCATAGTATCCAATACCTGCATCCCGTATCTCCTATCTGGGCAGCCCAAGTCCCCGCTGCGCGATCAGGCTGCGCTGGATTTCGTTGGTTCCGATACTGATGACCCACATCAGAGAATGGCGCAGGTTCTGCTCGAACCGGCCGTTGTCGATCGCTCCCGGCATCTGCTCGGAAATCGCGGCGCGCATGCCGAGAATTTCGAGCGCTGTTTCACCGAAACGCTCCATCAGTTCTCCCGAGAACACCTTGCTTATCGCGCCATATTCGGGCGGTGTGATTCCATCAGCCGCAAGTTCCGCGCAATGCATCATGAGCTGGCGACCGACTTCGATCTCGGAGGCGAGCGTCGCGATCTTGTCGCGGGCGATCGGATCGTCTGAAAGCGGCGGCGCATCGCCTTCCCGCGCTAGGACGCGCCGGCGCAATTGCTCGAAGCTGTGTGCAACCTTGAGAACGATACCGCCACCGACTAGACCGCGCTCGAAGGCGAGAGCCCCCGTCAAGACCTTCCAGCCGCCATTGACCTCACCAACGAGATTCTCCGAGGGGATGCGCACATTGTCGTAGAAGATGTTGGCAAAGGAGCCATCGTACATCGTGGTCGCGGGCTGGATCGTAATGCCCGGCGTTTCCATGGGCACGATGAACATGCTGATTCCAGCGTGCGGCGGCTTGGCCTTCGGGTCCGTCCGCGCGGCAAGGAACATGTATTTTCCCCACCACGTCGTCGTCCAGATCTTCTGCCCGTTGATGACCCATCCGTCGCCATCACGTGTCGCGCTCGTTCGGAGGGCCGCGAGATCAGAACCTGCTTGGGGCTCGCTGTAACCCATGCCATGCATGGCCTCTCCTCGGAGTATTTCAGGCAGGTATTTCCGCTGCTGGTCCGGCGTGCCGAACATTATCAGCGCGTTGGCCTGGATCGAGGCTCCGATCCGAGGCGCCTCTCCCCGCTCCATGGTTTCGATGAAGGCAAGCTGCTCTTGCGGTGAACGCGCCTGACCGCCGAATTCCTTCGGCCATCCCAACCCGATCCAACCGGTCTTGCCAATATCCAGCGCGAATTCGGCATCGAATTCGCGCTTGGAGAACGGCTTCCTATCGAAGGCCGCCTTGCGTTCACCAGACCAGTTTTCTTCCAGCCAAGCCTGCACCTGTTCGCGCAAGGCGTTGCCGGCTGGGCCGAGGTCATATTGCGGCAATCCAGCGCCGCCATGGTCGAGCAGAAACGAGGCTACGCGACGACGCGCGTCAGACGCGCCGCCCAGCGCAATCGTATCAAGATGCACGCGCTTGAAGTGGCCCGGCGCCTCGTGTTCCTCGGCATAGCCGATAGCGCCGAATGTGTGCTGGGTTTCGAGCGAAACCCGCCGCAATGCGTCTCCGGCGAAGGCAACAGCCGAATTGGCGAAATAGCGCCAGTTCCGGTCGCCGCGATCATGTAGATCTGCCGCGTGATCGAGCGTGAGCCGCACGCCTTCAAGCGCGATCAGGCTGTTGGCGAGCTTGTGCTGGATCGCCTGGAATTTTCCGATCGCTTGCCCGAACTGCTGACGCTCCTTTGCATAGTCCACCGCCAGATCGAAGGCGCGCCGGGCCGCGCCATGTGCGCGTGCCATCAGGGCCAGCTTCCCTTCGAGTAGCAGACCGTCAGCTACGACGGGTTCCAGTTTAACGAGGGTCGCT
>WNFP01016581.1_pt1 | contig 10895 bp, 5 predicted proteins | sample 5400201 | NCBI WGS metagenome assembly WNFP01 (sample SAMN13153355, study PRJNA577476) | soil metagenome | isolation source: 115 cm saprolite under Madrone tree | place: USA:California | collected 2016-06-14
TAGTTGGGAGGAGGTCTTCTCGCGTACGATTTTGAGGGAAGGCACAGCTTGATCGTGCGCGCGTCCCTTATCGTCTCTGGTTCCGGCCGGCAGTTTCCGCGAGAGTTCGGCAGAGTGCATGCCCAGAATTTGTATCCAATCTTCGGGACAAGCTTCGAGTCCCCAGAAATTTTCCGGGCGATCCAACCTCGCGCCCAGCTGCCAGCCCTGTTGACCAGATCCCATCGGCTGACAGTCCACCACATGAGCCATGGTCGCGCGGCCTTCTTTTCTTTTGAACTGCACCGGGAGACCAGCGTCCAGTTTTACTGGAGAGTACATAACGCAGCCATGGGCACTGACCACCAGAGTCTCGCAGATTTCGGAGAAGGGTTTATCCGGCTCCAGGCTGGTGACGACTACGGGGAGGGTTACCGGCACTCTTGAGCTGCGCCGTACTGAGTTGACCGCGTTCGCACTCTGCATAGTCTCCCTCTTCTGAAGTCCGCGTGCCGCCAGGCACACGGACCGGCTCGGCCTTTCATCTCCTAAGGTAACCCAAGCTTGTCAGGAAGGTGTGTTCCCGTAGTTCTTGTCGGGACGCGCGAGTGGACAATATGGTTACGCCCCCTAGGTAACTGAGTAATGAGACCAGGTACTGGCCTTAATCGCGCGGCCTATGGCCAAGAAACTAGCCTGTTCGGGGGACACAGGGAGTAGTGTGTAGAGACCTTGGCGAAATCGAAAACCTCATGGCAAGCATGACGAGTCCAATCCTAAAGCGGTTTTTCGAAATGTGCTGCCGGCATCGTTTTTCCTGGCCGCATACTGGAGTGCACGGCCAAGCCTACCAGTCCTACCAGGTATGCCTGATCTGTGGCGCCGTCTACGCCTATGATTGTTCCACGATGCGTCGGACTGGCCGGTTGGTAGCGCCCATAGAGAGCCACGCTGACTTGGAAACCGGGTAGATCGGCGCCTTGCGGGTTGGGAGTGAGGCCTGGGAGAAGCTATCTTTCCGGCCCTGACCTGCTTGTGCCGGCGAATGGCACGCTGGTGCCATTTACCTTCTTCGGCTGTGCCCTTACATTGTCTTCGAGCAGTTCTGGGGGAGGGCTACTCAGTTAACGTCCCACGACTCTAACCGGAGTCTGGGGCGTTTTCTTTTGGTCTATATCCACAGCCATCCCGACGCTTGGATTCCCGGACGTCGAGCTACCCGCCGGTTGGCCAACAATTTCCCGCTGCCCAGCCTGATATGATTGGCATATTGGGGCGGCTACCGTGGTCGCCATTCGATGTACTCATCCGATGATTGACATCCATTCCCATCTCCTTCCCGGCATTGACGACGGTTCGAAATCCTGGGATATGACCCTCGAGATGTGTCGCCTGGCGATTGCGGATGGCATTACCCATATCGTTACGACTCCCCATGCGGACGATACCTACGCCTACAGCCGCGATCGCGTACGGGGGACAATCGCCGAACTCTCCGATAAGATCGGCGACCAGCTGGCTTTCAGCATCGGTTGTGACTTTCACCTGTCATTTGAAAATGTTGAAGACGCCATCGCACACCCACGCCGCTACACCATCGCCGCAGGGCGATACTTGCTGGTCGAGCTAAGCGACTTCGGGATACCCCCACAGATAAGTGACGGTATATTGAGGCTGCAGGCGGCGGAAATGGTTCCCATTATTACGCACCCTGAACGAAATGCGATTCTGCAGCGAGGGCCTGAACGAGTTCTGGAGTGGGTGGACACGGGATGCCTGGTGCAAGTCACGGCGTCCGCCTTAACCGGCCACTGGGGAGCCGTCGCCCGGCGGGTCGCCTTGTGGCTGCTGGACCACGATGCAGTGCATGTGCTTGCCACCGACGCCCACGATGACAAGAACCGTCCACCCGTCTTGTCGGAGGCTCGCGACGCCGTTTCGAAGCGTTTCGGCGCCGATGCGGCGCGCGCCCTAGTGCTTGACAATCCCGCCGCCATTGTCGCCGGAAGGCCCCTTCCGGTTCTGGGCCGCACTCCGCTACTAAACTACCAATCCAGAGAACCGCTGAAGGGTGCCGGTGAGGACCCGATTCAACGAAAAAGGTATGCAAGTGACTAATTCAGCCTAGCCGGTCAGGCGGATGGTCGGCATCTAGCGTGGGCTCGATTTGCTCATTAGAAAGGAAAACCCGGGAAATCTGTACTCCTGCTTGCCATTTTTGGGCACGGCTTTTAACTTGCCACTGCGCACCTGTTCCATGGCCTCGACGACCCGCGGTAGAGAGACGGGTTCGGCGACCGGGACGTTGTGAGCGGGCAAGAGCAATTGAAGCCTCGGCGCCAAGCTGGCCAACTTCTTCACCGAGACCACATAAGCGTCCAGGTCGGTCTCCGGTCGGTACAGAAAGATGGGTCCGGGATAGAAGGTGTCTCCAGTGAACAGGAGACCATTCTTTTCATCCATGAGCGCGATGGAATCTGGAGTATGGCCGGGAGTTGCAATGACCTCAAGAATGCGTCCACCCAGATCAATCTTGTCGTAGTCATGAATCCAGTGAGAAATATGGAAGGGCTTGGTGACATACTCCGCAGGGTTGAATCCAGGAGGAAGATCGCCGCAGACTTCACCCGATGCAATCTCGGCCTGAGCGTCGTCTCTTGAGCCTTTGGCATTGGCGCGGGTGAACTCGGTGTCCATGCCGTAGATGTCGGTGAATCGCCAGTTGTCTCCTACGTGATCATCGTGGGTGTGGGAGTTCAGGACGCTGACCGGCAGCCTGGTCAGGCCTTCCACCACATCACGGATATTACTGATGCCCATTCCTGTATCGAACAACACCGCTCGGGTCGTCCCCAAAACCAGGTAGGAGATGACTTCTGCCGATTGATGGGGTTCGTAGATGGCGAACACGCCGGGACTGATTCTGTAGACCTCGAACCAAGGGTCCTGAACGGCGATTCTCTTTAGGGTGCGATAGGCGGGGCGGGGAAGCCGCTGGCACCACTCAGGCTTCTGGGGCGGAGCAGAATACAGTAGCGCGAGAACTAGGATAATGGATTTCACGAGGTGATTCTCAATCAGTGGCTTGGTGTGCTTATCTTTAATCTCCAGTCTTTAATAATCTCCAGTCTTTAATCTCTCGTCTCCAATCTCTAATTTTCTGTCTTTATTTTTTCATTTCCCCCAAACCGTATTCAAAAACAGGTAGCGGTCTCGGACAACATCTTTACCGGCGTTCGATTGTGGCCCTAAATACATCACCTGCCAATCACTGGCTGACTGGTAAGCAGGCCACTGCGGCAGGCCTGGGCCGTTGGGATTTCCCGTGCGAGCGAAATTGGCCCAGTATTTCTGCATCAGATCGCTGAGAGCCCGGTCTTCGGGCCGCCAGGTGATCCCAGCTTTTGAATCAAGTGTTCCGAAGACGTACTCGATCTCTGCTGAGTGGTACGCCCCGGGGTCGGGAGCGCTCGGATCGTGCGGTAGGGCAAGGTCGAATCGATATCGGTAAGCGGGTTGTTTGCCGGTCGTGGTCTGAGCTTCTAGCCATCGCCACGTTGAGCACGCGATGAAGCGGTCACCGGCGAAGTCTTCCAGAGAACGTCGGGCTTGCGCATCGTTGTTCGCAGGATAGAGGCGCAGAAATTCTCTCGCCTTCTCGCCGAACTCTTTGGCAGCCGTGGCCTTCAGGCTATCAAGGGTGGGAGGCTGCGGCGCATGTATCACTTCGAAACTGGCCTCGTCATGATTCCATCCGGCCAGCAGCGGAACATCATTCTGTTTTCCCTGGGCAAACGTTACCGGCACCGATTCGGGCAGGAGGTATCCGTCAATGTCAGGAGAAAAACGCGGTGTGCCGTTGACCCCGGCTTTCAACGAGGCGTCGAGCATCTTCTGCGCAGGAATGGCGCGCAGTTCGTTAAGGGTTTGGACGCCGAAGGACGAGATGGCAAATTGGGAATCCCGCTGGGAACGAACCGCCAGCGGCTCGAAGAGCAGGGGCCTGTCGGAAAACGCTGCTCCGCTTTCGCCGATAGCTTTGTTAAATAGCCCTTTTGCGACTGGCGATGCCATGAGCGCGCTCGCGGAGAACGATCCAGCACTCTCGCCGAAGATCGTGACGTTTGCGGGATCGCCGCCGAAAGAAGCAATGTTGCGATGCACCCACTCGAGAGCCGCGACTTGATCGAGCAGACCGTAGTTGCCAGCGGCCTTTTTGTCCGACTCGACCGCAAGCTCCGGGAGCGCGAAAAATCCGAAAATGCCAAGGCGGTAGTTCATGCTGACCACGACTACACCTTGCTTGGCGAGCATACCGCCATCTTGGCGGGGCTCGGAAGTTGCCCCAGCCATGAATCCTCCCCCGTAAATCCAGACCATGACGGGGAGTTTGGCTGTGGCGCCGTTCGCAGGAGTCCAGACATTCAGCGATAGGCAATCTTCGCTGCCTCCGACATCGCGAAAGACCATGTCGGGATAGACTGGCCCCTGCATGCAACGTGCCCCGAATTCGGTGGCGCTGCGGACCCCGGTCCATTTGACTGACCCACTCCCATGCTCTGTGTCCTCCAAACGCATGACGATACCATAAGGGGACGGCGGTGAAAGCCTGGGCGAGCAGTCGCAGCGGCAATTCAGCAAACGAGTGCGCAGGCGGCGTTCCGACTCCAGGCGCAGGCGGGGTTTGGCCGTCGCACGCTCTAAAATCTTGTGCAGCAGCGCGCTCGATACCAGCGCGGGGACCACTAGATTCAACGCTCCCCGGCTGTCGAACAAGTTGAGCTCAAAGCTAAGCAGCAGGATTCTTTCCGCCACCGGCATCAATTGTTCCACTTGCCCCGGATGTTGCCGGTGTTCGAACTGAAATTCCAGGGACAGAGCCTGCCATGCGCTTTGCAGCTCGCGGCCAATAATGTGCATGACCGTCTCCAGAACCTGCTCCTCGATCTCGGTCGTCCCGCGCTCCGGGGTGGCGCCTTTGCCCTCTCCGCCCAGGAGCAGATCGATGAGGGGAACAGAAATTCCCACCGGCATCAGTTTGAAGGAAGCCAGGTAAGTGACCTCGGGGATGCTTTGGAGGAATTCCCCATAGGTCAAATGCTCTCCCGAAACCAGCGCCGCTTCGAACTGAATGCGCAGATACGCGCCCAGGGAATGAGTCAGGTTGAGCGCGAAGGTCTGGTGCAAGCGATTGATCGCCTGCATATGTTCCGCCCGATTTGACCGGCTACGCGCCCGTCCCAGGCAGTGACGGCAGGCGGCTGGATCCTTGGCGCGGGGGCCCCTGTTCCGGAGCGGGCAGCGCGGATCAGGTTATCGATTTCTTCCTGGGTTAAGACTTTTCTCATGGATCTTTGGGCATTTCTTGGTTCCGCCACCAGCAACAGAGCAAACCAGTGGCCGATGTTGGCTGCCGTTTCGCGCCATGAGCCCTGCCCGACAATGGACGGGAACTGTTTCGTCGGTCTGAAGATGCGACCCCGGGAGGGTCGTTGTTGGGACCCAACTGGTCGGTGCCCAGGCGATGAGGTGAAGCCCAGGATTAGGCGTGGTTCATTAGAGACCGCTGATAGAGAAATACTGAGGTATGGGTACTGATTCTTGGGAACAAGGGCTGATACAATCGTGAGTTTTTCCGCACCCAGCGAAAGCCAGCACGGAGACAGACAAGACATGCAATACCGCGCCCTCGGTCGCACCGGATGGAAGGTTTCAGAAATCAGCTTTGGCGGCTGGGCCATCGGGGGTGCCTGGGGCCAGGTTTCCGATCAGGATTCGATGGCGGCCTTGCACCAAGCCGTCGACAGCGGGGTCAACTTTATGGACACGGCGGACGTCTACGGCAATGGCCGCAGCGAGCGCCTGATCGCCCAACTTAAGAAGGATCGTAAGGAAGAGATCATCGTGGCCACCAAGGCTGGTCGGCGACTGCCCCGGCAGACGGTCGAAGGCTACAGCCGCGAAAACGTTACGGCATGGATCGAAGACAGTTTGAGAAATCTTTCCACCGACACCCTCGATCTGGTCCAGCTTCACTGCCCGCCGACGCAGCTCTATGATCGCCCGGAGGTTTTCGCCATCCTCGATGATCTGGTGAAGGCGGGGAAGATTCGCCACTACGGAGTCAGCGTCGAAAAAGTCGCAGAGGCACTTAAGGCCATCGAGTGGCCCAGCGTGCAGACGGTGCAGATCATCTTTAATTGTTTCCGGCGACGTCCCGCCGAACTCTTCTTCGCGCGTGCGAGAGAAAAAGAGGTTGGCATTTTGGCGCGGGTACCGCTGGCCAGCGGATTACTTACTGGCAAGCTTCGGCGTGACACCACGTTTGCTGCTGACGACCATCGTAATTTCAACCGCCAAGGGGAGGCCTTCGACGCGGGCGAGACATTTTCTGGGGTGGATTACGAGACCGGTCTGGCGGCAGTGGAAGAAATCCGCAAGCTCGTTCCCGCTGGCGTCTCGATGAGCCAGTTCGCCCTGCGTTGGATCCTCATGTTCGACGCGGTCACTTGTACCATTCCCGGAGGCAAACGAGCCGAGCAGGTCGCCGATAACTGCCGCGCTTCCGACCTTCCCGCTCTCACCTCAGACGCCATGGCGGCCGTGCGGTGCATCTACGATGAGAAGATTCGCCCGCTGGTGCAGAATCGCTGGTGAATGGCGCTGATGCGGGCGACGCCCTGTGAAATGCCCGGAGATTCTGTTACAAAGAGCGCATGAACGTACTTTTTATCGGCGGCACTGGCATCATCAGCAGTGCCTGCACCCGTTTGGCGTTGCAGCGCGGTATCGGACTTACCCTGCTTACGCGCGGGCAGCACTCTGGGGAATGTGCCCGCGGCGCGGAGACGGTTAACGCGGACATAAGCGATGCGCCCGCGGTCAAGCGTGCTCTCCACGGGCGCCGGTTTGATGCCATCGTCAACTGGATCGCGTTTACGCCCGCCGACATCGAGCGCGACCTGGAACTGTTCCGCGGACGAACCCGACAGTACATTTTCATCAGTTCAGCCAGCGCCTATCAGAAACCGAGCACCGACTATCTGATTACCGAGGCCACGCCGCTGGCCAACCCGCACTGGGACTATTCCAGAAACAAGATCGCCTGTGAAGAGCGTTTGCTCCAAGCTTATCGGGAGGAAGGATTTCCGGTTACGATCGTCCGGCCTTCGCTTACCTATGGCGAGAACCTGATACCACTGGTGATCAATAGTTGGCAGCGCTCCTACACTGTGGTCGACCGAATGCTGAAAGGAAAGAAGGTCATCGTTCCGGGAGACGGATCGTCGCTTTGGGTGATTACGCACAATACCGACTTTGCCAAGGGATTTACCGGCTTGCTGGGGCATGAGCAGACCATCGGCCACGCGTTCCACATTACGACTGACGAGGTATTGACGTGGGATCAACTCTATCGCACTGTGGCTGTAGCAGCCGGGGTGGAACCTGCGATCGTGCATATCCCGTCGGACTTTATGGTGGCGTGTTTGCCGGGGATGGAAGGCACGCTGATCGGTGATAAGTCGGTGAGCGTGGTATTCGATAACAGCAAGATCAAGCGCTTTGTCCCGGATTACGTGGCTACCACGCGTTTTGCACAAGGCATTGGCCGGTCGCTGGCCTGGTTTGATGCCGACCCAAGGCGGAAGCTGATCGATTCCGAAGAAAACGCCATTTGGGACGAGCTGATCGACAGCTACGAAAAGGGATTGAAGCTGGCGGTGGGGCGCTTTCAGGCTGCAGGGGTTGGGCGCTAGGCAGGCGGGCGCTAACGAACTGGCATTTTTTGCCAGTTGCAGTTGATAAGCTTTAAGCCTTAAGGCCCGCGCCCGGACCGGTTACCCGAAACCGCCCAATCTACGCCACTTGTGGGGCCCCTCCGCATCCGGGATGTGCGCCATTAAAAAAAATGGAAAAGGGGTTGGCAGCGAGCGCAGGATGATCTATCTTGGCAGGCACAAAAGTTAGGCTTCCGGGGGCGGAAGATCTTAGAGATGGGTTTTTAGTCAGAGTCCAACGCGATGGCGGTACTCGGGCCCGGGTTAGCAACCTGACGTCACCGGCGTGGCAAGTATTCCTTCGTTCCCTGGCGTCCTGCTACTTTGGCACCAAGTCGTTCCTAAGTTGTGAAGGAAGGGCCAGCCGTGAAACCTCTTTTCCTGCTCAAAGCTTCTCTCTATGTTGGTGTTTGCTTCTCTGTAAGCGCTTGCAGCGCGGCTTTGAACTCTTCGTCAGACACATCTACTACCGTGCAGTCTCCCGAAGTTCCGAAGCCTTTAGCCGCGTCAGCGGCCAGCGTTGCCATTCCTGGACCGCTGCGTTCTTTCCTGCGCATGGCGGGCATCAGCCAGAAGATCTCGACCGAGGAAGTGCTGCCTCTGCTTGCCCGCAATGTGGCAGTGGAGGGTTATCAGGGACGCAAGGACAGCAAGGGCAGGCCCACCGAATTTCTGGTTCTGTTGAAGCGCTACGTGGAACAGGCGAGACAGTTGGACACGCTGGCGGGCCCGGACGCCGTGATTCGGGTTTCTGGCTGCGAGCAGGCAGACCCGCTGTTGTCGGTCCTTGGCTACCGGTTGCGGCGAGGTTGCGGCAAGGACGCGTCGCTCGAAACCGCGGAACCGGAAAAGGCTTTTCTGACGATCGATTCAGGGTTTCCTTTGGCAGAGCTCGAGGCGACGCTCCAGGGCGGTAAGCCTTTTGCCTATGCTTTCAAAGCCTCGCCCGTGCCAGTGTTGTTTTCGCCGGCCGATTGGACGCAGGCTGACCCGCAAGGCAAGCGCGCCGCCGGAAGTGACGTACTGAACGCCTTATTGGACGATCCCGTGCTCGCACGTCTCTACTGGGCCATGGCCCGGATGGATGGGGAAACCGGTGAGGCCTTCCGGCAATTTGCCGGAATCCCAAGGCTACTTCCGTTTGCCCCGGTTCTTGACTTTTACGGCAGTCACATCTTGATTCGAAACGGGCGGGTAACGGTGCCCGGGGGAGCGTCGGCGGAATCCGCATGGAAGAGTCTGGCAGGCGCGGACCCTGGGTCGGCGAAGGATTTCGTGGCCCGCTTGCTGGCAAAAGATGACGGCTGGCTCGCCGCCTATTTCGACACCCTCTCACGCCTGACTCCGACCCAACAGGTCTATTTCACCGAAGCTCACCGCCTGCCGCGTTTCTACGACGCGCTCCGCGGCCGGGATATTAACCCCGGCCCCGCCCGTCCTGTTTTTCGGCCCGACCCCGGGCTGCTACTGCTGGTGACTCGACTTCAGTTCGATTCGGCCGGCCAACCCGCCATCCCCGGCAATCTCGAAGTGTGGGGGCAGATCGTCCAGCAGAAGACCGACTCCAAAGTCGTGCGGCAATGGGCCAAGCATGCGAACCATTGGAAGAGCCCCGACCAACTGGTGGAAGCGATGTTCGCTTTTTCCCGGCAAAGTTCGGAAGACGGACCCCTGCCCATTTACCTCATGCTCAGTGCCATCGATAGCGCACGGCCTGTGGAGCAGCGCTTAAGTCCTCCGACAGTTCGTTTGCTGGGTGAAAAGTTTTCCCGGTACGGCAACCAGTACCTGATTTTTTCTGAATTCGAAGCTTTGAATGATGCTTCGATCACCCATTTTCTCGGCGTGGTTGACGCCATTGACCACACTTCCAATGTCACTCTGCGAGCCAACGCTTTGGGCATTTTTCAAGCCAATGTGGGTCTGTGGCAGATTCTTGCGCGACAGGGCCAAATCGCTCCGCAACAGTTGAACGATTCCTGGCAGAAACTGATCAGCCCGTTCGCTGCCGGGATATCCTCCCAGGCCCAACTTTTCGACGTGGCCCAAGCCTCTATTCACGACCTCTGGCGGGCGGCTGCCGGCAGGTCCAGTCTCTCCCAGGGCGAAGTCATCTCGCTGTTGGCAGGCCCCAAGCAGTCCCACCCGGCCGGCCAACAGGTGCGGCAAGAATTGGCGAACCGGATTCGCTCCGTCATGGACGGTCAACGCCTGGTTTCTCTGGACACGCTATTGGCTCTGGGAAACGGTTTGAATGAATTGGCGCAAGGGAAACCCGTGGCTGACACTTTGATTCCGCTGGCCGGAGAGCTGCGCGAATTTGAAATGCCACGGCCGATGTTCACCAGCAGCGAACGCAGCGAATGGGCTGCCGGGTTCTATACCACCCGTCACAGCTCTTTGCAAACTCGAACCGATTTGGTGAAGATCATCAAGTCGCCCAACTCGCACAAAGAACTGGCGGACGCGCGCGGCATTGTCGTCCCCTTCCTGCGGGACACCCTGGTTGGATTGAATTACGCGTATTACGAGCCGCCGGGAGCGCAGATTCTTCTCAATAATCCTCTTTACGTGCGCTCGCATGACTTTTCTGGAGAAATGGCGATGGGAGGAGGACAGTCCTGGCACGTGCCGCACGTGTTCGGTTCAGGCTTGCCCGCTGGCGGTGGCGCTCACCTGGCCGGCTCGCTGGCCGATTTGCCTTTTGTGCTGGCCGAGGCGGAGCAGGACTTCATCGTTCCGGAAAATGTTCAGGCCCTGATCTGGCACGAGTTGGTACCCGGTCTGGTCAGCAGCGCCACCCTGCCTCGCTGGTGGGGAGTTACTCAGAACGAATTGCATGCCGTCACTCTATACCAGCGCACGGGTGAGGAGCTCTTGGCGGCTTCCGCGCAGGATGAAAAGCTGCGATCTACGGTGTTGAACATTCTTTCCGAGCGCATGGTCCCGCAACGATCGGAGCAACTGGAAAAGACTCTTCGGACGGCAGCCGTGAATGAGGCGCTTTCCCGGGTGATGCCGGGCGAGACCTTCTACTTGGCGGCCGAGTTCCGACGGAGATTTCCTGGAGAAAACACTTCCTGGGGGAAGGCGGGGGAGGAGCTGGAGAGTCTTTCCAGCCGCTATCCCGCGGAAGTC
>WNFP01009488.1_pt1 | contig 10894 bp, 8 predicted proteins | sample 5400201 | NCBI WGS metagenome assembly WNFP01 (sample SAMN13153355, study PRJNA577476) | soil metagenome | isolation source: 115 cm saprolite under Madrone tree | place: USA:California | collected 2016-06-14
TTGCGGGCCTTGTGCAGGCCGTACTTCTTGCGCTCGACCTCGCGCGGATCGCGGGTGATGAATCCCGCGCGCTTCAACACCGGCCGGAACTCGGGATTGGCGAGCAGGAGCGCGCGCGTGATGCCGTGGCGGATCGCCGTCGCCTGCGCCGCGACGCCACCGCCGCCGACCTTCACCGACGCGTCGTACTGCCCACGCGTCTCCGTCACGTCGAACGGTTGATTGATGATCATCCGTGAGGTCTCCCGACCGAAGTAGTCGTCGAGAGCTCTCGTGTTGACCGTGATCGTGCCGTCGCCCCGGAGCAAGCGCACCCGCGCGACCGCGTTCTTGCGCTTCCCGGTCGACGCGTGGCTTTCGCGTTTTTCCGCCATGCCTGCTCCTTACAGTGCCAGAATCTCGGGCTGCTGCGCGGCGTGCCGATGCTCGGCGCCGCGGTAGATCTTGAGCTTGGTCGCGAGCCGTCGCCCGAGCCGATTTTTCGGCAGCATGCCGACGATCGCCGAGCGCAGCACGCGCTCCGGCCGCTCCTGCATTACCCGCCCCGCGGTCGCACGGCGGATGCCGCCCGGCCAGCCGGTGTGCCGGATGTAGAGCTTGTCCTCGAGCTTGCGCCCGGAGAGCCGTACCTTTGCCGCGTTCAGCACGACGACGAAGTCGCCGCAATCCACGTGGGGCGTGAACGAAGGCTTGTGCTTGCCGCGCAGAATGTTCGCGATCTGCGTCGCCAGCCGGCCGACCACGCGACCATCGGCGTCGACGACGAACCACTTCCGCGCCGCCAGCGCGTCCTCACGCGTGCTCATGTAGGTGTACTTTTTCAGGGTGTCCCTCGCTTCAACGGGGCCGACGAGACTCGAACTCGCGACCTCCTGCGTGACAGGCAGGCGTTCTAACCAGCTGAACTACGACCCCGAGGTCAAGTCGGACTCTACTATCAACGCCTTGGGTCGAGTTCAAGGCGACGCCCGTCGTCATCGGCCGGCGCCCCCTGTTTCCGTGATTGCGAGTGCCGCAACGACGCCGCTAAACGTGCGCGGACGTTCTGCGTACCGGATCAGCGACACAGAGGTCTTCGATGCTGGAAGCGACAATCATCCCTCCCCGCGGATCGCTCTACATTGCCGCGGAAGCGACACCATACGACGTGCAGCAGCTGCGCACGCACGTTCCGCGCGCTTCGCACCGGCAATCGAGGCGACGTGCGGCTGGCGTTGCGCGTCGGCCCGAATACCCGTGCGCGCATCGCCAGCCTCGTCACCGCGACGGGGCTCGCCGACGAAGGCGTCGCCGTCAGCGTCGGTGACGCGCAGGTAGTCGGCGACACCGCCGCGTAGCGCTACCAGCACGGACAGTCTGAGAGCGCGAGTCGCGTCCACCGCGTGGTGCTCCTTCGGGGAGCGCCGCACTTTGACGGACTCGCGCTTTCGCCAACGGCGCAGACGCCTTCCGCACCTGACGCCGGCACGCACGCGGATTTCCTCCCGTGTTTTTGCGGCGAATCAGGGAAGTGGCTGATCGTTCCCAAATGGGTCGTCGAGGATTGGCAGGCGAAGCCATCGTGAACGTGGTCCCCTCATGGGCGATGGACGGCCGCCCGCGCGCGCGCTTCGCCCACGACCCGCCGATGGCTCCGAGTTTTCGCCGGCCCGCCGGCGCGCGGCGAATGGGCGGTGCTGGGATCGAACCAGCGACCCCCGGCTTGTAAGACCCATCGCAGACGACGAGGAAGCGCCGGAATGACCGTGCTTCCGGGAATTCCCACAACGGAATCGCACCGCGCTTGCGGTAGGTTTCAATCCGTTTCGACCCGCATCGGTAGCTGCGACGTGGTGCGAACCCTTCGCGGACCGTCTGCGCCACGCGTGCCGCTTTGCGGCGGCGGAGCGTAGCCGCAGTGATTGGCAGCTGGGAAGCATCGAGTCGTTCACCCTCGGCATCGACGACGTACCGCGAACCGCGTCAATCGGAGCGGTCGCGGAACTCGGCAGCGTCGTTTGTGAGTGCCGGCGCCGAGTAGTCGGCGGCCCAGCAGACGCCGCGATCGTTCCTCACCTCGACGGTGACGGACGGATCCTGCAACAGCGGCAATGCCGGCACCGCAATGTCGGAGCCTCTCGCGTTGACGACCACCTTGGCGTGACCCGTCGGTCCGGACTTCAGCAGCAGCGACCTGATGCCTGCCGGCGATGCGGCGCGATTCACGTACTTGAACCCGGTCGCCCGCTCGCGCCAGCACGGACGTCCGCCACAGACGCCGCCGGCGCGCACGTCGGCGGCAACGACGAGCGTCGGCGTGCCGCCGCTCCGATCGTAAATGCAGAGGGCGTACGCCGTGGTGGTGACCGGATCGCCGAAGTCGGTCGCGAGCGTGGCGGCGCCTTGCGACCATTTCCACGTGAGGACGTCGCGTGTGTCGAGCGCGCGATCCTTCACCTCGACGAGCGACGCCGCCGGCGCGATTGGCTTGCGGCATCCCGTGTCCGGCGCGACGCCGCAGAGGGGCATCGCAGTCGGGAGCGGAGTGGGCGTCGTGACGAGCGTCGGCGTCACGGTGGACGGCAGGGATGATGTCGACGTCGGCGTCACCGTCGGCGTTGCTGGACGCGGCGTGAAGGTCGGTGTTGGTGTCACCTCGATCGTGCACGTCGACGAGCAGCCGTCGCCGTTGACAGCGTTGCCGTCGTCGCATTCCTCGCCGCACGCGGTCTCGACGGTGCCGTTGCCGCACACTGAGGCATCGGCCGGACACGTGGCGCTCGCGCCGTCGCAGCGCTCGACGGCATCGCAGGCGCTCGTCGCCGGGCGGCATGCCGTTCCGGCGGGCTCGATCTCGCAGAACGAGGAGCAGCAGTCGCCGCTCGCCGTATTGCCGTCGTCGCAGGCCTCACCCGGATCGAGCACGCCGTCGCCGCAGCGCTGGAGCACGAAAACGCCGCCGCCGTTGGACCCGGCATAGAGCGTGCCGGTCGCGGAATCGACTGCTACGGCACGGAGGAGCGCGTTGTGCAGCGTCTCGGGCGCGACCGGCGCCCAGTGAGCGCCGCCATCAGTCGTGCGGAAGAGACCGCCGGCGAAGATCGCGGCGTAGGCCGTGTCGGCGACGAACGGATCGGTCGCGACTCCGAGGACACCGGTGAGGCTCGGAATGCCGGTATCGGCGCGCTGCCAGCTCGCGCCCGCGTCGTCGCTACGGAAGAGGCCGTCCGGCCACGCGCAGCCGAGGCCCGCATTCGCGAGGGTCCACGTCGCGCCGCCGTCGGTCGTCTTATACAGGCCATTCCCCGACGCTGTGATGTAGACCGTCAGCGGGTCGACAGGATCGACCGCGACCGCGGTGACGTACTTGTCGAAGAAGCCGAGGTACGTCCACATCGAGCCAGTCGAGCGATAGAGGCCGGCCTGCGTCCCGGCGTAGATGGTAACAGGATCCGTCGCGGCGGCGGCGACGCTCATCACGTTGGCATTGGCGAGGCCGGCGCTGGTCGTCGTCCAGGTCGCGCCGGCGTCGGTGCTGGTCGCGACGCCGTTCCCGAACGTGCCGACATAGACGGTCGTCGACGTGACGGGGTCGATCGCGACAGCCATCAAGATGTGGTTGACGAGGCCGGCGTTCATGGCTGTCCAGTGATCGCCGCGAGTCGTGCCGCGGAAGACGCCCTGGCCGAAGGTCGCGGTGTACATCGTTCCCGAGCCGCTCGGGTCGATGGCGATGCTCTGGACCCACGACGTCGTGAGCCCGCCGTTCGCCGGCGCCCACGCGGCGCCACCCGTCGACGTCTTGAAGACCCCGCTCGCGTTGCTCGCGGCGTAGGCGGTCCCAGGTGTCGTTGGGTCGAAAGCGACGGCTTTTGTCCACGGATCGGTGAGGCCGTCGCTCGCGGCCGCCCAACTCGCGCCACCGTCGGTCGACCGGAAGATACCGTCGAAAGTGCTCTCGTAGAGGACGTCCGGCGCGGCGGGATCGATAGCCAGCGCCTCGACGAGCTTGCCGGGGCCGGCGTTCACCCATTGCCACGACGCGCCGCCGGTCGTCGTCTTGTACACGCCGCCGCTCGACGCGACCCAGAGCGTTTGCGGGTCGTGCGGGTCCATGACCATCGCCCTGAGGTCCATCGCGAGCTTGTCGATGCCGGCGTTCGCCGCCGTCCAGCTCGCACCGCTCGTGGTCGTCTTGTAGACGCCGGCGCCGTAGGTCGCCGCGTAAACGACGCTTGGCGTCGTCGGATCGATGGCGAGCGCGGAGACGCCCTGCGTGCCGAGGCCGGCGCTTGCCGCCTGCCACGTCGCGCCGTCATCGAGCGACGCGAAGATGCCGCCGCCGTTGTACGTCGCGACGTAGAGGCGGGCCGGGTCCGTCGGATCGACCGCGACGGTGCGCACCTGGAGAGTCGTGAGGCCGAGCGATGCCCACGTCTGCCCGCCGTCGGTCGTTCGCAGCACGCCGTCGCTGGAGGTCGCGACGTAGACGGTCGCGGGGTCGGTCGGGTCCACGACGATGTCGGCGACGAACGCGTCGGTGATGCCGGCGCTCGCCGAGCTCCATGTCGCGCCGCCGTCCGTGCTGCGGTAGACGCCGTACGCGCCGGCGTAAATCGTTGCGGGATTCGTCGGCGCCACCGCGATCGCGGTGATCGGCCCCGATTCCGGCCCGTGGCTGACCCACACCGTCGCCACGGCGCCCCGCGCCGTCAGAAGCATCGCCGCGACGGCCGCCACCGTCGCATGACCCCTCCCCCGCATGCCACCCGTCCTCCGAGTGCTCTATCCCCCAGGGCGGCCTGCGCCGTCAACGTTCCCGAGCGGCTGACGTGCACAGTCGAGCTGCTGGACCTGTCCGCCGCGGATCTGGTCGCAGCTCCTCGGCCGTCCGGAAAATTTCTTGACTTCCGAGCCGACGCACGGATGATCGCTCGAGATAGTTCGGAAACGGAGGTCGTGGTGGTGCGATTCAAGGGCAAGCTACCGCCGGAGTTGGAGGGCGTGGCCGACTCGCTGCTGCACATTCTCGAGTCGATCCCGGACAGCGCCTGGGACGCGCTTGAGCAGCAACGCAGCTACGCGGCCTTGTACGAGAACAAGGCGCTGACGGAGGCGGTCCAGCGCGCCGCGCGCGATGCGGAGACGATCGGCGCGGCCCGGTACGCGTCGGCGCCTGAAAGCCGCGAAAGGCGATGGGACGAGCTGGCAGCGACCGCCCAGGACGACGCTGAGCGGCGTCAGGTTGTGGAGACGCTGACCTCCGGCAACGCCGAGCTCGCGCGCCTGATCGACGAGAAGCTGAAAGAACGCCATTTTGCCCCGCTCGACTTGTTCACGGCTGCGCCGAGCGTCGCGACCTTTCATCAGAAAATGCTTCACGACGCGCCGTGGCGATCCGCCATCGCAGACGCGACGGACGCGTTGACGCGGTCGCTCCCCCAGTGGCCGAAGTTGGCGCACGCGCTCGTGACTGCGGAGAGTGTGGATTCGGACATGCTCACTGCGATCCGCGCGGCGATGGAGGAGCTGGATCGCGCGATGCCCGGGTGGGAGGCGCACGCCGCGCACATGACCGAAGCCGTGCGCGACCTGGAAATGCCAGCGTCGTCCGCGCTCTTAAGGGACACACGAGGAGACCAGGACTTTCGCGTCCCCGAGTTTGCCGAAGATCACCGCCGCCGCGAACAACACCGGCACCGGGAGGTCACAGAGCAGTGGCAACGGCGGATCGAGAAGGCGATCGCTGATCACTTCGCCGACACGGCGATCAACGCACCCGATCAACAGCGCCTCGCGAAACTCGCCATCTGGCTGGTGGTGTTGCAGATCATGCTGACCGTGATGACGTCATGGATCAGGACGCCGCCGAGCGGTGGAACACAAGCCGTAGAGGCAGGACCAGCGTCCGCGGCAGCCATTACCGCGACACCGAACCCGGCACCGAACCCGACGCCTCGCAACACGCCGGTGCCGCCGTCGGCCGACGGAAGCGGGACGGATTGATCAGACGCAGGATCCCGCCAAGGGCCTGACCCCCGGCGACCTTCGTCGGTCCGACGTCGCGAGCATGCGTCGAGCGAACGGGCCGCTACTCGCTGTTCGGATTATCGACGGACGAGTTCCAGACCGGCGGTATAGGCGGGTCTCCACCGTGCCGCAACGTCGCGATGAACCGATCAGCTGCGCCCGAAGATGCGCCGGAGGAATCCGATGCGGGGCCGCGGATCGACACGCGCGTCGTCGCGCTGGGCGGCCGCGTACTCGCGATCCAGGGACGCGTGCAATTGGGCCGCGACGATCGCGTCCTCGATCTTCCGGGCGCCCGTCGGCTCGTTCTCGTAGGACCACCGCGACTCGACGACGTTGTAGCCGAAGCGCTGGTAGATTCCGCCGCTGAACGCGAAAACGTCGCACCAGTCGTTGCCGCCGATCGAGAACAGCGCGGCGCGCTCGCGGATGTCGACGACGAACCACTCCTTCGCGGAGTTCGGCTGCCATCCGTACTCGACGAAGGTGTCGAGCCAACCCGGCCAGCCGCCTCGTGGGCGAACCCTGTGGAGCGCGTCGATCACGTGCTTACAACACCGGCTTAGGCTCCCACGCGGCAAGTGGCTCCTCGAGCGCTCCCACGCTGGGCAGTCGCACGACGGCCCCGTCAGGTCGACGCTGTAGACAACGTCAGACTCCGATTGAGACTCGACGCGAATCGTCACCGGCGTCGATGGAAGCGACGGCTGGTGCAAATCGAAGCTCTGCGCCGCCGCCGCGACGCACGCGACGATCGACTGTCGCTCCTCGCCCTGCCGGCGACGCGTCGATTCTTTCCGTACACGCCGCAGAACGCGAGCGAGCTGGTCTAGGTCTCGCTTCGTCGAGCCGTCGCGGAGCGCCTTCTGGACCGGAACGACGAGCAGGGCAGCCGGCCAGCTCCGGCGGCCGCCTTCGTGCTCGTCGAGCCATTTCGCGAGCTGCGCAACCCTGCGGCCGCGACGGTCTCGCCATCGAAAATCTCTTCGCAGATGTCGAGCAGTTCGACCGATGGGCTGTCGCTGTTGCTCATGTCCCCTCGTCGCGCGACCTACCGAGGACCGGGCGCGCCCGTCAAGAGCCAGGGCTCCATCCGCCATGGTGTCTCACGCGGCCCGTCGGCAATCCCGCGTACACCGGCGCGCGGGTCGGTACGTGGAGCTGCGGCGCGAAAACGATGGGCGGCACCGGGATCGAACAGCGACCCCGGCTTGTAAGGCCCTCCAAGGACGATGAGGAACCGCCGGAATGACTACCATCGCGCGCACACGCGTAGCGAATTCGGGTGACGTCGTCGCGGCCGGTTTCGATCCGTTTCGACCGTTATCGTCACTCGGAGTGTCACCAATACTGCCACCGGGCAGCGATGGGCAGCCCACGTCGAAAGGCGCGTCCCCGGAGACGCCGGCCCGCGGTGAACTACCGACGAAGCCTGGCCAACCAGCCGTCTAGCTTCTCCATGATCGCGTCCTTCGTTTCGCGCGCATCGCGAAAGTAGTCTACGTCGGGGCCAAGATAAGCGACGGAGACGGCGGTGCGCAGCTGGTCAATCAGACGGCCGACCTGATCGTACGTATCGCCGAGTCGCTCTCGCCCGAATGTCTGCACTTCTATGCGCAGGGCGGCATTCGCTTCCTCGAACCGCTGTCGGAACGCATTCGGCGACTGCTTCGCCTGCTGTGCCATCTCCAGCGCAGAAAGGCAGCTCCGCTTCAGGGCCTCAATCTGTCGTCGCGTATCCTGCGCGCGCTGCGTGCGCGCCATGGCCTCAGCGGCACGGGTAGGTTCAAGGGCACGAGACATCTCGTCGCTGGAGCGCTGCATCAGCGATACAAGCGCCGCTGCGTCTGCCCGCGCTCTACGGCGACCGAGCCACCATTCTCCGTAGATGTACTGGAGTAGTGTCGCGATGATGAGAGTGGCCACGACAAAAACCGCATCGTGTGTGGCTCGGGGCATGATTGCCCACGCCCGGAAAGTCTCGTCGAGCACGACGTCGATCGTCAACGTGAGCGCGCCGCTGGCCGCAAACGCCCAAAGGGCAAATAGGGCAGCGATCGTGCCCCAGATCGCGCGCGCTTGACGCCACGCACGCCACACGTCGCCTAGTCGCATCGCGCCCGCCGTAACACGCGGCCCAAGAGCTCTCGTCGGCGCCGACGCCGTGCGCGAACCGACAGCCGGTGGCTGAGGCGCACCTTGATTGAGGTGGGATCTGCTCGGAGTTCCGATTCCCAGATGCGCACGACAGCCCATCCGCGGCGTCTCAGCGCCCGGTCAACAACGATGTCGCGTGCGCGGTTGCGCTCGAACTTCGCGATCCAGTAGTTGCGGTTCCCCTCGGGGGCGGCGTGGCGCTCGCGCCACCAGCGGCCGTGCCAGAAATCCCCGTCCACGAAGATCGCCACCCTGAGTCGGTCGTGGACGAAGTCGGGCGTCCCGGGGAGGTCTCGCGCTTGCGTCCGGAACCGCCAGCGCATGCGAAGCGCGACGAACGCGGCTTCCGCGCCCGTTCCCGTCGCGCGAACGGACCGCATCACCGCTGACCGCTGCTCGCCGGTGATGCGCTCCGGCATCGCGCCTACCGCTTGTCCTTGTCCGGGTCGCGCTTCTGCTCGTCGCGTACGACGTCGGCGAACCGCTCGATGAACCGACGGATGCTGAGGGGCACGAACTCCACGTCGCTTAGCTTCAAATTCCGCAGGTTCTTCAGGGCCTGCAGGTTCGCGACCGCGATGGAGCGAAGCTCGGACTCGAGCTGACGGCCGATGGCCTTGCACTTCTCGTGTGCGTCGAACGTGACGAAGGGGACCATCTTGATGAGGAACTTCTTCGTCATGAAGTTGTGCTCGGAGTCCGCCGAGAAGCCCGTCCGATCCAACGCGGCGACCACCATGTCGACGTTCCTGGCGACCCGGCGCGCGCGGTCGTCGGTGCCGAGCGCCCGCAGGCTCTCCATGAACTCGTAGCGCGGCGCGACGGGCGGAGGATCGCCCGCCGTGTGGCCGACGTAGAAGGACACGTAGTCGGCCTTCTCGCACATGTACACGAAGTCGTCGTCGGCGACGTCCGCGGCGCCGGCGAGGTGGGGCGCCTCCATCGTGAGCCCCTTCTCGTAAGAGTCCTGCTCGTGGGCCAGCTTCGCCTCGAAGTGCCCCGTCCAGTCCCAGTCGGCGTCCGGTGCGGTCGGCGTCCGGTAGAACTCCGTGAGCGTGTGGAACGGGCGCATCACGGCGCAGCTCACGTAGTAGACGCCCTCCTCCCGCGGCAGCGACGACAGGAGGAAGCTCATCGCCTCGTTGTCCGCGATGTGCGCGGCGCGCGTCGTGTCCCAGTTCGGATCGAGCGGCGAGCCGAGGCTCGCGATGGACCCCTTCGCGATGTACCAGTTGAGAACAGTGCCGAAGAACGTTGACTGCGTCGACTTCACCGCGCCCGCGAACACGGGCGGCTTCTCCGTCGCCACGAGCTTCTCGAGGATCTTTCGGCTGATCGTGATCCCCTCGCGCACCATCTCGCCGTACTCATTCTGCCGTTTGTAGTGCCCGTACTCGCGCTCCTGCGGCGTCACCGTGCCATCCCGGATCTGCACGAGCGGCCTGGGCAAGAGCGTTCCATCGTGCGGCGAGCGCCCCGTACCGAGGAACACCGCCGCGTCTGCGCGCCACTGCACGACGTCCGTGGCGCACTTCGCCATGTGCTCGTACTCGGACTCGCTGAGGTACCGGAACATGAAGGGCGCGAGCACCATCCCGCGATTGCCCTTGTCGTCGATGGCGCTCCGCGACATAGGGACGCTGTAGTACGGAAACGGGAACTTCGCCGCGAGCGGGTCCGGCATCTTCACGAACACGACGCTGTTGTTGAACGTGACGATCTGGTGCCCAACGTCCGCGGTGAAGGTCCCCGCGGTCGAGAGCTGCATCACGCTCGCGTGCGTGCTTCCGTCGCTCCCCGCGACCGATGCGCGGTCGAACGCGCCGTCGATCTTCCGGGCGTCGATCCGGTTGATGAAGTGGTTTCCGAAGACGCGACCGCGGAGCTCGTCCCGGAGCTGGTCCTCGTCGAGCAAGATCTCCGACCTGTGCCCGCGGCCGGTCTTGAGCGAGTCCCTCCTCCCGAGGTCGACCGCCCGCGCGGAGAGGCCGAGAGCGCGGTAGACGATGAACTCGAGGTCGCGGAACTGCGCCTCGAACCTGGCCCAGAGCTCCCGCCCGGTCAGCTCGTCGTCCCGGTGCATCGCGAGGTCGGCGCGCAGTTCGTTCGTCTTCTGCACGATCATCGCGCGGATCAGCTCGAGCGGGTCCTCCGTCAGCAGCTGCTCGGCCGCGCGCCGCAGCGTCGTCTCGCGGCGCTCCTCGTAGTAGTCGCGGGCGTCGAGCAGGCGTGCAATGGCATCCGACGGCGCGAGCGTCTCGAGCAGCTCGTAGACATCGTCCAGCGTGACGGCGTTGTCCACGTGGAGGTGCTTCGCGACCGCGTACCGCTTCGCGTCCGGATCGTCGCGCAGCTCGATCTTCCCGACGACGCTGAGTCGATCCAGCACCTTGTAGTACGCCTGCGGGGTGACGGTGTCGCCGAGCCGCTCGGAGACGCCTTCCCAGATCTCGCGGAGCGTCCCGCCCGCGTCGCCGCGGTCGTCCTCCTTGAGGAACTTGAAGATCGCGCGCTCACGCTCCTCGACGGTGATGCGCCTGGCCGGCGCCATGGGCCTACTTCCCCTTCCCCTTGACCTTGGTGTACCGCTTCGATGGCCAGCCAGCCTTCGCGATGTCGGTCCAGATGTCGGGCGTCTTCCCGCCATGGCTCGTGGTGCGCTCGCGGATCTTAACCACTGTGGCGTGGCGCACCGTCTCGAAGGCTCCGGTGACGATGCACGTGCCCT
>WNFP01004762.1_pt1 | contig 10893 bp, 13 predicted proteins | sample 5400201 | NCBI WGS metagenome assembly WNFP01 (sample SAMN13153355, study PRJNA577476) | soil metagenome | isolation source: 115 cm saprolite under Madrone tree | place: USA:California | collected 2016-06-14
TGGGCGTTCTGCTCGACGAGGAGCACGGTCACGCCCTCGGCGTTGATGCGCCCGATGACGCCGAAGATCTCCCGGGTGAGACGCGGGGCGAGACCGAGCGACGGCTCGTCGAGGAGCAGCAGGCGCGGGCGGATCATGAGGGCGCGCGCGATCGCGAGCATCTGCTGCTCGCCTCCCGACAGCGTGCCCGCGGGCTGGCGCGCGCGCTCGCGAAGGATGGGAAAGAGCGCGAACGCGCGCTCCGTCGCCTCGGCGATGCCCGCCCTCGGCACGGTATGGCCGCCCACGAGCAGGTTCTCGTGCACGGTGAACTGGGGGAAGATTTCGCGCCCCTCGGGCACGTGGCCGACGCCGGCGGCGACGATGGCGTCGGGCGCCGCGCGGGTGATGTCGCGGCCGTCGAGGACAATGCGCCCCGTGTGGGAGCGCACGAGGCCAGAGATCGCCCGCAGGGTGGTGCTCTTGCCGCTGCCATTGGCGCCGAGGAGCGTCACGATCTCGCCCGCGCCGATCGTGAGCGACACGTTCTCCAGCGCGCGGCGCTTGCCATAGGCGACCGACACGGTATCCAGCGCGAGGAGGTTACTCATTCGGTCACTCGTTGGGGCCCAGATACGCCTCGACCACCGCCGGGTCGCGGCTGACCTCCGCGGGCGTGCCCTCGGCTAGCTTGCGCCCGTGCTGGAGCACCGCGACGCGGTCGGAGACCCCCATCACCAGCTCCATGTTGTGCTCGACGAGCAGAATGGTGAGCTGATCGACGTCCCGGAGGCTCCGGATCAGCTGCATCAGCTCCTGCGTCTCCGTGGGGTTGAGCCCGCCCGCCGGCTCGTCGAGGAGGAGCAGGCGGGGCGCGAGCGCGAGGGCCCGCGCCAGCTCGAGACGCTTCTGGAGGCCGAGCGGGAGTCCCGCCGCGTCGCGCCCCGCGGCCTCCCCCAGCCCCACGCGGGCGAGCAGCGCGTGCGCCCGCGCGCGCGCCAGTGACTCCTCCTGCCGGACGCCCGGCAGCCCGAGGGCCGCCGCGACCACGCCGCCGCGGAGACGCGCGTGCTCGCCGATGAGCACGTTGTCGAGCGCGGAGAGCCCGCGGAAGACTTCCGTGTTCTGAAATGTCCGCGCGACACCGAGCCGCGCCACCGCGTGCGGGGCGCGAGCCAGCAGGTCGTGCCCGTCAAAGAGCACCTGGCCGGCCACCGGGCGATAGAGCCCGGTCACGATATTGAAAACGGTCGTCTTGCCGGCGCCGTTGGGCCCGATGAGCGCGAAGATCTCCCCCGCCCTGACGGCGAGATCGACGTCGCTCAACGCAGCGAGGCCGCCGAAATGAATCGACAGCCCCGCCACGTCGAGCAGCGCGGAGAGCGGCCTCACGGGTCGGACTTGATCCAATCCGAGAGCGGCTTGAAATGCCCCTTTTCCACGCGCACCCAGAACCCTTGCTTCTGGGTGTCGTGGTCGGGCCCGATCGTGATGGGTGGCACGATGCCGGTGTCGAAGCCCTTGAGCGACTCGAGAGCGGCGATGAGACCATCGCGGGTGAGGGAGCGGCCTGTCCGCTTGGCCCCCTCGGCGAAGAGCATTCCGGCCAGGTAGCCGGCGAGCGAGTAACGATTGGGGTCGTTCTTGGGGAAGTATTTCTGCATGTGCTCCCGGTACAGCTTCACGCCGGCCACATCGGAGCGGACAGGATCGGGCAACGTGGACAACCCCTCGACTCCCTCGGAGGCATCCGCGGCGAGGGCGAGGTACGTCTCGTCGGTGAGCGGGCCCGTCGAGACCATCAGCGTGTCGCTCCAGCCGATCTTCTGCCGCTCCTTGAGGGCCTGCGCGGCCGGGCCGGGAGTCAGGACGAGGAAGGTCACCTCGGGCTTCGCCGCCTGGAGCTTGGCGATCTGGGCGCTCACGTCGGTGACGCCTCGCTTGACGGGCTCGGTCGCGATCAGCTTGAGCCCGTGGCGGCCGAGGTCCGACTCGAACGCCGTCAGGAACGACTTGCCGTACTCGTCGTCCTGGTAGAGGGCGGCGAAGCGCTTGAACTTCCGCGGGCCGGCCAGGTGGTCGATCATCATGCGCGACTGGCGGTCGCTCAGCACGAGGCCGCTGAAGACGTACTTCCGGTTGCGCGTCTCCGTCGAGCTCTGGAACGGGAAGAGCAGCGGGATCTTGTTCTGCTCGATGTAGCCCAAGGTGGCGACGACGGGCGGGGAGCCCTGGGGCGCGATGATGGCGAAGATCCCGTCCTGCTCCACGAGCTTGCGGGTGTTGGCCACGGCGTCCTGGGGACGGTAGCCGTCGTCGTAGTAGATCGTGCGCACCTTGCGGCCGTGAATGCCGCCCGCGTCGTTGACGACGCGGAAGTACAGGTCGACCCCGAACCTGGTCAACTGGGTGCCCGTGAAGGCCAGGGGCCCGGAGAATGAGTTCGACGACCCGATCAGGATCTCGGTGTCCGTCACGCCCTGCTCGGCGGCGACGGGCGTCGCCCCCAGCGCAGCGAGAGCCAGGAACAGCACCACCCATCTCTGTCTCATGACTTCCTCCTTGTCATCGCGGCCAGGCCGCCGGGCATGAACAGCATGCAGATGATCATGATCGCGCCGAAGATCAGCGGCCGGAACGCCTGGAATCCGGCCAGGGAGTCGTTGAGCACGGTGACGATAGCCGCTCCCGCCACGGAGCCCAGGACGGAACCGAGCCCGCCCAAAATGATCATCACCAGGAAATCGACGGAGAGGAACACGTCGAACGCGTCGGGCGAGAGAAACCCCACGACAAAGGCGAAGAGCCCGCCCGCCACGCCCGTGTAGAACGCCGACAGCACGAACGCGATGGTCTTGTAGGCGGCCGCGTTGATGCCGCTCGCCTGCGCGGCGATCTCGCTCGTGCGGATGGCGAGGAAGGCGCGCCCGGTCCGCGTGGCGGCGATGTTGAGCGCGGCCAGGATCATGGCCGCCGCCACCGCCACGGCCAGGTAGTAGCGCGCAGCGTCGGTGTCGAGGGTCCACGGACCGAGACGCGCCAGCGGCACGCGGAGGCCGTCGTTGCCGCGCGTCAGCCAGTCGAGGCTCGTGATCGCCTCCGTCACTACGAAACCGAAGGCCAGCGTGGCCATCGCCAGGTAGAGACCCTCGAGCCTGAGGCACGGGATGCCGAGGGCGAGGCCGACGAGTCCCGTGGCGAGACCGGATGCCACCAGCGTGAGCGGCACGGGCAGCGCGGGGAATTGCAGGGTGAGGAGCGCCGCCACGTACGCGCCGATGGCCAGGAAGCCCGCGTGGCCGAACGAGAGCTGGTTCGTGTAGCCCGAGAGCAGGTTGAGGCCGATGGCGACGACGGCGTTGACGGCGACCAGCGTGGACAAGAACACGAGGTACTTCGGCGCCACCAGCGGCCAGCCGAGCGCGGCCGCGGCCGCGAGCCCCAGCGCGAGCCTGCGCACTAGACCTTCCTCCGCTCGACCCGCCCGAACAGGCCGCGAGGGCGCGCGAGGAGGATCGCGATCATGACGAGGAAGGGGACGGAGTAGCGGATGCCCGTGGGCAGGTAGAGCGGCGCCATGTTCTCGATGACGCCGAGGAGCATGCCTCCGACGACCGCGCCCGGCATCGAGCCGAAGCCCCCGAGCACGGCGGCCGTGAAGCCGTTGATCGCGATCAGTCCCATCTTGGTGGAGAGGAAGGTCACCGGCGCGAAGAGCACGCCCCCCACCGCTCCCACCAGGGCCGCGAGCACCCAGGACCCGGAGTAGACGCGCTCGACGCTGATGCCCATGAGCCGCGCCGCATTCTGGTTTTGGGCCACCGCGCGCATGGCGCGCCCGAAGCGCGTGCCGCGGAAGAGCGCCACGAGGGCACACATCAGCACGAGGGAGGCGCCGATGATGCCGAGGGATACGGGCGCCACCCGTACGGGCCCGATGCTCACGGGCCGGTTCGAAAAGAGCGACGGAAACGGCAATTCGTCGTTGGTCCACACCATCCCCGCCCCCGCCCGCAGCACGAGAGAGAGCCCGAGCGTGATGATGAGGACGTCCCAGTGCGTGGCCGACACGGCGCGGCGGATGATGGTCCGCTCCACCACGTAGGCCAGCACGCCGCCCGCCGCCACGCCGCACGCGAGCGCGAACGGCAGTGGAAGCCCGACGGCGCGCTGCGCCGACCAGGCCACGAACGCCGAGACCATGAGCATCTCGCCCTGGGCGAAGTTCAGCGTGCGCGTGGCGTTGTAGACGATCACGAGGCTGAGGGCGACGAGCGAGTAGATGCAGCCGGTCGCGAGCCCGCTGACGACGACGTGCGCCACGGCGGACCCGCTCACGCCCGCGCTCCGAGCGCCAGGGCCGGCCCGCGTGAGCTCATTCGGGAGTCATTCGTCACGAAGGCTTGACTTCACGGCACGAATACTGCTCTGGCACGCGCACCCCTGTCAACGGCCCCGCATCTTTCGCTGCGCGCGCGGCGTCTGAAGGGGACGAGGGACTTTCCGGCCCGGCCGGGCACGGCAAACGGGGCGGCGATCGATCCATATCGGTAATCCTGACTGAGGAGCTAACGCTATGACCAAGAAACTGGAAAAAAAGGTGGCGGTCGTGACGGGAGCGTCGAAGGGGATCGGGGCGGCGATCGCGAGAGCGCTGGCGGACGAGGGCGCGTCGGTGGTTGTGAACTATTCCTCCAGCAAGCAAGGCGCCGACCGCGTGGTCGAGGAGATTTCGGGCCGCGGGGGCAAGGCCATCGCGGCGCAGGGCGACGTGTCGAAGCAGGCGGACATCGAGCGCTTGTTCTCGGCAGCGCAAAAGGCGTTCGGCCGGCTCGACATCCTGGTCAACAACGCCGGCGTCTACGAGCTCGCGCCGCTCGAGCAGGTGACTGCGGATCTCTTCCACAAAAGCTTCGACCTCAACGTCCTCGGCCTGCTGCTGACGACGAAGGAGGCGGTGAAGCACATGGGGCCCGAGGGCGGCAGCGTCATCAACATCGGGTCGATGGCGAGCGCGCTGCGGCCGCCGAACTCCACGGTGTACACGGCGTCCAAGGCCGCCGTCGAGGTGATCACGAGCGTGCTGGCAAAGGAGCTTGGTCCGCGAAAGATTCGGGTGAACTCGATCTCCCCGGGGATGATCGAGACGGAAGGGGTGCATGCCACGGGCTTCTTCGGCAGCGACTTCCAGAAGATGGTCGAGACGCAGGCGCCTCTCGGACGCATCGGGCAACCAGACGATATCGCGCCGACCGCCGTCTATCTGGCGTCGTCGGACTCCAAGTACATGACCGGCGAAACCCTGCTAGTGTCGGGCGGCTTGCGATAGGGGGGACCGATGCCACAAGAGATCGATCGCAATGACGTCCGCCGTCTCATGAGGGAAGGGGCGCAAGTGGTGGAGGTGTTGCCCAGGGAAGAGTTCGAGGCCGACCATCTTCCGGGAGCGGTCAGTCTCCCGCTCCGAACCCTCGAAACCGAAGCCAAGGCAAAGCTCGATCCAAGTCGGCCCGTAGTCGTCTACTGTTGGGACGCGGCCTGAGACCTGAGCCCACGAGCCGCGTGGCGGCTCGAGAGCTTCGGATTCAAGCAAGTGTACGACTACGTAGCTGGAAAGCTCGACTGGCTGGCGGCAGGGCTTCCCACGGAAGGGACGAACGCCACGCGCCCTCGAGCAAGAGACGTGGCTCGCGGAGATGTCCCCACGTGCAGACCGGAGGAGCCGATGCGCCCGGTCCGTGCACGGGCGGCGGCGGCACGATGGGATGTATGTGTGGTCGTGAACGACGAGCGCGTCGTCTTGGGTCTCCTCCGAGCCGCGGAGCTCCTGAAGGGCGACGAGGAACGGGCAGAGCAGGTCATGCGGCCGGGTCCCAGCACGTTTCGCCCTTATGTGCCGATCGATGACATAGCCAAGTTCATGGCAACCCACGATCTGCCAAATTGCCCTATCACTACGTCTGACGGCAGGCTAGTGGGCCTTCTTAGAAGAGAAGATCTCTAGACCTACCGTCGAGGGAGAGTCAGAGGGGCTTGCAGCCTGGGCGGTCGTAGCGGTGGAATTCGCCGCGCGCGTTGATGGCGACGCGGATTGTGGGCTCGGTGCCGACGGGCGAGACGTGGTGCCAGCGGTTCTTGGGGCCGAAGATGAAGTCGCCGGCGCGCGCGTGGATTGGGGCGGTCTCGTCCTCGATGTGCCAGTCGATCTCGCCCTGGAGCACCACCCACCACTCGTCGTGGAGATGGTAGTGCGTGTCGTTCGGATGCCCCGGCGCGTGGCAGATGATGAAGGCCTGGATGTCGTCCGTCATCACCACCGCCTCCGACCACGGCGGCTCGCCCTTCTTCGCCTTGAGCTCGCTGACACGGGCCTGCAGACTGCCGATCTCCAGCAGCGGAATGCGGTCGGCCATGTGGATCCCCTCACCCTGCCCTCTCCCCAGTGGGGAGAGGGAGAGAATGCCGGTCAGGCGCTGACGACGGCGCGCGTGACGCGGTCCGTTTTCGCGGGCTCGTAGCGGCCCGTGCGGACGATGCTCCAGAGCACGCGCCATGCCCCGCGCGTCGCCAGGAGCCAGTAGGTCTGGCAGCGGAAAGTGCCGAGAAACTTCTCCTTGAGGCTCTTGCGCCGCAAATCCGCCTCGCGCGGCAGGTATGGTCGCAGCTCCTCGACGAGGTTCTGGGTGACGATGCCGCCCACCCAGACGGTCAGGATCAGCGAGAGCGTCGGCGCGCCCGTCGCCACATAGAAGAGCCACGGGTGGCGGCCGCGATACATGTAGGCGAGCCACCAGCCGAGGTACCCCATCAGCGGGTAGACGAGGGCGGCGATCGGCCACTCCACGACCTTGTTGCCGATGTGGCGCGCGAGCTGGGCCAGGTTGTAGGCCGAGCGCTGCCGCCGCCACTCCGCGCGGAGGAACGGGATGTCGTCGAGCACGCCGAGGTACCAGCGCGCGTTCTGGCGGACCATCTTGTCGGGCGTCTCCGGCAGGTCGGTCAGCTCCACCATCGGCATCGCCTCGATGAGAATGCCACGCGCCCCCAGAGCATAACCGAGCGTGGAGTCTTCGGTGGCGCCCGAGGTCGGGAAGCCGCCGAAGGACTGCATGACGTCGAGGCGGACGAACTGGTTGTGGCCGAGGCAGATCTGCGAGCGGCGGAAGCACAGCTCGAAGGCCGGGCGCGCGAGGCGCCCCAGCCGTGGGAAGCGCGCGCGGAAGGCCTCGAAGAGCCGCACGCGCTTGACCTCGTTGATGAGGCGCGCGATCGACACACGGATGAAGATCGACGACTGCTGGACGGCGCAGATCTTCCCGCGCGTGTCGAGCCGGTCGTAGTTGGCCAGCGAGAGCGTGATCCCCTGGTAGGCGAGCCTCCCCTGCCCGCCCAGCTCGCGCTCGGCGATCCAGCGGTAGGTGTCGGGATCGGGGATCGAGTCGGCATCGCTCACTCCGACGAAGACGCGAGACGGGTCGACGGAATCGCCCAGAACTTCGCGAAGGGCCTCGGGCCTGAGCGCCCAGTTGAGCTGCTGGGCCTTGCGCCCGGACCCCGGCATCGCGAAATGCGTGAGGCGCTTCTGCTGGTAAGGCGGCAGGGTCTCCCGAAGCCGCCGCACCAGCTCGCCCGTGCTCACTCCCATCCCCGCGTGCGGCTCTCGCTCCTCGTCCTCCTTGGTCACGACCACGACGTGGAGGCCAGGGTGCGGATAGCGCGAGGCGCAGAGAGCCTTGACCGTGCCGGCGATGTCTGGCTCCTGGTACGCCGGGACCAGGTGCAGGAAAACCGGCGTATTGGCATCGCGCTCGAGCGTCTCCTCCGTCGGCAGCGAGGCGCGGCGGGCATAGGCGGCGCGGACGAAGCGCACCGTCGTCAGCATGCCGCGCCAGTCGAGGCTCAGCTTGAACGAGGCGCGCACGTTCAGGACGAGCGCGACGACGAACAGGACGGGAAGAAGGGACTCGAGCGAGGGCATGGGCTAGCGGCTTCCGGACGCCGGCGGCAGCTTGAGCACGCGCTCGCCGGGCTTGACCAGACCCAGCTTCTCGCGGGCGATCTGCTCGATGTAGTCGGGATCGGTCCGGAGACGGTCCACGTCGGCCGTGAGCCGCGTGGTCTCGACGCGGAGCGCACCCACCTCGCGCTCGAGCGTCTCGACCTCCTTCTTGAGCGTCCACACGCGCGTGAGGCTCTGCGCGCCGTAGGCCGTGAACGACACGGCCAGCACGGCCAGCACCGCCGTGCGGACGAGGCGCAACCGGCCGGCCCTCACAGGCCCTGCACCCCGAAGACCGCCCGGCCCGGCCAGACCGCGGACGGGCCCAGCTCTTCCTCGATGCGCAGGAGCTGGTTGTACTTCGCGGTGCGCTCGCCGCGCGAGAGCGATCCGGTCTTGATCTGCCCGCCGTTGACAGCAACGGCCAGGTCGGCGACGAAGGTGTCCTCCGTCTCGCCTGAGCGGTGCGAGATGACGGTGCCGTAGCCCGCGCGCTTGGCGAGCTCGATCGTCTCAAGCGTCTCGGTCAGGGTCCCGATCTGATTGAGCTTGACCAGGATCGCGTTGGCGATACCCTTGCGGATGCCCTCCTGCAAAATGGCCGGGCTGGTGACGAAGATGTCGTCGCCCACGAGCTGGACCCGCGAGCCCAGGCGCTGGGTCAGCGCCCGCCACCCCTCCCAGTCGTCCTCGCCCAGGCCGTCCTCGATCGAGCAGATGGGATAGCGCGAGAGTAGCTGCTCGTAAAAGGCGATCATCTCCTCGCGGGATTTCTCCGTGCGGTCGGCGCGCAGGCGGTAGCGGCCACGCTCGCCGAACTCGCTCGCCGCCGCGTCAAGGGCGAGGAAGACGTCCTCCCCGGGTCGGTAGCCGGCGCGCTCGACGGCGCGAAGCACGAAGTCGATCGCCGCCTCGTTGCCGGGCAGGACGGGCGCGAAGCCGCCCTCGTCGCCGACGCCCGTCGAGAGCCCCTTGTCCTTGAGGAGCTTCTTGAGCGTGTGGAAGACCTCGGCGCCGATCCGCAGCGCCTCGCCGAAGGACCCCGCCCCCGCGGGCACGATCATGAACTCCTGGATGTCGAGGCCGTTGTCCGCGTGCGCGCCGCCGTTGAGCACGTTCATCATGGGCACGGGCATGATCCGCGCGCCCGGCCCGCCCAGGTACTGGTAGAGCGGCAGCCCGCACTCGTCGGCGCCGGCGCGCGCGACGGCCATCGACACGCCGAGAAGCGCGTTGGCGCCGAGGCCTGACTTGTTGGGCGTGCCGTCCAGCTCGAGCAGCGCGCGATCGACGGCGGCCTGCTCCGTCGCTTCGAGGCCTTCGACCTCGGGCGCGATCGTCTCCGTCACGTTGCGCACGGCCTGGCGCACGCCCTTGCCGCCGTAGCGCGTATCGTCGTCGTCGCGAAGCTCCACCGCCTCCCGCGCCCCCGTCGAAGCCCCGGAGGGCACGATGGCGCGGCCGAACGCGCCAGAGTCGAGCCAGACTTCCACTTCCACGGTGGGGTTGCCCCGGGAGTCGAGGACCTCGCGCGCGTGGACGGTGCGGATCTCGGACACGCTCAGGCCCTCCGCTCGATGAAGAAGGTGCCCAGCGCCCGGAGCGGCAGCGCGCGCGGTCCGAAGGGCTCGAGCGCCGCGTGGGCCTCCACCACCAGCGCCTGCGCCCGTCGGCGCGAGGCTTCGATGCCGTGGACGGCCGGGTATGTCGCCTTCTGCTGCGCCTGGTCCTTGCCGGCCGTCTTGCCCAGCTCTTCCGAGGTCGCGGTGACGTCGAGGATGTCGTCCATGATCTGAAAGGCCAGGCCGAGGGCTTCGCCGGCAACGCCGAGCGCGTCAAGCTCGGGCGGCGTCGCTCCCGCCAGGATGGCGCCGGAGCGGATCGAGGCGCGGATCAGCGCGGCCGTCTTGTGGGTGTGGATGTAGTCCACGACCTGCCCGTCGGCCCGCTTGCCCTCGCTCTCGATGTCGGCCACTTGGCCGCCGACCATGCCCGGGCTGCCCGCGGCGTCGGCGATTTCGACCAGGATGCCGTGAAGCCGCGCGCCGCTCGACGCGGGCGGGACATTGTCGGCGAGGAGGCGGAACGCGAGCGTCAGGAGCGCGTCGCCGGCGAGGATGGCGAGCGCTTCGCCGAAGACCTTGTGGTTGGTCGGCGAGCCGCGGCGGAAGTCGTCGTTGTCCATGGCGGGCAGATCGTCGTGGATCAGGGAGTACGTGTGGATCATCTCCACGGCGCAGGCCGTCGGCATGACGTCGTCCATGCGCCCGCCGACCGCCTCGGCACCGGCGATCACGAGCACGGGACGCAGGCGCTTGCCGCCGGCGAAGACGCTGTAGCGCACGGCCTTGTGCAGGGTCTCGGGCGGCGCCGACTCGGGCGGCAGAAAGCGGCCAAGCGCCTCGTCCACGGCGCGGGCCCGCTCGGCCATGTAGGCGGTGAGATCGAAGCTCGACGTGTCGATCCTCACGGGGGCGAGTCCTTGTCCCACTCGAAGGGCTCGGCCTTGAGGAGTCCGGATTCGTCCTTGGTCAAAAGCTCGATGCGCTTCTCGGCCTCCTCGAGGTACTTGGCGCAGCGGCGCGCCAGCGCGACGCCCTCCTCGAAGACTTTCAGCGAATCGTCGAGGGCCAGATCACCGCCCTCGAGCTCGTCGACGATCTGCTCGAGCCGCTGGAGCGCGTCCTCAAACTTGATGTCTTTCATCCCGCTCCTTGACGCCGGTCACCCGCGCGCCGAGCGCGCCCTGGTGCAGGAGGATCTCGAGGGGATCGCCCACGGCGACCTGCCCGGCGCTGCGCACGACGGCCCCCGAGGGCAGGCGCGTCAGGCTGTAGCCGCGCGCCAGCACACCCAGCGGCGAGAGGCTCTCGAGCCGGCCGACGGTCTCGGCGAAGCGGGAGCGCGAGACCTTT
>WNFP01004764.1_pt1 | contig 10892 bp, 10 predicted proteins | sample 5400201 | NCBI WGS metagenome assembly WNFP01 (sample SAMN13153355, study PRJNA577476) | soil metagenome | isolation source: 115 cm saprolite under Madrone tree | place: USA:California | collected 2016-06-14
GGTAACTCGCAAGCCAATCAGTTTCTTTCCCACCGTGCCCTGCCAGGAAGAGCTCTCGAGCAGACTTGAATAAAGCCAGGTGACCACGAGCGACACCATATTGAGGCCCCCGTTTAGTCCCAGCATCAATTCCGGGTTCTGATTATTCCCGGTGGCCCCCATGATTAATCCGAGACCCAAACCCAACGGGAAAAAGATCAGACCGAGAAGAATGCTGTCGATCAAATACGCTGCAAACCGAAGCCAGAAACCCGCATACATGGGTGTTTGAAAAGACTGGAACATGCTGGTTCGACCTTTATGGTTTTGCGGATGCGCGCGTTTAGCGTCTGCCGCCAAACACCCAGCCGTTAGCTCGTTGGATGCGATCGGCAGGTCCGACGACTCCGATTCCCAGGTCTACGTCCTGGTTCTTCGGCGGATAACAAACTTCATCGTTGCAACTCTGATAACGAAGGCGCGCTTTTAAAACCACTTCGTTACCTTTGTAGCTCGCGGGGACAGTGACATTGAAGCGCAGGATGGCGCGACCTTCGTAAACTGCCAGCGGTTCGTTGTTCCCGGCTTTGAGCTTGCGCACGATCGCCCGCGGATAGCTCACCAGTCCAACTGTAACGCCGCGCGGGGCTTCGATCTTCAACGCGGTCGGAATCGCGTACTTGCCCAACGGCCGGTTGGCATTAACGTGATAGCCCCCCGGAATATCGATCACGATCGCCGCGGGCACCGTCCGGCCACGTTGGACTTTGTCGCTAGCGTAATAGCCATTGACGCCGATGTTGGGCTGCGGCTCTGGTGCAGCCTGGAAATTCGACGGGATGGCAATCAATACGCCCAGAAGGGCGACGGCGAAGGTGCGATGGATTAGTTTAGTTTTCATTTCGCTTCGATGAATTTCATCAGGATTTCATTGCACGGGATTTTAGCGTGCTTACCGCAAAATCGAAAGACTGTTCAGCCCTCGAGTGGTGGTCAGTTTCGTCCGATCGACGACGATGATGGAGTCAGTACAAATAAACTACCCAACCCTCCCTAACGATTGGGCTTCTGATACGGCGCCTCGCGCTGCCAGTTGCCCACAAGCAGCCAGGATGTCGCGCCCGCGCGGCTTTCTGACGTAGGCGTGCACACCTTTTGATTCCAGGACCTCGCGAAACAATTCCACGCGTTCCATTGGCGAAGCTTGATAAGGCAAAGGCTCGGCCGGGTTATGCGGAATCAGATTTACCTTCGCGCGCAGTTCGTGGCGATTCAAAAGATTAGCCAACTGCCGGGCCTGTTCGTCAGAATCATTAACACCGGCGAGCATCACGTATTCAAAAGTGAATCGCTCGTTTGGCTGCAGAGATTTCTCGAAATCCTTGCACGCCGAAAGCAACTCTCGCAGTGGCCACTTCTTATTAATCGGCATTAACACATCACGCAATTCATCGGTCGGCGCCGCCAGCGACACCGCCAGATGCGGTCGGACGGGAATCGCGGCCAGCTCTCGGATCCGCGGCACGACGCCGGCCGTCGAGACCGTCACTCTATTCGCCACGATGTGCAAACCATCCGGGTCCGACATGATGCGAATTGCCTTCAGCAGCTCTGCAAAGTTCAGGAAAGGTTCGCCGGCGCCCATGCCGACCAGGTTTGTGCCACGCGGGGGCTTTACTGAGACTCCGTAAGCGTCGTTCAAGGCAAAAACGATCTGTTCGACAATCTCGCCGGCAGTCAGGCTGCGCAGCAGACCAAGCTGGGCGGTCAAACAAAATGTGCACTGCAGAGGGCAACCCGACTGCGAAGAAAAGCAGATCGTGTCGCGCCGCTCTTCGGGAATGAAAACGGTTTCGACCGGCAAATTATCGTGCGTCTTGAAAAGATAACGACGCGTGCCGTCCGTCGACAGATAGCGCGACTCGAGCGTCAGGGTCGAAACCATCGCCTGTTCGCTCAGCTTGGCGCGCAAATCTTTTGGGAGGTCGGTCATCTCTGCGAACGAACGCAGACGCCGCTGATGGAGCCCGGCGAAGATCTGCCGCGCGCGATAGCCAGGCTCGCCGAGCGATTCGACAAACCCGGTCAGATCTTCCTGCGATAAGCCTGCGAGATGTAACGTTGGCATTGGTTGGTCAAAATACTAACATTAAGATGAGATCCGCGGTTAACAGCGAGAACAGCTCGATGTGAAAATGCGCCCGCCGCGCTGAAATATCAGAAGCCGCGCGTCAGCAAAGGGCTTCGAAAATAAGGAACCGTGAGAGCGAGTTAGCAAAGATTCATACTTGACCTGTACAGGATTGAGGAGTATCTCAAATTAAGGTCAATGCTAACCAAAGCTGATCTCGAAGCGCTCGCGGAGACCCGACTGCAAGATGCGATCCTCTTGCACCAGGCTGGTCGATCCTCCTCGGCGTATTATCTAGCCGGATATGCGGTCGAACTCGCTCTTAAAGCATGTGTCGCGAAGGCATTTCAGCCGAACGCCATTCCCGATAAGGCGTTTGTAAATGAAATCACACGCATAGCTTGGAAAAGCTACTTGGAACAGCCGGCCTTTTGACGCTTTTCAGCGCAGAATCCAAAGCTGATCCGCAACTGGCTGCGTCTTGGGGTATTGCGAGCAAATGGACAGAGTCGAGTCGATACTTATTATGGGATAGCATCTCCGCTGGTAGCCTAATTGGTGCCGTTGGAGACCCTCAACATGGAGTCCTTCAATGGGTGAAGAAGCATTGGTAGAGAGTCAAATAGCCGATACAATCGCACTGGTCAATGTCCTAGAAACCCAAGGCGATAAGCCGTCTTCGGTGGTTTGGTATTATTTTCCTGACGCGGGCGAGTGGCGATTGCTAATTGCCGGCCCCTCCTTCGATGCCCTCCTACCTAAAGAAGAATCGCGCGCTTACCAGAAGATCGCGGAAGCATTGAATAAGGCTCAAGTCACCTCGATAACTATAGGTGAGATCAAACTAATTAGAACGGACTATCCATTGCTCGACGCAGTGCGATTCCTCATAGGAACGCCTCCTAACGCTATGGTGCGGGCTCACTTCAAGGACAATAGTGTCAACGGAATATTCGTCAAGGAAATGCTGGTGCTTCGCTCGAGTTGATAACCAAAGCATGCACTGATGCAACGACTCAAAACGGGGCGCAACCTATTTCACAATCGTAAACTTCGCTGTCTGCACCAGCGCCTGTCCACTTACGCGATCGCGAACTCGCACTTCAATCGCATAGTCACCCGGGTTCAGACCGCGCGAGTCGATCAGCCGCGCCAACGTCAGACGGTCTCCCGTGGTGCTGATGCCGCGCCAATCCTCGATTTGCTGACCTACTTCCTTTCCGTCCTTCATCAACGCATATTCGACGTCTACCGAAGGACGCAAAGTGGTTTGATCTGTACCGGCGTTATAGATCTGCATATAGACGCCGACCGGTGCTCCGCGATGATACCCAGCGTTAAGATTGGTTCTTACCTTCTTGTCCCCAATCACAAACTGGCGTGATGCTGGGATGTCAGAAACCTGCTCGAGCACTGACGCCAGGATCAGCGACGACGAAGCCAGATTGACGCCAAACTTTGGCACCTCAAATCCAACGTGTTCCAGAGAGGCCGCTCCCGAGACAACGTCTCGCACCAGCAGGTCAACGCGGTATCGGCCTGGCACGAGCGGCACGGCCTTTTGATAGGCCGACTTTCGCGCTTTGGCTTCAATCAAGTCTGACGTCGTAGCAGTTGTCGTCACGGCATCCTCGAAGAAACCGACGCGACGGCCCGCTACACTGGTAATACGTCCGGAAATGTTCAGACGCGCCGACTGAATGCCCCCAATATCGCGGAAGACGAGATCTCGGTTATCGGTCTGAACGGTGAAAGCAACAATCACGCGATCGTCGGACTGTTTGAAATAACTAATCTGAACCGCGGATGTCAGCGGGTCCGTATCGATCGTTGGTCCACTGGTGATGGTGCCGCCCGAACGATCGAAATTCACCTGGGGCGCCTCGTTCAGGAATTTGATCCGATCCATCCATTCAAACTGTCCGTCTTTCGCTTGCGACGAAAAGGGATTACCAAAGCCATTGGCGGCCGCCACGCGATCCCCCGGGCTGACGCCGTTAAGGCTCTGGCCCGAGCCGGGAACATTCAGGAAGGCTTCTTTCTCAAAAGGATTGCGGGCAATGCGATATTCGCCGGTGCTGGTCGGATCCACAAACTCAACCTCCACATCTGAACGTCCCGGCAGATTGCGATACCACCAGCGTTCGAAAGGATAAGTTGAAGTTGAACCGCCGCCTTCCGAACTGTCGCGTTCATAGGCGCCACCCGCGGGATGCGATTCGATTTCGTCGGGTTTGCCGAATTTAAGATAAATCCGCCCGCGGTCGGTTTTGACGCCCGGAACTCCCGAGCTGAAATGCTCGTTCGCGTATTCAACGCGCTCGTAATAGGCCTCCCGGTATTCATTCTCTTCAGTGTCGGGATCCGGATCGCGAAGATGCCAGAACTCTCCGATGAACTGCTCGCGTTCCTCGTCAGTCTTTAACTTATTCCACGCTTTCAATTCGTCCGGTCTGATGATGGGGGCGACATCGTCTATCCATTGGATAAAAGCCTTCGCCGGTTCGGGCCTAACCTTGCGCGGCTTGCTCTGCGGATCGGAGCCGGCAGATTTCGGCTGGGCCAGAGCAGCAGGCACCAGCACTAGCACTACCACGAGAATAGAGATGCGGATCGAGATCTGTTTAGACATGGGAAGCAACTCCTATCGAGACAGGAACGCTGCGAGGGCGCCAAGTTGGCTAGCCGGGGAGACTGGAAACTGGATAAGCGAAACCGGCTCTCGGAATTTCGAGAGCCGGCTGGGTAACGCTATTACTGCAGGATTGTAAACTTCGCCGACTGCACCAGGGCCTGGCTGCTGACCCTGTCCTTGACGCGAACTTCCATCGAGTATTCACCGGGAGTCAAATTCCGCGAGTCGAGCAGGCGCGCCAGGGTCAGTCGCTGTCCGGAGTCGCTGTTACCGCGCCAGTCTTCCATTTGTTTGCTGAGCTCTTTCCCGTCCTTCATCAGGGCGTACTCAACGTCGACCGAAGGCCGCAGCGTAGTTTGATCGACCCCTGCGTTGTAAATTTGCATGTAAATGCCGATTGGCGAGCCGCGATGGTACGAGCCGGAAACATTTGGAATGACTTTCACACTGCCAATGGTGAACATGCCTACGGCAGGTTGATCCCCTACTCCTTCAAGTTTCACAGCCAGGATCAGAGTCGAGGTTGACAGCTTGGTTGGATCGTACTTGGGAACTTCAAAGCCAACGTGCCGGACGCCGGTGGCGCCTGACGTGATATCGCGAACAATCACGTCTACGCGGTAGCGGCCGGGCGACAACGCAACGGCTTTCTGATAGGCGGACTTGCGCCCTTTCGCTTCGGCTAATTCCTGGGGCGTGGCGCGCGTAATTACCGGATCCTCAAAGACACCCGCCCGCCGGCCTGAAACGTGGGTAATCTTTCCGAAGATGTTTAGTTGGGCCTGCTGCAAACCGCCGCTGTCCTGAAACACCAGATTCTGGTTATCGGTTTGAATGGTAAAGGCGGTAATCACGCGTTCGTCCGACTGCCGGAAAAAATCGACGCGCACGTCAAAGTTCAACGGATTGTCTTCGATCACAGGCGTGTTGACTGCCGAAGCCAGCTCGTTGTACTTAATGGCGGGTGGTCGGCTCAAATCTGCCAGCAATTGCAAACGGCTAAAAGGACTGTCCGCTTCGCGCGTGTAGTTGGGATTGCCGACACCGCCAAGGTTAGCGACGCGACTTGATTTGTCAGAGAGTCCCATCTGTTCGGCCTGGGTCAATCCGGCGCCGGGGATATGGAGCATCGCATCCTTCTCGTCGGGATTGCGGGCAATGCGATATTCGCCGCTGCCCGTCGGATCGACGAATTCGATCTCGACACCTGAACCTACTCCGGGAAGGTACCGATAAAACCAACGCTCGAATGGATAAGTTGTAGTTGATCCACCGCCTTCATTAGCCTCGCGTTCGTATCCGCCGCCCGAGGGATGGCTTTCAACCTCGTCGGGTTTGCCCCAGGTTATATAAATGCGCCCTCGATCAGTCCTCCAGCCGGGAATGCCGGAGGCATAATGTTCGTTGGCATAGGCAATTCGCTCGTAATACTCTTCCCGAAACTCGTTTTCATCGGTATCCGGATCAGGATCGCGACGGCGCCAGAACTCTTCAATAAAGCGTTCGCGCTCGTCGTCGTTTTCGAGTTTCTTGAACGCCTTCCGCTCTTCGTCGGTAATGATGTACGCGACGTCTTTCTCCAGCCAGTCCTTGTAAGCTTTCTTGAGTTCCGGCTTTACGTTGCGCGGCTTTTCCGACGGGTCCTGACCTTGATCTTGTTTCTTCTTCTGCGCCAGGCCGGCCGGCACGGCAAAAGTAAGAGCTAGTAGAGCGATGGCCAGGCGGCCGATTCTGCGATGTAACATAGCGAATTACTCCTAACAACTGCTTTTGGAAAGTTTCTGCGTCGCGCTAGTCTGGGTTGAATAGTTGCGCGGACTGCGAATGAGTATGGATTCTAAGTTTGGCCCGGACCAGAGTCAAGATGAGGGCAACCCTCCCAAAGTTGCCTTCAAAACGGTGAGTGAACCACCGGGAGACTAAGAGCACAAAGCCTGAAGGGAATTGCAGAAGGACATTGACGGGGTTTAGGTTGAGTATGCATCGGCACGTCCGCCAAATCTGCCCATGGTGCGGACTGCTGTTTCCCTCGTGACTCTGTGTCTTTGTGGCTAACCTCAAGTCTTAGTCCGTTGCCGCCCACAAATCCAGGCGACGATGATCGAAATCGCGTAAAGCACGAACATCGGCGCGGCGAACAGCAACATGTTCGGCACGTCATTGGTTGGCGACAGGACCGCGGCAACTATCAGAATGCTTATCACTGCCATTCGCCAGACCCGCAGCATCCAGCCGGCGGTGATTAGACCAATCCGCGCCAGCACATAAGTGATCGCCGGCATTTGGGCCACCAGCCCCATCCCCAGCATCAATAGAATTATGAAATCGAAGTAGTCATCGGCTTTCAACAGCAAACGAAAATCCTGGCCCAGCCCGAGCAGGTATTTCGCCGCCGGCGGAAAGATCAGGTAGTAAGCAGTCGCCGCTCCAAGCACAAAAAAGATGGTGGACAAACTAATAAAGGGCGTAACGTATTTTCGCTCGTGCGGATAAAGTCCCGGCGAAACGAAGGCCCAGATTTGCCAGAGGAGGAACGGCACGGACAGCCCGATGGCTGCGTATAAAGACACCTTTACATAAAGGGCGAAGGGCTCGAGCGCGGTCGTTACTATCAGCTTGTCGTTCGGGTCAGGCAGCCTGTCATAACCCCTGGCCAGGTCAACCGGCAACTTAACATCTTTCGGCACGATGTCATTACCGGCAGACAGCGGCTCGTCGGTGTACAGCCCGAGATTTCCCTGGCTGTCCTTATCCACGCGGGCTGCGACTGAGGCGCCGGCCGGAATCGACGCCGTACCCAATCTGGTAGGTTCAGGAAAAATAAAACGCAACTTGTCATTCGGTTTCAGTGAACCCAGTGGAACTATCGAGACCTGGCCATTCAAGCCGGCAATCGTCACGCTCCGGTGCTGCTGCGCTTCAGCCAGGGCGCGCACAACCGGTCGCGCCAGAAAGTTATAGATATAAGCGGACACGAACCAGCAAAGTAATGCCGCGACAAACACAAAGACGATTGATCGGATCAGGCGCTTGCGCAGCTCGTCCAGGTGTTCCAGGAACGACATCTGGCCGCCGAGCTCTTCCTCGCCGGATTCGTTCCCTTCGTCTGAATTTCTTAGCTGAAAGCGGGGCATTACTGTCGCGTGGCTGAGACCTGAAGACTTTTTTCTCCCTCTCCCTTTGGGAGTGGGGCGGGGAGAGGGCCTGTCGGCATCAAGCTATTCACCCTCCCCTAACCGCTCCCAAAGGGAGGGGAAGAAACCAAGCATGCTTGAACGAAACTTGATCAGAGTTCGTTCCATCTGTGTTTGGTGGATCATAGCCAGTCGTGTTTGCCTGGCGTTTGGTCGGCAGCCACAGTTTCCGGCGGTTTTACTTCTCGCGGTTGCACCAGCGACGGATCAATGGCGGTAACTGACGGAGTGATTACCGAAGCGGACGGCGCGGCTGAATTCGAATCGATTGCAGATGCTTCTCGCGCGGCGCGGATCCGTTCCGCGGCCTTATCGAGAATTGAATTCTCAAGCTGCGGATCTATTCCCTGATCTGTGTGCTCCAGATTCACCTCGCGTTCCCAGGTACGTTTGAAATCTTCGGAAGCACGGCGAAATTCGTGCAGGCTTTTGCCCAGCTGGCGGCTGAGCTGAGGTAGCCGGCGCGGTCCAAAGAAAATCAGCGCGGCGGCCAAAATCAGCAGCAACTCGGAATTGCCCACGGAATCGAGAATCAAGAGAAACACTGCGTTACCTTTCGACGGCTTTGATGCGGCTGTGGCCGGAAACGATTGTAGCGCGGTCAGCAACCGTTGGTACAGAACCGCGAGCGGTGAGGAGCCACTTGCGATGCCGGGCCAGTAAGAGCGGCGCAAGTTCCTCGGTGCTCATGGAGCGCGATCGCACATCCAGTATGCCGGCCGTTTCTTCTCTCTTTCTTTGAATCGAATGAGCCCGCCTAAGGAGGCGGCCTAAAAGGGTTCCGTTTGGTTTCCTTAGGTGGTAAGGTTTCCAACCTCAGTTCGCACACCCTTAATCCATTTGAGGAGAAGACACCATGAAGAACCCAAAGAGTGGCAAGACCGTCACGATTGACCGGATGGAACTTGAAGTTCTGGTAAAACACATAGGGGAGTTTGAGAAGCTTGTGAAAACCTTTGAACGCCTGGAGGCTGCAGGAAAACTCACCCCGGATTTCGAGCGCCAATGGAGAAGTACCAAGAAGTTTCTCGAAGCCGAAGAGGCCAGGTTCGATACTTCCCAGGCAACGACGAGAGAGCGACGCAAAAAGAGATGCTGTGCTTTGATCCTTCCTGGCGATAACGTAATCGTAGACTGCCGGGAGATCACCTCCGGGTACGTCTTCGCCGTGGCTGCTTGTGTCCTGCTGGCTCTCAATGGTGGATTCAACTCTCAACTCAGCCTGGGAGGTTGCTCGGGTGTTAACGGCTGTCCTTGAGACTTATATTGAATCGACGTCGTCTGTCTGATTTTGTTTTTCTTAGCGCCTTTCGAGATTTGCTCTGCGCCTTTGCGTGATACAAAGTCGAGAAAGAACCCGCACAAAGGCGCAGAGTGAATTGAAGTGCGCACTAGGACACAATCGACGCAAGCGTGGCAAACACGGTGTCCGTTACGGAACCGCGAGCGTTAGCGACCGGATGCTACATTCAACCCCGCAATTCGTTGTGTTTTTAAGCTGCAGTTGAGTGTTAGCATCCGGTCGCTACCGCTCACGGTTCTGTAACGACGTGATCCGGTGCAAATAATGACATCGACTCGAAACCGCACTGGTACTCGATCCTGCCTTAACTGTCTCCGCTGAATCTTGTCTGATAAACTCACTCGGAAAACATACGTGATGAGAATCGTTTCGTTATTGCCTTCGACTACAGAAATCGTATGCGCGCTGGGCCTGGAAGACTCGCTGGCTGGCATAACCCATGAATGCGATTATCCGGCTTCAGTGATTGACAAGCCCAGGCTGACCGCCAGCCGCATTTCTCAGGAAACGATGTCGAGCAAGGAGATCGATCACGCAGTGCGTTCGCAGCTCGACGGTCATGGCTCGATTTATGACCTTGATGAAGCCAGACTGCGCGAATTGAATCCGGACCTGATCCTGACTCAGGAACTCTGCGATGTCTGCGCAGTCAGCTATAAGACAGTCGAGCGGGCCGCGCGCATGTTTGAGGCGGGTGTGCGCGTTGTGTCACTCGAACCAAACACCATCGCCGACATTTTTGAAAACATTCGCACGGTCGGCGAGCTCACCGAAAGGAAAAGCGAAGCTGCGAAGCTGGTCGACGATCTCAGCGCCCGACTTGATCGTGTCAGAGAGCTCACTGCGCGTAGCGATTATCGTCCGCGAACTTTGATGCTCGAATGGCTGGAGCCGGCATTCGCCCCGGGGCATTGGGTTCCCGAACAAGTTGCGATTGCCGGCGGCGACCAGGGCTTTGGCCGAGCTGGTCGGCCCAGTACAACTACCACGGCGGAAGAGATTCGCGCGTATGCACCGGAAGTGATCGTGTTAATACCTTGCGGCTATTACAAAGAAGACATTCTGCGGCAATTGCCGAGCGCAAACTTACCCGCAGGCTGGGAAGATTTGCCGGCAGTAAGAAGCGGTGAAGTCTGGGCCACGGACGCAACCTCCTATTTTAGCCGCCCCGGCCCGCGCGTGGTTGATGGAGTCGAGATACTCGCGCGCATTCTGCATCCCGAAGTATTCGGCGCGCCGAATGATGACCAGGCGGTGCGGGTACAGAACCGGGAGCCGTAGCGACCGGGTCAAAGACTCAACTCTGTGATTAACTACGTCGAGTGAAGGCAAAATCCTTGTCCCTATCGCACACGATTGCGCACCGAGACTGAACACACTCGGAAATCAACGTCAGTTGGACGCCAGGTCCCGGTCGCTACCGCTCCCGGTTCTGTACCATTTGCCAACTACGTCTGTGACGCAAACACGCGGTAACGTGAAGACCAGAAAATAGGTCATGCATTCGCCTCCACCAAACTCGCTTGAAGCCTTTGCGAAGACGGCTGAAGCCGTAGCGGCTACTACGAAGAAACTCGAAAAAGCCGCCCTGCTCGGCGAGTTCTTTCAACACCTCGACGACGATGATCTTGCTCGGGCGGCGCGGTATTT
>WNFP01022620.1_pt1 | contig 10892 bp, 9 predicted proteins | sample 5400201 | NCBI WGS metagenome assembly WNFP01 (sample SAMN13153355, study PRJNA577476) | soil metagenome | isolation source: 115 cm saprolite under Madrone tree | place: USA:California | collected 2016-06-14
TAGACGATCCCGTCGAAATAGAGCGGCGCGGCGGTCATCCCGTAACCATTGTGCCAATCCTCGACCGGGGTCCGCCATATCTCCTTGCCGGTCTTGATGTCGAGCGCGACCATATTCGCGTCGAGCTGGGCGATGAACAGCATGCCCTCGCCCATCGCCAGTCCGCGATTGAGCCAGCCGCAGCAGATGGTCGAAATCGTCTGGCCGATCTGGGACCAGTGCTCCCACAGGATCTGACCGGTCTTGGCATCGAGCGCGAAGACGTCGTCGTTCCCGGTGCTGATATACATGATGCCGTCTTTGATCAGCGGCGTCGCCTCGTGCGAATATTTGCCGCCAAACCCGGAGCCTTTGAGGCGGGTCATCCAAGCTCCCTTGAGTTGCTTGACGTTGGTGGTGTCGATTTGCTTCAGCGTCGAATAGCGCTGATTGGTCATGTTGCCGCCGTTGGTAACCCAATCCTTGCCGATCGGGCTCTGTAGCAGCCGGTCGATGTCCGGATCGGCAGCCTTGACAGGCATCACCGCCAGCAAGAACAAGCCGAGAGCCACCGGCACGATTCGCCGCCGCCAGCAAGAACAAGCCGAGAGCCACCGGCACGATTCGCTCAATGCGGCACGGCATAGCTTCGTCTCCTCCCGTTTCCCGCTGGCGTCGGGCCAGTCAGTCCCATAAAGTTAACTCGGTTTGACGAGGTCTTCCACCCCCTTCGAGCGCTCTGCGAGATGGACGCGGGCGACGACACCGACCCCGAGCCGTTCGCGAAGGAGCCTATGCGAGACTGGAGCGAGACGACGGTCGTCCCGTGCTGTGCGATCGGCGGCATCACGCAAGAGAATTGCGGGCCACTCGTCTAAGCGCCGGAGCCGATTTCCTCGCCGTCATGACGCTATCTGGTCATACCCCGCGGGCCCGCGGATAGCGGTCGCCGAATGCAACGAGGTCTTCGCCAGCTACGGCCGCGCCCTTTCAGACCGGTCTTCGTAGATCAAGCGGGCACCTCAGCTACTCGGCGGCGGCGAGGGTTGGGGTTTGCGCCGCGGCGAGGACGGCGGCGGCTTCCTTGCCGACGCGGGTGCCCTCGAAGAAGCGCGGGTTCTGCGTGCCCCATAGCCGCACCGCGTTGGCGACGGTGAAGTCGCGGAAATTGTCGGCGGTGATGTGGCCGTCCTCGACCAGCTCGTAGGCCTCGGGCAACGGATCGCGCATGTCGACCACGTCGAAAATGCCCGATATCCGAGCTGAAGATCGCGTTGAGCTTCGACCCGAACGGACATGCCGACCTTGGAGTCCCCATCGTCCGCGCCGGGTCTGATCTGCTGCGCGTTTGGCAGAGGCCCCTGCCGCGCCCGCCGGCATTGGAAAGGAGCCCGCTTTGTGCTATGCTGTGGCCTTGCCGCGATACCGATGGAACGCAGCGAAGTCATCGCCAAGCTCAAGCAGAACGAAGCCGAGTTGAAGCAGCTCGGCGTCGAGCATCTCTACCTGTTCGGCTCGACGGCGCGAGGCGAGGCACGAGAAGACTCCGATGTGGATCTCTTCTTTGACCATCCCGAGGGGTCTCTCGGGGTTTTCGGGGGTCGGCAGGATGAAGGAATAGCTGGTCTTCGCCTGGCATGCGATCGGTATGCCAGAGGATGGCTGATCAACTACTAAAGGTTTTCTCATCGGCCCTTTTAACTATCGCGTGTACCCCGACGAAATTTAGACGTTTTTTTCTGAAAAACTGGGCGCACATCAGGCGACGTGACGGACAGTCCTGTGATATCAGAAAGACGGATTTGGTGAGTGACCAGCGCTGGGGCGGGTCGTTCTTGAAGGCTATTATGCAGGGTCGGCTTCAGTGTTTTTTTTGCATCTAGATGTGCATCGGCTGAACAAGGAGATCCTTCTACCGTTTGACAGTTATGCCGTAGGCGCCGCAGCGAGCCTGAGAATGGACGCGCTCCGCTTTCTGCGAATTTTGACGCCGGCTTGACGGCCTTCCCCGTTTCGCGGAAGATGAATCGACTGCGGAAATGCACTCCTCCATTGTTTCATTCGGGAGGCGCGCACGGGCAAGAGTCGGGCATGGCGCTCTTCTATAAGGGTGTGGGCGTCGGGACATTCCTTTATGGCAACGATCCAAGAATCAATGGGATGCCGCCACGAGCGCCCGCGATCACCTACAATGCTGGTGTGGCGATGCGGCACATCGTACGGGCCACCACTGTCAGCCCTTGCGTGTCTTTAACGCGGTCGTACGGTGTCGCAGAGATGTACGCCCGCGAAGCAAGCTTGACCTTTCCGTCTGTCACGAGCCCCGCATACGTTTACGAGGTCGATATTCCAGATCCCATTCCGACCGGAATCACATTAATTGATCCCGTAAGGGAAGTTGCAGCGACGTTGCCATCTCCAGTGACATCTCTGTCATATTTCCATGATGGAGATAAAGAATTTATCCTCGGAGTCGCTAGTCCCACTCTCATGGCAACGCATCTGAACGCCCCGATACGGCAACCACCGGGAAGCGGGGGAGCGTCCCGGAGTGCTGTCTTAACCCTTGAATTAGAGGCTCTTGTACGCGCTTTACGGGATGCCGAAGTGCTGGTTCACGGGACGGTGCCAGCCTCGCTAGTTACCGTCCGCCATGCGATTGTATGAGTTGAAAGGGATCTAAAATGCCCGAAATCAAATCAATTGATCTACGTGGGAAAATCGCAGATGCGGGCGCGGTTCACTTCCTGAGAGCCGAGTGGATGGTCCCGCGGTCACGTTTCGTGATCGTGCGTTTTTCCCTGCATAACAAGGAGCAGCCTTTGGGGGTTCGGCTAGATTTGGATAAAAGGGCCATTCTTGATGATGTACAAGACGAGGAGACGAGCGCCGCCGTTAAGGCGCGCGCGCAGGAGATTTGGAACCTTGTAATTAACTATCGTAAGGAAAGACACGAAACCTACGTTTAGCGTTCAATTTCCCAAATCATGTACTGCCCGGTCCCATGCGCGGAACGCACCGCGCCGTTGAGCGCTATGCGTTCGATGAGAAGTGGATGCGCGACATTTCATAATCCTCTAAGCGGCTGAGTTGTTCCTTCTGTGCCGGCTCAATAAGCCAAAGACCACCGGTCCGATCGCGAGCCTGACCATGTGCTTTCTCCGTCACTCCAACATCGTTAACCATTAGCGATCAGGGGTCAAGAGGGTGTCCGCCAGCCGACACCCGCCGCAGGCTAGGTGTGTTTGATACATAATTCAGATCTTTCGCCTAGTCTCCGTCGAGGCAATACCCTTAGCTGATGGCTCTTTCGATCGCGCTTTGACCGTCAACACGATTTATTTCTGGCTATTTCTGGCCCGAACCCGTTCGCGCCCTCGAAGAGATCCGCCGCGTGCTGCGCCCAGGCGGGGTTCTCAATGCAATTCGCGAAGCTCGCTCTCGTCATAAACCCGGAAACCGTGATGGGTGACCGGCAGCCTCGCCATTGTTTCGGGCGTTCCCGCCAAGGTGACCTGGCGCAGGCGGCGGCAGATGCGCGGCAGCTCGATAGGGCGCCTATGGAGCGCGCATCGGCTCGGGTCGAGAGCCGGGTGCTCGTGGCGTAGGGAACCGGCCGCGCCTCGCACGGTAATCCAGGCGGTCCTGAATGCAGTCGCCACCGCCCTACGCTTGCTGAATTACAAAGCAATCGACGGGAAGAGGGACACCCAAATTGCTATCATACTCCCCTCCTCCATGCTTGATATCGGAGGGGTCCGATGATCGGTTTTCGCTGCATCCCAATGGATTCTGCGAGCGCTATACGCTTTCGCCAGACCGGCCGTGATGACGCCGGCAATCCGCTGCATAGCATGACCGCCGATCACCCCGCGCCCTGCCGACACTGCCTCGCAGAATCCGAGGTCGGCACGCCGGTATTGCTCGGTTCTTATCATTTCGGCAGGCCGTACGGCGTCTACTGGACGCCAAGCCCGATATTCCTTCATGCCGAGCCCTGCGAGCGTTTCGAGCGGGTGGACACCGTACCGGAGATTGTTCGTCATCGCCTGGTCTCCGTGCGTGCCTACGATGCCGATGACATGTGCATCTACGCGTTAGGCGACGTTTGCGACGGCACCGATGTGGAGCGGCTGCTCGATCGTGCTCTGGGTGATCGCCGCACCGATTACATCAATATCCACACGGCACGACCCGGCTGTTTTCTGTGTCGTGTGGTGCGCCTCTCAAGTTAACGGCAATTGGTTCTGAGGCAGAAGCCGGGCATGACCGTCTCGGCGCCCAATGTGATGAGCGGTAATCGCGCCACATCCGGCCACGGCCCAACGGGCAAGCCAGCGGCTAAGGCAGCGCCGCCGGGGGGCGGCGCTGCGCTTGCCGGGGTTATTCGGCGGCGGCGAGGGTCGGGGTTTGCGCCGCGGCCAGCAGGGCGGCGGCTTCTTTGGCGACGCGGGTGCCCTCGAAGAATCGCGGGTTCTGCGTGCCCCACAGCCGCACCGCGTTGGCGAAGGTGAAGGCGCGGAAATCGTCGGCGGTGATGTGGCCGTCTTCGACCAGCTCGTAGGCCTCGGGCAAGGGATCGCGCATGTCGATCACGTCGAAATGCCCGATATCCGAGCTGAAGATCGCGTTGAGCTTCGACCCGAACGGGTTGTTGCGGCCGAACGCGGTGGCGTTCATCCGATCGTCGGCCTCGCAGCCGAAATAGTAGGGCTTGGCGTAGAGGTCGACCCAGTCCTCCTTGCGGGTGATCTTGCAGGCCGAGAAATCGTCGATATTCTCGATCCCGCCGGTCAGGTATGCCTGTTCGGGGTCGGGCAGGCCGCCGCGTTCGCGCAGGGCCGCGGCGATGTCGTCATAGCCGTATTTCTCGACCAGGCTCAGCAATTTGGCGCGGTCGAGCTTGTCCGGGTGCATGCGTTCCAGTGCCTTGGCGCTGCGCCGCTCCCAATGCTCGATCAGATCGCCGAAGAGCTGGCCGGCCCAGCCGACACCGCCTTCGAGAAAGGCGAACCGCAATTCCGGGAAGCGCCGGGTCACGCCGCCGAGGAATATAGCCTTGGCGGTCGCATGCCCGGCCGCAGCGAAATGGCCGATGTGGCTGTAGCAGAAATTGGTCGGCGACAGGCGCAGACCCTGGTTGAGGCTGGCGCTGTGGAAGGTGGGTGCTATGCCCAATTCCACGCATTTCGCCCAGACCGGGTCGTAGTCGTACTCGCTGTCGATGCCGAGCACGTCGTACCACACCGCAAAGCGCGCGGTGTCGGGGTCGTTGGCCGCGGCCGCCGGCACCTTGCGGGCCATGTTGCTGCCGAACATGCCGACCTTCGAGCCCAGCTGCTTGGTGACGAATTCGAGCTCGACGATCGCTTCGTCAGGGGTGTGCATCGGGATGATCGCCGCCGGTGTCAGGCGGTCGCCGAGGCCGCTGAAATAATCGGCCGAGACGATGTTGTAGGCGCGGATCACGGCCCGGCGGGTGGCGTCGTCCTGAATCCGCGGAAAGCGCAGCCCGGCAGTCGGATAAACTACCGCAAAGTCGAGGCCGATCTCGTCCAGGCGATCGTAGAGCAGCTTCGGCATCACGGTCGAGCGTGTTTTCGGCCTGGCGGCTCCAAAAGGCGGACTGACCGACGCGCTTGTGCCGCCGTTCGGCGACCGTCATCGACAGCGCCTCGCGCGTGGCACCCATCGCCTTCAAAAAGCCGTCCGCGGCCAGATCGCCACCGACCTTGCGCATCTTTTCGCTGAACACCGGGTCATACTCGACCCAATGCCCGTCGCCGTCGACGATCGGATGGTCGATTTTCGAACGAACCTGCTCAGGGGTCATGTGCGCGCTCATGATCTGCTCCGGAAAAGTGGCGGCTCAACACCTTCGATTGTGCGGGCCGATTGTGCGGCCAACGCGAGCGCTGCGCCATAAGCGATCGGCGCCGAGCCTTGCACTGAGCGCAAGGCCGCCCGTCATCTGCGCGAGGGAGCCGCCTCAATCGCCCACGTTGCGGGCGGCAGCCGGTGGGGTCGGCCGCAGATGAGTGACTTCCCCGGCGATCCGCGCGCTCCTGGGGCGAGAAGCGCCGGTGAACCACGCATTGAGGCGGTCGAGGTAAAGGAAGACGACCGGCGTCGTATAGAGGGTCAGCGCTTGGCTGACGATCAGCCCGCCGACGATCGCATAGCCGAGCGGTTGGCGGATCTCCGCCCCGGTGCCCGCACCGAGCATCAGCGGTACCCCGCCCAGCAGCGCGGCCATCGTCGTCATCATGATCGGCCGGAAGCGCAGCAGACATGCCTCGCGGATCGCGTCGAGGGGTGCCAGACCGCGGCTACGCTGCGCCTCGATCGCGAAATCGACGAGCATGATGCCGTTCTTCTTGACGATGCCGATCAAGAGAATGATGCCGATCAGCGCGATCAGGCTGAAATCGAAGCCGAACGCCATCAATGTCGCGAGCGCGCCGAGGCCAGCCGAGGGCAGGGTCGAGAGGATCGTTAGCGGATGGACGTAGCTCTCATAGAGCACGCCGAGGATGATGTAGATAACGATGATAGCCGCTGCGACGAGATAGGGTTCACTCGCCAGCGACGCCTGGAATGCCTGTGCGTTGCCCTGGAAATTGCCGGTCAAGGTCGCCGGCGCGCCGATCTGCATCTCGGCATTTTGGATCGCCGCGGTCGCCTGACCGAGTGCTGCGCCGGGCGCCAGGTTGAAGGACAGGGTGACCGACGGGTACATGCTCTGGTGATTGATCGACAGGAAATTCGTCGGCTGGCTCGTCCATTTGACAAAAGTGCTGAGCGGGACCTGTCCGCCAGTACTCGGCGAGTTCACGTAGATGCCGTCGAGCGCCGCGGTCGCGCCGTAGATGCCGTCGAGCGCCGCGGTCGCGCGCTGCATCTCGGGCAGGACCTCCATGACTACGTGATAGCTGTTGAGCTGGGTGAAATACTGCGTCACCTGCCGTTGCCCGAACGCGTCGTAGAGCGTGTCGTCGATCAACTGCGGCTGGATGCCAAAGCGCGCTGCCTGGTCGCGGTCGATGGTCAAGGTCAGGGTCGCGCCTCCGGCCTGCTGGTCGCTCGCCACGTCGCGCAACTCGGGGAGTGTCTTCATCTTGTCGAAAATCTTCGACGACCATTGGTTGAGCTCGTCGAGATTGGCGTCCTGCAGGGTATATTGATATTGCGTCCGCGCCAGGCGCCCACCGACATTGATGTCCTGGGCCACCTGCAGAAAGAGTGCAGCGCCTTCGACCTTGGCGAGCTGCGGACGCAGCCGCCGGATGACCTGGTCGGCCGAAACGTCGCGCTGATTGCGCGGCTTCAAGGTGATGAAGAGGCGGCCGTTGTTTTGCGTCTGCGTGCCGTTGGCGCCGAGGCTCATGCCGACGGTGGCAACGGCGGGATCCTTGCGGACGATGTCGGCAAGGACGCGCTGTCGGCGCACCGCCTCAGCGAACGAGATGTCTTGCGCCGCCTCCGATGTGCCGATGATGAGCCCGGTGTCCTGCTGCGGGAAGAAGCCCTTCGGGATGACGGCGAATAGATAACCGGTAGCCAGCAATGTCGCGACGAACACGGCAAAGGTCGTCCGGTGGTGGCGGAGCGCAACAACCAGGCTCTTGCGATAACCGGTGAGGAGAAGGTCGAAGCCCCGCTCCGACAGCGCATAGAGGCGGCCGTGCGGCTCCTGCTGCTTGCTGCGCAGGAAGCGCGAACACATCATCGGCGTCAGGGTCAGCGACACCAGTGCCGAGACGAGGATTGTCACCGTCACGGTGATGCCGAATTCGCGGAACAGCCGGCCGACGATCCCGCCCATCAGGAATAGCGGAATAAACACCGCGACGAGCGAGAGGCTGATCGACACGATGGTGAAGCCGATCTCGCCGGCGCCCTTGATCGCCGCCGCCATTGGGCTCAGCCCATCCTCGATATGGCGATCGATGTTTTCGAGCATGACGATCGCGTCGTCGACGACAAAGCCGACAGCGATCGTCAGCGCCATCAGCGACAGATTGTCGAGGCTGTAGCCGAGCACGTACATGATCGCGAAGGTGCCGACGAGCGCCAACGGTACGGCGACGCTCGGGATCACCGTCGCCCACAGGCTGCGCAGGAAAACGAAGATCACCATCACCACGAGAGCGATGGTGAGCATCAAGGTGAACTGAACGTCGGCGACCGAGGCGCGGATCGTCTGCGTGCGGTCGCTCAGGACCTCGAGCTTGACCGTCGGCGGGATCGCCGCCTGGAGCTGCGGCAAAGCGGCCTTGATGCTGTCCACCGTCTGGATGACGTTGGCACCCGGCAATTTGAAAATCGGCAGCAGAATCGCTTGCTTGCCGTTGGCGAAAGCCGCGAGGCGGATATTTTCCGGGGCGTCTATAGCGCGGCCGATGTCGCGGATCCGCACCGGAGCGCCGTTGGTGTAGGCGACGATGACGTCGTTCCAGGGCGCGGCCTTGAGCATCTGGCCGTTGTCGTAAATCGTGAAAGTCCGGGTCTTTCCGTCGATCGTGCCTGTTGGGCTGACGGTGGTCGCGTTGACCACCACCCCGCGCAGATCCTCGAGCGAGAGGCCGAACGAAGCGACCTTCACCGGGTCGACCTGAATGCGCACCGACGGCTTTTGCTGACCGGCGATCTCTACCGCGGCAACGCCGGAGGTCTGGCTGATGTGCTGGGCGAGGATATTCTCGGCGTAATCGTCGACCTCGGTCAGCGGCACCAGGTCGGAGGTCAGGGCGAGAACAAGAATGGGCGCGTCCGCCGGGTTGACCTTGCGATAGGTCGGCGGTGACGGAAGGTTCTTCGGCAGCTGTCCGCTCGCCGCATTGATCGCCGTCAGGATGTCCTGCGCCGCGCCGTCGATGTTGCGCGACAGATCGAACTGGACCGTGATTGCGCTGTTGCCGAGCGAGCTGCCCGACGTCATCTGCGTTACCCCGGGGATCTGCCCGAATTGCCGCTCCAGCGGCTGCGTGACCGACGATGCCATGATCTCGGGGCTGGCGCCGGGAAGCTGAGCGGTCACCTGGATCGTCGGGAAATCGACTTGCGGCAAGGGCGCCACCGGAAGGAGCGGGTAGGCCGCCGCACCAAGCAGCAGGATGCCGGCCATCAGCAGCGATGTCGCAATCGGCCGTGCGATGAAGGCACTCGAAATGTTCATTCCGTGTTCCTTTGCGCGCGGTGAGGACCGTGTCCGCCGCGGTCAATGCGAGGGGATGGCGCTCGCAACTTGGACCCGCGCTCCGGGCTGCAGGCGGTATTGCCCGGCCGTGACGATCTGTTCGCCGGCTGCGACGCCGTCATCGATGATGGCAATCCCATCGCTGACCTGGCCGACTTCAAGGGGCCGCGCTTCGACAGTACTGTCGGGTTTGACGAGGTAGGCGTAGTATCCGTTTGGCCCGCGCTGCAGCGCCCCTGACGGCACCGTGACCATATTCGGCTCAGTGCGCGCCAGCAACCGGATGTTGAGAAACTCGCCCGGCCACAAGGCGCCATCTTGGTTGGGGAAAGTGCCCTTGATGCGCATCGTGCCCGTAGTCTGAGAGATTTGGTTGTCGAGAACCGCCAACGTGCCCTCGGCCAGTTGCCGGTTGTCGTCCCGGCTCATTGCGAAGATGCGGACCGGACCGGCTTTCAGCGCAGACCGGACGGCGGCGAGCTTGCTTTCCGGCAAGGTGAAGATGACCGAGATCGGCTGGAGCTGAGTTACGACAACGAGGCCGGTCGCATCGGTCGCATGAACGATGTTGCCTTGATCCACCAGCCGGATGCCGGTTCGGCCGCTCAGCGGCGAGGTAATTGTCGTATAGCTGAGTTGCGTCTGCGCGCTGTCGATGGCCGCCCGATCGCCCTGGATTTGCGCCTCGAGCTGCGTCACCGTGGCGCGTTGCGTATCGAGCTGCTGTTGCGGGGCGAAGTTGCGCGTCGCCAGATCGGCGAAACGCTGCAGGTCGAGCTTTGCGTTGGTGAGGTTCGCCTCGTCCTGCGCCTTCTTGGCAACCGCTTGGTCGAGCGTGGCTTGAAAGGGGCGGGGATCGATCTGCGCCAAGAGATCGCCCGCCTTGACGTCCTGACCTTCGGTGAATGCTACCTTTACCAGCTCGCCATCGACCCGCGTCTTGACCGTGACCGTGTTAAAGGCTTGCACCGTGCCGAGACCGGTGAGGTAGATCGGCACATCCCGCCGCTCTGCCGCGGCGACCGACACCGGGATTGCCGGCGGGGGAACCGCTGCCGGAGGCGCTACAGCATAGACCGTCGCGAGATGCCGCCAGCCGACGTAACCGCCGCAAACGGCCACCAGGATTGCCATGCCGGAAAGCAAGTACCAGCGCATGCGGACCGGCTTCCGGACCGGCTCGAGCGTATCAGCCATAACCTTAATATGGGACCTTTACCGGCAATTCATGCGCATGGCGCGACCGTTCGGCGCAACCCTTCTCCATCAGCTCAATCCGGTGGGGCTGCGGTTTGAAGGGCGGCCGCTCGTCGGTCCTGGTCATTCCTGCATAGTGGTGAACCGCTTAGCCCGGGCTCTCGGAGGGTAAAAAGTGAAGGCACAGCACTCGCTTCTGTCGATTGCGGCGGTCATGGTCGCCGCCACACTGGGCGGATATGCGCCGGGCGCGGAGGAGGTCAGCGCAATGCTCTCGCATCAGGCGCTGCAGGAAATCGCGCAGGTCGAGGCCGAGATCGACCGTATCGAGGCGCAGACGATCGAGCGCCTCGCCATGCCGCCGGACAACCAGGTCCAGCAAGTCGAGCTGCTCGGCAAACTGATGCTGTACGACAAGCAGCTCTCGGTGAACCGCAACGAGGCGTGTGCATTCTGCCACATGCCCGAGACGGGCTTTACCGGTCCCGTGTCGGAGCTGAACCGGACCACCGGCTCC
>WNFP01013146.1_pt1 | contig 10883 bp, 8 predicted proteins | sample 5400201 | NCBI WGS metagenome assembly WNFP01 (sample SAMN13153355, study PRJNA577476) | soil metagenome | isolation source: 115 cm saprolite under Madrone tree | place: USA:California | collected 2016-06-14
GCGCCCCCGCACGGGGTGCTCCACCTCGACGATCATCTCGCGGGCCAGCAGGTGCGGATCGGCCAGCACCTCGGCGGTGTCAAGACACGCCCCGCAAGGCACGCCGGCGCCGGCCAGGATCTCCATGACGTCATGCTTGGCGCGCGTGATGGTCCACGCCTCCACCAGCGCGTCCACGTCCGCCCGGCGTTGCCAGCGGGCCTCCGGGGTCTCGTAGCGCGCATCCCCGATGAGGTCCTCGCGGCCGATGGCGCGCAGCAGCGGGTGCCACATCTGCTGCTGCACGAAGATGAAGACATAGTCGTTCGGCCCGCCCGGGTGGCAGCGATACGTGGTGCCCGGCACGCCCGCCCCGAGCTGATTCCCGGTCCGCCCCATGGTCCGGCCGTAGCGCTGATGATCCCGCAGGCTGACTCGCATCAGGTTCACCACCGCGTCCTGCATGGACACCTCGACCTGCTGACCCTCTCCCGTCGCATGGCGCTGCATGAGAGCGGCGAGGATACCGATCACGCAGTGCATGCCGGTGCCGGAATCGCCGATCGACGGCCAGACATAGGTGGGCGGGCCGTCCGGCGAGCCGGTCACGCTCATGGCGCCGCCCATGGCCTGGGCGATGGGCTCGTAGCTCTTGTAGTCGCGGTAGGGCCCGTAAGAGCCGAAACCCTTGATGCTGGCGTAGACCAGGCGGGGATTCAACGAATGGACGGCGGGATATCCGAAGCCGAGACGCTCGATGACGCCGGGGCCGAAGTTCTCCAGCAGCACGTCGGCCGTCCTCAGCAGCGCGCGGAACACCTCGCCGCCGCCGGGGTGCTTGAGGTTGAGCGTCAGGCTCCGCTTGTTGGCGTTGAAGGAGAGGAAGAAGAGGGCGTCCGCGTCCGGCCGGTCCTTCTGGCTATACCGCGCGATATCTCCCTTGCCCGGCTCCTCGACCTTGACCACGTCGGCGCCGAGCCAGGCGAGGATCTGCCCACACGAAGGCCCCGCCTGGTTGTTGGTGACGTCGACGACACGGATCCCCGCGAGCGCCCCCGGCATGGCCTCACATCTTTACTACAGCGCCGGCGTCACGTCGAGGCCGGTTACCCGCCGACCTGCTTCAGGGCGCGCCGCGCCCGGCTAGTCGGCCGCCCGCCTCGCCCGAAAGGCGAGGCTGATGCGCGGACCGACGGGCTCCCTCGTCTTCGGGACGCCGTGCGTGGAGTGGAGCTGCGTCTCGTAGCTCATCAGGAGCAGGCTCCCCCCGGCGAGGTCGACATGGAAGACTCGCCGGGGCGCCGCCTTCATGCGGATCGTCATGCGGCGCGTGGCCCCCAGGGAAAGCAGCGCGATGGGGCACCCCGGGGCGATCTCGTCCAGGTGGTCGTTATGCGGGGCCACGCTGTCCCGGCCGTCCCGGTAGAAGTTGAGCCCCACGCTGGTGAAGGCCACACCGGTCGCGGCGATTACCCGGCGCGCAGCGGCGCGGATGGCGTCCGGCACGTGCGCGTCCTCCGGCACCAGCGGGAAGTGACCGACGAGCCGGGGCACGTCGATCTCGCGGTCGTACATCCGGCGCCGCTGCGCCTCCCACGCCACGGCGCCGCGCACTTCGTCGAACCAGGCGCGAGCGATCTCCGCCGGCAGGAAGTCGGGCGTGTAGAGAATGCGGCCCCGCGCGTCGTCGATGAGGACGGTCTCACTGGCTTGGGCGAAGAGCGGTAGTTGGGACATGGGTTGAGTCGACCTCCGCACGTAAAGCGGGCTACCCTGAGTGTACGATATCGCTTCCAGCAGTCGAGAAGAGCCTCGATCAAATGGGGTGGCGCCGCCGTGAGCGTCGAGCGCATTAACGTCGCGACTGACCCGCCTGTCCGCGGCATTTTGCACCCGGCCGCATCGAGCGGCGCCGACGGCCTCGTGCTCACCCATGGCGCCGGCGGCAACGCCGACGCGCCGCTTCTGGTGGCGGTGGCCGAGGCCTTCGCCGCCCGCGGTGTCACCGTCCTGCGTTGCGATCTGCCGTTCCGCCAGGCCCGTCCGCGAGGCGGCCCATCACCGGCCGGCGCCGCGCGCGATCGCGAGGGACTCCGTGCCTCTCTCCACCTGCTCCGCGACCGGGTCGGCGGTCGCCTCTTCCTCGGCGGGCACTCCTACGGGGGGCGCCAGGCCTCGATGCTCCTCGCCGCTGAGCCCGCGCTGGCAGGCGGCCTGCTGCTTCAGTCCTATCCGCTGCATCCGCCTGGGCGCCCCAGCGACCTCCGCATCGCCCACCTTCCGGCCCTCCGCGTGCCCACGCTCTTCGTCACTGGGACGAACGATCCCTTCGGCTCTCTCGCCGAGATGGACAAGGCGCGGGAGTTGATTCCCGGAAGGACATCGCTGCTGAAAGTGAACGGCGGGCATGATCTCGGCTGGAGCCGAAAAAAACGCGGTGATGCCACACTTCCCGAGCGGATCGCGCATGCGTTCCTGGAGCTCGCAGGTCCGGGCTAGCGATGTTGCCTAACCGATCCTGTTCACTTTTCGACGAGGCGCCACTCTCCGTTCCAGCCGGGGGTCGGCGCGACTTCCCGGAATGTCGCGATGCGCTCGAGCAGGACGCGTGACGGGCTGTCGTCGGGATGGAGCCGCAGGCACTCGTGGAACCGGCGCTCGGCGGTGTCCCAGTCCTGCTGGCGGTACGCCTCGAGCCCCTGGAGGTAGAGGCTCTTCAGCTCGAGGATCCCGCTCTCGACCGTGCCGGCCGGGCCCAACAGCTCGAAGATCCGGATAGGCTCGCTCTTGCCGACGACGATGACGGTGTCCAGCTCGCGCGCCTCGACCACGTCCTGCCCGAGGCGATGCGTCTCCTCGGACACGATCACCGTGGTGCCGTACACCTTGTTGACCCCTTCGAGACGCGAGGCCAGGTTCGTGGTGTCGCCGATGGCGGCATAGGTCTTGGCCGTGGGCGCCCCGATGGTGCCCACGACGACCTCGCCCGTCGCGAGGCCCATGCGCACCGACAGGTCGGGCACGTTTCGCCTGAGCCCTAGGAGCTGGGGCAGCTCGGGCCGGAGCGCAATCACCGCGTCGCGATGTGCCAGCGCCGCCAGGCACGCTGAGGCCGCATGGCTGTCTCCGGGTGCGAAGGGCGGCGTCCAGAAGGCCACGATGGCGTCGCCGATGTACTTCTCGACGATGCCGTTGTGCGCCCGGATCTGCTCGGCGACGACGGTGAAGTAGCGGTTGAGCAGGCCCACCATGGCCGTGGCCGTGAGCTGCTCGCTGATCGTCGTGAACCCGCGGAGGTCGGAGAACATCACGGTGGCGACCCGGCGCTCGGCCTGGTCGATGTCCTCCTTGGTCGTGTCGATCAACTGGGCGACGATGCGTGGGTCGACGTATTTCCCGAAGGTGTCCTTGATTCGCTCGTTGCTCCGCAGCTGCCCGGCCATGCTGTTGAAGGCTTCCGCGAGCTGGCCGATCTCGTCCTTGCTCGTCACGGGGATCCTCGTCGCCAGGTCTCCGCCTTCGATGGCCTTGACCCCTTCGACCAGCCGCCAGAGCGCCCGCACCAGGCGCTGCGCGCCCATCGCGCTCAGGCCGAGGCCGACGATCACCGCAAAGAAGAACAGGATGAAGTTGAGGCGGAGAATCTGCTTCTCCTGGGCGTAGGTCGCCTCTGCCGACGTCTTCGCCAGGACCGACAGCTCGCGCCGCAGCGCGCTCATGTCGGGCCCCCACGCCTCCTCGAAAGGCTTGAAGCGCGGAGCGAGGGCGCGGGCCTCCTTGAGGCGGCCGGCTTCCATCTCGCCCAGGATTTCTTCGCCGACCGCGAAAAAGGGCATCTGGAGGCGCTTCAAGAATACGAGGGAGCGCTGGACCTTGGCGAGAACGAGCCGATCGGCGGGATCAGTGCGTGGATCGACCAGCGCCCGGGCGAGGAGAGCGTCGGCCTGCGTGAAGTCGTCCGCGATGCGGGCCTTGTCTTTCTCGAGGGCGCCCCGTGCGGCCTTGACCGCCGCCGGCGGGATGGCCGGCAGCAGCAGGAGACGCTCCGCGACCAGCTCGTACTGGTCGGTCGCCACGTCGAGGTCGGCGATGATGGCGGCGAGAGGAAGGTGAAACTCGGTGATGACGGCGACCTGGTGGCTCGTCCGCTGCTGCATCGCGACGGAAGCGAAGAGGACGCCCGCGAACAAGAGGAGCAGGACGACCGAGATGGCCAGGATCTTGACGCGAACCGTCATTCCTTGAGACTACACCAGCGGCCAGGAATAGCGGTGGTGCTCCTGTCTCCCCGGCCGAGCCGCCTACGTGGCGAGGAACGCGCGGGTGTGCTCCAGGAACTGGGCAAAGGCCGGCTCAGTCTCGAGGAAGAGGTGATTGCGGCCCGTCAAGGTAACGAAGCGGGCGCCCGGGATGCCGGCCGCCATGCGGCGACCCTTCTCGAAGCTGACCACGGCGTCATCACGCGCGTGCAGCACGAGGGTCGGCATGCTCACCTGTGGGAGCAGCGTGGTGACATCGATCTCACCGGTGGCCTCGACATTCCGGACAGCCATCTCCGGCGAGACCGAGATACGCTCCAGCTCGTTGAACCAGTCGGCCTGCTCCTTGGTCCCGTCGGGGATGAACAGGGAGGTGAACATCTGACGGAAGGCCGCGTTCGCCTTGCCCCAGCCCGCGCGCATCAGCGTCAGCATGGCGGCGCCCGCCTCCTTCTCGGCCGCGGTCCGGGCGACCTTGTCGTGGCCTAGCGCGAACCCGCCGTAGAGGACGAGATGCGACACACGCTCGGGATGTCGCACCGCGTAGGCGATCGAGATCGCGCAGCCCTGGGAGATGCCGAACAGCGCGAACCGCGTGAGGCCCGCGGCGTCGACTACCGCTTCCAGATCGCTCACGTAGGCGTCGAACGAGATCTCGTCGACGGTCCGGTCCGACAGCCCGTTGCCCCGGGCGTCATAGCGGATGAGCGTATAGTCCTTCACGAGCTCCCGATACAGGTGTCGCCAGATCGGGCTCTCGAGATCGTATTCCAGATGGGTCATCCAGTTGCCGGTCTTCATCAGCGGCGGCCCCTGGCCGATCACCGAGTAGGCGAGCTGGACGCCGTCGGACGCGGTGCAAAAACGAATCTCCTGCCGTAGGTCGACCGCATTGGGGGCCGTCACGCCCGGTCCGGCGCCCCCATCCCCAGGTGCGATCGCAAAGACGTCCACCGGATGCGCGATGTTCTTCAGGGTGCGCGGGCCGAGCGCCTGGAAGTCGGCCTTGATCGAGCGGCTCACCTGGTCGAACACCTGGCGGGAGATGCAGATGCCGCCGGGCTCCGCGATCCCTTCCAGCCGCGCCGCGACGTTGATGCCGTCGCCATAGATCCGGGTCTCGTCGTGGATGACGTCGCCCAGGTTGATGCCGATGCGGAACCGCATGCGGCGCGACTCGGGCACCGCGTCGTTGCGCGTCGCCATGATGGTCTGGATCTCGACCGCGCACTCGGTCGCATTGATCACGCTCGGGAACTCCGCCAGGATGCCGTCGCCTGCCGTGTCGATGATGCGGCCGCCGTAGCGACTAACCAGCGGCAGCACCACCGCCTGATGCGCCTTGAGGTCGCGGACCGTCGCGGCCTCGTCCTCGCCCATGAGGCGGCTGTAGCCCGCGATGTCAGCGGCTAGAATGGCGGCGAGCCGGCGATTCGTCGAGGAGCGGTCATCCGTCATCGGTGCTCCTGCGCGGCGGTAGACGCCCCGCGAGATGGCCAGCACTGGCCGCGCTGGGCCATGTTTGCTTCCCTCCGAAGCTGTGCTTGGTCAGATCGACTACCGGAGGAGTCGTGGAAGGTCCCGAAGAATCTGCCGGAAACGGGCCTCCGTGTCAAGGCGCGCGCAGGGAGCAAGTCGTATTCAGTCGGCTTCGCATTGCTTGACGGGATCCGCCTTTCGGTGGATGCTCGCCGCATCGGGCGGGATACGAGGACCGGCGAGCATTGGTGAGGAGGGACCGAGCATGCTGGCACGTGAGGAAAACGAGAGAGTGACCCGGGTGGGGCGCGGCACCCCCATGGGCGAGGCGATGCGGCGGTACTGGATCCCCGCGGTCTTGGCATCGGAGCTGCCCGAGCCCGACTGCCCGCCCGTGCGCGTGAAGCTCTTGGGCGAGGAGCTGGTGGCGTTCCGGGACACGCAGGGGCGCATCGGTATTCTCGACGAGCGGTGCCCGCACCGGCAGGCCTCCCTGTTTCTTGGCCGGAACGAGGAGTGCGGGCTCCGCTGCGTCTACCACGGCTGGAAGTTCGACGTCGAGGGCCGGTGTGTGGACATGATGAACGAGCCGGAGGAGCTCCGGTTCACGCACAAGATCCGCACCGGGGCCTATCCGACCGTTGAGGCGGGCGGGATCATCTGGGCCTACCTCGGCCCCGTGGAGCGCCAGCCGGCGCCGCCGCACTTCGCCTGGACCCAGGCGGCTCCCACGCATCGCCACGTCTCCAAGGTCATCCAGGAGAGCAACTGGCTCCAGGGCCTCGAGGGCGGCATCGACACCTCGCACGTTCCCATCCTGCATCGCACGCTCACGACCGACTCCTCTCGCCCCGGCTTCAAGCCGGGGGATCCCTTCGTGGCGGGCAAGGCGCCCACGCTCCCGCTCGACGTCACGGACTACGGGTATCGCGGGTGCCGATCGATGACGAGACCACCATGGTCTACAACTGGGAGCAGAGCACGACCGACCCGCTGACCGACGAGGACCGCCTGGAGCGGCGTCTTGGAAACGGCCCGATGGACGTCGACCAGAAGACGTTCCGCTCCAAGCGCAATCGCGAGAACGACTACCTCCTGGACCGCCGCGTGCAGAAGACGGAGACCTTCACGGGGATCGACGGGGTCAATGCGCAGGACCGCGCGGTGCAGGAGAGCATGGGCGCGATCGTCGATCGCACCCGCGAGCATCTCGGGCCCGCCGACAAGGCCGTCATCCAGGCGCGACGACTGCTCCTGCAGGCGACCAAGACGGTCGAGGACGGCGGGACACCACCGGGTGTCGAGCCGACGTACTACACGCTGCACCCGGCGGAGGCGGTGCTGCCTAAGGATGCCGACTGGCGGACGCTGCTCGGTCCCAACGCGCCGCGCCCGGAGGTCTTGCAGCAGGCGTAGCGCACCATTGCCGGGAGGAACCGGCTAGATCTTCGCGCCCGACTTGTTCCAGTCGTCGAGGAACCTCTTGAGGCCGATGTCGGTCAACGGGTGCTTCATCAGCGACTCGAGCACGCCGAACGGCATGGTGCACACGTGAGCCCCCGCCTTGGCGGCGTCCACGACGTGGAGCGGGTTGCGGATCGAGGCCGCCAGCACCTGGGTCTTGAAGCCGTAGTTACGGTAGATCTCGCAGATGTCGCGGACCAGGTCCATGCCCACCGCGCCGATGTCGTCGAGGCGGCCCAGGAAGGGGCTGATGTAGGTCGCGCCCGCCTTGGCCGAGAGGAGGGCCTGCGGCGCCGAGAAGCAGAGCGTCTGGTTGACGCGTATCCCCTCGCCCGACAAGTGTCTCACCGCCTTGAGCCCGTCCTTGGTCAGCGGACACTTGACCACGACGTTCTTGGCGATCTCCTTTAGCTCCTTGCCCTCCTTGACCATCCCCTCGAAGTCCGTCGCCACGACTTCCAGGCTGACGTCGCCCGGGACGATCGAGCAGATCTCTTCCACCAGAGGCCGGAAGGGGCGCTTTTCCTTGGCTATCAGCGACGGATTGGTCGTGCAGCCGTCCACGAGGCCCATCGCCACGCCTTCCTTCAGCTCGGCGACATTGGCGCTGTCGAGAAAAATCTTCATGTCGTATCTCCTTGTCGATCCAAAGTCACGTTCAGTGTAGTCGCCCCTCGCGTGCCGGGCAAGCCTTAGCGCCGCCGCCAGTACGAGGCCAGGCGTGTGCTGAGAGCATCTCGGTCGACTATGCCCGCCGGGCCCTCGGCCTCGACGGAGGCCGCGGCCGCGCACGCCGCGGCGGCCGCCGCTTCCCACGGGTCGCCGCCACGCTGGTACTCGATGAGCAGGGTGGTCGCGAAGACATCGCCCGCTCCCGTCTCGTCGACCTCGGTCGCGGCGTCTGCGTCGACGTGATAGGGATCGCCGTTGACGTAGAGCGTCGCCCCGCGCTTCCCGCGGGTGATGACGCCGAGCGGCACCTGCTGGAGCCACGCGACGGCGGCCTGCTCGCCTCCGGGCAAGTCCTCCTCGCTGAGCACCATCAGCTGGGCCTGGGGCAGCACAGCGGCTGAGTCCTCCCACGGTTGAGGGCCCATCAGGCCGCCCCTACCGCGCTTGCGCATCCATCCCTGCGGCAGAACGGCGACGGCGGCGTCCTCGAAAGCCCCGGCCAGCGCCGGGTCGACCTCTCCCGCGACCGGGCTCAGCATGGCCAGCGGAGTTCCCCTCCAGGCAGCGGGCAGGTGCGTGCCTTCGAGATCGACGGCGCGTGAGAGCAGGGTCAGCGTGCGGACACCTTTCGATTGCCCGAGCCTGTAGCGCGTGGTGTCGCGCGACGGGACAGTCGCGATCTCGATGCCGGCCGGGAAGACGTCGAGCGGATAGTCCGAAGCGACGGAGGTGAGGAGGCCGACGTTGAGTCCGAGCCGGTGCGCCGTCAACGCCGCGTAATAGGCGGAGCCGCCGGGCCTGACGCCCGACGCCGTCTCATCGAAGGTCACGTGCCCGATCGCGACCAGGTCGATCATGGATTCCCCCTCCCCCGCCGGGAGAGGGCCGCCGTCACAGCTCCATCTGCTTGGCGATGATCTCCTTCATGATCTCGGAGGTGCCGCCGCCGATCGTCAGCAGGCGAATATCGCGGAAGAAGCGCTCGACCGGGTATTCGCGCATGTAGCCGTAGCCGCCGTGGAGCTGGACGCAGTCGTAGGCGACCTTCTGCGCCATCTCGCCGGAGAAGAGCTTCACCATCGAGATTTCCTTGACGGCGTCCTGGCCGGCCTGGAACTTGAGACAGGCCGCATAGGTGAGGCAACGGCTCGCCTCGATGAGCGTGGCCAGGTCGGCCAGCTTGTGGCGCACCACCTGCTTTTCGGACAGCGGCCCGTCGAATGCGTGGCGCTGCTTCACGTACGCGATGGTGTCCTCGAGCGCCCGCTCGCAGCCGGCTGCGGCGTGGAGACCCGCCACGAGGCGCTCGCGCTGGAATACGCGCATGACCTCGTAGAACCCGACGCCTTCCCGCCCGAGCAGGTTCTCCGCCGGCACGCGCATATCCTGGAACGCCAGCTCGGCGGTGTCCGAGGCGCGGTTGCCCATCTTGTCGAGCTTGCGGCTGACGGTGAACCCCGGCGTGTCGCGCTCGACCAGGAACATGGAGATGCCCCGATGTCGTTTGTCGCCCCCGCCGCTCTCGATGCGCGCCGCGACGAAGTAGAGATCGGCCAGGACGCCGTTGGTGATGAACATCTTGGAGCCGTTCAGCACGTACGCATCCCCGTCCCTGGCGGCGCGCGTCCGGATGGCCGCCACGTCGGATCCGCCGCCCGGCTCGGTCACGGCAATGGCCGTGAGCGCCTCGCCCCGGCAGATGCGCGGCAGGTACTTTTCCTTGAGCGCCTCGCTGCCCGTCCAGTAGAGATGCGGCGAGGCCATGTCCGTGTGGACGCCGAGCGCCATGGCGAAGGCGGCGCACCGTGAGCGCGCCGCTTCTTCACAGAGCACGGCCGTGGTGAGGAAGTCGGCGCCGCCGCCGCCGTACTTCTCGTCGTACTCGACGCCGAGGAAGCCCAGCGCGCCCATGCGAGGCCAGATGGACTTGGGGATCTGCCCCGCCTCCTCCCACTCGTCGATATGAGGCTCGACTTCCTTCTGAACGAACGAGCGGACCGCCTGGCGGAACATCTCGTGCTGCTCGCCGAAGATCTTCATGCCCCGCCCCCCCACTTCGACTTGACCGCTTCCCTGTCCACGGCGCCCTCCGGCGAGCGCGCGAGAGCCTCGGCGAACACGACCACATGGGGCCGCTTGAAGCGGGCGATCTTCGACCCCACGAAGTCGCTCACCTGCCGGGCGGTGTAGAGACCCGTCTTCACCTCCACGACCGCCTTGATCGCTTCGCCCCACTTCGCGTCCGGGATGCCGTACACGCAGACTCCCGTCACGCCGTCCATCTGCATGATGACGGTCTCGACCTCCGCCGGGTACACGTTCTCCCCGCCGGGCTTGATCAGCTCCTTCTCCGGCTTTCGCTTGACGTAGTAGAGATAGCCGTCGGCGTCGAGGCGTCCCACGTCGCCCGTGTGGTGCCAGCCGTTGCGGAAGGTGTACGCCGTCACGTCGGGCTGGGCGAAGTAGCCCTGGAAGACGAGCGGGCCGCGGACCGTGATCTCTCCCGGTGTGCCCACCGGCACCTCGTCGTCGTAGTCGTCCACCAGTCTCAGCTGGCAGAGCGGCGCCGGCTTCCCCGCGGCGCCCGGACGATCGGCGACGCGCTGGATGCTGACGAAGCCGCTCGTCTCTGACTGCCCGAAGCCAGTCCAGAACTTCGCGCCCGTGCTTTCGTGCAGTCGCTGGATCGTCTGGGGCGAGTCGAGACCCGAGACGTGCTTGAGGCTCGGCAGCTTGCTGCCGAGCTTCTCCGCGGCGTCCAGCAGGCTCGTCAGCACCGGGGGGAAATCCGAGATGTGGGTGACGCGGTGGCGATCGATGAGCCTCACGGCCTCTTCCGCGTCGAAGCGGGGCACGAGGACGCTGGCGGCCCCCGCATGCATGTGGGCCATGGCCATGCCGAGCGCGGTGATATGGAAGAGTGGGAGCGCGAGGAGGTAGTTGTCCGCCGGGCTCAGGCCGAAGGCGGCCATGGCAGTCAAGTTCGCGGCAATGACATTGGCGTGGGTCAGAACCGCGCCGCGCGGGATC
>WNFP01015605.1_pt1 | contig 10882 bp, 10 predicted proteins | sample 5400201 | NCBI WGS metagenome assembly WNFP01 (sample SAMN13153355, study PRJNA577476) | soil metagenome | isolation source: 115 cm saprolite under Madrone tree | place: USA:California | collected 2016-06-14
CCCGAATGCTTTCGTGCTGCCCGGACGCTGCGTGAAGCCCCCGGGCGCTGAAGACTCTTATTGCGGGAACCCAATGCTGCTCTCCTGCTCGGCCCACGAATAGGGCGGCGCCTTTGGCGAGGCCGGTGACAGTGAGATCTGCAGGCGCGGTCCCGGCGCCGCACGAAGCGCCGAGCCCCTTGCCCGGTTCGAGCGGCCCGAGCCTGAGGTCTTCGAGCCACCTGCGGGCCCTGGCGATGGCGGCGAGCAGAGCATCGCGGGCCTCGGGTTTCATGGCGGCCATCGCTGTGGGTTCATGCGCGATGCCTTTCACGGCGAGGAAGCTCGGAGCCGCCCACGGCAGCATGAGCGGGGTCGATGCGGGCTCGCGGGGAGCCGGCTTCGTCACTGCCGGGGTCCGCCGGCGCGGTCGAACCGCCCGACATCAGGCGGACCTCCACGGCTTGCGGTCGGACGATCACGCGATCGACGTGGCGCTCGATCAGGTCGCGGTCCGGCGCGGAGATCGAAAGCTCCGTTGACCGAAGGTGCGTGCGGACGCCGTCCAGCACGAGCCGCTCGATCTCGGGCGCCGGCACCCGCGCGACGCTGCCGGCCTCCTGCTTTCGGTTCTGCAGGAGCGCGTGGGAGACATAATAGCGGTAGCGCACCCCGAGCTTGTTCGAATGGGTTGAACTCATGCGGTTGCCGCGGTCGTCAAAGATGCGACCGGCCAGGATGCTGGCCGAGCCCCTGAGCCGGACCTTGCGGTAAATTCCTTCAAATCGAGAACATCGGACGATTGTCGGACTCGGACCCAGGCTTGTGCATCGGTCTCGCGGGTGTTGAGATAAAATTCGCTGGACATTGAAATGGATAGTTCTGGCAACTGTCTGCCACCAGTAGCGCGATTGACATCGACGGCAACGCGACGAAACAAAGTCGCGATCTCGAGGCCGGGCTGTTCGATCTCCTTAATGAGAGCGCCTGTGAAAGGGCTGTTGCGGCCGATGCCATCGACGGCAATCTGATTCGATTGGGTGGCGTAAGCTACAATCGTGCCGCGCACCGCTTCGATTCGAGCGAGCCCCCGCGTTATCACAACATCGCGACTTGACGCTCTCTGGGTGAGACGCTCGACGAGTGGATTGTTGCGGCAGGCATCGAGAATTAAGATTTTCACGCCGCGAGCACGCTCAAGCGCAAATAGGACATCGTGAATACGTATCAATTCATAATTGATGCTGAACTCATCTTCGAGCCGTGCATCGACAGGCATCAGATAATTGACGCCGCGGTACTGGATGCCGTGCCCGGCGTAGTAAAATAGGGCTGCATCAGCATCCTGCGCCATTCGGCCAAATCGCGCCATCGCCATTTCGATGGATCGCTTATCGACATTCTTTTCAACGATTACATCGAAACCGACCTCCCTGAGGGCGCCAGCCATATCCTCCGCATCGTTGACGGGGTTCGGGAGAGCGGCCGTATTTTGGTACGCCCCATTTCCGATGATCAGACCACGCGCCTCTCAGCATGCACCGCAATGGCGGACATCAGCAGCAAAGCATCCACAGCAAAATATTTGCAGACGTTGTTCATAGTCATCGAAACCATCCGAATGGGTGAGATTTTAATGCAACTGTCGCTCGCGCGCAGCAACTCATTTATCGTGTTGTACGACCGGTAGATTGGTTTGAACGACGGATTCATGCCCCGAGGAGCCCTTGAGGTTTGAGCGAAAAGGAATTGTTGAAGGCTGGCGCATTCAGATCGCGCTCAGAGAACGGGAAATATTTAGGCAGGACAAGGCGTTAATCTCATAAAAAGGCCGGATCGGTGTTGACAAAACGGCAATATGTGAGATTCTGATATCTGGCCCGAAGTGATTCGCGCCTGGCCCTTTGAAGGAGATACCCGATGAACCGGCAGCCAATGCTGGGCGGGAACGGCTTTGCCGTATCCCGCAATCTCGATCCAAATCTTGTCCGCGTTGAATCTTTAAAGCCGCTCGGCCGAGCGACGCGCAAACACCCGCCCTCACAGATCCGCAAGCTGCAGGCGAGCATCGAACAGTTCGGCTTCGTGCTTCCCGTCGTCATCGACGTGGACAGCCGCGTGATCGCCGGTTGGGGATTGGCTGTTGCCGCCAAAAGGCTCGGCCTGACTGAAGTCCCCGCCGTCACCATCGCCGACCTCGACGAGGCCAAATTGCGGATGCTGCGGCTCGCGCTCAACCGGCTTGGCGAGGACTCGGGCTGGGATGTTGATGCGCTGAAGCTGGAGTTCTCCGACATTCTGGAGATCAGCAGCGAGATCGACCTTCGCATCAGCGGCTTTGAGATGGGCGAGATCGACGTCGCCTTCGGAGGCTCCGGCAACGACGAAGAGGATAATCTGCCGGCGCTGAACGAGACCTCGACGCCGGTGACGCAGCTGGGAGATCTCTGGCTGCTCGGCGAGCATCGCATCCTTTGCGCAGATGCCCTGATGTGCGAGAGCTACGCCCGGCTTCTCGGAGACGAGCGGGCCCAGATGGTTTTTACGGATCCGCCGTGGAACATTCCGATCGCCGGCCATGTCTCGGGCCAGGTGTGCTCGCTATCGCCGACGAGGTGATCGAGTAGCGGTTCTCGGCTTTCCGGTAAGAGTCAGTCGCATCGGATCAACGATGTCGGTGGCGAGTCCGGTCCGCCTCCGATCGCTACGGGATTGGCGCACCGCAGCAAACCGGCAATGGTCCAGCAGCGGTAATTGCGCCGATGCTTGGGACGGCGGGAATCGAACCTGCGATATGCGTCGCCCTTTGAGTCTGCACTATGTTCATCGCTTATCGAACACCATTACCTTGGACACGAAGGCGTTGACGTCGCGGATATGCGTCAGGCCGCAAGCTGTCGCCATCCCGCCAAAGTCCTCTTTGAGATAACTGGCGTAGTAGGGTTCGTGATAGCTCTGAGGAAACAGCTCCAGCATGCCGTCGTAATCCGGCTCATCGCCTATCTGGAGTGAGTCCACGAGGACGAGGCGGCCGCCGCGCTTCAACACGCGCGCGAGCTCGCGAAAGACGATGCGCCGCACCTTGGGTGGCAGCTCGTGGAACATGAAGATGCTCGTCACCGCATCCTGGCTTTCATCCTCCAGGGGAATAGCCTCACCATTCGCAATGATGAAATTGATCCAGCACCAGCGCTTCAGATGACGTCTTGCCTCTGCGACATAAGCCTCGGACATGTCGATACCGAGGGCGGGCAGCCGGGGCCAAGCTTGTTTGAAAAAGTCGAGGGCACGTCCGGTACCGCAGCCAACGTCGAGAAGTCTGAGGCGGCGCTGATCGCGCCCCGCGAATACCTCGTGGAGTGGCCCTAGCGCCTGTCGCCGAGTCGCATTGGCCGTTCCGTTAAGAAGCACTTCGACCTGCGTATCGTAGCGCTGCGCCGATTCGTGCGTCATCCAGCCACCCGACTGGAAATGAAAATTTTGAAGAAAATAGCTGGGCCGTTTGCCGCGTGTCTCCTCGCTCAGCACTTCCCGGTGATGGCCATTCTCACGACGACGGTGAATTTCCGGCAGATCCTTGAAGAACAGGCGCGATCGGTGGAGCAGTATCGGCAACGAACCGTCATGATCCGTGGGCAAGGGATAGATTCCGGCCTCGACGTTGGCGAGGTCTTGCAGGAACAGGGTAGCCACGTCCGCGTAAAGACGCCCGCGATCGGGCACTGGCGCATCGGTAGAGGCCTGCCGCCGCGTGCTCTCACCAGCGCCTCGACGGACCTCCTCGGACAGTCGCCGCATGACCACGCTGTGACCGACGTACCAAGCAACCCGTGGCAGCTGACTGGCACCATAGGCGACGCGCGTGGCGAAGCGAGAGACAGGATTGGCCATGCTGTTGCTCACCCCCTCTCCATCAATATGGGCGAGAAAAGGGAATCGGTCCATCGCGGTCAACGCCGCCGATGCTGCTTGCGTGGGCCGACGAGATGCACGAATATCAGATGGCGGCACGGCGGGTATGTGTCATAAATGCCCGGCCGACAGCACCAATGGAATTACCGAAACGGGACGTTACCGCACGCCTCATAGAGCCGGTGCTGCGAGCCGGCTATGAGCCACGCCGTAAAGGAAATAAATCGCAAGACCGACCACGAGCCACAATGCTAGACGCTCCCACGTCTCGACGGGCAGGCCGAACATCAGAAAAGCGGAGGATGCTGCCCCGGCCGGCGCGATGAACCACACCGCGGGTGTCTTGAACGGACGCGGCAGGTCCGGTTGCACCACGCGCAATATGAGCACGCCGACGCAAACGATCGCAAACGCAAGAAGGGTGCCGATGCTGACCAACTCGCCAACAAGTTCGATCGGCAACAGCCCTCCCAGGATCGTCACAATGGTTCCCGTGAACATCGTGGTGACGTAGGGCGTGCGCAAGCGCGGGTGGACAATCGCGGCTGAGCGCGGCAGCAGCCCATCCTTCGACATGCTATACAAAATCCGCGTCTGAGCGAGCAGGCTCACGAGAATGACCGAGCTGAGGCCGAGGATTGCACCCAGTTTGATGATCGGCGCAAGCCACTTGAGGCCGATCGCGTCGACGCCGACAGCGATCGGGTCGGGCACGTTGAGCTTGTCATACGGCACGATGCCGGTAATGATGAAGCCCACGATTACATAGAGCAGCGTGCAGACGACGAGCGACCCTAGAATGCCGATTGGCATGTCCCGTTGCGGATTGCTTGCCTCCTGTGCCGCCGTGGATACGGCGTCAAAGCCGATATACGCAAAGAAGACCACAGCCGCGCCGCGCAGGACGCCGCTCCAGCCGAGTTGACCGGGGCCGAGATTGGGCGGAATCAGCGCGCCATCGGGATTGCTTGCCGTCACCCAATTGGCCGTATTCACAAACCAAATGGAAGCGAAGATGAAGATCACTACGATGCCTACTTTGATGACGACAATGATGTTGTTGACCTTTGCGGATTCGTGAATGCCCACGACCAGCAGCATCGAGGCGATGGCGGTTACCAACATGGCCGGGGCATTGATCACAGCCGCCGTTCTTTGCCATTCGCCACGCGCCGGATCAAAATCAAACGGCGCCGCGCTCCAAATATCCGGCACCGTGATGCCAAAATCCTTGAGAAAGCTCACGACATAACCGGACCAGCCGATTGCCACCGTAGCTGCCCCCAACGCGTATTCGAGGAGCAGGTCCCAACCGATGATCAATGCGATGATCTCTCCCATTGTGGCATAGGCGTAGGTATAGGCGCTTCCCGAGATCGGAACGCTCGACGCCATTTCCGCATAACACATGCCGGCAAATGCGCACGGAATCGCGCTGATCACGAAAGACAGGCCGATGGCCGGCCCAGCATGGGCCGCGGCGGCTTGGCCAGTGAGTACAAATATGCCAGCACCGATGATGTTGCCGATCCCGAGTGCCATCAGGCTCATGGCGGACAGCGTCCGTTTGAGCGGAACGCCGCCATGGGTCATCAGCTGTTGCGTTGCAACGTCCACTGCCTCCGCTTGCAATACCGCGATCGGCTTCTTGTTCCATAATTTCGGCATGGGCTTTACCTGACTTCAGATTCTTGCATTCAATTGCTTCGCACGAACCAAAGCCATGAAAATATGTTCCGAGCCGTCTGCGGGCCTTGATTGATGAGGACGCTGTGACCGGCGTGTATAGTTGACGCACACACGGACGAGGGCGCAGCGGGGTCACGGTAGGGAGGCTGTTGCCAGCCGCCCCCCGCACGGAACCCGGCGTGCGCTGCTAACACCCAAATCCCCCACGCTCGGCCGGCCCCGGCCGCAATTGCAGCGGCTGGGGTGTCACTATTGCGCGGTTCGATGAGGAGTAATCCTCGTCCCTACCGCGACCGTCCGTTTCTCGTAACGCTCAGTGATATGCTCGCAAGATGAAGGATCAGCCCTTCCTCACAGCGCGAATTGATGCCGGGCCGCTCGTCTTTCGGTGGCTGTGACACGATTTCGGGGGCGCTTCCGACTTCCCGAGTTGGTCCGACCCAGATACGCCGGCCGCCGGCTAGCAGGTCCGGTTACTGAGGTGCACCTGCCGTGCCGGCCACGAAGCGCGATGGCCCTTTTTGACCCCAGACCGGTCATCGCGCTCACATGCCACAGGATCATAGCGCCTTCGGGCCGGATTTGAGATACCAGTCGAGAATCTGCTCGCCGGTCCAGAACAGCACGTCCCGCTTCTTGCGTATCGATTCAAAGATGCGGCGGAAATGCTTAGTCCGGTGCGGGGCGCCCATGATGTACGGATGGATAGATATCGCCATGACGCGGGCGGAGTCCTCGGCATCGGCGTATAGCTGTTCGAACTGGTCGATGGTCCGATCGTAGAATTCCGACGCCCGATGGTACTGGATCAGCATCATGGCGACGTCATTGCACTCCTGTGTGTAGGGTATGCTGACGATCGGTTTCCCACGTGTCTTGAGCCATACCGGCTGGTCATCGAGCACCCAGTCGGCGACGTAGTCGTAACCTTCCTCCTTGAGGATGTCAGGCGTCTCCCAGGTCTCGGTGAGGCCCGGGCCGAGCCAACCGCGCGGACGTTTGCCGGTGACCTTGCCGATGGCCTCCGCGGTATTTCGGATGTCCTCGCGCTCATTCGCCACTTTCTGCATGTTGCTCTGGGTGAAGCCATGGCCGACGAGCTCCCATTTGCGCTCGGCCGCGGCCTGCACGATGTCCGGATAGGCGTGAAGAGCGCTGCCGTTGACGTTCATCACGCCGGGAATATTGAATTCGTCGTAGACGTCCAGCAGACGCCAGAAGCCCACGCGATTGCCGTATTCATGCCAGCACCAGTTGGGAATATCGGGGATCGGCGAGCCGCCAGCCGGCGGCGTGACCACGGTTCGCGGTAGGGGCTGCGTCGCGTCCCATTCCTCGACATTGATGATAGTCCACACCACCATACGCGCGCCCTTCGGCAGCCTAAGCGGCTTGCGTTGCGATATGGGGGAATATTCGAGGCGGTCGCACGGATGCATGCCTGGTTCCTATGTAGAAGCCGTCGTTCAGTGCTCCGTGCAGGGGCCTCGTCCTCAAGCGCTCGAAGCTGATTCCTGAACGCCGCGGCCTCTTTTGCGTCGATGAAGCGCTCCACCAATTTTGCCATTTCGGCCGCTTCGCCCGCCGTCATTTGGCCCTTGGCAACAGCGTCGGCGAGTGCCGCCATCATTGCCGCGGCGCCGCCCTCACTGGGCAGCGCAGGTGACGCGCTCATCGTGTTCGGGCGCGACGGATGCTAGGCGAAACAGTGGGCGCGATAACGCCCAAGTGACGCGTTCGCCGCGTGGGCATTGCGGCCTCCCGCAACTCAACGGCAACAGTTCTGCACCGAACATTGATGAGACGCACGGCATTCTCCTTGGGGATCCGCCTAGGCTCTGGTTCAAATCGGCTGTGATATTCACACGCAATCCAGGCTAGCTCAGTCCGCCTTCGCGCCCGACAACTTGACCACCTTGCCCCACTTCTCGGTTTCCTCGGCGACGAGCCTCGCATAGTCCCCCGGCGAACCGGAAAGCGGCACTGCTCCCAGCTCGGCAAGGCGCGCTTTCAGCTTGGGATCGGCGAGGGCAACGTTGATCTCCCTGTTGAGCTTCTCGACGATCTCGGCCGGGGTGTTTCTCGGGGCGTTGAGACCGTTACATATGGTCGCCTCGTAGCCCGGCAGGAATTCCGCCATGGTCGGGACCTCCGGTAGCGTCCGCAGACGTGTCGCGGATGTCGCCGCCAGCGCGCGCAGATTGCCGGCCTTGATGTACTCGATCGACGCCGGCAAGGTGCCGAAGTAGACCTGCACCTGTCCGGCGAGCACGTCGGTAATCGCCGGCACGTCGCCACGGTACGGTACGTGCACCATGTCGACACCGGCCATCATCTTGAACAACTCGCCGGCGACATGGGGCGGGCTGCCGCTGCCGGATGACGCCATGTTGATCTTGCCCGGGTTGCCCTTGGCGTAGGCAATGAACGCGGGGACGGTTTTGGCCGAGAATGATGGATTGACCACCATCACGAGGGGCGTGCTGATGATGCTGGCGATCGGCACCGTGTCACGGATGAAATTAAAATTGAGGTTGTCGTAGAGCGTCGCGTTGATCGCGTTCGCCGCCGAGGACACGAGCAGTGTATAGCCGTCCGGATCCGCACGCACGACCGCTTCAGTGGCGACATTGGTGGCGGCGCCCGTCCGGTTCTCGACGATGAATTGCTGGCCAAGCCGCTCCGACAGCCATTGGCCCATCAGGCGAGCCACGATGTCAGTGACGCCACCGGGAGCAAAGCCGACGATCAACCGTACAGGCCGCGTCGGATAGGATTGCGCCCAGGAAAGCCGTGGGCTGACAGGGGCGACCATGGCGGCCCCCGCGAGTTGCAGGAATTGACGACGGCGAAGTTTCATTGCACCACCCTCCGGTTGGTTATGAGTGCAGACGCGACAAGAAAATTCCGGTCATTGCTGAGCCAGAAAACATGCAATTGCGAACCGAGCTGCCTTCCCGTCCCTCAAACGCGCGAGCGAACGATCGTCAAGAGCTGGTTCGGGCTTTTCGACGCTGGATTCGCTGTTTTTCTCTGCCTGGCCGAGAGCCCCGACACTGCCCTGAGCCGGTGGGTTATAATCGTCGTCTGGCTGATCCCCGGCGGCGGCATCGACGCGATTGGTCGGGTCGCCCTTGAACCGGTGACCGGCCGGATGGTTGGACGAAAATGGACCGATATCGATGACCGGCACCACATCGGCGCTCATTTTCAGGCCTCCCGCTCCGTTGCGATCGAAGCAAGGGGGAGGGTGCCACGAAGCCGGCGATTGCGCTTTAGGAACGCCCTAATTTGTACTTAGGAGGGGCTTCATTTTTTCTCACCTCGCGGTGTGCTAAAGGTGTTGAAGCCCCCGGATGGGCCGTCAGGGAAATCGGCAAATTGCTCTTTCTATTCGAAGACTATGCTCTCGATACCAGCCGCCGTGAGCTGCGCCGCGGCAGCGCTCTCGTCTCCCTGGAGCCCCAGGTCTTCGATTTTCTGGAGTACTTGATCCGAAACCGCCAACGCGTCGTCAGCAAGGACGATCTCATTGCTTCGATCTGGGACGGACGTATTGTTTCAGAATCGGCACTCAGCAATCGCGTCAATGCGGCGCGAACCGCGATCGGCGACAATGGAGAGGACCAACGGCTCATCCACACCGTTGTCCGGAAAGGTATTCGTTTTGTCGGGGACGTCCACGAACGGCAGGAGCCAGCTCCGGTTCCTGAACAGTCAAGGCAGTATCCGGCCCTCCCCGATAAGCCGTCGATCGCGGTTCTGCCGTTCCAGAACTTGAGCGGCGATCCCGAACAGGAATACTTCGCCGACGGTGTGGTGGAAGACATCATCGGGGCATTATCGCGCATGCGCTGGCTGTTCGTGATCGCTCGGAATTCGAGCTTCACCTACAAGGGCCGCACCGTCGACGTGAAGGAGGTGGGTCGTGAGCTCGGGGTCCGCTATGTGCTTGAAGGCAGCATACGCAATGCAGCAAACCGGGTGCGTTTGGCGGGGCAGCTCATCGATGCGTCAACAGGCGCGCATCTCTCGGCGGATCGCTTCGATGGTGATATCGAGGACATCTTCGATTTACAGGACCGGATGACGGCGAGCGTCGTGGGTGCAATTGCGCCAAAGCTGGAGCAGGCCGAAATCGAGCGCGCCAAGCGAAAGCCTACCGAGAGCCTCGACGCCTATGACTATTTTTTGCGCGGGATGGCGAACTTTTATCAGCGAAGCAGGAAAGCCAATGACGATGCGCTGCAGTTGTTCTACAAGGCGATCGAGTTCGATCCCGATTTTGCGACGGCCTATGGCATGGCCGCTTGGTGCCACGCTTGGCGCAACTTGAGCGGCTGGATGACCGACCGCGCGCAAGAAATCGCCGAAGGCGCACGATTGGCTTGGCGGGCGGTAGAGCTGGGCAAAGATGATGCGGTCGCGCTGGCGAGGGCCGGGCACGCCCTTGCCCTTTTGGTTGGGGATCTCGACAGTGGCGCAGCCTTCATCGATCGCGCTCTCGCGCTCGATCCGAATCTGGCGCGGGCGTGGTACGCCAGCGGCTGGGTGAGAGTCTATCGCGGCGAGCCGGAAGTGGCGATCGAGCACCAGGCACGAGCCATGCGCCTGAGCCCCCTCGATCCGACCTTGTATCACATGCAGGTTGGTACCGCGTTGGCGCATCTGCTCGCCGGCCGGTTTGACGAGGCGTCGTCATGGGCGGAAAAGGCATTTCTGGAGGAGCCGAATTACCATCCCGCAGCGATCGTTATGGCGGCAGGCAATGCGCTTGCCGGGCGCGCGCAGGAAGCGTGCCAGGCAATGGAACGCCTGCGCCAGATCGATCCCACGTTACGCATTTGCAATCTGAAGGACCGCCATCCAATTCGTCGGCCGGACGACTTGGCGAGGTTCGCAGATGGCTTGCGAATAGCCGGACTACCGGAGATCTGATTCACTTATTTTCAAAAAAATCAGATAGCCGCTTATGGCCCGACCCGGAAGCGCCGACCGCCGGCCCGCCGGGTCCGCTTACTGAGGTAGATCTGCCGTGCCGACGAAGTGAGCGGCACGGCTCATTTTGACCCGAACCAGACCTCGTTAATGATTTTATGTTGACCTTGCGGGACCCTGGCGACAGGCAGCAGGCATACCGGGCGGAAAATCTCTCCGACGAGCTCCCTGCCAAAAAAGCCGTTACCTCGATGGACGTCCGGGTGCTAGAACTCGCATGGCGAGGGTGGGACTGCAGTAGGGGACAATTTCACCATGACCAGCGGTGTGGATGTCCATGCGATGTGGCGACTGTTGGCGATCA
>WNFP01006964.1_pt1 | contig 10880 bp, 8 predicted proteins | sample 5400201 | NCBI WGS metagenome assembly WNFP01 (sample SAMN13153355, study PRJNA577476) | soil metagenome | isolation source: 115 cm saprolite under Madrone tree | place: USA:California | collected 2016-06-14
GACCTCGGGGTCGGCGAAGTTGGCCACCAGGGCGCGCAGGCTCGCCGGCTGATAGAGGGTGGTCGCGTCGGAGAAGACCACGATCTCGCCCCTGACGACCGCGACCGCCTGGTTCTGCGCCAGCGTCTTGCCCTGGCGCGGCAGCGCGAGCAGCTTCACGCGGCCGGCGAACCGGGTGCGCACGATCTCCTCGGTCGCGTCGGTCGAGCCGTCGGAGACGACCATCACCTCGAGGCGCGGATAGTCGAGGGCGAAGGTGTTCTCGAGCTTCGCGGCGATCACCCGCTCCTCGTTGTAGGCGGCGATGATGAAGGACACGGTGGGCAGGACCGGCGCCTTCGCGACCGGCCGGGGGCGCAGGTGAGCGAGGAGGAAGATGAGGCAAGGGTAGCCCGCGTAGACGTAGACCACGAGGGCAATGGCTCCCCAGAAGATCGCCGCGGCCATCGCCCGAGCTAACGCGGGCGGCGGGCGAAAGGCAAGCCGAACGAGCGCGCTGGCTTCGGATCAGTCCGCCGAGGCCGCGCGCCGTGGCTCGACGTCGGGCGGGCTCTCGACGGCAACCGAGGCCGGCCCCGCGCGCCACCCGCGCACGAGTCCCCACAGCCACCGCACACGCGCCGGCAGCCACACACCCAGGTCGTCGAACAGCGAGTACGCGACCGGCGTGATGAGGAGCGTGATGAGCAGCGAGAGCGACTGCCCGCCGATGATGACGCGCGCGATCGAGCCGCGCGAGCCCGAGCCGGGACCCCGCCCGAGCGCGATCGGCACCATGCCGAACACGAGCATGACGGTCGTCATCAGGATCGGGCGGAGGCGGACGCGGTTCGCCTCGAGGATGGCCGCGTCGCGCGCCATGCCGCGACCGCGCAGCGTGTTCGTGTAGTCGATCTGCAGGATGCCGTTCTTCTTGACCACCCCGAAGAGCATGAAGAGCCCGAGCCTGCTGTAGACGTTGAGCGCCTCGCCGAGGAGGACCAGGGCGACGAGCGCGAAGGGGATGGTGAGCGGCAGCGCCAGCATGATGGTCACGGGGTGGAGGAAGCTCTCGAACTGCGCGGCCAGCACCATGTACATGAAGACGATGCTCAGCAGGAAGGCGATGCCGAAGTTGGCGTTGCTCTCGGCGAGCGTCTTGGCGCGCCCGGTGAACTCGAGGCTGTAGAGGGCGGGCATGTCGAGCGTCGCCGCCACCTTCTGCACGTGCTCCACGGCGGTGGCGAGCGGGAGCGCGGGGAGGAGGTTGCCGCTGATGGTGACCGAACGCTGGCGGTTTACGCGGTCGATCTCCGCGGGCCCCAGGTCCTCGCGCACGCGGAGCAGGTTGCCGAGGCGCACCAGCTGGTCGGTGCGCGCGCGCACGGTCAGGTCGTAGACGTCCTGCGGGGTGCGCCGCTTGCCCGGCTCGGCGCGCAGCCAGATGTCGTACTGCTCGTCGCCCTCCTTGTACTTGGAGATCGGCTGGCCGGCGACGTAGGTCTGCACGGTGGCGGCCACGTCCTGCACGTTGACGCCCAGGTCGGAGGCCTTGTCGCGGTCGATCATGAGGCGCAGCTCGGGCGTGCGCACCGCGAGCGAGGTGTCGACGTCGACCAGGCCGGGGAGCTTCCGCATGCCGGCCATCAGCCGGTCGGCGTAGTCCTCGAGCTTGTCCAGGTCCGGGCCGCGCAGGTTCAGCTCCAGGTCGGAGAGCCGTTGCCCGCCCGAGGCGAGCGGGTTGATGCCCTGCACGGCGGTCCGCAGATCCGGGAACTGGCGCATGAGCCAGCGCGCGTCCGCCATCACGTCGAACTGCGAGAACGAGCGCTCGCCCAGGTCCTTCAGGCGCACGTAGAGCGAGCCGGTGGTGACGTCGCCCTCGCCCGGCTTCACGCGCCCGGTCTGGTCCCCGATGGTGGTGAGCACGTCGGTCACGCCGCGCAGGTTGCGCACGTGGTGCTCGATCTCGCCGAAGACCCGGCTCGACTCGGCGAGCGTGAACCCGCCCGGGGTCTGGATGTCGATCTCGAACTCGCTCTGGTCGTCCTGCCGAGCGCGACCAGCACGATCACCCAACGGTGGCGGAGCGACCAGGCGAGCAGCCGGCCGTACGCCGCCTCGAAGGCGCGGTAGAGCCGCCCGCCGTGCGCGCGCTCGGGCGGGAGCCGGCGGAGCACGCGCGCCGAGAGCGCCGGCGTGAGCGTGAACGAGATGAGCAGCGAGATCATGATCGCGACCGCGACCGTGAGCCCGAAGCTGTGGAAGAAGCGCCCGACGCGCCCGGCCATGAAGGCGACCGGGAGGAAGATGATGACCAGCGAGAGGGTGGTCGCCATCACCGCCAGCGCGATCTCGGCGGTCGCCTCCGAGGCGGCGCGCATGGGCGGCGCGTCCTCCTCCTCGATGTGGCGGAAGATGTTCTCGAGCACCACCACCGCGTCGTCGATCACGATCCCGACCGCCAGCACGAGGCCGAGCATGGTGAGGTTGTTCAGCGTGAAGCCCATGTAGCGCATGAAGGTGAAGGTCGAGACGATCGAGGTGGGGATGGCGATGCCGGCGACCAGCGTCGAGCGCCAGTCGCGCATGAAGAGGAGCACCGTGAAGGCGACCAGCGCGGCGCCGAGCCAGAGGTGGAGGCGCACGGTGTCGAGCGAGGCCTTGATGAAGCGCGACTGGTCGCGGATGACGCGCATCTCGACGTCGTCGGGGAGCGCGCGCTTCAACCGCGCCAGCTCCCCCTTCACCCGGTCGATCACCGCGACCGTGTTGGTGCCCGACTGCTTGCGGACGACGAGCTGGACCGCGTTCTCGCCGTTCAAGCGCGCGAGCGTGCGCGGCTCGACCACGCCGTCCTCGGCATAGCCCAGGTCGCGCACGCGCAGCGGCCGGTCGCCCACGTGCGCGACGATCAGCTCGTTGAAGTCGGGGACGTGCTCGATCCGCCCCATGGTGCGCACCAGGAGCTCGCGGCGCGTCTGGTCGAGGCGGCCGCCGGGCAGCTCGAGGTTCTGCTGCTGGATGGCGGTGCGCATCTGCCCGATCGACAGGCCCTGCGCCGTCAGCCGGTCCGGATCGACGAAGACGTTGATGGCGCGCTCCTGGCCGCCGAGCAGGATCACCTGCCCGACCCCGGAGAGCGTCTCGATGTCCTCCTTCACCTGCTTGCGGGCGAGCTCGGTGACTTCGCGGAGGTTCCGTCTGCCGGAGATCGCGATCGACATGACCGGCACCGCGTCGACGTCGAACTTCTCGATCACGGGCGGGTCGGTGCCGACCGGGAGCTGCGCCAACACGCCCGCCACCTTGTCGCGCACGTCCTGGGCCGCGATGTCGCGCGGCTTCTCGAGGACGAACTGGACCACCAGCGAGGAGAGGCCCTCCTTGGTGATGCTGCGCAGCTCGTCGATGCCGTCGATGGTGTTGACCGCCTCCTCGATCACCTTGGTGACGCCGGTCTCCATCTCCTCGACGCTGGCGCCCTTCAGCGTGGTGGTGACGGTGACGATCGGGAAGTCGATGTTGGGGAAGAGGTCGAGGCCGAGGCCCCGGTAGGAGAAGAGGCCGAGCACGACCAGCGACGCGATCAGCATGGTCGCGAACACCGGGCGGCGAATGAACACGTCGGCGAAGCGCATCGGCGATCCCTAGGAGTCTGTCGGGGTAATCATGGCGAGCGAGGCGAACGAGCCGGGGAGCGAGAGCGGCAAGCGCAGCGACGACCGACGAGGCGTGCCTGAAGGCACGCCGCAGGAGGGAGGAGCGAGCACGCCGCTCGCAGCCCCCGGATCGTTCGCCGCAGCCGCCATGATTGCCCCGACAGCCTCCTAGGCGCCGGGCGGCACGTCGGTGCGGACCACGACCTGGGTGCCGTCGGCGAGCTTGGAGAGGCCGCTGGTCGCGACCTGCTTGCCCTGCGACATGCCCTCGGCGATCTCCACCCAGCCGTCGCCGAGATCGACCCCGAGCTTCACCTCCCGCTCGCGGGCCACGCCGCCCTCGATCAGGAAGAGCTTGGTGACGCCCGCGTAGGAGGTGAGCGCGGCGCGCGGCACGGCGAGCGCGCGCTCGTCGTGCGAGACGACGACCTCGCCGTGGCCGAAGAAGCCGGGGCGGATGCGGTGGTCCGCGTTGGGGACCAACGCCTCGAAGGCGAGCGAGCGCGCGGCGGGATCGGCGGCCGAGCCGATGCGGCTCACCTGCCCGGTGAAGGTCTCGCCCGGGAAGGCGTCGACGCTCACGCGCACCCCCTGCCCGGGGCGGAGCGCCGGCACGTCGCGCTCGGGGATCTCGCCGCGGAACTTGAGCGGGTCGTCCTGGACGATGCGGAAGAGCACAGTGCCGGCCTTCACGTAGCTCCCGGCGTCGACCAGGCGCGCCGCGACCGAGCCGTCCATGGGCGCGCGGATGTCCGTGTGCTCGAGCTGAATGCGGAGCTGGTCGCGGCGGGCGCGCGCCACGTCGAGAGCCATGCGCACCTGGTCGTACTCCTGGGTCGAGATGACGCCGGCGGCGCGCAGCGGCTCGGCGCGCGTCTCGTCGCCGCTCGCCTTGGCGAGGCTGGCCTCCGCCTCGCGCAGCCGGGCCTCGATCTCGTCGCGCCGCACGCGGGCGAGCACGTGGTTCTCGGCCACGCGGTCGCCCAGATCGGCCAGGGTCGCGGCCACCTGCCCTTCCACCTCGCTCGCCACCTCGGCCTGCGCGTTGGCGGCGAGCGTGCCGACCACCGAGACGGTGCGCTCGACCGCGCGCACGGCGACGTTCGCGACCGTGACGGTGATCGCCTCGGGCTTGGCGGCCCCGCCCGCCGGCTCGGCCGCCGAGCGCCCGCCGCAGCCGGCCGCGAGCGCCGCCAGGAGCCCCAGGGCAACGAGCCGCCTCATGCCGCGCCTCGCTGCCGGCGCAGCAGCGCGGGCGCGCCGATGCCGTGCAGATAGAGGTGGACGACACGCGCCGCGATCGCCTCCGGCCGGTCCTCGGGCGCGTGCTCGAAGATGGCGGCGCGCGCGAGCCCGAGCAGGAAGGCGGCCGCCAGGTGGCGGCTCCCGTTGCCGCCGATCCGGTGATGGGCCAGCACGCGCTGGACGGCCCGCACGACGCGCCGCCGGCGCTCGCCCGCCGAGCGCGTGTGTCGCTGCTCGTAGCGCACGACCAGCGTCAGGAGGTGCGGCCGGCGCCAGAAGAAGCGCAGGATCGAGACCACGATATCGCGCAGCACCACCTCGGCCGGCGCGTCGGCCTCGGCGGCGCGCTCGACCTCGCCCGCCACCCGCTCGAGGCTCGCCTCGAGGGCCACGCGGTGGAGGTGGTCCTTGGTCGGGAAGTAGAGGTAGACGGTCCCCTTCCCCACCCCGGCGCGCGACGCCACCTCGCTCACCAGCACGCGGTGAAAGTCGCGCTCGGCGAACACCGCGGTAGCCGCCGCCAGGATGCGCTGCCGTTTGTCGTCGTGACGCAGGAGGTCCCCCCAGAACTGACCGGTCAGTTCTAGCAGCGCGCCTGGCGCGACGAAAGAGGGCCCACCGTCAATCGGTTGACACCCCGGAGCGAGACGTCCCGGGTGCGGCCGGGCTCCCCGCCACGGCTCGCTCGCGCAGCGCCACGCGCCGGAGACGGAGCGCCAGCCACGCGGCCGCGGCGAGCGAGACGCCGCCCGAGACGAGCGCCGCGCCCGGCGCCCCGAAGCGCTGCGCCAGCGCGCCCAGGACGAGGCCGCCGAGCGGCTGCGTGCCGAGGAACATCACCGTGTGGAGCCCCATCACCCGGCCGCGGTAGCGGTCCTCGACGACCAGCTGGAGGAGCGTGTTCGTGGTGGCGAGGTAGCGCACCATGCCGTAGCCCGCGAGCGTCTGGCAGGCGAGCGCGAGGCCGAGCCGGCGGCTCGCCGCCAGCCCGAGCACGGCGAGCGCGAAGGTGGCGAGGCCGAGGAGGAGGTGGCGGCGGTGCTGCGCGCGGGAGTAGCGGTGCGCCGCCAGCTGGAGCGCGGCGGCGATCGCGCCGACGCCGCCCGCCGTGTGGAGGAGGCCGTAGCCGAACGCGTTGGTGCGGAGCACCGTCCGCGCGAACACCGGCAGCAGCAGGTTGTACTGGACGCCGAGCCCGGACACGACGCCGAGCAGGAGGAGCAGGTTGCGGAGCACGGGCGCGCCCCACACGTAGCGGATGCCGGAGAGGAAGCCCGCGCCGAGCGCCTGCGCCGTCCGCGGGCGCTCGCTCGGCGGAAGCCGCATGAGCGCGAGCGCCACCAGGACCGCGACGTAGCTCGCCGCGTTCAGAAAAAAACACGGCGCCTCGCCGAGCGCGGCGACCAGCGTCCCTGCCAGCGCCGGCCCCACCAGGCGCGCCCCGTTGAAGATGGAGGAGTTGAGCGCGATCGCGTTGGGAAGATCCTCGGCGCTCGTCATCTCCACCAGGAACGACTGCCGGGTGGGCACGTCGAGCGCGCTCACCAGCCCGACGCCGCCCGCGAAGAGGACGACGAGCGGCACGGTGACGGCGCCCGTCCACACCAGCACCCCGAGGGCGAGTGCCAGGAGCCCGAGCAGCGACTGCGTCACCAGCAGCACGCGGCGGCGCGGCAGGCGATCGGCGACCACGCCCGCGAAGGGTGCCAGGCAGAGGATCGGCAGGTAGCCCGCGACGGCCACCTTGCCGAGGTCGAGCGGGCGGCCCTCGAGGCGGTAGACCAGCCAGCCCTGCGCCACGCTCTGCATCCAGTAACCGACGAGCGAGATGCCCTGCCCCACCACGAAGAGGCGGAAGTTGCGGTGGCGGAGCGCGGGGAAGCCGGCGAAGAGACGGCGCACGGGGCCGGGCTCGACGAGCGTCTCGGCCGCCGTCCCGGGAAGCATTCACTCCGCCCGCCAGGGGACGGCGAGCCTGTCCAGGTGCGCCGCGCGCGTCCCGAGGGCACGCTCGAGGAGCCAGGCGCGCTTCAAATAGAGATGCGCGTCCGCCTCCCACGTGAAGCCCATGCCGCCGTGGTTCTGCACGTTGTCGGCCGCGTTGACGAGCGCGGCGTCGGTCGCGAGCACCTTGGCGGCGGCGACGTGGCGGGGCGCGGTTTCCTCGCCCTCGGCGAGCGCGACCGCCGCGAAGGTGGTGAGCGAGCGCGCCACCTCGGCGCGCACCGCCATGTCCGCGCAGCGGTGCTTCACCGCCTGGAAGGAGCCGATCGGCCGGCCGAACTGCTGCCGCACCTTCGCGTACTCGACCGAGTCCTCGAGCGTGCGCTCGGCGACGCCGACCGCCTCGGCGGCGGCGAGCAGGGTCGCGAGCGTGCGCAACGTCGCCGCGTTGCCGGCGAGCGGCGGGGCGGCGATCCCGGAAAAGCGCACGTCGCCCAGGCGGCGCGTCGGATCGATGCTCGGCCGCCCCTCCACCGCGAGGCCGTGCGTCGCGGCGGGGAGATAGCGAGCGGCCCCGCTGCCGAGGACGAGGAAACCCCCGGCCGCGCCCGCGTCCGCCACGCCGCGCGCGACACCCGCGAGACGCGCGCCGTCCCCGAGCGCGTCCGCGGGGTCATCGATGAGCGCGACGCGAAGCGCGCCCGCGAGTATCGGCGCGAGCCCGGGCGTCCCGGCGAGCGCGTGGGCCGCCAGGACCGTCCCGAGCCACGGCCCCGGGGTGAGCCCGCGGCCGAGCTCGACGAAGAGGAGCATCTCCTCCGCCGCGCCGTAGCCCGCACCGCCCGCCGCCTCGGGCAGCCCGAGGCCGAACCAGCCGAGCCCGCCCGCCTCGCGCCAGAGCGTCTCGTCGATGCCTGGTTCCGCGCTCGCGACCGCGCGCACGCGCGCCAGGGGGAGACGCTCCGCGAGCACGCCGCGGATCGCATCGCGGACCGCCGTCTCCTCGGGCCCGAGCGTCAGGTCCATCCACTCACCGCGGCAGCCCGAGCACGCGCTCGCCGATGATGTTGCGCTGGATGTCCTTCGTCCCGCCGCCGATCGTCTGCGAGAGCCCGGCCAGGTAGAGCTCCGTCCAGCGCGAGGCCGGCGCGTCGACGGCGGGCGCGCCCTGCATGTCCATGGCGAGCAGGTCGATGCGCTGCACCAGCTCCGAGAAGAAGAGGCGGATCATCGACGCCTCCGCGCCGGGGACGCCCGTGCGCGCCGCCAGGCTGACGCTCCGGTAGGTCATGGCGCGGAGCGCGTCCACCTCGGCGCGCGCGCGGGCGAGGCGGCGCGCGATCTCGTCGTCGTCGATGGCGCGCCGCCGGCCGCGCGGGCCGGGCGTGGTCTGCGCCAGCGCGACCAGCTCGTCCACCCGGCGCGAGAGACGCACCTGCTCGGCGAGAAAGGCCGTGCCGCGCTCGAAGCTGAGCGTCGCCATCGCCACGCGCCAGCCGTCGTTCAGCCGGCCCACCACGTTGCGGAGCGGGATCTTCACGTGGTCGTAGAAGACCTCGCAGAAGTCGCTCTCGCCCGTCAGGGTGGTGATGGGGCGGATCTCGATGCCCGGGGCGTCCATCGGGCAGATGACCCAGGTGATGCCGCGGTGGCGCGGCGCCTCGGGGTCGGTGCGCACGAGGAGCTCCTGGAACTGCGCCACGTGCGCGAAGCTGGTCCATACCTTCTGCCCGCTGACGACCAGGACGTCGCCCTCGACGACGGCGCGCGTCTGGAGGCTCGCCAGGTCGGAGCCCGCGTTCGGCTCCGAGAAGCCCTGGCACCAGATCACCTCGCCGCGCAGGATGGGCGGGAGATGCGCCGCCTTCTGCTCCTCCGTCCCGCACGCGACGAGGGTCGGGCCGGCGTGGTTGAGCCCGACGAAGAGCGTCGAGATGTCGGGCGCGCCGGCGCGCGCGTACTCCTCGCACCAGACGAGCTGCTCCATGAGGGTCGCGCCGCGGCCGCCGTGCGCGTGCGGCCACGCGATGCCGGCCCAGCCGCTGTCGTACATACGCCGCTGCCAGGCCTGGTCGTACGCAGCGCGCGTGGCGAGCTCGGCCGGGCGCGGCCCGCGCGGCAGGTTGGCCTCGAGCCAAGCGCGCGCCTCGGCGCGGAAGGCCTCCTCGGCCGGGCTGAAGCGGAGATGCACGCCGTGCTTCTAGGACGCCGCCCGGATCGCCTGCAAGATCGCCTCGCAGCGGTCGAGCATGCGCGCGCTCGTGAAGTGCTCGGCGATGCGCGCCCGGGCGGCGCTCCCGAGCGCCGCCCGCCGCGCCGGATCCTCGGCCAGCGCGACGACGGCGTCGGCGAGCGCCGCCGCATCGCCCACCGGCACGAGGAGACCGGAGACGCCGTCCTCGATCGCCTCGTCGGCGCCGACGGTGGTGGTCGAAACGACCGGCCGGCCGACCGCCATCGCCTCGAGCGTGGTCTGCGCCATCGCCTCGCGCCGCGAGCTCTGCACCACGACGTCCATGGCGGCGAGCAGCTCGGGCACGTCCTCGCGCGGGCCGAGGAGCGTGACCGCGCCGCCCAGGTCGGGCGCCGCCGCCGCCGTGCCGACCGCCTCGGCATCGCGCCCACCACCGGCCACGAAGAAGCGCGCGCGAGGCAGGCGCGGCCGCACCCGGCGGACGGCCGCGAGCAGGTCGTCGATGCCCTTCTGCCAGGCGAGGCGCCCGACCGTCCCGACGGCGAGCTCGTCGGACGCCAGCCCCAGCTCGGCGCGCTTGCGGGCTCTCTCGGCGTGCGCCCGATCGAAGCGCGCGAGGTCCACGCCCTTCCAGAGGACGTGGATCTTCGCGGGTGGCCCGAAGCCCTCCGCCGCGTACCAGCGCGCCGCCCCGTGCGCGACGACGATGCCGGCGTCGACCGCACGCCAGGTGAAGCGATCGACCCAATGCACGCGCTCGAGCTCGTGGGTGGCGCCCAGGAATAAGGCGACGCGGCCGCGCGCCCCGGTGGCGCGCACGAAGGCCGCCATGCGGGCCGCCTTCTTGCCCTTGACGATGACGACGTCGGCCTCCTCGGCGCGCATCGCCGCGCCCACGCGGAGCACGCGCTCGGCCCACGTGCCGCGGATGCCGGGCCGCACGGGGACGCCAGCGCGCCCGGCCGCCTCGAGCCACGGCGCGCCGGGCCGCCCGAGGAGCACCGCGCGGTGGCCGCGCGCGGCGAGCCCGGAGGCAGCGTCGATCATCCAGCGCTCGACGCCGCCGAAGCTCCGGCTGCGGTTCGCGTTGACGAAGAGGAGGCGCACGCGGCGGGCGCGCATTGTCGGCGTGCGCCAGCCCCGCGTCAAGCTTGGTTTGACTGCGCGGAGCGGGTGTAATAGCACCCGCGCGTCGCGGCTCGCCGCACGTGGCGCCATCGTCCCCCTCGTCTAGTCTGGCCTAGGACCGTGGCACGTGTCGGCTCTGCGAATGGCGGGCCTATCTCGCCGGGCGCGAGCCGTGATCCGTGATCGCGGGGGTGGCGTGACATTGCACCGGGGGGTGCAGGCGGAATGCGGGCAGGCGCACCGGGTCGGGGGACGTGGGCGGGGAGCCCAGCAGGAAGCCGCGCTGGCGATGTGGGAGGCGTGGGAGCGGGGCGTGCCTATCGCGACGGAGAATCTCGTGGGGTACTTCGTCTGTGCCGGGCGTAACGCCGTAATCGACCTCCTCCGCGGGCAGCGGAGTCATAGCCACCGCTATGTCCTGGGGGACGAGGACAGCGTCACCGATGACCGCGCGGCTCCCGAAGATCCCGACCTCCGTATCGACCTCGTGCGCTGGGAGCGGGCAATACCCCCACGGCTCCGGCGCTTCGTCCGCTGGCGGCTGGACGGCATCGGCGCCGGCTACTCCCGTCAGCATGCCTGGAAACTGCGGCGCGACCTCAGGCGGAGCTGGGAGGGGTTTTGTCGGCACGATGAAGAGGTTGCATCGGAGGGGAAAGCCGCATAGAAAGAAGGGGGGAGAGAGGACCGCATGCAAGGTTGTGGATGGTGTCGGGTCCTGGGGACGC
>WNFP01012912.1_pt1 | contig 10880 bp, 11 predicted proteins | sample 5400201 | NCBI WGS metagenome assembly WNFP01 (sample SAMN13153355, study PRJNA577476) | soil metagenome | isolation source: 115 cm saprolite under Madrone tree | place: USA:California | collected 2016-06-14
AGTCAGCGGCCGTTGGCAGCACGTGCTTTTCTGGGGAGGACTGCGCGGAGCACTTTCGATCGCGCTCGTGCTTAGTCTCCCATTAGATACTCCGGCTCGCGTTGAACTAACTGCGATGACCTTTGGAGCAGTCACGTTCAGTTTGCTGGTCCAGGGTCTGACGGTTTCCCCTCTGCTGCGACTGCTTAGGATTAAGGAGAGCCAGGCATAGTTTTGCTCATGGTTACTGACGCGCATCGTCCGTCGTTTATCTTGCGTCATTAGTTGGGAGACACCCTCGCTACCTTTCGGCAAATGCACCAGATCAAGAGCGAGCTTCGCAAGTACTCGTGTCCGCAGATTCTGGGAATGTTTCTGAGCGCGCTCGATAAGGCCAAGGGGCACTAACCCGACGAGTTTTTCAGCTCTTTTGACGCAAAATGTCGCCCGGCGCGAGCCTCTGCTAAGATGTCTTGTCTCTCATGAACGTTATTGCTTTATGGAAAATGAGGACCAAGAACCCTTCCAGCGCGAGGTCGTGGCTTGGCGCGTCTCAAACGCGCCCCCGCGTGTAGCGGAAGTTGCGTACACATGGCCACCAGGTCGCCCATTTGCGGCTCCATAAGGAGCGGATCATGGGATGGAGTAGTACATTCATTTCGCTCTCACTCAGCACTCGAGAGTCAATCGAGAATTGTGTGTCTTATCTAAGATATTCTCGTTGGCTGTCGATGCAGAATTACTCGATGACAATCCTTGTCGACGAGTAAAGAAGCTGAGAACGGCGAACCAAAGGGTTCGGTATCTGAGTAACGCTGAGGAAGAGGCGCTCTTCAAAGCACTGAAAGGGCAGGATTGGGTCAAGAACATAATCGTCATGGCAATCAACACAGGAATGCGGCGCGGAGAACTCTTCGATTTGAAATGGTTCGATGTAGATTTCAATCGTCGCATCGTGCACGTCCGGCAGAGTAAGTCAGGCCGACCACGTGTCATCCCTTTGAATGCCACGACACAGACACTTCTCGAAGGATTGTCTAAGACGAGCGAATACGTCTTTCCGAGTCCGAAAAAGTCTGAAAGACGTGTGAACGATGTTGGCAGGCAATTCGAGAGAGCAGTAAAGAACGCGCAGATCGCAGATTTTCATTTCCACGATCTTCGTCATACTGCCGCGACGCGTATGGCCGATGCAGGAGCGGATCCGTTTACGCTCGCTGCGATCTTAGGCCACAGCGACATTCGGATGACTGCGCGATACACGCATGCTACGGATCAAGCGAAGCGCCGAGCGGTCGATAATCTGGTGAAACCCGAATCGAATCCCGATGCGAGTGAGCCCGATTATCAGCAGCTGAGAGCGGTGGAGAATCCTTCCGTTGCCGGCAATTTCGAAATTTTTGGCAACGGTTTGGCACCGGAAATGAAAACGGCGAGGAGCGCCTCGCCGTAACTTGTTGATTCTATTGGTGGAGCAGAGGGGGATCGAACCCCTGACCTCCGCATTGCGAACGCGGCGCTCTGCCAAACTGAGCTACTGCCCCACGCGACGAAGAATACAGTTTCAAGTTTCGAGTTTCAAGTTTCGAGACCAATTCGGTTGACGCAGAACACCAGGTCAACTGAAAACTGCTGAGCTCAAAATTTTGACAGAGCGTGATTCAAATCCAGTAACGCTAATTGCTCGCCATTTGCAGATCCTCCGACGCGAATTTGATCGCTTCGCCCAACTTTTCTACGTTCTTCCCACCGCCTTGCGCCATGTCTGGTTTGCCGCCTCCGCGCCCATCAATTAGCAAACAAGCCCCGCGCATGAGTGTATTCATATCGCCGGATGCGTCGGTCGAGCGCGCGAAGACTAATCGCGCGGCGCCGCCGTCACGTGAACCCAGAAGCGCAACTGTGTTTGGATGGGCTATGAGCGCCAGCGCGAGATGCTTGAGCGAATCCGCGTCGCGATCGTCAAATATCAATCCGAGTACCGTACGATGGGAATCAGGATCCGTCGCGGAGGAGCCCGCCGCTAAACGAGAGTCCTCGCTCAGGTTGGAGTCGTTGATGTGGGCTTGCTTGATCAGATCTTCCGCTTCGATGCGGCAAGCGACTTGTTCAAGCTCGGCGGAGCGTCGTTTCAGTCTCTTGTTCTCTTCAACTAATCGCGCGACCAATACCGGAGAATCATCGCGTCCCGCGCTGAATAACGCAGCCACTTCACGCGCGGTTTGATTTGCTTTGCGATAATCAGCGAGCGCGCGAACTCCAGCCATGAAGTGGATTCGCGTGAGCCCTTTGGCGCGCTCCCATGATCGCACAGCGATCAAGCCGACTTCGCTGGTTGATCTTGCATGCGTACCACCGCAAGGAGTCAGATCGAAATCATCGATCTCAATTATTCTCAGCTCGCCTGCGCGCGCCGGCTCTTTGCGAAGCGCCAGACCCGCAGCCTCTTCTGAAGTCACCTGACGAATCGATATCGATCGACTCTCCCAGATGATCTGATTGGCGAGATCAACTGCATGTTCGATTCGTTCGTCGGTTGGATCAACCAGCGCGACATCGATCTCGCATTCGTGTTCCAACACGCGAAAGCTTCGCGTCGGCGCGTTGAATAGTTGCACGAACGCGGCCGAAAGAATGTGCTGGCCCGTGTGCTGTTGCAGATGATCCAGGCGGCGCAGCCAGTCGACTTTGCCGCGGACGGTGTCGCCCACCTCAGGCGCCGGTCCCTGAATTACATGCATGACACCGTCGTCTTCCACGTCGATGCAATCAACTACTCGAGCATCGCCAAGCGTACCCGTGTCTGTGGGTTGCCCGCCGCCGGTTGGATAGAACGCGGTACGATCGAGCGTGACCGCGATCTGACCATCATCGAGCTCGCTCAGACTGACGACGCGGGCATCGAATTCGAGGAGACGGGAATCTTGATAATAGAGTCGCTCGGTTGCGGGCATGGAAGCATCTTAGTTCGGTAATCATCGAAAAAACAATCGGCGGATTTTGCCGACCGCATAGACCACAAATCATGGAGACTTGTTTCTCTCCGGATGGTCTTAAGGGAAACTCCGGGCTGCGCTTTGTAAGTTGCGGAAACCTGTGTAATCTGCGGAGCGAATGATTAATAAGCTGAAACTTTCTTTCGCCCAGGGAGCTGCTCTGACACTCTTGCTGCTGACGATTAGCATCGCTGTCGTTGGCCAGGACGAACCACTCAAAATCCATTACCACCTGGCAATGCCTCATCCGAGCTCGCATCTTTTTGAAGTGAGCATCGAAGTTGAAGCAAAATCAGAATCGGGTTTGGATTCAATCGACTTTCAAATGCCTCAATGGTCTCCGGGACGTTATGCGGTCTTTGATTTTGCAAAGAATGTACAGGAGTTTGGGATCAGGGAAATACCGCCGCCAAACTCGCGCTGCGCCGACGCAGACGCGCAACTGAAGCGACTCGACACTCAAACGTGGCGGGTTTTTATGTGCAAGGCACATCGCGTCACGGTGACCTATAAAGTTTTTGCCAACGATCTATCCGGAACTTTTTCAGAGCTTGATTCACGTCACGCGAATTTCAATGGCGGCTGCGTTTTCATGTACTTGGTGAATCACAAACAGGATTCGGTCGCGCTCTCGATTGATCCTCCAAAAAATTGGCGCATAGTCAATGGCCGCACCGACCGTACAGATCAAAGAGACTGGATCTTCCCCAACTGGGACATCATGATCGACACGCCGACTGAAATTGCGCCGGACTGGACAGAAGATGATTTCAAAGTTGACGGCAGGGAATACCACGTTGTCGTCCATTCTCTCGGCAACGAAGGCGGCCGGCGTCATGCCCTGGTACGCGACATCGAAAAAATCGTGAAGACCGAAACCGCGATGTGGGGTCCGCCGGAGTTTGCTTCCTACACCTTCCTGGTGCACTTCGCCAACGACGCGCACTCAAGCGACGGCATGGAGCATCTGACTTCGACGCAAATCATTATGCCGGGGAGCCTCGCCGACTCGAACACATATGACGACGCACTGGACGCGATCGCGCATGAGTTCTTCCACGTTTGGAACGTCAAACGTCTGCGTCCGATCGAACTGGGTCCGTGGGATTTCACCAGACCCGCCAACACTCGCGGGCTGTGGATCGCGGAAGGCATCACGAATTATTACGGCCATTTGATGCAGCGCCGCGCTGGATTATGGAATGATGCAAAGCTTTGGTCGACGCTGGTACAACAGATTAGGGTCGTCGAAAACGCTCCCGGCAGCCGCCTGATGAGCGCAGAAGAATCTTCCCTGTCCGCGCCGTTCATCGATGACGCGCCGCACGCACAACACACGAACCTTGCCAACACGTCGATTAGTTACTATCCCAAAGGTGAAATACTCGGGCGATGCGCCGGATGTATGACGAATTCTACATGAAGAGTCCGAATGCGACTTACTATCTGCGCGGGCGTGGTTACAAGAACGAAGATTTTGAGCGGATGGTTTCGGCAGTCGCAGGCACGGACATGAGCGACTTTTTCAAACGGTATGTGCGCGGCGTCGAATCACCGCCGTACGCGGAAGCGTTTGCGTACGCCGGACTGCGTTTTGTGCGTGAGCAGCAGCAGCCTGTATGGGTCGGTATCGGTGCCGATGAAAATGATCCCAATGAGTTCAAAGTGGCGGTCGTGCGTCCCGGCTCGCCCGCCGCAGACACGGGTTTGGAGATCGGCGACGTCATAAAAACTTTCGGCGGGATCAAACTCACTCCGGACAATTTGTTGAAGACGGTGGGTCGCTACAAGCCAGGCGACCGGGTCCCTGTCACCTTGCAGCGTGGCCGGCAGACGATGCGGATGTCGATCGTGTTGGGTCCACCACAGACTTCGACCTACCGCATTGAAGAGATGCCCAATGCCACGCCGGAAGCGAAGGCGGTAAGGGCGGCATGGCTGAATGGGAAGTAGGTTTCAGGTCTTAAGTTTCAAGTTGAGGTTCCGCAGTCGCAATGAACACAGTCTCTGAATTTGAGCAGCGTCGAGCAGCGCTTATCGCAGAGATCAATGAAGCCTTTGATGGAGTCACCCGTGAAGATGGCATAACCCTGCACGAAGCGATAGCCCTGGATAATTACGCGTCTCAACAAGACGAAAAGATGGCAGCACGCCGTCTTGATCGAGAGACATGTTGGCAGGAGGTGACAGACAAGGAGATTTGCGAATGTCAGTCCGCGCTATCGTTTCTTGATTGGAAGGGATTCCGCTATTACATTCCAGCGTTCATGATTATAGGATTAAGACAAATGCAGTGGCCGAGCGCTCATTGGCAGATTGACCCGAACGGAATTCTTCATACAAGCTCATATCACCTAGTGTATTTCTACCCGAAGTCAATGCGGGAATCCGAACCGTCGTTAATCGCCGAAAAGTATCACTTCACAAAGGTTCAGTGCAGGGCAGTCGCGAACTCTCTGCGTTTCATAATAGAATTCGAGGCAATGAGCGCGGATGAAGTTACTGTCAAAGCAGTCGAGAAGTGGGAACGATTTGCGGGTCAGACTATCTAGGCGGAGAGCAATAATTGCTGAATTCGACCGAGTCGCTTCCTTATCGAGCGCCCTACGGGCGCTGTGCGGACGGGACGTCCACGCTGCCATCCAATGCTAGCCCATCAAGCGCGACGCGATCACCTTCGCCGCCGTGGCCCCCGCGCCAACCGCACCGCTGATCGTGGGCGATAAGGGATTCGCAGCATCACCAATCGCGAAAACATTCTCCGCGCTCGTCTCCTGAGCGCCGTTGATCAAGAGATAACCTCGATCGTCCATCTCCAATTGATCACGAAACAACTCAGTGTTTGGTTCAAACCCGATGCGCACGATAACGCCCTGCACCGCCATCTGAAAAGGCTTGATAGCGCCGACGCGTTCAATCTCGACTGCTTCAACTCTTTCATGGCCGATGATGCGATGTACAACTGACTCGGGAAACACGGTGATACAGTGGTTAGTGCGTAATTGTTCAGCGAACTCGCGACGGGCGCGCAGCTTATTTCCCCGATGGACGAGCGTAACTGTCGGGCACACTTCGGCAAGTAACAGAGCATTCTCAGCCGCCGCATCGCCGCCGCCGACGATGCACACATCTTTGCCGGCAAACTTCTGACGATCCGCGGATGACTCGATCATCCCGCGCCCGACGAATTCGACTTCGCCGGGAATGCCGAGCTTCCGGCGGCGCAATCCTGTCGCGATAATGATCGCGATCGCTTTAATATCTTCGCCGCTCCGGAGCAAGACGCGTTTGGCTTTCAAATCTATGCCTTCAATCTCGACCTTCGTCCACAGATCAAAATCACACTCTTTGGTTTGTTCGACAAAGCGATCGCGCAACTCGCGTCCGTTCGCGGCGTGAAGACCGAGATAGTTAGCGATGGGATTATGAATCGAGAGAAGTTGTCCGCCGACTTCTTCATTCTGTTCCAACACGAGGGTGTCGAGACCAAGCTCGTCGCACCAACGCGCTGCGGACAAGCCAGCCGGACCGGCGCCGATGATGAGAACGTCATGCATGCGATCTAGTTTATCGCTTTGATTCCAACTCGATCTAGTACGCCCAAGCAGACGACCCCAACACTGAAGTGCTGGGCTATTTTCAATCGTCCGCTTCGCGGACCCAATGCCAGTATCCTCATTGACAATCGGTAAGTCGCGGTGCGACGCTGAATCGTTCCAAATCAAACTAACGCGAGAGGAGATCGGAATGCGTCTGACCGAAATGGTTTCGTGCTCTGGTTGAGCGGCTAAGCTGGCCCCTGGGGTCCTCGCTCAGGTGTTGAGTGGGCTTGAGAAACAACCTTTCGATCCGAATCTGCTGGTTGGTTTCGACACAGCGGACGACGCCGGAGTGTATCGTCTACGCGACGATCTCGCGCTGGTGCAGACGCTCGATTTCTTCACGCCGATTGTCGACGACCCGCTCGACTATGGCCGTATCGCGGCGCTCAATTCCATCAATGACGTGTGGGCCATGGGCGGACGGCCCATCACGGCGATGGCCATCACCTGTTTTCCCAAAAAAGGTTTGGACTTCGCAATCCTGACTGAAATCATGCGCGGCGGGCTTTCCGTCTTAACTGAGAATAAGGTCGCGCTGGTCGGCGGACACAGCGTCGACAACGAACAAATCATGTTTGGCTATTCAGTCACCGGGGTGATCGACCCGAACAAGGTCGCGACCAATGCCGGCGCCAGGCCCGGTGACGCGATCATTCTGACCAAACCAATTGGCACGGGTGTCATCTCAACTGGGATCAAGTTCGCGAAATCATCGCCGGAAGTGATCAATGAATCCATCAAGACGATGTTGACGCCGGGCAGATACGCCGCTGCAGCGATCGCCAAGTTTGACGTGAAGGCCGCGACCGATATCACCGGGTTCGCTCTGCTGGGTCATACCTGGGAAGTGGCCTGCGCCAGTAAGGTCACGATTGAAATCGATGCCGCGCATGTTCCTTTGATCAAAGGCGCATTGGAATTGGCGACGGCGGGACTCTTAACCAGCGGTGACAAAACTAATCGCGAGTACGTCGGCGAGCAAATCGAAATCGCATCGACCGTTGATCCGAACCTGGTGAAGTTGTTTTACGATCCCCAGACGGCCGGCGGACTGTTGCTGGCGATTTCAGCTGATCGGGCCGAAGAGTTGTTGGCAGAGTTGCGCGCGAATTATCCGCGAGCAGAGATTGTTGGACGAGTCATTGAGCGCGCTGAGAAAGCTATCGTTGTGAATTGACGTCGCTACCGTGGCAATAACGGGCGGTTGATCGCCGGTACAGATGCCGGCGATCCGCAGGCATCAGGCCTGCGCTCCCAAATGGATCACTACGACGCCATCATTATCGGCTCCGGTCAAGCTGGCAATCCGCTGGCAAAAGCCTGTGCCGGCGCCGGCTGGAAGACCGCGCTGGTCGAGCGCGCGTACATCGGCGGCACCTGCATCAACTATGGCTGCACGCCGACCAAGACGATGTTCAATAGCGCCCGCGTCGCTTATCTCGCGCGCCGCTCGACCGACTATGGCGTGCATCATGGCAAACTCACCGTCAACATGCGCGAAGTCCGTGAACGAAAGCAACGCGTAGTAGAAGAGTTTCGCGAGAACGGACTAAAGGGCATCAGGCAAACCAGGAATCTCGATCTGATCAAGGGTAAAGCAAGTTTCATTGGGCCACATGAGATCGAAGTGCAACTGAATGACGGCCCCGTCCGCCCACTCACTGCCGAAAAAATCTTCATTAATACGGGCGGCCGTCCCGTCAGGCCGCAGCTCGAGGGCATCGATGATGTGCCCACTCTGGATTCAACTTCGATCATGGAACTCGATGAAGTGCCTGAGCATCTGCTCGTGCTCGGCGGAGGCTACATCGGTTTGGAGTTTGGCCAGATGTTTCGTAGGTTCGGGAGCCGGGTAACAATTATTCAACGGGTCGGTCAGTTACTCGGTCGCGAAGACCGGGATGTGGCGGAAGCGATTCTCGACATCATGAAGGAAGACGGCATCGATGTTCTGCTCAACACCGAAGCGATGAGCGTTCAGCAGAACGAAACACAGATTCATTTGAATGTACGCGCAGCTGTTGGTGAGCAAACGCTAATTGGAACACGCCTGCTGGTCGCGGTTGGTCGAAAACCCAACACCGAAGATCTAAATTTGCCGGCAGTGGGAATCGATACCGACCAGCAGGGGAACATCAAAGTTAATAACCAGCTTGAAACAACTATCGCCGGCGTCTATGCGCTCGGAGATGTTAAGGGTGGGCCGCAGTTTACCCACATTTCTTACGATGACTTTCGCATTATTCGCACGAATCTGTTTGAAGGCGGGAATGCTACGACGGATGGACGCTTCGCGCCTTACACCGTGTTCATAGACCCGCAACTGGGCCGCATCGGCATCAGCGAAGCCGAAGCCAAAGGTCTGAATATCCGCGTGGCGAAGTTGCCGATGACCCACTCTGCCCGAGCTATCGAGATGAGCGAAACCCGTGGCTTCATCAAAGCGATCGTCGACGCCGACACCAATCAGATCCTCGGCGCGGCAGTCCTCGGCGTGGAAGGCGGCGAGCTAATGTCGATGTTCGAAATCGCGATGCTGGGGAAGCTGCCTTACACGGTTTTGAAGGACGCGATCTTCGCGCACCCGACGCTGGCTGAGTCTTTCAATAATTTGTTTATGGCGCTGGATAAGTAGACCGTTTGAATGCTGCCAGGTTTGACTAGATGAAGTTCGAGCTAATCGGTAGAATTGTGAATGTAGAGATAATTGCCGTCGACCGGCAAATTCACGATCTTACGAAGCTGCGGAAAAAGTACGGCAGGGGAAGATGGCGAAAACTGAAGGGAATTGGCCGCGTGCGCTTGCCTGATGGCTACGAATGCGACGCTGAGTTGCACTGGTATGAAGCGCACGGAATTGGCAAGAAGGAAATGAAAATCAAAGAACTCGTCGATTAAAATGCCATGAGAACTGAACATCAATTCGCGATTTGTGTGCAGAATGAGGGCTATCCCGCTTCCCTAGAGTTATGGAAGGTTTACCGCGTTCTGCCAGATGATAAAGCCGCCAAACATCAGCTTATTAGAGTCGTGGATGAATCGGGCGAAGATTACCTATACGACCAAAGCTGGTTCGTTCCGATCAAGTTGCCCCAGGCCGCGAAGGAAGCACTCCTGGCCGCATCCTGACTACGGGCGAATGTCATCAATTCACAGGATGAAGGTTATTCTCAGTCGCAAAGGATTTGATTCGTCAGCCGGCGAATGTGCCAGCCCTATCTTTGAAGACGGATCGTTTCTCTCGCTTCCGATTCCAGAGAAGTTCTCAATCGTGTCTTTTGCAGAAATTGGTGGATCGTATCCAATCGGTCAGCTCGTTGAGGATTTGAGCCCACGGGTTAAGGCGAGTTGTGGTGTTCATCTGGATCCTGATCTGCGAATGGACTCTCGGCGACGCAAATCGGGATGGCGGCCAATGTTTGGACAAGCCGACGCCGCACAGAAACATCTTTGCAAGATGAAGATTGCGAAGGACGATATCTTTCTATTCTTTGGTTGGTTTCGTCGAGTCGAACTACGTGACGGGAGGTTTTTTTATCAGCGCAGAGCACCTGACCTTCACGTGATCTTTGGCTGGTTGAAAGTCGGCGAGATATGGCGGCAAGCCGACGAGATATGGCGCGATTCGGATGGCAAAGAGCTGAAAATTCCTGACTGGGCCAAAGATCATCCTCACGTCGCACAAAGAAACACGTTCAAAGATAATACGATCTACGTAGCTGCTCGAACTGACACTGGATATACGGCCGGGACATTCCGGTCTGTCGCGGATGACTTGATTCTGACCCGGAAGGGCGAAACTCGCAGCCGGTGGTGTTTGCCAAAGTGGTTTTTTCGATCGGAGAGAGAGTCAGCGCTGAGCTACCATTCCAATCCTCTGAGATGGACGCCCCATGAAAGCCACGCAGATCTTCAAAGCGTCGGTCGTGGGCAAGAGTTCGTTCTCGATATACAGGATGATCCGGAAGCGATCCATTGGGTCAACGATTTGATCGCGAGAAACGCAGCTTAACTCATAATAATGGCGTCACCAATTCCAGAACCTCTCAAACCCAAGACGCAACCGATCGCTGATCTGTACCAACAAGTCCGTGCCCGCACCCTCGAAATCGTTGCCCCACTCGAGATCGAAGACTACGTCGTGCAAACCGCCGAGTTCATGAGCCCGCCACGCTGGCACATCGGTCACACCACCTGGTTCTTTGAAACTGTGCTGCAAAAATATCAGCCGGGCTACAAGACATACTCGGAAGATTTTCTCTTCTTCTTCAATTCTTACTACGAAGGTTTTGGTCAAAGGATC
>WNFP01004773.1_pt1 | contig 10879 bp, 10 predicted proteins | sample 5400201 | NCBI WGS metagenome assembly WNFP01 (sample SAMN13153355, study PRJNA577476) | soil metagenome | isolation source: 115 cm saprolite under Madrone tree | place: USA:California | collected 2016-06-14
TAGATTCGCGGACGCCATGCAAGACGCAGAAAAAGCCGCCCGCGCTTACGGCGCAGACGGCTGCGTCCCAGCAAACATGGAATTTTAACAGCGGTACGCGCCACTCGCAACCCGACGGCTGGCGGGGTAGTGGGTCAGTCTACGGTTACGCGTTACCAGGAGCTGGGTCATAACTTCCGGATTGCCGACTACTCGCTCGGAATCCTCAAACGTGAAGCCCAACCCAGGAGTTCGCTCACCACTATGGTGTGAATACGATCTAAGATGCGGCGGCATCACCAGCGAGGGGCGGAGCCGCCGTCTCATTCAGCGCGAAGCGCTTGAACGGCGTCGACTCGCGCGGCGCGGGCGGCCGGCACTAGCGAGGCCATCGCCGCTGCCGCGAAAATGACTGCTGCCGAAGCGATCAGGGGAAGTGGCTCGGGAAGTTTGAGTTCTGGAACGTAATTGCCGGCCAGGCGCGATAATCCCCAGCCCACGAGGCCGCCAGCCACAACACCAATGGCGGCGATCGTCACGCCGTCGACCAGCACGCCGGCGAGAATTCGGCTGGGTTGAGCCCCCAGAGCGAGACGGATTCCAAACTCCCGCGTGCGCCAGCTCACCGCAAAGGCCAGCACGCCGGCGACTCCGACGATGGAAATAGCCAAAGCGAGGGCGGCGAACCCTCCGAACACGATGGCGTTCACGCGGTTGTTGGCCAGAACTTCCGTGCGCACATCTTGCAGGGTGCTGGCGTGCTCGACGGGCTGAGTGGCAGCCGCTGCGCGAATGGTTTTTGTGATAGTCGAAACGAGCGCGTAGGGATCACTCTTCGTGCGGACGAGCAGGTTGGCCCCGAAGATCGGCCCCTGCGCGAAGGGACTGTACACCGTCATGTTCGGTTGAGGGATGATGTTCGCGTCGTCGACGTCGGCCAGGACGCCCACAATGCGGCGTGGCTCAGGGCTGATGTCGGCATACTTGATCAGAGGATCGGTCCACATGATGTGCCGGTTGAGGGCGTCTTGACCGGGGAACAATTGGTCCGCGATGCTCTTGCTGACGATCACTACGGGTTCGGCTCCCCTCCGATCGGCCTCCGTGAAATCACGCCCCTCAACAAGCGGAATCCCCAGAGTGGCGAAGTAGCCCGGGGAAACAAAGCGGAACCGGGCACGCAGATCCTCCTTGCTGCTTTCTCTCTGTCTACCCTCGACCGAGAATTGCAGAGCGAAGGTGAGAAAACGGCCGTCACGCCACGGCGCGAACATGCCCGTGGCAGCGCCTTCCACACCCGGCAAAGCACTCACGCTGCGCTGAGCCTCCTGATACAATTCGGCGACCTGCTGCGGCGTGCGGCCATCGGAAATCAAGGGCAGGTTTGCAATCAGGACGTGCCCGGTTTCAAACCCAGGCTGCGCCTTCTGGAGCGAGAGCAACGTCCTCAGCAGCACACCCGCGCTCGCCAGCAACAGGAATGACGCGGCGATCTGGATAACGGTGAAAACCCGAATCCGTCGGCGGCTGCTGCCAGTGACGCGGTTGGAACCGCTCGTGAGTCCCAGGCCGCGGGAGCTATCCGCGGAAGGTAGACGGGGAACGAAGGCGAGAAAGAATGCCGCTGCCAACGCCAAAGCTAAGCCCATCCAAAGCAGACTGAAATCGACAGTCAGATCGCCCGCCCTCACCGAGAATCGCAGCGCGTAACGCACAAGAACGCTGACCATGGGAATGGCTACCAGCACGCCTGCCAAGCCTCCGCTGCCACACAGGACCAGGCCTTCTGCTAGCAGCGATCGGCGGATGGCGGCAGAGCTTGCTCCTAGTGCGGCGCGAACCGCCAGCTCCGACTCGCGGCGAACGGTTCGCGCGAGGATCAGGTTCGCCACGTTCGAGCAGGCAATCACGAAGAGCAGGCCTGAGGCGCCAAACAAAAGCCACAATATGGTGCTGGCTTCCACGTTGATCTGGTCCCGCAACCGTCGGGCGTCAATCTGGAAGTGATACTGAGGCTTGTACACCTCAGGGTGCGCCGCTGTCATTCCAGCGTACACTGTGCGAAGCTCCGCGCGGGCGGACTTCAGATTCGCCCCTGGGGCGAGCCGGCCGAATACATCGGTCATGCGGTGCTCGCGGCCCTGCACCATCGTTGCGGAAAGGTGATGCGGGCTGGTCACAAGGTTGGCGATAATCTCCGTTTCTGCCGGATAAGGGAGCGAGGGTTCCAGAACTCCGACGATGGTTGCGGAGCGAACCTGCATCATGCTCCCCAGCCTGATCACTTTTCCTATCACATTTGGATCAGCAAGCAGCCCGGTGACCCAGAACTTATACGTGAGCACGGCTGCACCGGCGGCGTTAGGGCCATCGTCTCGCGCATCGAGCAGGCGGCCCAGCACCGGCTTCAGCCCCATCACCTCAAAATAGGCGCCGTCGACTACGCCAGCGTGGATTTCACGCGTCTCGCCGAATCCTTGCGCCGTGAAGTCGACCGTAGAGAAGGTGCCGAGTTTTCCGAGAGTCTTCAAGTTGGCACCTATGTCAGTGATCTCAGGAATCGAGAACGTGGCATTTTCCACTTGCAGTCCGGGCGCCCTCTGCTGGATGTAAATCAGACGATCTTCATCGCGATTCACCAGCGGGCGCAGCAGCACACTCCGGACAACGCTGAAGATGGCCGTGTTCGCGCCAATGCCCAGCGCCAGCGTCAGGGCAACCGTGACCCACAGCGCTGGAGCACGCCAGAGCGAACGCAGGGCCACTCTTAAATCACCGAACAACCCGGCGACATTCCTGGTCAAGTACCTAATTCCTGCGGCGTCGCGTTCCGACTCGCCGATGGTGCGGACCGTCATTTCGCCTCCTCTGGGGGGCTTCGCTGCTTATCTGTGGGCCAAACTCACTCAGCCAGTTGCGCGGACCCGTCAGCCTACGGGATGATGTTTCTCTGCTTTTTCTTCTTTGGTAATCACGCCCGAAACTAAATTTGACCATGAGCACCACCGCCCGGCAACGCAAAAGCGGAGGAGAAAACCGCCGCTTCGTGGTTGCCAGCTGCGCACTCAGCAGTCAAAATGCCCCCAAGCACCCTTGGAGGTGGCAAGCTGGTTGCCACCTCCAGCCCATTGGTAACTTGCTGGAAATTCGATGAATAGGGTTACGTCTGGGCGTTCTCTTGCTGGCGGCAATGTCCGATTTCGGCACTGCCTTTCCCGAACGCGAACACTCGATCGAGGCCGCGACCCACCGGTTTACCAACGACTCCGCTGATAATTAAACATTCCGGACGTATTACGAGCTAACCAGAAGTTACTCCGGGCCAGAAGTCCTAGTGCTGAAGTCCGGTTTGGGGAAATCACATCGCCATCGATGATCACCAATAGCCGGCCTCGCTAGAGTCTCCGTGTACCCGCCGTGTACCTCAATCCGTGAAATCTGCCCATTCTGGCGTTTTTGGCGTCCTTAAAAATCAGTAAGTTGCGCGCTTTCAATGGACCCTACGGGTCGAATCCCACCCGCGCCTCCACTTTTACCGCTTTAGAATCTGTGAGTTAGAACTGCACTTTTTCTCGTGTACCCGCCTCATATTTTTGAGCGAAGCTGGTGCAATTAGCGGCCCGTAAGCGGACGGCAGGAGTACGTTCATGACCGGGCAGCGTAAAACGATGCAACTGATCCAGCACGCTATCCGCGACCGGCGGCTGAAACAACCTATGCGCGGCGTCGACCTTAATAGGGCCCTGGGAATCACCTGGGGCGGGAACTTCCTCGCCAAACACTGCCTGAGTACAAGGCAGTTCCACTGCCCGCTTCGTTCGCGTCGCCCGCGGGCTTTATCGTCTCAAGGATTCACACTAACCTGCGGCCCCCTTTTCCTCGGGCTTCAACCCCTCGCCAGACCCGGATGTAATCTCTCCCACAGCGCCTGTTCCCGCTGATGCGGGTCGTTTGTCAACGCCTGTTCGTCCGGGGTCAAGTCGGCGAGAAACCTGAAGCCTCTGACGCAATCGGCGCAGATTCTCTCCCGGTCGATTCTCGCGTCACGGCGCACCAGATCACGCAAGTCGTCCCAGTCGAATGCCGCGCTCAGAGAGAAGCTGAAGCAGAAAAGTCAGCACGACCTCCTTCTCGGCAATCATCATGTCGCGAAGACCGGACTGAGCGGAATAACGCCGCACCTGGGTTTGCGTGAGCATCCCTACGCGTCCTTCTTCAGCGCTTTTCGCCGGCCGATCCCGGCGCTCTCGCGCAGCTCTTCGCGCGGCACGTTGACGAACAGGCGCCACGTCTTGTCATGGCCGATGGCCCCGCGCACCTTGGTCGTCGGGTTGGGCCCCATCCACGTCTGCGGACCGCGGGCCGCGAGCCGGAGCAGCCGTTCGCGAGTGTCGGCGATCATGTCTGCTTTCACGTGATCCATCACCCAGCCGAACCTGCGGACCAGTGCCGTCGAACTAATCTTTTCCAGATACTCCACTGCCTTCGGCCAATCGAAACGGCGGCTCGCCGCTGCCAGAATCAAGGCGGATTCTCCCACGCCGCCGGCGAGCACCGGGCGGTCGATGCAGTCGATGGCCGTCTTCTCGCGATCGGACATCATGACCTTGAAACCCAATACGTCCACCGGACCAAAACCGAAGAACTTGTGCGGCTTGGGATTGACGATCGTCACTCGTCCCTTCCCCACCCGCCTGCCCCGCAAGTGCGCGGGCGTCACAAGAATGACTGTTCTGCGATGCTGAGTCGTCAGGCCGTAGTGTGCAGCCGCACTTCCATACCCGATATAGTAAGGATCGGCGATACGGCTCGCGAGCGCGAACAGGTTGCTTTCGCCCAGCGCATCGGGGCCCTCGTCGGGTGGGATGACGAGGTACTCTCCCCAGCTTGCTCGTTCAAGCCAGCCTTTCCGGCGCAGGGATGCAATCACCTTGTCCGCCGCTTTTGCTTTCACGCCCAGCAGTTCTATGATCTCCGCCCGGTCCACTTCCCGCCTTTTCTGTTCGGCAAGGGCAAGCACGACCCGGCTCTCCTGCGGTGATAAGGTCCGGACGGTGTGATCCATGATATTCCTCTGCACAAAACCACCGGATAAAGGGGGTTTTGATGAACAAAATAGCAGTGTTGGGCCTTCCCTGTCAATATTTAGATACACATAACCTCCCTCATAGGGTAGTTTCGTGCAACAGAATATAGGGAGTGCGACCGCTGTCGAGCGCACTGAGTCGCACCTGAAGACGGATTGACCGACTGCCAAAACTATCGGAGAGAAACCCTCCACGTCAAACCGGCAGAATTCCCGGGCGGGATTCAGCTCTGGGGTTCAAATCCAGCATTGTTGCGTAATCTGCCCGGACGACCACGACTGTAGCCGGCTACAGAAGGCGCAAGCGAAAAAAGAGGAGCTGAAGAAATTGAATCATTCGCGATCCGGAGATCATATATCGTCACTTGGCACACGGTTCCTGATTTTAAACTTCGGTATGCCTGCATATCAGTGGTTCCTGAAACTGCCACAATCGCTGCGATCGCCGCGCGCCTCGATTTGGATGCGTGATGCGTCTAGCTGATTTCGCTGATCTGATCTCGAAAATGCCCGTTTTTAACCAAGCCTTTGCTTCGAAACGATCTACTTGGTCTCCCCACACGAATGGTAACGATGCCGCTGATGCGGCATTGAAACCCGTTCTTGACGCTTACAGCATAGATTCCGAGAATATCTTTCTGTCCCGAGGTGATCTCCGTGATTTGGGGTTGAAACCCCATCTTGCCGCATTCGTGATGGCCACGATAATTTGGGGCTATCCCAGAGGAATGCGTGGTCATAACTTCAAGAACGTAACCAGTCACCTTGACGCACTTTGCCAGTTACTGTCACATCTAGAACGACTCGTGACCCAATTGGAGAAGCAAGCGTGATCATCTACAACGAAACGAGTGCTCAGTTTCTGGATGATGTCTTCCATAACTGTCTCAAGCAGCGTCTTGTAGATTCATTCAGGACAATGACGAATTCAGTCCCGGCGGATCAATCTGTTTGGGATTACGAATACGGGCGCCTCGCCAGTGTTCTTCAGAACGCAAAGGTCGATCCTGAGGTTGAGGTTGCAATCGAATACCACCTGTCGGCGGCAGGACGTTGGAGGATAGATGCCCTGATCTCGGGGAACGATGGGCAACAAGACAACGGGTTGATCATCGAACTGAAAGCTTGGGACAAGGTTGGCTTCACTGATGGGGAGGGACTGGTATGGTCTCCTTTGCAGGGCGGGAAAGCCTGCGAACATCCGGCTCTTCAGGCCAAGAAGTACAAAGATATGATCCTCCGGTTCAATGAGGACATTCACAAGGAAGAGATCGGGCTTCACTCCTCAGCCTACCTCTTCAACCTCCATCGCCGTGAACCGGAGCCACTCGAGGCTGAGAGGTATCAGAGTATCCTGAAGGAGGCCCGCCTCTTTCTTGCCAACGACGCAGAGAAGTTCCGGGATTACATTAAAGCCGTTGTTCCTAAGAAGCCGAAGAAGGACCTTTTTCATATCCTCGAGAATGGGAAGCTCCGGCCTGCGGCAGAGCTGATCCGTCGCGTGAGCAGCATGCTTGAGGGTAATGACGAATTCCTGTTGATTGATGAGCAGAGCGTAGCCTACGAGCAAATCCGGTTTCACCTGTTGCCGACGAAAGCAAAAGCTATTCGCCAGGTCTTCATCGTGGAAGGTGGTCCGGGCACAGGGAAGTCGGTTATTGCGGTTCGTCTTCTTGCCGAAATTCTCAAACAGAAACGAATGGTGCTATTTGTTGCGCCGAATCGAGCATTTCGAGAGACGCTGGTGGAGCAGCTGGCGAGAGGAAACTATGGCTACCGAGAAGATGGAGAGGCGCTATTCCGGTCCTCCTGGAGCTTTTACGATGAGGATTACGATAAGGTGAATCGATACCAAGTCTTGATCATCGACGAAGCCCATCGCCTTAAGAACTCGGCTCACATGTACAAGGGCAAGAACATGGTCGAGGACATGGTTCGAGCCTCGAATATCTCCGTATTCTTTATCGACGAGACCCAGCGTGTCCAGTGGAATGATAATGGATCAATCGCGGAGATCCGCAAAGCCGCGGAAAAGTTCGGTGCAACCTGCCACACGACTTTCAAACTCTCTGCACAGTTCCGATGTAACGGTTCCGAGGCCTACCTGAATTGGTTAGACGACGTCCTTCAAATCAGAGAGACCGCCAATTTTGATTCGTGGGGTAATCTACAGTATGAATTTAGAGTATTCGATGATGCATCAGAATTTTACGAAGCTCTAAATTCACGAAACAATGAAAACAAAGCCCGACTTGTCGCTGGATATAGCTGGGAATGGCCGACAGAAGGGCGTGGCCGCGGCACAACGGCCGCTCATGTCAAAGCGGATGGGCTAGCGCTTCCCTGGAACTTTGATACTGGGAATTGGGCCACGGCGACGGATGGCATTACTCAGGTGGGATGCGTGCATACGAGCCAGGGCTTGGAATTTGATTGGCTAGGTGTTCTCATCGGCAATGACCTTATCATGCGAGATGGGAAAGTCACTGGTGATCCTGAGCGTCGAGCCAAAACAGATGCTTCGCTGAAGGGTTGGAAAAAGGACTTTAAGAGTGCCGCGGGCAATCTCCAACTCCAGCAAGGAGTGAGGGACCGAGTCGATTCAATCATCAAGAGCACCTACAAGGTGCTCCTATCTCGTGGTCGAAGGGGCTGCTTTGTGTGGTGTGCTGATCTAAATTTGCGCGATCATTTCAAAAAACGACTTGCCCTGATGGATCGGAAATCAAAATGAGCTCTGCTATGAGTGCGTCGCATTCAAGCAGTTCGCCGCCGAGCTTGATAAAGGCTTCGATTTAGCAATGGAATACGAAGAAGCAAAACGAATGTACTCGGACTTTGATCGTTCTATGCGGGGGCTAAGGACCGGAAAGATGAATTTGGGAGAGAGTCTTTGATAGACAACGAGAAACTTGCACGCGCCCTTCAGCTATTCGCATCTGACCGTGATTGGGACCAGTTCCACACGCCCAAGAATCTCGCTTCCGCGCTTGCGGTGGAGACTTCTGAACTTCTTGAAATCTTTCAATGGTCGCGGGGACAAAATGGATGGACCGACCTTCAACAACCGGATACTCGGACTCGGGCAGAAAGAGGAACTTGCAGACATTCTTCTTTATCTGATCCGATTTGCAGATATGGCGGGAATTGACCTACAGCGAGCGGCCGACGAGAAGCTAGCGTTGAATGCTCAAAAGTACCCCGTTGACAGATTTAGGGGATCCGATAGGAAATACAACGAAAGTGAATAGAATTGTGGGAGCAAGAGCGTTTGAGTATGAGAGATGGTTCGGGGTCGATCGGCAGACACCCGAGTTCTTCCCAGAGCTGTTGCGGCTGTTCCGGCTTGATGCGCTTCCTGCGGACTCCCATCAAGAGCGCGTTTGCCACTTCGGCGGCCCAGTGCGCAGGAACGATGATTCGATCACCCTGCCGTAAGGTTCGAGAAACTCTTCGCTCCACGTTGTCGCTTCGTCTTCAAAACACCAAGCCAGAGCCACCGAAGCGTCCACAAGAAAGACGGCCATCAGTACTTATGACCCTCGTGGATCAGGTCCTTGGTTCTCAGACCACCGAGCGTGTTCTGCTTCCGCAACTCGCGGATTCGGTCGATCGCTTCGCTCCCGGGTCCGCGGGGAGTGCGTACTTCGCCGGCAATTACCTGCCGCGCGAGCATTTCTTCGACATACATTTCGAGCGGCACCCATCGCGCTTGGGCCGCTGCCCGCCAGCCGATCCTACTCCACTCTTGCAGAGCATCAAGAAGCGCGCCTTGATTCTCCAGATGGTTGCCGAGAACTCAACCTGCGATGGGACGAAGCCCTCGGACAATGGGACAATGACCCACCACTCTCACTGGCGCGGGTTATCGTTTATCTCGGCTTCAAGCTTCGCGAGTGTATCCAATATCCAGCCCAAAGGAGGAGGTTCGCCAAAGATCATCACAGCCATGTCCCGATAATCTCGATCCAGGCCCGCCATGCGCTCTTTCTGAGGCACGAGGTGGAAACTACCAGCGCGCGCCAAATCATAGCGGGCCCAACCGGAAGGGTAAAAAGTCTCCTTGTGCCGTACAACCTGGGCAAGAAGCTCCCTGTCACGTAATGCCTCAGTCCGAATTTTCCCCTGGGCCATCAGGGCAGTGTCGTAGTAGTGCCGCGAATATCGATCTGGCATTGGCTTATCTGATAGGCGGTGATATTCCGCATGAAGGATGGTGGCCTTCTCCCAGAAGGTGCGCTTTGCAAGCAGGGCCACGACCGAAACATCCCGATCGGCAACCGCCGAGGGAAATTCCTCAGCAGCAAATGAACGAATGGTGAAACGATCATGCGGTACAAATTCCGCGTGCGTTCCTAACTCAAGCACGACTTGAGGAGCAACATACGAAAGGCTTTTCGTGGTTGACGCCGGATACCGAAACTCAACGATGTTCGGGTCCTGCCCGCTGACGCCAAGGTCCCATGCATCAGCCGTTCCGAGGACTTCCCGGCACCTCGCTTTCAGCACATCGAGAAATTCACCACCGATATAGCGCTGACACTTCGCCATCATCTCTTTAAGGATGTCGGCTCGCTTACTTTTCGAGATATTTTCCTGTCTGGGGTCCCTGCTCCCTGTAAATCCAAGTGCTGCGTAGTCCACGGCCAGATCGATGTCTTCGGAAAAACGGTTTATAGTGTGAAAAATCTTCGAGAGGGATGTCCCGCCTTTAAAGAGCAGTCTCCCGTTGAAGGCATCGATTGAGAAAAGCTGTTTCAGGACCCAACAAACCCAGAAGTCTTTTTCAATAATGGCTTCGGCCAATGCCTTCCGTTCGGCGGTCTCAGCGAACAGCTCCGCACGTTCGCGCGCGGGCATCCGGGCGACCTTGTTCACGCTCTCGTCTCCGCGATTTTTTTTGCCACGTCATAGATCCAATCGACACCAAACCGCGTGTCTCTTAACAATCGGCGCTTTTCTTGCAGTGACAGTTTTGTCCTTAAGGTTTCGATTTCCCGCGTCCCAACATTCTCTTTGCCGAGATGACGGAGGGCCTGAACCACAAGCGCAAATTTGCCTTCCAGCCCGGCCATGGCCTTCGGGCGGGCATGCTTGAAATGGATGCTCCGCCGTCCAATCTGAACTTCGTTATTGGGACCGTCAGTAAGATAGATGATTTTGGAAGGTACCTGCGTCGATAGGCCGAGCAGATTTGCCGCCCAAGCACCTTCCGGCACGATCTTCCATCGTTGCCTTCGAGCAATCGCCTGGGCTGCCTCATCAATGTCCGGGCTTAGCTTTCCGCCTAGGGCCGGATTGACCTTCGGCATGTCATAAAGTCCTCGACGGATGCGGCGGATCGTCCCCTTCCGGGTCAGTCCTCCAAGCGCGACGTCAATACTTCCCCGTGTAGCGATATCAAGAAAGTCCTTTGCCGAGAAGGCTTTGCCGGGGCCTAGCCGGTCAATTCTCGCAAGTATCTGATCTTGCATGGTTTGCATGTAGGAGCCCTATATCCAAATTTAGAAAAAATATACTACTTTTTCTAAATCGCCACAAGACGTTCCTTTAGCCCTTTCCCCGCACTAACCCCCTGCCCCCACCGAAGCATCGAGAGCTTGTTCGAGCAACTCGCACAATGTCGTAAAACCTTGTTCGATCTGATAATGTCTGTAAGTGCTTGATTACAATGGTCCGGGTCTTACTCCACGACAAGTCGGCGGAAAGTCATTCGAACTCAATAAACTCTCGTACTTCGATTTCGGCCTCCTGGTTCGGCGCCACCGGAGATCGCTTCGCCCACTCGATCGCTTCTTCCAGCGACTTCACCTG
>WNFP01016897.1_pt1 | contig 10879 bp, 11 predicted proteins | sample 5400201 | NCBI WGS metagenome assembly WNFP01 (sample SAMN13153355, study PRJNA577476) | soil metagenome | isolation source: 115 cm saprolite under Madrone tree | place: USA:California | collected 2016-06-14
GACGTCGTTGTGGCGATCATCAATAACGACCAGGACTTCGATACGTTTCGCGGCCAGCTTCGCGGAAAGTACGTCATGGTGACCCCGATGCGCGATGTCCCCGCTCTTTTCGAAGCTCCCGGCCACCGGTTCACGGAGGAAGAACTTGTCGCGATGTCGGCGCAGCCGGTCCAGCCTCCGCGGGGCGGCGGTCGCGGCCAGCGGGGCGGCGGTGGCAATAACAACCCCAACTTCAATGACAGACGGTTCAGGTTTTTCCTGAGTGAAGGTGTTGTGGCCACGATTGAAGCCGGCCAGGGCAGCGGCGGCACTGTTTTTGTACAGGCCGGTGGCAGCAGGAATGCCAGTGATCCGCCGGTCCCGTCACAGATTGTCATGGCGATAGAGCACTACGGACGCATCTGGCGGATGATCGAAAAGAAAGTCCCGGTCCGTCTTGAAATGAACATCGAGAACAAGTTCTACGACCAGGACTTGAACTCGTTCAACATCGTAGCCGAAATTCCAGGGACGGATAAGGCGGACGAACTCGTGATGATCGGGGCGCACTTCGACTCCTGGCACACGGGAACAGGCGCAACAGACAATGCCGCCGGATCTGCCGTGATGATGGAAGCACTTCGCATCCTGAAGGCGACCGGCCTCAAAATGCGCCGGACGGTTCGATTGGGCCTCTGGACTGGTGAAGAGGAAGGCCTTCTCGGCTCGCGCGCTTACGTCACGCAGCATTTTGCCGATCGCCAGGATATGAAATTGAAGCCCGACCACGCGAAATTCGCCGCTTATTTCAATGTGGACAACGGTACCGGTACCATTCGAGGTGTATACCTGCAGGGCAACGAAACCGTTTCGCCCATATTTCAGGCGTGGATGCAACCATTCAGGAATCTCGGAATGACCACGCTCAGCATTCGAAACACGGGCGGAACGGATCATCTCTCGTTCGATGCCGTGGGGCTGCCGGGATTCCAGTTCATTCAGGACCCCGTGGAGTACAACAGCCGGACGCACCATTCGAACATGGATGTGTACGAGCGGATTCAAGCCTCAGACATGATGAAGAACGCGGTAATCGTCGCGACTTTTGCATACCAGGCCGCGAACCGCGATGAGAAGCTGCCGCGGAAACCGTTGCCGAGACCTCAGCCGCCGGCAAATCGCCCGGGGAACTAAACCAAAGAGTTAGCCGCGAATTACGCAGATTACGCAAATGGGGCGAAAAAAAATTCTTGATGCGCCCCATTCGCTTAATCTGCGTAATTCGCGGCTAATTCTTTGGTTTAGTTCTTCGCGGCGAAATACCCGTCGCGAGTGCGGACGTTCAATTTAAGCATTCCGGTTGGGGGTGTTACCCGGACTCGGAGCTTCCGAAACTTGCCGTCCTTGACGGTGTTGGTGGATGCGTAACCCAGAACGTACTGGCTCTTCAACTCGAGAGCAATTTTCGTGCAGATGTCCTCCAGGTCGTCGACGGAACCGCGATAGGAGTGCCCTCCCGTCATTTCTGCAAGCTCACTGACAAAAGATCTTCCGAGATCGATGATGTAAATCTGGACGTCGGATTCCCGCACGAATTCACGAATGTCCCCAAGGCTGTACCGGCTGTGATTGTCCTCACCGTCCGTGATCAAGAGCAGCGCTTTCTTCGGGTTCTGCCCTGCCCTCACTTTAGCCAGTCCGAGATAAACGGCGTCGTAGAGCGCCGTCGCGCCTTTCGCAGGTCTGAGCGCAAGGCGATCGCGAAGCTTGTTGATGTCGGTCGTAAAATTCTCAGTCAGTTCCGCCCGGTTCGCAAACTCCACCAGTAAGTACTCGTCTTCGGGAGTCCCTGTCTCCAGGAAACGCGCGGCGGCTTCACGCGCGAGCTGGATTTTATTCTGCATGCTGTGACTGATATCGAAGACGATGCCGAGGCTCAGGGGAGCGGCTTCGCTCGAGAAGTATCGAATCTCCTGCTCGATCTTGTCTTCGAAGAGCTGGAAGTTTTCACGCGGGAGATCGGTGATTAGCTTGTTGCCGCCATCGGTCACAGTGACGTTCACCATCACCAGATCGACGTCGATCTTGATCGACTTCTGCGCATACAACACGCCCGCTGCTGTGAAGAGTACGCACAGAACGAGCGTCTTGCTTTGGCGACTCATAAAATTGGTGAGACGTTATCACCGCGCTCCGATGCATTTCAAGAGCGAAACGGAAAACCACAAAGACCCAAAAAGAATTAGCCGCGAATTACGCGGATTACGCGAATGGGGCGCAAAAAAGTTCTTGATGCGCCCCATTCGCGTAATCCGCGTAATTCGCGGCTAATTCTTTTTGGGTCTTTGTGCCGTCAGCCGATCATGCGGCGCGCCGGAAATCGCCGCTGCCCGAACTCCTACCGACCAGCACGCGGTAGATTGCGAGAATGATAATGGCTCCAATTACCGAAGCAATGAAGCCAACAGGCTCGCCCTGCTGGTACAAGCCGAGCGCACGGCCGAGGAAGCCTGCCACCACCGAGCCTCCAATACCAAGCAGCATGGTTACGATGATGCCTCCTGGATCACGGCCGGGCATCAGGAGCTTCGCGATTGCACCAACGATCAAACCAACGACAATCATCCAAAGCAAATGCATATGAATTCCTTTCCTAGAGATTCATTAAAAGAAAAGTGCAGTCCACCTGCCAGATGGCAAACGCAATTTGGATTCCGATGCTTTTAGCGAAGGATAAGGCGGGTTAGGGGCGGCGGTGCCCCCTTTCAGGGGCTTTACCAAATCCTTTCGATATTAGTAACGAAGTGTGCCGCTAAAAATACGAGTGCTATGACCATGCCGATTACCAAAGTTCTCATCCGAGTAAACCTCCTGTGAACGCCGCGGACCTCTACGCACCCCAGTTGCCAAAGCGGGGAGGGCAATTTTACCCTTCTGACTTGGTGCTTTACGGGAGCGAGGAACGTGACTTCCAACCTCTTTGGGCCGTTGTTCAACCAAGTTTCTTAGCCCAACAAAGCACGAGGGATCTAGCCCTGCCGCTGATACAGTTTTTTTGCCTTAGGGAAGACGACTTAGAGAAAACCTACTGTATCCATCGGCCGTCTTACTTTGTAGGAGGGATCAATCGATGTTGGTTTCCAAAGAACTCAACGCAGCGTTCTGGGCCTTGCGTGTTGCTTTTGGTTTCGGATCGCTGATCGCTGGTCTTGATAAATTCACAAATATCCTGGTGAACTGGCAGAAATATCTGAGCCCCGCGGCAGAGCGGATGCTGCCTGTGAGCGCCACGACATTCATGCACTTCGTTGGTGTCGTGGAGATCGCTGTAGGTCTTGCGATCCTGTTCGGCGCTACCCGATCGTTTGGTTACATCGCCATGTTGTGGCTCTTCGCGATCGCTGCAAACCTGATTTCGATGGGTACATACTACGACATTGCGGTGAGAGACATTCTCCTTGGAATCGGAGCCTATGCACTCGCCAGAGTGACCGAAGCAAGGCAATCCGTCATTACCGTGGAACCGAGTGGGGACTATCGAATTGCGGCGTAGTCCTATAATGGACTGCAATGCGTGTCCTGGTTGTTGAAGACGAAAGGAAGGTCGCCAGCTTCATTAAGAAGGGCCTCCAACAGGAGGGTTACGCCACTGATGTCGTACACGATGGCGACGAGGCCGTCCATACCGCCATCTCCTTCGGTTACGACCTCGTCGTACTCGATTTGATGTTACCCGGCCGGTCGGGTCTGGACGTATTACGCGAGATCCGGCAGCAGAGACCAAGGCTTCCGGTGCTCGTGCTTACAGCCAAGGGCGCTCTCGAGGACAGGATCACCGGACTCGACGCAGGCGCCGACGACTATCTTGCCAAGCCTTTTGCGTTTGCCGAACTTTCGGCGCGCATTCGAGCATTGCTTCGCCGCGGTTCTCAGCAGAATACCAGGCTCAGGCTGGCCGATCTTGAAATGGACACGGCGGCCCATCAGGTGCGCCGTGCCGGCCATGCCATCGACCTCAAGCAGAAGGAATATGCTCTGCTGGAGTTTCTCCTTCGGCACGCCAACCGTCCCGTCACACGCACAATGATCGTCGAGCACGTCTGGGATATTCATTTCGACAACGTCAGCAATGTCGTCGATGTTCACATCAATTCGCTGCGAAACAAGATCGACAAGGGTTTCGCCCCATTGCTCATCCAAACCGTGCGAGGCGTGGGTTACATGTTGACCGACCGCGGCCGCGTGCACCGCGCGGAGTAGCTGAAAATGACACCGCTGACCCTCCGAACCAAGCTGACACTGTTCTATTCGATCACCGTCAGCCTGCTCCTGACGGGATTTGCGTTGCTTTACTACCGTGTGCTCAGTGTCGGTCTCGACCAGGCGCTTTCCGACGAATTAAGCGAGCGGGCGACCGGCCTTCGCGGCTATTTGCGTTTCGAAGAGGGGATGCCGGTCTTTATTTTCGACGAAGGGGATCCTGAAGAAATGTCCTTCGTTCGGACAGCAACGCGCTACTTCCAGGTGTACGAAGTCACAAGCGGCATGCTTTTGACGCAATCGCCGGAAGTGGAAGCGCTCGGCGTGCAGTACTCGCTGGAGGATGTGACTCATTTCGCCGAAGAACCACCTTCCTTTACCGATCTTCATACCGATCAAGGGACGCTCCGCTTCCGCAACGAAGTTATCGTGGATGCCTTCGGCGGCACGTACCTTTTCCTGGTGGGCGCCGCCGTAAAGCCGATGGAGGATGCCCTTCGTGCGTTCCTTCGATCGCTGGCGTGGCTGATCCCGACCGGCGTCCTTCTGGCCGCGATCGCCTCGTGGTGGATGGCAGGTAAAGCCCTGCAGCCGGTAGCAGCACTTGCCAGGGCCGCTCGTGAAATCGGGCTATCGCGTCTCGATCGCCGATTGCCTGTGCGAGGGACGGACGACGAATTGGATCACCTCGCACGAGAATTCAATGAAACGCTCGCCCAGCTCGAAAAAGCCGTGGGAGAAATGAAACAATTCACCGCGAGTATCTCTCACGAGCTCCGGACGCCGCTGGCCGTTCTGCGTGGCGAAGCCGAGATCGCTCTGATGCAGGCCAACACGACCGACGCTCGCCCGGGCCGAATCAGGAGAGGTCGAAATTGCGCAGGACTCTGTGGACCTTTCGGCGATGACCGAGTCGCTGGCCGAACAGCTCCAACCCGTGGCCGCATCGAAGGATGTATCGCTGACGTGGAATTGTGAAAAAGGAGCCATGGTCCGAGGTGATGCAAGCTGGATCGAGCGAATCGTCTTGAACCTGGTGGACAACGCGATCAAGTTCACTCCATCCGGCGGAAATGTAAAGGTTCGCGTCTCCCGCGACACGAGAAATACCGCTCTGGAAGTCCAGGACGATGGAATCGGTATCCCATCCGAAGCTCTTTCCCATATCTTCGAACGCTTCTATCGCGCAGACCCCTCGCGCTCGAACCGGGCTGATGGCGCCGGCCTCGGCCTGAGCCTTGTGAAATGGGCCATCGACCAGCATCGCGGCTCAGTTCAAGTCGACAGCACTCCCGGGCACGGAACGCATGTAACGGTGCAGTTTCCAAACATTAACTCTAATTAATCTCCGTTTAATCCCGTCTTAATCCCGCTGACGTTTAATTCATTTAATTACGGTGGGAAACCACCGGAGGAGAATGAATGAAACGCTTTAAGAAACTCGCTTGGATTGGTGGTCTGACCTTGGCCCTTTGCGTTACAGGCGTGGCCAGCCAGAACTCCAAAGCGAAAACAAACTCGTCCGCCGCTCTACAGGCGAAAACAGCCCACCCTGCCTCGCATTTCACCCAGGGTACGATCGCTTCGATCGATTCGAACCAGCTGGTGCTGAGCCGGAAAGGCCGTGGTAAGCCGCAGCAGTCTACTTTCACGCTGAGCCCCGATACCCAGCGTACGGGCAATCTGGCGGTTGGCAATCGCGTCAGTGTGCAGTATCGCGAAGACAACCAGCAGAAGACCGCTACGTCTGTTCGGGAAGTCAGCCAGAAGTCGGCCGCAAAGCCCGCCAAGGCCGGTTCAAAGTCTTCGAAGAGTTAGGGTCCCCCTTCCGCCTCCCCAAAAGAGGGACGCCGGGTCAGCGGCGTCCCTTATTTTAATTTTGGTCTCCATCGGTTTGGTCTCTCTCATGCACGCAGGTTAAACCCTCGGAAGTGTTCGCCGAAATCGGTCGCTCATACGCCAGCGATTGATCCGTCCAAGATAGTAGACACTTAAGGAGGGTTTCATGGCTAAGGATTTGACAGGAAAGAGAATAGCGATCCTCGTCGATGAAGGGTTCGAGCAGGTCGAGCTGGTCAAACCTAGGAAAGCACTGGACAAAGCCGGCGCGGAAACGCAAGTCGTTTCCCCTCAGACGGAGCAAGGACAGGTCCGCGGCTGGAACATGAAGAGATGGGGAAAGTTTGTAGCCATCGACGTTCCGCTGGAATCGGCGGATCCCTCAACCTTCGATGCGTTGCTGTTGCCGGGCGGCGTAATGAATCCGGACAAGCTTCGCATCAATCCCAAAGCGGTCGAATTTGTGAAGCATTTCTTCGACGCAGGCAAGCCGGTGGCTGCAATCTGCCACGCGCCATGGACGCTGGTTGAAGCGGACGTCGTTAAAGGCCGCACGCTAACCTCCTGGCCCTCGCTTCGTACTGATATCCGCAATGCTGGTGGAAGCTGGGTGGATCAGGAAGTCGTCACCGACAATGGCCTCGTTACCAGCCGGATGCCTGATGACATTCGCGCATTCAATAAGAAAATGATCGAACAGTTCGCCGAAGGCGAACCCGCGATGCGCCAAAGGGAGCAGCGCATCGCTTAATGGCTTTGCGACAAGTTTTTTAGCCGCAGATTGCGCGGATTACGCGGATGGGCCGCTTGCGGTCGCTGCGCATGTTAGACGCTATGGTCTGCGCGGCCCATCCGCGTAATCCGCGCAATCTGCGGCTAAAACGTTTGGCTTGCCTACACCATCCGTTTCAACGACAAACCGGCGGCCAGAGAAAGCACGGCCGCAAGGAGGAGTAGCGGCAGATCGCCGGCCGTTTTCGGGAGTTCTTCCTGCGGTGCCGGCTCAGGCGCTGGTGCGGGCTCTGGTGCCGGCGCCGGTTCCGCAGCAGCTACTTCAGGTTCTGGCGCCGGGGCCGGTGCCGGCTCAGGCGCTGGCGCGACCTCTTCGGGGACTGCCGGAGGAGGCGGCGGTTCGTTCGCAGCTATCTCGGCCTCAGCCGGCGCACTCGTCAACTGAGGTACGGTCCCGTTCGGGTAAATGAACTCGAGTCCGTAATTGCTTCCCGCGTAGAGCCACTTTTGCAGTGCCCTCACATGTCCCGGATTGGGCTCGAATAAAGTGATGGTGTCTTCATTCGGCGGGTCCAACTGGTACGTCGGAATGGCGACTGCCGTTGTGTACAGTTCCGTTTCGGTGCTGTTGAAAAACTGAACCGTGTGCCGGCCGGAGTCGGCATTGTAGGTCTTGAGCACGTAGGTGCCGGGAATCAGAACGACTTTTCCCGGTACTTCGATCGGAATGTTCGTGGTAATGCGTGTCTTCTTCTCTATTGTTTGAGCATTAGCCACGGCTGTTACTGCAACGCAGATCAGAGCCAACATCATTGCAGTACCCGTCATCTGGCGCATCAAACTAGGCATTTCGTTTTTCCTCCGCTATTGGTTCTTGGATCTCTAGTTCACCGGAGGACACTGCACATAGCGGACCGATTTGCCGTGTGTCATCTGCGTCAGATCAGCGTGTGAAGGAAGGTTCCACTGGTCAGTTGAACTTTGAGGATTGTTGACAATTACGCTTTCGAGCAAGGTGTGCTCTGGGTGCCCTACGGCGCCCACGTTTGAAGCGTCAGCGGAAGGGACGTGCCATAAGTGGCAAGCCGCGGGAAATTTCGCCCCGGCTATTCCAGCATTGGACGGAAATCATCCAGCGGCCGCGGTTCAAGGCGGTTTGCCATAATCGTTCGAGCGCAGGTGTTCCAGCGCAGCAGCGCTTCGTCGTTGCCGGGTGGCCGCAGGCGTTCGGCCTTCTCATAAAGCCGCATGGCTTCGCACAACAGATCATAGGCGGAAAAACCGGAACCGGGCGCGGCGCGCCTCATGTAAACGCGGGCCTGGCGTTCGAAGAGGATGCCCTGATAGTAGGCCTGCAGATACTCGTCGCGCAGACGGGGAAGTAACGACCATGCGCGATCGAGATTGTCCGGAATGTTTTCGGAAAACTGGTCGGAAAGTGACAGCAGTAGGAGAACAATCGCCTGTCGATTTTCGGGATCGGCCGCGAGTATATCGAGGCAGATGCTCTCCGCCTGCGCCGGTTCATTCAGCAGTCGATATCTCTCCGCACGCTCGAGCGCAGCCGGTATGGCCGCCGTGGACAGCATCTTGAGTTCGAACTGCATGAATTTATCCTCTGAACGCGGGCTAAAGCCCGCGCTTCTGCAAAATGTAGTCGCGGGCTTTAGCCCGCGTTCGCTAACGCCTGAACATCCGAAACAGCCTTTTCAACGGGTCGTAGAATTCATCGACGACGCGTTCCTTCAATGGAATGATGGCGTTGTCCGTAATCGTAATACTCTCCGGACACACTGTGGTGCAACACTTCGTAATGTTGCAGTAGCCGATGCCCTTGGCTTTGGCAAGCTCGCTGATTCGATCTTCGGTATCGAGCGGATGCATCTCCAGGGCCGCAATGTATACGAAGAACCGCGGGCCGACGAATTCGTCGTGCAACTGATGTTCGCGCAGGACGTGGCAGACGTCCTGACACAGAAAGCATTCGATGCACTTCCGGAATTCCTGCACGCGGTCCACATCTTCCTGCGACATTCGCCAGCTTCCATCCGGCGCATCGGGCGGCCGCGGTTTGAATTTCTTGATCTGCTTCTTGACGCGGAAATTCCAGGACACATCCGTCACGAGGTCCTTGATCGAAGGAAAGGCCTTCATTGGTTCGATCGTGACCGGCTTGCTGAGATCGAGCTGATTCATCCGCGTCATGCACATCAGCTTCGGCATTCCGTTGATTTCCGCCGAGCATGATCCGCACTTGCCGGCCTTGCAGTTCCAGCGAACAGCCATATCGTTGGCCTGCTCGGCCTGTATCTTGTGGATCACATCCAGAACGACCATGCCTTCGGAAAATTCGGTCGTGTACTTGTTATGCTTTCCCTGACCGGCCTCGCCTCGCCATATCGAAAATGTTGCCGACGCCATTATTGTTGCTGCTCCTCTATGATTTGCTTCAACTCCGCCGGCATTGGCGGAATCCGTTCCCGCACAATCTGCATTTCGCCGCCTGGTCCGCGGCGCACGATAATATTCAGTTCACCAAACGCCTTGTCTTTACCCTGAAAATCCTCGCGGAAATGTCCACCGCGGCTCTCCTTGCGTTCGATCGCGGCCCGGGTAATTGCCTCCGAAACGGTTAGAAGATTTGCCAGGTCCAGCGCGGTGTGCCATCCCGAGTTGTATTCCCGATTTCCCTGTACGCCGGCTTTCTTCGCCCGCTGCGTCAGACTTTCGATTTCGTGCAACGCGCGCTGCATGTCCTGCTCGGTTCGCACGATTCCAACCAGGTCCTGCATCTTCTCCTGAAGCTCGTATTGGATCTGGTACGGACCATGACCGTCGGGCTGAGAACCGGCTCCCCTGTCGAAGGGCTCCAGGGCCCAGCGTGCCATACTCTCCACCTGGTCCGAGTTGATCGATCCGAACGAATGCTCTTTTGCAAACGCCGCTGCGAATTTTCCCGCGCGCTTGCCGAAAACCAACAGGTCCGAAAGCGAATTTCCGCCCAGACGGTTGGCTCCATGGAGTCCTGCGGCGCACTCGCCGGCTGCGAACAGTCCGGGTACCGACGACATCTGTGTTTCTGCATCGACTCGCACGCCGCCCATGATGTAGTGCGTGGTCGGACCCACTTCCATCGGCGTCGTGGTAATGTCGAGATCGGCAAGCTGCTTGAACTGGTGATACATGCTGGGGAGCTTCTTGCGAATGTGATCGGGGGCGTTCGAAATTCTCTCTTTGATCCACGAGATGTCGAGAAACACGCCGCCATGAGGACTTCCCCGCCCCTCCTTGACTTCGCGGACGATGCAGCGCGCCACGTGGTCCCGTGTAAGCAGCTCGGGCGGGCGCCGCGCGTTCTTATCGCCCTGGCAATAACGCCAGCCCTCTTCTTCGTTGTCCGCGGTCTGGTGGCGATACGATTCCGGGATGTCATCAAACATGAAGCGGCGGCCCTCCTTGTTTCGGAGGACTCCGCCTTCTCCGCGCACGCCCTCGGTTACAAGAATGCCCGCGACGCTTAGCGGCCAGATCATTCCTGTGGGATGGAATTGGACGAACTCCATGTCCATGAGGTCAGCGCCGGCGTTGTAAGCGAGCGCGTGTCCATCGCCGGTGTATTCCCAGCTATTGCTCGTGATCTTGTAGGCGCGCCCCACTCCTCCGGTGGCCACTACGATGGCCCGGGCCTGGAACAACAGGAATCGGCCGCGCTGGCGGTCGTATCCAAATGCCCCGACAACCCGATTTCCCTCTTTAAGGATTGAGATCACCGTGCATTCCATGTGCACGTCGATTCCTTGATGTATGCCGTGATCCTGGAGCGTACGGATCATCTCCAGCCCGGTCCGGTCACCGACGTGCGCCAGGCGCGGATACCGGTGACCGCCGAAATTCCGTTGAAGGATATCTCCCTGCTTGGTGCGATCGAAGACCGCGCCCCAGGCTTCCAGCTCGCGAACGCAGGTAGGCGCTTCCTTCGCGTGGATTTCGGCCATACGCCAGACATTGATGTATTGGCCGCCGCGCATGGTATCGGCAAAGTGAACTTTCCAGTTGTCGGCCGAATTCA
>WNFP01004777.1_pt1 | contig 10876 bp, 8 predicted proteins | sample 5400201 | NCBI WGS metagenome assembly WNFP01 (sample SAMN13153355, study PRJNA577476) | soil metagenome | isolation source: 115 cm saprolite under Madrone tree | place: USA:California | collected 2016-06-14
CGGGCATTGTCGCGAAACCGACACCCGAACTGCTCAAGCTGCAAGCGGACATCATTGCCGCAGTGGCCCCGTTCACGGTGGAAACCGGTCCGATCGGCGCCTTCACCGCTGCGCACGACGATCCCGCGCTCGACGTGCAGATGATCGACTATGTGTCGGCGTTTGTTCAAAAGGCTTCAGGCGAACACTTCAATCCGCACGTCACTACCGGCGTGGCCCCTCGGGAATACCTCGACAAGATGCTCGCCGAACCGTTTGAGCCGTTCACCTTCTCGCCGGCGGGCGCAGCCGTGTACCAGCTCGGCCCCTTCGGCACGGCGGCGAAGAAACTCAAGGATTGGGAATTGAAGCCTTGAGCCACATGGCTGGACGGTTATCAGCATGAAGAGTGCTCTACTTCGGCCCGGCCAAGCCCAACGGTAGCGAATCGCCAATCAAAGGAGAACGTATTTCATGAGGAACTGGCAGCGGGTATCCGTCGTGTGCGGGATGGTTCTGGCCGCTGTGAGCGGCGGCGGCGCGGCAGAGTACGAGACGCAGGCGAACAAGCCGGTCAGTGCGGCGCTCGCGCCGGCGGTGGCGGCGGGCCCCGACTACACGGTCAAGAACCCCGTGGTGGCCGACGGCTACATGTACCGGTTCACGGTCGCCTCGCCCTACGGCCCCTTCGACGTGACCGGCACGGGCGCCCTACGCAAGCTGGAGCACGAGATCTGGGCCATCGGCCAGCTGAAGCAGGTCACGAAGAGCGAAGCTTTCCTCAAGTCGCTCAAGGACCAGGCGGGCAAGCCGCTGGTCTTCGCGAAGGACGTGATCACGAAGCCGGTGGACACGCTGACGGGAATCCCCAAGGGCGTGGGACGGCTTTTCGGTAACATCTCCGAATCGCTCACCACGAAGCGGAATCCCGCCCAGGAAACCAGGGCCAGTGAGGTGCTGCTGGTGGGGTCGTTCAAGCGCGACTATGCGGCCCGGTTCAACGTGGATCCGTACTCGAGCAACGCAATGCTCCAGGAGGAGCTGGACAAGATCGGCAAGGCGGCGGCCTTCGGCTCCTGGACGGCCTCGGCGGCCATGATCCCGATCTCGGGCCCGGCCAGCTCGGTGATCACCGGCACGAGCCTGGGCAAGTCCTTCAACAATATCCTCGCGACCGAGCCGCCCTCGCGCATCCGCATCATCAACGAGGAGAAGCTGAAACAGATGGGCATCCCGGACGAGCTCGCCAAGCGCTATCTCGACCAGCCCGTCTACACGCCCACCCAGAACCTGCTCCTCGTGGACTCGCTCTCCCGCCTCGGGGCGGCCAGCGGGCGCGACGCGTACCTGAACGCCTCGCTGGTGGCGGCGGACGAGGTGGAGGCCAACTTCTTCGTCAACATGGCCCAGATCCTGCGCGGCTACCACGAGACACAGGGCCCGATCACGGGCATCACCATGGTGGGCGCGCTGACGGTGGCGCAGACCAAGGCCGGCGCCGCCGTGATCCCGTTCGCGCTGGACTACGGCGTATGGACGGCCAACGCCGACAAGGTCAGCCAGAACATGAAGGCGACCTACAAGGCGCCCGGCTTCAACGGCAGCTTCGAGCTGTGGGTGACGGGCTTCCTGTCGCCGACGGCGAAGCAGGAACTTCAGGCCCGCGGCTTCACGGCCGTCGACCAGGTCGGCGGCCGCTTCGACATCGTTGACTGAGCGCATCGAGCAAGGAGCGGGCATGCGGTTGGCGCTTGTGCTGAAGCGTGCGGGATTTCTGTCGGCCGTCCTGTTGCTGGCGTCCGCCTGCGCGACGCCTATCGGCGTCGCCCGCGTGGGCACCCAGTCCATGTACCGCTCGGTGACGTCGAATGTCCTCTCGGCCGACCGCCCGAGCCAGTACTCCGAGCAATTGCTGACACGTCTCGGGCTCTTGGAGCGCTTCGACACGGACCCGGAGATCGTGCTGGCGGCGCTCCGGGGCCCCGGAGAGGGGCTGAGCCGGGAGTACCTCTTCGTCCTGTCCGAGCTGTCCTTCTTTCACGCGGTGAAGAGCAACAAGCCGGAGTACTTCCTCGCCTCCGCCGTGTACGCGTGGGCCTTCGTGCTCGGCCGGACGGACGAGGCGCGCATCGACCCCATCGACCCGCGCCTGCGGCTGGCCACGAACCTCTACAATCTCGGCCTCGCCCAGGGGCTCGAGGTCGGCGACGAGGCGACGACGGTTGTGCTTGATCCGGGCCCGCGGCCGCTGCCCTTCGGCCGGATCGAGATCAGCGTGGACGAGAAGATGCTCCTCTGGTCCGGCTATCGCATGACGCGCTTCGTCTCTCTTGGCGAGTTCAAGGTGCGCGGCTTCCTCAACCGCTACCGTCAAGCCGGCATCGGCGCGCCGCTTGCCGCGGAGCTCACCGCGGTCGGTACCGGACCCGAGGCCGAGGAGGCGCGCAAGCGTATCCCCCCGCGGCTCAAGGTGCCGGTGACGGCCGTGTTGCGCATCGACGACGTATCGACGGGCATCGCCACGGGGAATCTCAAGGGGCGGATCGAGGTGTACGCGGCCGATGCGGGGACCACGGTGAAGAGCGGGGACCGCGATGTGCCCCTCGAGCTCGAGCCCACGGCGGCCCTCGCGTACCAGCTCGAGGGAGCCCCCGTCTGGGACACCGAGATCGGCGCGTTCATCTCGGCCTTCAAGTCGCCATTCCCCGAAGGGCTGCTGATGATGCACCCCTACCGGCCTGGGCGCGTGCCGGTGGTGCTCGTCCACGGCACCGCGTCGAGCCCGGCCCGGTGGGCGGACATCATCAACGAGCTCCAGAACGATCCGAAGCTCCGCGGGCGCATCCAGTTCTGGCTCTTCACCTACAACACGAGCAACCCCGTCCTGCTCTCCGCCAGCGATCTACGGCAAAGCCTCCAGCGCATCCGCAAAGAGGTCGATCCCGAGGGGCGCGATCCGGCCCTCGACCGGCTCGTGGTGATCGGCCACAGCCAGGGCGGGCTCCTGACGCGGCTCATGGTGACCGACAGCGGCACGCGCTTCTGGGATTCCGTGACCGACGTTCCCTTCGAAAAGATTGACGTGAGCCCCGAGACGCGGGCGCTGATCCAGCGCGGGATGTTCTTCGAGCACCAGCCGTACGTGACGCGGGTGGTCTTCATCGCCACGCCCCACCGGGGCAGCTTCCGCGTCTCGTCGCTCGTGCTCAGCATGGTGCGGAAGCTCGTCACGCTCCCCCTCACGCTGGTGACCGGTATGGCCGAGCTTGCCGACAAGAACAAGGGCCTGCCGAAAGAAGCGGCGCCCACGGCCGTGGACAACATGCTGCCCGGGAACCGTTTCGTCCGAACGCTGTCGGCGAGCCCGATCGCGCCCGGCGTCACAGCGCATTCGATCATCCCCGTCACGGAACCGGGACGGCCGGCGGGACAGAACGACGGAGTCGTGAGGTACGAGAGCGCTCACCTCGAGGGGGTCGCCTCGGAGAAGATCGTCCGCTCCACCCATTCGACCCAGAGCACCCCGGCCACGATCCTCGAGATCAGGCGGATCCTCTACGAGCATCTCGGCATCGCGTGCGGCCTCGAGTGCGAGGTGCCGGACCGGGTGGACGCGGCAGTGGCGAGCGCTCCCAAGCCGGAGCCGCCCGTCGTCAGGACGGACGCGGTTCAGGGGCCCTGAACGAGCCAATGACGTGTATCGAACTCTTTGCCAAGGAGGAGCGCGTATGACGCGAAGCAGACACGGATGGGCGAGGGCGGGAGTAGTGGCGGGAGTGCTGCTGCTCGTCTCGAGCACGGCGTGGGGACAGACGTTCGTCTACCCGCAAAAGGGCCAGACTCCCCAGCGGCAGGCGCAGGATCAGTCCGAGTGCCAGGCGTGGGCGACCCAGCAGACCGGCGTCAACCCGGGAATGCCGATGGCGCAAGCACCGCCACCCGCCCAGGCGCCCCAGAGCAGCCCCCTCCGCGGCGCGGCGCGCGGTGCCGCAGTAGGAGCCGTGGGCGGCGCGATCGGGGGCGATGCGGGCAAGGGAGCGGCCATCGGCGCCGCCAGCGGCGCCATGATCGGCGGGATGCGCCGGCGCGATCAGGTGCGGCAGCAGGAAGCGCAACAGGCGCAGACGCAACAGGTGCAGGCATCGCAGATGGACACGTTCAGTCGCGCGCAGGCCACGTGCCTCCAGGCGCGCGGCTACTCAGTCAACTAGTCATGGGGAGACGGACGATGATCAGGCGTCAGGCGGCGGGTCTGTGTGTCGTGGTGGCGTGTCTCGGCATCGCGTGGCCTGCCGCTGCCGCGGGCAAGTACGACGGCTCGGCGCCCATGATCTGCGCCGTCACGGCCCTCACTGAATGCACGGCCGATGGCAAGTGTGAGCGGAGTGCCCCGCAGGAGGGCAACACCCTGCCGACCTTCATCCGCGTGGACGTCGGGGCGAAGACCTTGAGCACGACCGACGGCAGCGGCCGGAAGACCGAGATCAAGGGCTCGAGCGCCGTGGACGGCCAGCTCATGCTCCAGGGTATCGAGAACGGCAAGGCCTGGAACATGGTGGTCAAGTCGGACACGGGGCGCTGGGGTGGCTCGGTCGTGGAAGACGATGGATCGTTCGCGCTCTTCGGCGCATGCACGCTGCCGTAGGCGTGCACATGCTTGGGTTTGCGCGAACTCGACTAGCCGTGGCGGGCCTCGGTCTGCAAGGGTCGAAGATCACCCAAATCGACCCGTAACGTGCCAGCGGTGTCCCATCGACGTAACAGTGAGAGGAATGAAATGCTCGCGCGCGTCTGGATCCCGCTTCTGGCGCTCCTCGGCCTATCCGGCTGCGCGAGCTTTGGCCCGACGAGCGTGGATCGCGACCGCTTCGACTACGTCCAGGCCATCGCGTCCTCGTGGAAGCAGCAGACTCTGCTCAACATCGTGAAGATGCGCTATGCGGACACCCCGGTGTTCCTGGACGTCGCGCAGGTCATCGGTAGCTACCAGCTCCAGGCAGGGATCTCCGCGGGAGGGGGGGTCAACTTCGGCGGCCCCCCTCTGCCCAATACGTTGAGCCTGGCGGCCGCCGGTACCTATACCGACAGGCCCACAGTGGTGTATACGCCGCTGACCGGCAGCCATTTCATCAAAGTCCTCATGACGCCGATTCCGCCGCCGGCCTTGTTCTTGCTCATTGAATCGGGCTGGCCGGCGGACATGCTGCTACAGATCGGGGCGCAGACAGTCAACGGGATCTCGAACAAGAAGGGCGGACCGCGCGGGCGCGCAGCCGATCCCGAATTCGGCCAGCTCCTGGCGGCCATCCAGCGCATCCAGGCCTCCGGCGCCGTCGGGCTGCGTACCGAGGTGTCCAAGGAGACGAAGCAGGAGGCCACGGTCTTGTCGCTGGGCCGGAAGGACATCGCCCCCGAGACGCTGGCCGACCAGGCGCTGGTCAGGAAGCTGCTCGGCCTGCGGCCCGGCCTGCGTGAATTCAAGGTCGTCTACGGCGCGCTGGCTGAGAGCGATGACGTGATTGCCATCCAGACGCGCTCGGGGTTCCAGATCATGGTCGAGCTGGCCTCCGAGATTCAGGTGCCGGCGGATCAAGTGGCGGACCGGCGCACGTACCCGTCCAGTCCGGAGCCGGCCGCCGGGCCGGACGTGCTCCCTCCGCTGGTTCGCATTCAGTCGGGCGCGTCGGCGCCCGGCGACGCATTCGCGGCCGTCAAGTATCACGACTACTGGTACTGGATCGACGACCGGGACTACAGGTCCAAGGCCATCTTCACGTTTCTCATGATCATCATGACGCTGTCGGAGAAAGACGACAAGGTTCCGGCGCCCGTGGTCACGATTCCCGCGAATTGAGGATCAAGGCGGGCGCTGCGATCTCACGACTCCGGGGACGACGAGACCGATGACGAGCCAAGCCCTCTCCGGCCGTCTGGTGCTGGGGATTCGGGCCGCCCTGGCGCTGCTGCTCGGGCTGACCGGGGTCTTCATGGTGGTGCTTGCCACCTTCGCGCCGCGCACCACGACCATCCTCGTGGTCCAGATCTTCGCTTTCTACGCGCTGCTGGACGGCCTGCTGTCCATGGCCGCGGCAGTGTGGACGGCGAGGCGGGTAGTGCCGCGGTGCTCGATGGTACTCGAAGGGCTGGTGGAGGTGGGTACGTCGGTCGCGGTGCTCATCCTTATTGGCGGTTACGAGCAGCGCCCGCCAGGAGGGCTGTTGGCGCTGATCGCCATGTGGGCCATCGTCACCGGGGCGCTACAGTTGGCCTGGACATTCGCCGCCGACCTCCAGCGAGGCCGACCGCTTCTTGCTGCAACGGCCGCCCTGTCCGTCGCCTTCGGCGTGTCCCTGCTGGGCTGGCGGCCGCCTGATCTCCCGACCGCGGTGTGGCGCCTTGCCGTGTATGCCCTGCTCCTCGGCGTCCTGCGCCTGGTGGCGACATTGTGGCTGCGGGGGCCAGACCACGCGCATCCGGAGAATCTCCCAACCAGGAGGACACACGCATGAAAAGCTCTGTCGTGAGGACACTGAGTTGCGCCGCCGTGCTCGTCATATTGGCGGCCTCGACGCTCCACACGGCCGCCCTGGCCCGCGAGCTGGAAGGCGCCACGCTGGCTGACACGCTCACGGCCGGCGGGAAGACCTTGAAGCTGAACGGGCTGGGCCTCAGAAAGAAGGCCATGTTCAAGGTCTACGTGGGCGGGCTCTACCTGGAATCGCCCTCGAAGGACGCGGGGGCGATCCTTGCGTCCGATCAGTCGAAGGCCATTCGCCTGCATTTCCTGCGCGACCTGAAGAAGGGACAGCTCGTCGAGGCCTTTCAGGAAGGCTTCGACGCCAACGCGAAGGACAAGGCCGCCCAGAAGGCCGCGTTCGACAAGATGCTCGCCCTCGTTCCCGACGTGAAGGAAGGCAGCACGTTGACGTTCACCTACCTGCCGGGAAAAGGCACGACGCTGCAGGTCGCAGACAAGGAGCTGGGTGTCTTCGAAGGGAAGGGGTTCGCGGACGCGGTCTTCTCGATCTGGCTGGGTCCGAAGCCGCCGTCCGAGGACCTACGGAAGGGGATGCTCGGCTGACCCGCCGAAAGCCACCAGCAAACCGGGAAGTGTCGTAGTCGCACAGAGGCTATCCCCAACGGAGGCAATATATGAAGAGGAAGGGCCAGGCCGAGCGATTGTCGCAAGCAGTTGGCAAGCGTGGCCACGGGACTGCGCCGAGGGAAGCGCCGTATAGGCTAGGGTTTTCGCAGGAAAAGTTCGAAGTCCCGTCCGAAGGCCGCCCACGTCCGGATCGAGAATGTCTCCTGCATTCGCGACTCGGCGGCCTGCCGGAGGGCCGGATTCTTCCAATAGCGTGTGACGACGTCACGCCACCCGAGAAAGTCAAACGGGTGTAGGGAGAGGCACAGCCCCTGGGTGGCTTCCACGAGCGCCGGTGCGCTGGAAATGACGCACACCTTCCCATGGCTCATCGCTTCGACCGCTCCCAGACCCCAGCCCTCACACATGGAGGGGAACACACTGAACAGACACGTACGGTAGAGAACCGCCAGCTCCTCGTCAGACACGCGATCGAGCACGAGGATCAAGCCTCGCGTGTAGATCTCCGAGCAGCGCAGTTCCTCCATGAAGTCGCCCACACCCCAGCCGATCATGCCCACGAAGACGAGCCCGGGAATGTCCGAGCCGTACTGCTGATACAGATCCTGCCAGACCTGGACGAGGACCCGATGGTTCTTCCGCGCTTCAATCGTGCTCACATAGAGCACAAACCCTTGGCCGGACCTCAGGGCTTCCAGTCGTTTGCGGAACTCAAAGTCGGAGGGGTCACCATCCCCGGAGCGGGCTGCCCCCGGCTCTTGACATCCCAAGGGCAGCGCAGCAATGGCGGGCCATTCAAGCAAGCCAGATCGCCGATACAGATGCTCGAGATGCGCTTTCGTCGTCTGAGAGACGGCGAAGATCCTGTCGGCGACCTGCGCCAGCCGGAGAAAGTACTCCTGAAACACTTCGTTCCGCGCCTTACTTGACACCTCCGGAAAGTCGACGGGAATGGTGTCGTGACAGCCAAGGATGATGGTGACACCGCTACGCCGCTTGAGGGCGAGAATCGGCTCCAGTCCGTACTCCCAATCCAGACCGACGGATACAAAGTAGTCACGAGCCCCCGGCGAAACAACTGCCCGCCGGGAGAGTTCCCGGACTCCATCGGATCCCGCGGGTTTCATCCGCCTCGCCCGGGCCCCGACATAGCGCCGCGCCTGCCGATAGATGACTCCCGCGGAAGGAAGCCGCCGTACGAAGCGACCGACCAGGCTCCGTACTCCTCGTGTACCTGGGGGGCGGGAAGGCGCGTCGTGCCGGGCCACGCTACCGGCCGTGGTGCACCAGCCGTCCGCGAGCAGATTGTCAACCTCCGTGCGGGTCAGCTCGACGAACTCCCGCCCGCTCGCATCCAGTACGCAGTACCGGGTCTCCAGTTGCGACGTCCGGAGGTACCTGGCGAGCTCCCGTTCCACCCGGACGATACCCACGGGCGGCCGACGCCAATGCCAGCTCGTCGTTACGTTGAGGTAGACCCTGTCCTGGTCACTCACAGCACATCAGGACTGCTGACCCGCCCGTTGAGGGTTGGACATCCACGTTCGTACACTAGGTCCGACGGCGTGCTTCGTCTTCCTCCAAACTCCGCATCATCTCGTCTCGCACGGTTTCGGCGTTCGCATCCCAAGAAGAGCGTAGGTAACATAAGACCCAGGCACCTGCTCGCCACCATCGACTGCGAGGCGCCGCCGCGCGGGCTTGCCATCGCTCCCCCCGGCCAGGCCGGCGAACCCGCGCGTGCGAAGCCAAGCTTCGATTCTTCCCTTTCTTCCCGCGAGCACCGGTTGGACGGACAGGGCCGCCAAGTTGTTGCGCAGCTCGAGCAGCATGAAAACGGCCGTCGAGTCCACCATAGACAGCGACGCCTGGTCGATGACGAAGGCGCGCACGTCCGGGCCGGCCGCGCCGCGAGACGAATAGAACGCAGCAGGGCGAGGACCACCGCGAGCAGCACCGAGCCTTAGCGCAAGGTGTCGAGTAGCGCCTTAGCGGTCATGAGATCGGCGGTGCCGAACCCCTCGGTAAACCGCCCGTAGACGGGCGCCAACACCTTGCGCGCCTGGGTGGTCCGGCCCCCCCGCTGGTGGAGCCGTGCGAGGCTCGTCGCGCTCCGCAGCTCCAACGAGAGGGCGCCCTGGCGTCGGGCCCAGTCGAACGCCTGCCCGAACCATTCCTCGGCGCCCGGTGCACCCTGCAGGAGGAGCAGTTCGCCCTTCGTGCGCAGCACCTCAGAGAAAAACCACCGTTCCTCGGTGCGCTCCGCGCGAGCCAGCGCCTTGTCGATCGCCACGAGGCCCTCCGCAATCTGCCCGGCCCCGCCGAGACCTTTAGCCAATTCAGCGAGAAGTAGGCTCATGTGGTGGTGAAAAGCGGGTTCGGGCAGTCCATCGAGCGCCGCGCGCAGCAATCGTGAGCCCGTTCGACTGTCCCCGCGCCTCATGACCAGCACCCCCCCGAAGCATTGCGCCCAGGCGTTCCAGGTCTCTAGTCGATGTTTCGCGGCTAGGTTGAAGGCCAGCCTCACGTGGTGGTCGGCAGTCGCGAGGTCCCCGGCAAAGAGCGCGATGGGAACCCCTGAGATTAGCGCGTACAACAGCGAGAGCAGGTGGTCCTTCGTCCGGGCGTAGTCGACGATACTGTCTGCGATTTGCATCGCCTGATCCGCGAATCCCTGCAACCACAGAATCCGCGTGTAGTAGCAATGGGTCATGACGCGCTGGTCGAATTGATAGCGGATGATGTGGGACCGGCGAGTGGTCGCGAAGTCTGCGCCGACCAGGGGTTCAACGTGTCGCCGCGCCGCGGGCTGGTCTCCCAGAATGTGCAAGGCAACGCCGATGAGTCGGCTGCCGACGAGGGCATCGGAAGGATCGGCCGTCTTGGCGGCGACGGTGCGGAACGTCTCGGCGAGGGCGAGGGCACCCCGAAAGTCGCCCGTGTTTAGGCGATAGGCATACAACCCAAACATGGCTCCCAAGCGATACTCGGTGTCGTCCACGTTCTCGGCAAGCTCGAAGGCTTTCGTCAACGCCACGTTCATGTCGGGGCTGCCGATATCGCGGGAGTGCAAGAAGGTGTGGCCAAGCGCGAGAAATAGCCGCATGTCGCGCCGCGGATCGGAGGGCACCTGAGGTCCGAGGTGTGCGATGGCTTGTTCGACGCGTGCGCGACACTCCGTGACCAGTGACAGGTGCAGCCACAACGGCACGGCGGCCACCGCGAGCGTCATGCCAATGCCGCCATCGCCGCTTGGCGAAAACGCCCAGTCGAGGGCCAGGCGAACGTTGTCTATCTGATGGCCGTACACGGACAACCAGTCGACGGGCGGGCTCGTCCCCCATTCCAGCTCAGTCCGTTCACACAGTCTGCACTGGTATTCGGCGTGGCGGCGCGCAAGTGCATCGAATTCTCCGGCTTCGCGGAGTCTCTCGAGTGCGTAGGCACGCGTCGTCTCGAGAAGACGATAGGACGGCACGGCACCGCTGACATTCGCGGAGACGAGAGACCTGGTGACCAGGCCAGCCAGGGCATGCTCCACGCCGCCGGCGGACACGTCGCCGCTCGCCGCAACGGCGCTTGCCGCTTCGAGTGCAAACGTCCCGGCGAAGACAGCCAGTCGCCGAAGCACCACGCGTTCGTGCTCTGAGAGCAGCTCGCAACTCCAGTCGAGCGTCGCCTGCAGTGTCTGGTGACGAGGCAGCGCGGTGCGGTTACCGCTCGTGAGCAGCGTGAACCGATCATCGAGGCGGGCCGCAATGCCGTCAACGCCGAACGATGGGACGCACGCCG
>WNFP01016904.1_pt1 | contig 10872 bp, 10 predicted proteins | sample 5400201 | NCBI WGS metagenome assembly WNFP01 (sample SAMN13153355, study PRJNA577476) | soil metagenome | isolation source: 115 cm saprolite under Madrone tree | place: USA:California | collected 2016-06-14
ATCCGCTGAGGTCTCAAGTTTCTTCGCGGCCCGGGAACGCAGTTGTTCCAAGCATTGTTTTTATGATTTGTTGTTTTTCTCTTGTCATAACGTAAGAGTGTTTTCTTTCCTTGTACTTGGATCCGGCGTGAAAACGGCGATTTCAGGGTTGGAGCGGCTTGAAACGGCGGGCCTTGCCGAGTATGTCGTGGACTAGGTCTTGTAATATCGGAGATTCCCTTAGCCGCAGGACGGGGCGGTTTTGAGGCCGGGTCAGCTCACCGGGCAACAAGAACAGTTTGTAGCGCAGTTTTTCAAGCGTCAGGTTTTGCCACGACTCTTGTAAGCAATTCCGCTGGAATGCGGTGACCAGATTGTAGGCGAGTCGAATGATCTCCAGATACAGCGCGTTGGCCGCAAATGAGGCGGTGGGGATCTTGCGCAGGGCGAAGTCTTCGCGCAGTTCGCAGATCCGCGGCTCCATTCCAGCACGACCGTCATAGAAATGCCAGACCCCGGCGGGCGTCAGCTCCAGGTTGGTCACCCAAGCACGATAGAGGTAGCGCCCCAGGGTGAAGAGTGTGGTTTGTGGCTCCTCTTCGGGAATGAATCGTCGCGCCACTACGAAACGACGGGCCTGCGGCCAACCGTGAGGACGATGGTCGAACTCGGCCATCTCCCACTGCCGGTTGACGGATTCATAGCGCAAACCTGGAAGCAACCGTTTGAACGCCTGAGTCAATCGGGCCACTACGGCATATTGCGTGGGTCTGGCTTCGAGTCCTTCCAAGACCGGGTTGAAACCGAAACCGGCATCGGCCCGGACGCGGATCTCTCGAATGTCCGGCGGCACGTTGACGAAACAGGTCTCCATCAATTCGACGCTGCCCTCCCATGTGCCGGCGTTGCCTGCCCGCAGTTCGGTATCCCACAGGTAGGAAGAGTTAGCCTCGATGCACAACAAGGGGTTGTAAGAACGCTTGCCGCGATAACGGGGATTGTAGCCGACGGCGGCATTCTCCTGGCGCCCGAAGACAGTGACCACGCTGCTATCGAGATCAAGGATCAAGCGGGAACGATGGTCTGGTAAATGGATGAAATTCTGCAGCAGTCGGTCGTTCACACGATGCATCTGCTCCCAGAATGAGTCAGGAGCGTGCCATAAGAACCGACGCAAGGTCTGTGGGTCGGGGAAGCTCGGAAGACCAGTCAAGTACTGGAAGGTGCCGTTGGAGCGTAAGAACGACGCGGTCTCCAAGCGATCCAGACCCAATACCAGTGGGTATACCAAGGCGAGAATCATCTGGGACAAACTGTACCGGTGGTTGCGCCGCGGATAGCGGAGGTTCCGGGCGAGGAAATGCCGGAGCTGCAGCACTTGAAGAAATTCATGAAAGAAGTAGACGCCACCGAAGTGTGTCAAACCCCTGTGATCACAGGCGATCCGAAGATTTCTTGGCGAATGACGCATTCCGCGATTACCTCACCAAAAGTTAGGTTATCGCGGAATTCACCAAATCCATACGAACGACTGTCAATCAAGCTCGCCAAGCTACTTCCTCCAGGTCGAATGCGCCGGATTCAGGTTTAACAGAACCTGATCGTGAACGAGATCGGGTAATGATCGGAAGCACGGATGTCAGTGTGAACATGCCCGAGAGTCGCTTCCACAGGACCGGATACGAACGCCCAGTCGATTGTGCGCTGGCGCTGGAATAACCCACGCGCCGGTGTCGTGTGTGGAGATGGGATCCCGAGCGCGCTCCGAAAGCCAAAGTATTGAGTTGGACTGGTCGACGAAGCATCGAAGTTTAGATCGCCAGCGATTAACGTCGGCGACTGGGGCGCCTGCTTCTTGACATCCTGCAGGACCTCTTCCATTTGTGCAAGGCGAATATCGTGATTCCCTCGACTCTCTAAGTGCAGGTTGTAAACCGTAAGACGCCTTCCGGCGCCTTCGATTTCCGTTACCAGCGCAATGCGCCCGCCGAGCCGCTCCTGAAACGGCTCCGTGCGCGGCAGAAACCATCGGGGACGCCAGAAGTTCGATTGACGGCGGAACCGGATCACACGCGGGTTCGCCAGACGCCATCGCGACAGCGTCGCCTGGCCATGGTAAGCAGGGGAGGTTCGCGAACCCTGTGTCAATTCCTCGAATTCGCGTCCGGCGATATTGAGGCGCCGTGTGCGGCGCGCGTTGAAGTCCACCTCTTGCAGGATCAGGAGATCGGCATTCTGAGACCCGAGAAAGTCGATAATCTCGGGCAGACGCAGACCCCGCTCAATGTTCCAGTTGACGACGCGCATCGCTCGAACGGGAGATAGCGTCCATCGGCGTGCTGCGAAGTCGGCAGTTAGAAGGTCTTTCACGGTTCAGCCTATGCTGCGACCAGAGCCGGACTCAGCACTGGGAAAATGTATCGTCTCGCGAATGCGAGATCGCCAGGATCGTCGATTTCAGCCCACGGCAGGTCTAGCGTACTGGTGAAGCCAACCTGGACGCCCTCGTCGGCCATTTGTTGGACGGCCACATTAAAGAACTCGTTCTTGCGGCCAGTCCGGATCAGCTCGGCGATTCTGTCAAATAGTCTTTCCTGAATGGTCGCGGCAAACGTAGTGATGCCAATGTATGTTCCGCTGAACTCGCTTCGAGAGATCTGCTTGCTCATGCGTGTGACCCGGCTCCCGGCAATCACTACTTTCATCGTCTCATCGCGCCACTGTGGGTCCACGATCATGTTGATAGTCGCAGGAGAGCTCACGGCTCGGGACAGAATCCGATGATCGAAGGCAACGTCGGCGTTCAGACACACGAAGGAGTCGCCTCTCAGCCACTCGCGCGCAAGCCAGAGCGAGTAGATGTTGTTGGTCTCCGCGAAAGCAGAATTATCGATGAACCGGAATCGAGCGGTGTCACCACGGTAGCTCGCTAGCACGTGCTGAATAATCTGGTCCCTCTCATAACCAACCACGATCCCAATCTTCCCGATGCCCGAAGACAATAGGCCGTCGATCTGATGTTCCAGGATCGTCGGGGCTCCGGGACCAAATTGGATCAGACATTTCGGGCGCTCTCCATGAACCGAGCGGATCCGTGTCCCACGTCCCGCCGCTAGAATAAGTGCTTTCATTATTTCCTCTTTCTTAGGCTGCGTTTTTGATGGTCTTCTCTATGCCCGCAATGTGCTGGCGGCCGAAGAATCGGCGATTGAAATAAAGGGCTAGCACCCACGTGAGATTGCTTCCAAAGGCAGCCAGGCGCAGGAACAGGGGCAAGCCACCGGCAAGCGTAAAAATAAGCAAATAGTGGATAGCTACACCCTTCTTGATGAACACGTGAACCTGCCGTGTGATAAACGAAATCCAGTTGGAGGAGTCGCTGTCCATCAGGTGGTTCATCCGTCCGGCGTACTCATGCGGCCGATCGGCTGCTGTCGCAACCTTACGTTGCAAGGCGATCACAATGAAAGAAAGCAGACATCCGGTAATCAGCGCCAAACCGTAGAACAGCTCGTGGGAACCGCGCTGGCGATAGAGGCCGGCGGTTATGCCGGAGAAGACGAGCAGATAGGTGGCATTGTCGACAAAGCCCTCGAACCAGGTTCCGAAAGCAGACTCGGTGAACTTGATTCGGGCGAGCATCCCGTCCATCTCGTCGATGAGTCCTGACAGGAAAAATAGCAGGGCTCCGCCGACATAGTTCGCATAGGATCCCCGCGCGAACAGGAGCGCCGCCACAATTGCGACAACCAACCCGCCCACCGTCACCCAGTTTGGCGTCACGCCAGTGTGAGTGAGCAGCCGGACTGCGGGACGGCACAAGAGGCGGTTAAACTTTGAATAGATTCCATCAAGGGGCTTGCCGGAATGCGCCACAAGGAAGCGCTCCGCCCGTGCGACGTCCGCTCGCGAGGTGATGGGAACGCCGTCCACCGCCCGCCCTGACATGGTACGGACCCTGGTTCCGTAAAGTAGCGCGCGCTTTTCGATCAAAGTGGGGTAGTCCCAGTTCCATGGGCGAACCGGAATGGGTGACAGCCCAGCGAGCGCCCGTTTGTGAGTGATCCAGTTCCACGGCAACCACACAAAGTGGTCCTCGAGACACGTCGCGATTGCGGCCCAAGTGTCTGTACTTCGCGGATCGAACATGGATGATCGGAAGAGCTTGTACAGCTTCAAACCCCGCAGCGGGCGTGACGCTGCACACCTTTCCCAAATGGATGAATCCAAACCGTCGGGCCAGATCACGAGAACCGAGTCCACACCGCCTCGCATGGCTGTTGCGATGATCCGAACGAGCAACGGCACTCCAGCCACCTCTTGCATCAGCGCTTGTTCCGCCCCTCCAGACTGCTGCAGCATCTGACGTGGGGGAATTGCAATCACGGCTTGCATATCATTTGTTCCTCACTCCACTCAGAACTTTGTCGCATCTGCGCATGCCAGGCGAGCCAAGTCATTCCCACCAGGACACTGAGCAGATCACGAGCGCGGCGTGCTAACGCGAGCGCCAGTCCCGAAGCAGCGGGCAATCCAAGAGCTACAAATGCGCCAGCGGCTCCGCTCTCATCGGCTCCAATCCTCGCAGGCATCCAGCCCGCCATCATCTTGACCATACGGTTGGCGGCTTCCAGTGCAAGCACCGTGCCTCCATGAATCGGCAACCTCACGCACCAGAAGATTGTGACGACTTCTGCTGCCAGCAGCGCCTGGCACGCCATGTCGAGCAGAAACATTTGGCGCATCGAAGAGGGATGCCGACTAGCACAGCGCCTGACTGCGACTTCAACCTGCTCGGCTTTCTTAAGCCACGCTGGACAACGAACCCCAAGAGCGCTGACCAACCGGGACAGCATCGTCCTGGGGCGTGCGATGAGATAAAGGCCAATGGCAAAGACGGCGCCGAGCACCACCACCGAAATCACCGCGTGCCGGCTGTGCGTCAACAGGATCCCGGCCGCCAGACATCCGGCGATGCCGGTGAGTCCCGAACTGAACCAGTACACGCCCGTATCGACCAGAGTGGCGGTTGCAGCCGAACGTGGCTGATTCCGCAGCAGGCTGATTTTCATTGGCTCGGACGCCACCGGACCTAAGACGGTGAGATAGCCGATGCCCTGCGATGCCAGCCGTATGAACATCAGCTCGCGCGTCGAGGACCTGATTCCGTCCAACGCAAGGGCGATGCTCCACGACCTGGTCTGCAGAACAAGGCGAAAGAAACTGAGGACCACGATGATCGGCAGCCCAATACGTCTCTCAGTTTGATCACGGCGCCCCTCGGACGAACTCGCGGGAAGCCGAAAGAGCGGACGTGTTCGGAGCATAGTCGAAGTATTCGATGGTCACCTCAGTGCTTCCAAAGATTCGCACGTCAGTCACCGAGCGATCGGAGATGGGGAACCAGAACGATCCGCGTTTTTCGTATTTGTGAACGAAGTGAACGCTCTTGGTCCAGAAGGAGGGATTCTTGGCGGGCTTCCCTTCGATGCGAACGATCGCATATTCGTCAGCGTCTATCCAGATTCTGGCCTGCATGAGATATTTGTTTGGTGTCTTCGGCGCAATCGCGATCACATAGGCCGGCCGTTCATCGACGTACTCTGTTCCGACCATTTCAAATACATAGTTTTCGGGAATCAGGCGCGACCGCTCGCGCAGACCCGGCCGAGAGGCCTCGGTTTCGGCTTCGAGCAGCCTGGGGAAAACATGCTTTCGCGCGCCGCCCCAACCAATTTCGGAAATCGTCTCGAATTGTTTCGAACCGTCCCGCAGGCAGGTCATGCGGACAAGCATCTCGGCTCGCTTGTGGTGGCGCTGGTTTTCAAGAACGTAGCGCCGGGAAGCGGTGTAGCCGTAGAGAGTCGCCTGGCGCTCGTTATCGCGCGCCATCATCTTGGCTACTACTTCGTCGGCGGTTGGAAGCTGCAAGCTCGAATCGGCCGCCATCGCAATCGAAGAAAACAAGAGAAACGAGACGAGTGTCATCGCTAGAACTCCATGATGAATTTTCCGCGGAATGTTCGGCCCACACCGTTGAAAAGCGCTCCGAAACGATCGCTATCCACGTCGCTCTGGATATCCCGCGGATTGAAATGGTTGAGCAAGTTGAAGACGCTGAACCCGACGCGAGCCTTGAACTTTTCGTGGGGAAGCGGTATCGAGATTGGCCTCGTCACCTGGAGATCGAAGGAGGTGAACCGGCGAAACCGCACCGAGTTCCGAGGCCCAACGAAGTCGCGCGACTGATCAATCAGGGAATACGGAAATCCAGTGTGGATGTCCAGCACTGGAAGCACCGTCAGCTTGAAGGGCGCTTCCCACTGGCCCCAGGTCAGGAACCGATTCGGAGCGTCAAAGGGAAGCAGCCCACGCGCGTCCGGTTGGATGACAGCTACGGCGTTGTTGCCAAAAAATTGGTTGAAGTCATTCAGATTACCCTGAGCTTTCGACCGCACGTAGGAGGCGTTCAGCGTGCCGCGCTTGACCTTATACTGGCCGGTAATCTGAAACTCGCGATAGAACGCGCGGCCGCTGTTAGACAGCGAAAGAAGTCCGAGGCTCGTTTCGGGAGTGAGGACGAAATCGCGACTAGTATTGCGCTCCTGGAATCCCGCTCGAAGAAGGAAAGCGGAGGTCACTTGCCGGTCGAGCTCGACGTTCCAACCAAGGCTGCGCGGATTGCGCAGACCCGCGGTGATCGCGTTCCTGTAGCCTACAGAGGAAACGAGGTCTCCCGTCGGACCGAGGGTCGCAATCGTGCGGCTGGGCAGAAACGGAAACGATGCGATATTAAGTGGCACGCGGTCGTAGAATAAGCCGGCGCCGCCCTTGAGCAGCGTTTGTGCGTCCCGGGTTAGCAGGAGAGCGAAGCCTGCCCGCGGCGCCGCGTTGGTTGAATCTGTCAACGAATCCCGATCGAATCTCAGACCTAGATCGATAGTCAGGCGCTGAAACGGCGCCCATTTGTCCGCCAGAAACCATGCAACCTCGTTCTGGCGGATATCAAAGCGAGAAGCTGGTCCAAAGCCGATACGTTCGATAGGAGAATTTGAAACGCCGAAGATGCTCACCGGCTGAAGGTCTATGCGGCCGTCATAATCGCTGTGCGCGAAGTCGGAACCGATCTTGAGCTGATGCGTTCCTAAAAAAGTGCGCGTGCCGAATTGATAGGTCTCTTGCCACTCGGTGCGATAGGTCTGCCGGCGCTGGCGATCGAAGAAGCCGCCGTTGGTGGTCTCGACCAAGAGCTGATAGGGGTCACTGCTGTTGGCAGTCACGTCGGCATCGAAACGCTTGTAACTGAACTGGGAAACGAGCAGCGAGTCGGCGCCGGTCGCATAACGGTGTTGGATCGCGCCCATGTAACCGCGCTGGTGAAGATCAGGGGTCGCGGACTGCGGCGTGAACGTGTTCAATCCCAGATAATTGAACTTTTGTGGGTACAGCGCGAACGAGGCAGTCAAGGATTGCCGTTGGCTCAGTATCGCGTCAAGCTGGCTGAAGGAGTTGAAGCCTTCTAACTTCATGTCGCGCTGGAGCTGCGGAAGGCTCGAGACCGGAGTCCGGATGAAACGGTATTCGAAAGACTGCGTGAAGGCAATCTTATCCTTGACGATGGGGCCAGTTGCCGTGATTCGGGGTGTCGCCGATTCAATGCCAACGAATTCCCCGGCTCGTTTTCGAGGCCGCACAAGGAGGTTTTGCACTGTCGCATGGAAAGCGTTGAAGTTTCCCGTAATGGTCTCCACGCTCGCCACCGCGCCGGTGAGCCTGCCGTACTCGGGATCATAAGGATTCGCGATCACCTTCACGGAATCGACGACATCGATGGGAAGGCTCATTGCCGCGTTGCCCGTTACCGGATCGGTCGCGTTTGCGCTATTGACAAGGGATCCACCTTGAGACGAGCGGGCGCCTTTCATGTTGATCAGACCGTCCGGACCGCGGACTACTCCCGGAATCAGAGGCAGCAAAGCATCGACGCGGTCTTGTTTGTTCGGGGCATTCAAAACGGTCGATTTGTTTATGACCGACTGCTCGGACGAATACGTTGAAACAGGAGGCTCGGCGCTTGCCGTCACGGTCACCGATTCCTTCAGAGCTTCGACTCTCAACTCGACTGGAACGTCGACCGCCGTACCAGAGACGAATGTCACTGTATTGGAACCGGTAAGACCTGGAGCCATGGCGTCGATTTGATAAGTATTCGTGGCCACTGCCAAAAAGCTGTACCTGCCTTGGCTATTGGTAACGGTCTCTTGGAAGAATGAGGGTCCGCTGAGCCTGACCAGTGCGCTGGGCACTTCAAATCGATTTCCGTCCGAGTCAACTGTATAAACAGTGCCTTCTATGCGGCTATGTTTCACATCCTCCGTGGCCGTTTGGCACAGAGCGCAAGTCACCGCACTAATCAGCGCCAGGGGACGAATTGTCATGAGCAGTTTCATAGTTATGCAGCCGCGCGGCCAGCTTCCCAGGCTTCCAAGGCTTCTGCCTCGCGGAAGAACAGCAAAGATGATGAGTCCTCGCGGTGGCTCACACGGATGCAATCGCCGCGCTGAATCTGGCTCGTGGCCATCAGATTGGACAAGGGCTGCACGAGCAGGCGCTCGATGGCGCGCTTCAGGGGGCGCGCGCCGTACTTCGCGTCGGCGCCCTCCATCAGCAAAAACTCCTTGGCGCTTTTGGTGACGGTAATCAGGAACGGCTTGCTGGCGGTAGCGGTCTGAATCCGCTGTTGCACCAGATCGAGCTCGATATCAACGATCCTGCGCAGTTCCTCGTCACCCAGAGATTTGAAGACCACGATCTTGTCCAAACGGTTGATGAATTCCGGCGTGAATTTTCGCCGGGCGGCCGCCATTCCAGCAAGGGACATCCGCGCGCTTAGTTTCGCCTTGGAGCCAGTGTCGTCGATCGAGGGAACGTGGAAGCCCATCCGCGGACTCACCAGGGAGCTCATTTCGGCCGCGCCGAGGTTGCTGGTCAGGAACACCATTGTCGATGAGAAATCCACTCTGCGGTTGTCACCCAGTGTCAGAGTTGCCTTATCGAGGATGCCCAGCAGAAGATTCCACAGTGAGTCGGATGCTTTTTCGATTTCATCGAACAGTACGAGACTAAGCTTGAGCTTTTCGGTGTGATGCCGATTCAGCATTTCTTGAGACAACAGAGCATGGGTTTCGCGATGTCCCAGGTATCCCGGGGGTGAGCCGATCAGCTTCGCGATCTCATGGCTGTGTTGAAACTCCGCGCAATCGATCTTGATTACCGATCGAGAATCGTTGAGCAGGGACTCGGCAGTTGCCTCTACAATGCGGGTTTTTCCGGACCCCGTCGGCCCCAGGAAGAGAAAATTTCCGATGGGCCGGCCGGCCGGGGACAGTCCCGCCTGGTAAGTCTGATAAGCCCTCACAATCTGGTGAATGGCATCGTCTTGTCCAACCACGAGGCGGCGGAGTTTGTTCTCCAGATCCTCCGCCTGCCTTCCTGTCTTGGTTGGGTCTAGTAATGCGAGTCTCGGCATTTTGCTTCTCCTTCCGGCGCCCTCAGGCGGCCTTGCGTGTAATTTCTTGGCGCGTTGTCAAGTGCGGCGCCAGCTTCTTCTTTGCGTTGAACACCCTCCACTGCACCGTCCCGATCGGGATGGCCTGGGCGGAGGCAATCTCGTGGTATTCCCACTGCTCGACGAATCGCAGTCTCATGACTTCGCGCTCGCGCGAATCCAAGAAGGCCATCCAATGCAGGAACTCGAACGCCGGTGTCGCGGCGGGCTTGTGGCTGGCAGAGGCCAAGCGATCGGTGGCGTCTGCCAAGTCGATAGTTTCCACTTCCCGCGTCTGTTTGCCATAGTGCCGGCAGAGAGCATTACGGGCGATCTTGAACAGCCATGCGCGAAACAATGTGCGATCTCGAATCTGCGCAGCTTTGCGGTAGACGATAAGCATCACTTCCTGCGCCAGGTCTTCGGCCAAGGCCAGCTCACAATTGCGCGCGCGAAAGAAGGCGACGAGTTGCGGGCTAAAAATATTAAACAGGTCGGAGAACGAATCTTCGTTGGGAGCCTCCAGAAACTTCTGCGTCACCGCCGCTTCATGGAAGAGTCGTTCGTTTGCGATAGTCTGATTGCTCATTGTGTGTATAACGTGTCGGCCTTTCATCGACTCGTTATCCACACTATGCGGGATCGGAAGCGATAAAACATCCCGAAATGGAATGCTTTTTCGCTACCGCGATTGGGGACGGAGCCACATACCAACATGGAGGTACTGGACAGTGCCATTCGCCTGGCGACAGAACCGGATAGTATTTAACAAATCAAGGGCTTACGTGATAACGCTGAGGGGATGGTGGGATAAGGCATCGATCAGACGGACGACTTTGTCCGCCGGTTTCAGGAGAGCCGGAACAGAATCAGTTCGACTTGTTGGCGGCAACGTCCTGGTGGTGTTTTCGCCTGAATTTCCGTTCCAGGTCTGGCCAGAACTCTTTTAAGACATTGGCAGCCATGTCGACGCCGAGTTGCACACCGAGGCTAGACACGGCGCTGGAAGCTGTTCGGTTGTCCGCGTAGTAGGCGTTCGAAATTGCTACCGAGGTTGAGTTTCCGAGCACTTCCGAAAAATTGAACTGCGTTCCACCCGAATCGCGATGGGTCCAGAAGATCTGCCCCATGGCGTAGCCGAGCCGGGACCATCCGCTTCCAGTGCCGCGCCGAAAATAGCGAGGATCCTGGTGAAGAAGAGTTGGGAAAACTCCCTCTGTCATGTAATCGCCGATAAACCAATCGCCATATGACGCGCCGAAATACTTGCCAAATCCGGCGGCGCCTTGCCCGAAAGACCGATTCGAATTCGTCAACTGGCCGCGACCGCCGAACAAAGCCGCCAG
>WNFP01004781.1_pt1 | contig 10869 bp, 10 predicted proteins | sample 5400201 | NCBI WGS metagenome assembly WNFP01 (sample SAMN13153355, study PRJNA577476) | soil metagenome | isolation source: 115 cm saprolite under Madrone tree | place: USA:California | collected 2016-06-14
GAGCGCTCTCCAAATTGATCTCTGGTATCCCGCTGGCTTTGTTTGAAGTGATGTCCGTGCAGTTCATTGCGGGAATATTTCATATGCTTACGTTCGTGATTGCCGAGGACGGCGGATTCGTGCATGAAAAATGTAATGACTTCGGGTGATTTCGGCCCGCGGTCCACCATATCGCCTACGCTGATGATGCGGGCATCTTCCGGCGGTCCAACCTTATCCAGGAGTTCCAGTAGTTCGTCAAAACAGCCGTGAATATCGCCGATCACTACATCCATATATCTCCTTCTAAAAAACTACTTTTAGAGTAGGACAGAAGCGGGGATTACGCAAGGAAGAAAAGAGGGATTCATCCCCGCTCCATTCGTTCTATGTTTTAATTCTTCATATCAAATGACATGAAGATTCTTTTTACCGGCAACGTTATGCTGGGCCGTCTTGTGAATGAAGTGCTCAAGTGGAGACCTCCGGAGTCCGTATGGGGGAATACGATGCCGATGATTCGCGGAGGCGATATCCGCATCATGAATCTTGAGTGCGTCATATCCGACAAGGGCTTGCCGTGGCTTGCTACGCCGAGGGAAGAGCATTTTAGATCTGATCGTGAAAATATCCACGTTCTCACCGCCGCTGGCGTCTCGGTTGTTTCGGTCGCAAATGACCACGCGCTCGATTTTGAATATGAAGGATTGGAAACGATGCTCGCAAACTTGCGGGGTGAAAATATAGAGTCGGTGGGAGCAGGAACGAATATCGAAGAAGCCATGCGCCCCGCTGTCGTGGAACGCGATGGACTGAAAATGGGTATTATTGCCGCTACGGATCACGTGCCGGAATGGGAGGCGCACGAGGAGTTGCCCGGCATTTTTTACGTGCCCATCGACCTTGAGGACCCGCGTGCCAAAGCATTGTTCGAAATCGTGGCCGAGATGAAAAAGAAGATGGATATCGTGATAGTTTCGCTGCACTGGGGACCGGAGCACGGATACAAGCCTCCGGGGGAGCAAATACCGTTTGCGTACCGACTGATCGATTCCGGAGCGGATATCGTTTATGGCCACGGCGGCGGCGTGTTTCGAGGCGTTGAAATCTATGCCGGAAAACCCATTCTCTATTCAACCGGAAATTTTGTAGATGACTATACGACAAGCCACCCTGAACGGAACGATCAAAGTTTCTTATTTATGGTGGAAACTGAAAAAACCAAACTCACTAAGCTCCATCTCTATCCCACAACTATACGGAATTTATGCGCGGAAATGGCCGAGGGGGATGATCGGGAAAATATTTTTGAGCAAATGGAGAAATTGTGTGCCGAGTTTAAGACTCCTACCACAAGAGGCGCAAGCGGCGGTCGGCTTGAGATAGATCTTTCCACAGAAGAGTCTTGATTTAAAAAAATGTTTGAGATAAACTACGGGGAGTACCTAACTAATTGAGGAGGTCGAAATGACGATCAAACCAAAGTTTATGGTTCCCTTAAATGAAGAGGCAACTTTCCGAGCTTTGGAAAATGGGGGAAAGGTTAAGATCAAAATAAAAAGTTCCGACAATAGGAACGCCGTTCGTAGAGGCGAGTTTATTGTGGGTACTTTTAACTTCCAAGAACAAATACGGATGCTGCTTGAAATTGCATCCGATCCATTTCCCATCGCGGGGTATAGTTTTGCTTTTTATGTGAGAAAAGCAAAACGCACGCAGCGTCAATCAGAATCTGCCTTCCAGGGCGTTTCCTAATGTGGAATCGTCCGCAAACTCAATGTCGCCGCCTGTGGGCAATCCTCGTCCCAGGCGGCTTATTTTTTTTGCAAGAAGCGCAAGCTCCCTTCCGAGAATGGAAGCATTCATGTCGCCTACGCCTGTGGGATTGAGGCCCAGAATGATTTCTTCCGCCTGTCCGCCGAGTTCTTTTTGTACAAATGATTTAAGGCTCTCAATGCGGAGCTTCTGGACGTCGTCGAGGAGTCCTGTTTTCATGAGTGGGCCAAGGACAAGGTATCTGCCAACATATTTGCCGGTATTCTCGATGGACATAAAATCAGTTTCTTTTTCCACGATCATGATGATATCCTGCCTGCGGGTTTTGGAGCTACAGATGTCACAGAGCATTTCCGGATTCACATGGATAAAAAAACAGCGCTCGCAGACTTTGATGCTCCGGAGGCTTTCTATTCCCTCGGCGAACATATGGATAGAGTTCGGCCCGAGCGAAATCAAATAAAAAACAAGGCGTTGCGCCTGGCGCGGACCGATCGAGGGGAGCTCAGCAAGAATGCTTGTAAGTTTTCGTATCTGGTCGGGGAGCTTCATGCCGGCAGTCCGTTGCCGTAGCGGCTTTCCATATTCTTAAAGCTTACGCGTTCAGGATCGAACTTAAGCTGGATCTGGCCTATCGCGCCGTTGCGGTGCTTGGCGATGATGATCTGTGCTACATTTTGCTCTTCGGGCGGGAGGTCGACTTTCTGGTCGCGGTCCTTACGGTGCAGGAACATGACGACGTCCGAGTCCTGCTCGATAGAGCCGGAATCACGGAGGTCGGAGAGGCGGGGGACGTGCAGTTCGCGCTTATCTACGTCGCGCGAGAGCTGCGAGAGTGCGATCACGGGGACTTTAAGTTCGCGGGCGAGTGCCTTGAGTCCGCGTGAAATTTCTGTGACCTGTTGGACCATGCTTTCGAAGTTGCGCCGAGGTGAGATGAGCTGAAGGTAATCCACAATGATAAGCCCGAGGCCATGTTCGATCTGCAGGCGGCGCGCCATGGAGCGCATCTGCATGATGTTCAGGATCGGCGAGTCATCAATATAGATAGAGGCGTGAGAGAGGCGGTCGAGTGCGCCCTGGATCATCTGGAATTCGGTGTCGTCGGTGATCCGGCCCGTGAGAATCCGCCACAGGGGCACCTGCGATTCCGCCGAGATGATACGGTCGATCACTTGATCACGGGACATTTCGAGCGAGAAGATACCCACGGGCACCTGGGCTTTGAGCGCCACGTGGCGCGCGATGTCGAGCGAGAACGCCGTTTTACCGAGCGACGGGCGAGCGCCGATCACGACGAGGTCCGACTTCTGGAGTCCTGAGAGCAGGTTGTCGAGATCCGTAAAGCCCGTCGGCACGCCGCGGAATTTGCCTTCGCCCGCGTGCAGTTTCTCGATGCGTTCGTAAGCGGCTTTCAGTTCTCCGCTGATATGCAAAAAATTCTGCGGGAGAGACTGCTGGGAGATCGCAAGAATTTTCTGTTCGATGTCATCCAGGATATCTTCCGCTTCTTTGTCGGGGTCAAACACCGCCTCGGCAATGTCGCCCGCTGCGCGGACGAGGTCGCGGAGCACGCGCTTTTCTTTTACGATTTTCGCGTAGGATTCAACGTGCGAAGCGGTCGCGACCTGATTCGTAAGGTCCGCGAGATATGCCGACCCGCCGATATCTTTCAGCAGGTCGCGTTCTTTAAGGCGGCTTGTGAGGGTCATGATATCGATCGGCTGGTGCTTTTCATAAAGCTCAAACATGATATCGCAGATCTTTTCGTTTGCGGGATTATAAAAATCTTTTGGCGTGATAAAATCCGCGATCTTGATCATCGCGTTCTTATCTATCAGCAGACTGCCGAGCACTGCCTGCTCAGCCTCGAGATTCTGTGGCGGGATTTTAAGTTGTGATTTTTTTGCGGCAACGGACATAGAATACAATTACGCTTTAGGCGAGACGTACGGCCCCATCGGCGTATCATCTACTGTATATCCTAGCGCATCAATATCCTTCCTCAAAGCGTCTGCCTGCATAAACTGTTTACTGCGCCTGTATAACTCTCGTTTCCGGGCCATGATTCTTATTTTTGAGGGGATATTAGGGAGTTTTACGTTTATTCCGAGGTTTTTCAGCTCGCCCGAGAGGAATGCATGGATGGCTTTCGCATCTGATTTTGACATATCAGCGAGCTTGGGATTTGCTTCGCTCATGAGGTCAAAGAATACCGCGAGCGCTTTCGGCGTGTTGAAGTCATCTTCCATCGCGGATTCAAATTCAGTCTTATATTTTTGAATATCGAATCCCGATATTCCGGATTTACGCCCTGGCATCATGAGTTTGCCGAGGAAGGTTAGAAATTCCGTGAGATTCTTTTTTGCGGAGGTCGCCACGGCATCCGAAAAATCGAGCGGCGTGCGATAGTGATGGGCGAGTACCATCATGCGGAACGCGTTCGCCGAATATTTTTTCAGCAAGTCTTCGATCGTAATAAAATTCCCCAGGCTCTTGGACATTTTTTTGCCATCCACAAAAAGAAACCCGGCGTGCATCCAAACTTGTACGAAGGGCTTTATTCCCGAGATGCCCTCTGCCTGTGCTATCTCGGCTTCGTGATGGGGGAACTTCAAGTCGAGCGCGCCGCCATGGAGTTCATACTGAAGATCTTTAAATACTGTCTCGGTGATCGCCGTGTCTTCAATGTGCCAGCCCGGACGGCCGAAGCCAAGCTCGGTTTTCCATCCCGGTTCGCCTTCGAGAGAAAACTTCCAAAGCGCAAAGTCGCCCTTGTTTCTTTTTTTGTCGCTCGAGTCCACGCGGCTCGTGGCATCTTCTGCTTGCTCAAGCGTGCGTCGTGCGAGATGCCCGTAATCGGGGAATGTTGAGAGATCAAAGTAGTATCCGTCGCCTTCTATCAAATAAGCATGGCCTTTTGTAATAAGGCGTTGTACTTGGGAGATGATTTGCGGAATGAACTTGGTGGCCGGAGCGTAGCGGTCGACGGAAGTGACGTTCAGGTCTCGCATATTCTTCCGGTAAATCTTATCGTAGCGGACGGCGATAGTCTTCCAGTCGGTTTTTTCTTCACGGGCTTTTTGGATGATCTTGTCGTCAATGTCCGTAATATTCTGAAGATAAAAAATCTTCGCGCCGCGGGAACGCAAGTAGCGCACGATAATGTCGAACGTCATAAACGTCCGCGCGTTGCCGATATGCGGGTAGTCGTAGACGGTTGGTCCGCAGACAAAAAGCCGTAGCTTGCCGTTCTTCGCTTTGGGCGCAGACAGGGGATCTTTTTCTCCAGTGAGTGTGTTGTAGATTTTGAAGGCCATTATAGGCATTATAAATCACTTTTTTGCCAAATAAAAACGGATCAGATTGGCTGATCCGTGAGGAAAAATCAAACTCAGAGCCACCCTTTGCGCTTGAAGTACGAGTACATAGTAAGCATCGCCGCAGCCATGATAGCTACAACGATCCAGAAGCCGTAGGGGACGCCCGCAAACGGCATGCCTTCTGTATTCATCCCGAAGAGTGCGGCGAGGAGCATCGGCGGGAAGGTGAAGAAGGCGAGCACGGTGAACGTCTTCATCACTTCGGTCGCCTTTACGTTCATCAGTTGATTGTTTGTGTCTTCAAAATCGCTCAGCGTTTCGTAATAGCTCGTAAGGCGGTTCGCGACTTTCAAATGGTCGCCCACAAGATCATTCAAATAGATGCGCGCGCCCTCGCCCCAGAAAGTTACTCCGTTTTGTGCGAGCGAGTTGAGGATCGCGCCCTGATGACTCATCACGATACGGTATTCGGACATGTCGCGCTTGAGATAGGATACCTGCTCCAGAACTTGCCGTTCGTGACTTTTGAATAGTTCATTCCCGATCAGTTCTATTTTTTCGCGTACATGGACGAGCTGCCGTTCCTGAAAAGTGAAGAGTGCCTGAATGAGTTCATAGACGAAATCGAGCGACCCCTGCGCCCGCGTATTCCGGAATGCTTCGAGCGCCGTGAGATTCTCATAGTGCACCGTGACGACCGCGCTTTTGTTCACGATAAAATCGATTTCCGCTTGGTGCGAAACGGCGTTCTTTTCATCGTAGACGGGGAAGTAGAATACAAAATAGAGATAGTCGTCGTAACGTTCCACATGCGATCGCGCCGAGGGGCCTTCGAGTTCTTTTAAAATCACATCGTGCAGATGGAATTTCTTTTTAAGATTATTCAGTTCGGCTTGTTTTGGATTCTGTATGTCGATCCATTCTATTTTGCTTTTAACGGTTGGTGTCATGCTTTTATTATAGCATCACCGGACGGTGTAAGAGAAAGGTCTTTTTCAATAAATAAAAACCCCGAGATATTCGGGGTTTTGGGTTATTGGTCTCTGCGTTTGAGTTTGGGGCGGTCTTCGCCGTTCTTGTCTTTATCGTCCGGATTATCTTTATCTCCCTGGCTTGATCTCCGGAGTGTCGGTTTATTCGGGTTGTTGTCTTCGGGTTTGTGTTTGCTCTGGAGCATTGCAAGCCGGGCCTTCATGTCGTTGAATTCGGACGTAGTTTCGATGTATTGATCGCGCGGGGGAAGGATCGTTGCGATTTCCGTTTGGGATTTTTCGATGCGGTCAGGTGTTGGCGGATGATCGGAGAATATTTTCGCCATCGTTCCGGGCTTTTTTTTCTCCTGCGCCTGGATTTTTTCAAAAAATGTGACGAAGGAGTTCGGATCGTATCCGGCTTTGTACATATATTGAATGCCAAGGTAATCCGCCTGCGCCTCATAACCGCGCGTGAATTTGAGGAATGTCATAGGCAGAGCGATTCCCAAAGCCTGGCGGGCGGCTATGCCTGCAGGACCTCCAATAAAGATGACCGGCAGGGTGAGATAATTCGCGAGCTGCCCCTTCGTCATCTGGCGGGTGGCATGCCGGGCGCAGACGTGCGCAATTTCATGGGCCATAACGCCGGCGAGTTCGGCCTCTTCGTCTGCCGCAAGGATCAGCCCGGAGTTCACATAGAAAAATCCACCCGGGATCGCAAAGGCATTGATCACATCCGAATCGATGACTTTGATGGTGAAGGGGATTTTGCAGTCGGAGTTCCGTACGATGTTTTGGCCAACGCGGTTCACGTATTCGTTGATCACCGGGTCGGTGACGATTTTCACCGAAGCCTCGATCTGCACCGAGTATTGTTTCCCCATCCGTATTTCACTTTCGATTGAATACCAGTCCATGCCGCCAAGTTTGCGGTTGCCAATGCATTCGACATCGGCTTCGCTGCACTTCTTGACGTCTTTCAATGTGCTCGGCGGTTTCTCCTGCGCCTGCTCGGCTTGTGGATCCCCGGCGGCGCTTACGGGCGCTTGCTCTTCGGTCGTTTTTTGTTCTTGCGCAGTGAGGCACAGCGAGCATGCGAGCAGTAATCCAAGGGCAAAATACATTCTTATGCGGTTCATGAGAACCTCCTTTAAGTTTCTAAATGTACCATAGCACAGGCAGGGATATATTGACAAGGAGTTAAATATCCGTATAATGTGTGCTATCCGCCCTCTCCGTCGTTTCTTCATTTTGACTTCACGAAGGGGAGCTAAAACCTTCATGTGGCCATACGCGACGCATATCATGAATAGCAAGCGGCGGACGGGATGCATCAGAAAATTAACCATCATATACAGGAACTAATTATGAGAATATTAATAGTGGAGGATCAGGAAAATCTGGCAAAAACATTGAAACGCAGCCTCGAGAAGGAAGGCTATGCGGTCGATTATGTATTGGATGGAGAATTGGGGAAGAGGCGCATTGAGCTGCGGCATAAGGACTACGATCTCGTCGTGCTTGATTTAATGCTCCCCAAAAAAGACGGATTTGAGATTTGCCGCGAAATCAGGAAACAGAACATAAAATTGCCGGTACTTATTTTAACCGCGAAGACCGATCTGCAGGACAAGATTTCCGCACTCGACACCGGAGCCGACGATTACCTCGTAAAGCCCTTCTCACTCGAAGAACTTCTTGCGCGCATCCGGGCGCTCCTCAGGCGCCCCGACCAAGCTCTCCCTGTCGAGCTTAGAGTGGGGGATATCATACTGAGTACTACCACTAAGAAAGTGTTTTGCAAGGGCAAAGAAATCCCGCTCACGCTCAAGGAGTTTTGCCTTCTTGAATATTTGATGCGTCATGCGAACCAGGTAGTGAATCGTGAGCAGATATTCAGCCATCTTTGGGATTTTGCATTCGATTCCTTCAGTAACGTGGTGGATGTCCATGTGAAGAATTTGCGTAAGAAGATCGGCGAAGTGAACAATGAGAAAATTCTTGAAACGGTTCGCGGCGTAGGTTATCGAATTAAAGGATAGCCATTGGTACCTATAGCATAGATATGCTTCATGTTCTCTTCACTCCTTCCTTCTATAGTGAAGCTAGTACGTTAAGAAATGGATGAGCGCAGCTGCCTTCCCGAAACTAGGGGCGGGGAGACCGTGGGTTTTGGTTATGAGCTTACGGCATCCAGTCATATGACAGACAAGATAATATCAATAGCGACGAAGAACGTTCCTAACCTGAATTTCTTCGTTATATCGCAAAGCACCAACTGTATGAAAGAAAAAAACACATAAATGCTCCGATTTGTTTCGGAGCATTTATGTGTTTTTGGGATGAAAAAAATAACCCCCCCGGTGAGAAACCGAGGGGGGTTTGTTTACATCAGAGGAGGTGAAGCATCTGCTGCCGCGACGGACTCATTATTTTCGAGTTCGCAGAGGAACTCTTCCGATGGCGAGGAGCCAATGCATCTTTGCACGAACTCATCTGTTACCCGATAGAGGAGTCCGCCTGGGTCGTCGGAGATAAGCCATTCGGTTGCGAATTCATCGATGATTCTTTTTTGTCTTTCGTCCAACGAGCAAAGAATGCCGCCTCGCGAATACAGGCAATATACTTCATCCAGTGCAAACGGTTTCCAGATATCGAGTGATTTTTTCTTGCAGATTAAAAGGATCACTTCCGCTACTTGTTCATAAATGCGTTTGCGGAAGGCGTCGCCGATGTTTCGGCTTATATGCCTCGGTTTGATTGGATAGTCTTGCCCGTTTACTGCTATCCTCTTGGATAATTCAGTAGCTTTCATTAGTCACTCCATTAGTGATTTTTTATTGTACCGTTATAAAGAATAACATAAAGTATATTTTTGTGCAACCAAACAGGGCGATGGCTATGGACTTATCCCCAGTTTTTATTGGCTCAAATGATAGAATTATAGGGTAGATAATAAATATCGATACACGAGATTTAAATAATCTAAAATATCGAGTGCCGAGATATATAGGAAAATCAATGGATATAGAAGAAAAGGAGCAAAACATAGCAGAAGGGCATATAACGCTTAAAGAAGCGGCTGCTTTGTCTGGTTATGCGCCCGATTATATCGGCCAGCTTATCCGTAAGGGTCGGCTTTATGGCAAGCAGGTCTATTTTAAAACGGCATGGGTTACAACTGAGAATGCCCTCCTCGAATATATAAAAAAAGAGAAAAGCGGGGCGAAGAATGCGATCCCTGGTTCAGCTGCGGAAAAGATGCAGCGGTTCGAGAACCGGATGTTTTCCGAGTCGCGTCTTTCCAAATTTCTACAGGTTCTTTCGTATATCGGGATCGTCTTTTCAATCTTACTCTGTCTCGTCCTCTTTTATATTCTTTCGGTGAATATCGATCATGCTCTTGAACGCCGAGCCGTGCAACAGATCGAATCCCATGCGCAATAAACTTTCTATCATTTTTGTTGCAGTGATATTGGCTGCGGGGGCCGGGACTGCGTCTGGTGCCACGGGGGTTCCAAAAATTTTAAATTACCAGGGAAGACTTTTTGATCAGAATGGAAACTTGCTTGGAGGTACGGGGACAAATTACTGTTTTCGTTTTTCGATCTACGATGCTCCGACGCCTCCGAGCGGCACAAGACTGTGGCCCGCAGTAACTTCGTCGGTAATGACGATAAATGTAAAAAGCGGAGTGTTCAGCGCGGGAATCGGGGACACGGGCGCAGGCGGCGATGCACTCACGTTTAATTTTCAGGACACCGACACCGCGTATTTGAACGTGGAAGTCGCGCAGAAAGTGGACGCGCTTTGCACGGGGTCGAGCGAAGTTTTTGAGACGCTCAGCCCCCGCCAACGGATTGTAGCTTCGGGATATGCGATCAATTCTTTCACCGTCGGTGGATTTACTCCGGCACAGTCCGCATCAAGCGGGCAGATTCCCGTACTTACCGGGGACGCATTAGTGCTCGGGGGAACGAGCGCGCAGGTGAACGCGACGGGAACGAATACCCTTACGCTCCAGGGCGGCGTGGGAACCGGGGCAATCCAGTTTTTTGGCGCCTCGAATTTTATCACCTCAACCGGTACGCTCGTGCTTGCGGGGAACGCCAGCGCTGCTTCGCTTTTTGCAACGAATGTATCATCCACAAAAATTACTTTTACAAATGCCACGGGCTCGGGTAATTTCCAAGCCGGTTCGATAAATAACACGCCTATCGGGAGCGCGCTCGCTTCCACGGGAATTTTTACGAATGCGACCACGACCGGAACATTTACCGTGCAGGGGGCGGCGCTGCTGCAAAATGCCCTTACGGTAAGTGCCGGCGTTTCTGCGCTTCAGGGATTAACTTTTACGAACGCAACCAGTTCGGGAAATCTCCAAACCAACGCACTTACTGTTTCCGGCATCACCGGTTCGGCGCAATGCTTGCAGGTGGATACAAATGGAAAAGTTTCGGGAACCGGCACTACGTGTACGCCAACGGTCAAAACAGCGAGTTCTTCGATTTCCAAAGCGCTTGGAACGACGGAAACTTCGACGCTGAGCATCGCGATTACCCCGTCTGCGACTTCAAGCGAGGTGTGGGTTATTGCAACGGCCGTTGCGAATCTTGATGTGACGAACGCAGATCGTACGGTTACTTATCGCATCCGCCGGGGCGCGAGTTGCGCGGGCACGCAGGTCGGTACGGACGTCGCCGTGCTTTTGAATGACAGGAACTCCGCCAATAATAGCGTGGGAACATCGATTAGTTTTGTCGATTCGCCTGCGACGACCACCGCGCAAACCTACCAGCTGTGCGCGCTTGCGTCCG
>WNFP01004782.1_pt1 | contig 10869 bp, 8 predicted proteins | sample 5400201 | NCBI WGS metagenome assembly WNFP01 (sample SAMN13153355, study PRJNA577476) | soil metagenome | isolation source: 115 cm saprolite under Madrone tree | place: USA:California | collected 2016-06-14
AGGATAACGGCCTCTCGCCTCCCGTGATTCGCTACACGCACGCCGTTCTATCTTCTGCGCTCAAACAAGCGGTCAAGTGGGACATGCTCTTCCGAAATCCTGCCGCTGTCGTCGATCTGCCGAGACAAGAGCGCAAAGAAATGCGCGCGATGACGCCGGACGAAGCCTCCGCGTTTCTCGCGGTTGTGAGCGACACTAGAATGGCAGCGCTGTTCGTATTCGCTCTGACCACCGGGATGCGCCCGCAGGAATATCTCGCGCTCAAGTGGTCAGACATTGATCTCAACAAAGGGACTGCCACAGTTCGCCGGGCGATAGTCTGGAGCCAGAAGAAAGGCGTCGGCTGGCACTTTGACGAACCCAAGACTTCGCGCTCGCGTCGAACTATTCCGCTTCCTGCGTCAACCGTGAAGGCTTTGATTGAGCATAGGCGACGGCAAGGCGAGGAGAGACTGCGCGTAGGTTCTGAATGGCAAGATAATGGCCTCGTCTTTACAACGAAGTTCGGAAACGCCATCGACATCCCGACCCTGACGAAGCAATGGTTCAAGCCGGCGTTAGTGAAAGCGGAGTTGCCCGTGTTTCGGCTTTACGACTTGAGGCACACTCACGCCACGCTATTGCTCTCGAACGGCGAGAATCCGAAAGTCGCATCAGAGCGTTTGGGCCATTCGACGATCGTACTAACGCTCGACACTTATTCTCACGTCTTGCCAGACATGCAACAGGAAGCCGCGCGACGGATCGAGAATGTGCTGTTTCGCAAGGCTGGCATATAATACCCAGCAAGACCGCAAGAACTGTTCGGCGTGAGTGATGACTGACAGCCCGCGAATTCGTGCTTGGTATTTGAGTGCACCACGGTTGTTAGAGTTATTAGACATAACTCAACTGCCGACAGAGATTTTGCATGCCCTATACTCCCCAAATTCAATGGGGAGCAAGGCAATCCTCGCGAACGCGTTCGGTCCGCCTCTCTTAGATTTTCTTCGTCGAGAACAGGTTCTGCCGTTCTATCGACTCGTCATTGAACAGCGGTTATCCCCAGGCGTCCGATTTACTTATCAAGGGCATTTTTACGGCAAAGGCTTCGGCTCAAGAAATCGAACGCCACAGGTGTCGTTATCGGAAAACATCAACGAAATCCTGCCAGGGAAACGCTTGGTGGTGGAGTTTTCTAAGAGTGGGCTTGTGACAGATACAGCCTGGTCGCGTCTAAGCGGATCGACGAACCTCTTCGCGTTTTGTTCAGTCACTGAGATTGAAGATACGGTCGTGCGCGCGGTGCCTTATCTGATTGGCGATCTTGTCGAAGGAACAAGTGACCTTGGGTTACGGTTGTCCAACTGCCTTAGGCTTTACGTCCAGAGTATCGACCAATTCAAGAACATTGACTTTATGTGGACACCGTCCTCCCAAGAGTTCCAACAACTCAAAGCTGTTCCAGAAAGAACAGTGAAGGAGGTCTTTTGTAGTCTGCTATCTGAGTTCGAACCACCGAAGGATTGGGGCGGAGAGGAGTGCGACATTTTTACAAGTAATCTTTCCGTCGACGGCGAAAGGCAGACAGCTGCATTCCTATTGAAGGGACCTGCAAAGTTTCATGAGATGACTCTTGCCGATTGCGGTAAGAATGGAGATCAGATCTATCGACTCTACAACACGGGTGCCGATATCTTTGTGTTGCAACATTGCCATAGAGTGAGTCCAGCCGTCCGAAAAACAATGGAGGCCTTTTCTCTATCGCAATACTCGCAAAACCGTCGGTATGCAATTATAGATGGATACGACACCGCGAGGATTCTGCGTTACCAGGGAATTCTGCCTTTGCGAACACCTTCCTAACTGCTGGCACACTATAGGCACACAAAAAAAGGAAAGAGGCAGTTAGTTGAAGATCGCTGACTGCCGGTAACTATTTGATTCTGAATTGGTGCCGAGGGTGGGAGTCGAACCCACACGACCTTACGGTCAACGGATTTTAAGTTCGTTGCGGAGGCGCCTACCTCATTCTACTACGCATCACCAAGTAGTATTTACCGACGTTTCAGCCGTCAAAGCACGCTACGTCTGGCTTGGTATCAGCACGTAACTCCCTCATCTTCCCCTCATCTTTCGAGTGTCATTACGGACGAAGCAGACCACTAGGATTTGCCGCTATTAGGTTGAGAACTTGGAATGCAAAGTCGCCGAGTCGTTGACCTGATGTCGTGTTGACACAACTATTATAAATTGTCACGTCAAAGCTACTGCGGTAATAGCTTGGTCGATTTCCACTGGATTTCTTCAATCGAGGTGTCGAGTTTTCGAGGACTTTACCTGCTAAATTAACCGCGCGGGAGAGCAGCCAATGTATGTTTTGTTGAGTCGTTAAATGTAGCCGGCTTCCACCGCCTTCAAAACGGCACGCGTGCGATCTCGCACACCTAGCTTGGAAAGAATGTTCGATACGTGATTCTTGATCGTCCCTTCGGCTACTCGCAGGGCATTTGCTATTTCGCGATTGCTGTAGCCGCCACTCATTAAGCGCAAGACCTCCAGCTCTCTTTCGGTCAGTGCATTGGCATGCGTGAGGCTGGGAAAATCGCTCGAAGCATTTTCAAACCGCTTAATAATACGCTCAGTGACTGCCGGCCGCAGGAGGGTTCCGCCGCTGAAAACAGTTCTGATCGCCCCCACCAATTGCTCAAGCGAAACGTCCTTTAGCAAGTAACCTTTTGCGCCAGCGCGAATTCCGTCAAGCGCAATCGCGTCATCGTCAAACGTGGTCAGAATTATCGTCGGAGGTAGCTCCACGGAATCTTTCAATTCATTAAGTACCTCCAGGCCGTTGCGTCGCGGCATGCGAACATCGAGAAGAACGACGTCGGGTTTCGAATTCCGGATTACTGCAGTTGCCTCCTCGCCGTCGGCGGCTTCCGACACGACCTCGATGTCCTCACTAAGCTCGAGCAGGCTTCTGATGCCTTGCCGAACAAGTGTTTGATCATCAACGAGACAAACTCTAATCATGAAACGGCCTCAGTTATCGGCACCCACGCGTCTACGCGAAAGCCCTGCCCTTGCGCGGAGTCAAATTGGATTCGTCCGCCTATCTGTTCCAATCGTTTACGCATTCCCAATAATCCATTTCCCATTTCGATCGATTTTGCGCCGCGCCCATCGTCCCGCACTCTGACCTCGATATCGCTATTTGTCTTTTCAATTCGAATCCACAGATTCTTGGCGTTGGAATGTCTTAGCGTGTTTGTGATGACTTCCTGTACGCAGCGAAGAATCGTATGCGCGCAAGCCGGGTTTGCGACTCTCAGGGGGGCACACACATCCAAATGAATTCGCGGAAAAGGAAGCTCGGCGACTAACTCTTCTATGGCGCCCCTCATATCGATCTCTGCCTCACCCTGAACTGCGCTAACAACGCTGCGTACATCTTGAAGAATAGACTTTGCCAACGCCTGCGATTTCTCGACATGAGTCAGAGCTTTACCCTTACAGACGTGTTTGGCGACTTCCAGGTGAATATTCAAAGCCGTTAAGTTGTGACCGAGAATGTCGTGCAGATCGCCTGACATACGTGCCCGTTCGTTGACTCGACTGCTTTCTTCGAGCAACTCACGAGTGGCGCGTAACTCGGCGTTAGTGCGCATCAAGTCCTGGCGTGCCCGCGACTCTCGTTTGGCAATAGTCGCAGTGACAAATGCAAAAAGCTGAAAGCCCAGAGACGTATTGGTCGCGAACATAGTTAGATTCGACAGATGACCCAAATACAGAATTGTTGAAAGAGCCGCAGTTTGTGCCAGTAGCCAAATAAGGGTGGGCCATGGGGCCAGAAGAGAGGGCAGTTGCCAGGCGACAATTACCAATAGAATGCCAATCGAGTAACACGGTATCAAGTAAAGCATCACCAGGGTCGCCACCGTCTGCAAAGCAATCAACGGCACATACAATGCTCTATTGGACCGCCCTTTGTAGGTGAAGTCACTAGTAACTGATGAAGTGATCCAGAACGAGACTCCGAAGAGGCCAAATGCGATGACCCACACGATGAGCCGCGCAGCCGTAGTTTCATGAGGATACCGCAATACATCCAGGACCGTCGGGACGCTCGCTATCAACCAAACTGAGACACCGATTAACCTGAGTATTGGGCGGTGAAGCAGAGATAGATTCATCGTATCGATTATAAGCCGCCTGGCTTTCTGTTTCATATGCCAAAAGTAATGGTTTCGCGTCGTGACTTTAGGCACTGGCAAAGGTTCGCCCCCGAATCTATTATTACTGCCCAAGCCGTTCGACAACAACGAGGAAAAGGCCACGGCTCGCTGACTTCCCCCGAAATATGACGCAGCAAAATAAATAAGCAACGCCAGAAAGACGACAGATGAAAAAAATTACCACCGATTTCAACACGAATATTAACCGTCGGGTTTGCTATGCTGCTGTTCATTTCAGTCGCCCGGGCGCAGTCGGTTTCCGACGCTGACTTAATCAAACAAACCGCTCTCGATTACATCGAAGGGTGGTACGAAGGAAATGCTGAGCGCATGGAAAAAAGCGGTGCACCCTGACTTGGCCAAGCGACTCGTGCGCACCGATCCTAAAAGCGGACGCAGCGCGCTGAGCCAAGCGGGCGCGATGGGTCTCGTACAGGCAACGCGCGCTGGCGTCGGCAAGCAATATCCAAAGGACAAACAACAGAAGGATGTCACCATTCTGGATGTCTTCGAGAATGCCGCCAGCGTGAAGGTCGTTGCGGCAGATTGGATAGATTATATGCACATGGCCAAATTCAACGGGCGTTGGGTCATTGTCAACGTGCTATGGGAGTTGAAGCCGCCTAAGAGATAGAGCCATTCCCGTGATGAAGTGCCCGCGATTCAGACTGGGAGCCCAGTAGCCAAGAAACAAGCTCATGCTTCTTAGACTTGCCGTTATTGCTTTTCTACTCGTCGTGGTAGATATACACGGACCTTGTGCGGCATTGCGCTTCGTGAGAAACAAGCCAGAACATTTTGATTTCGCTGACCAGCGAGTATTGCCTCCAACGTTCGGAATGGGAGAGTTCACATTGGAGATTTGGATTAAACCAGACGCCTCTTATCCTGTCGGTCGTACGGACCGCTCCTCGATAAATCAACTGCAGAACTGGAGCGAAGCAGACCCTCGTCCATATGGAACTCCCGATTGGTGGTTTGCCGGCAATTTCTTATTGGATGGCCACACGCGACCCGACGGCTTCACGCCGGACAAAACCCGTGAAGGCACGTTTAGTTTGCAATTCTACGGCGGCGGCCGGCTTCGATGGATGTTTGCCGACGATGCTGATGTTGTGCCGGTAGGAAAGGTGTGGTCGGTACAGGCTTATCCGGCGGCGAGCACCCCGTCGCTGCTGGATAACAAATGGCATAACATTAATTGCGTCCGAAGGTGGATCAAGGATTCCAAGTCGCAACTGGAGCTATGGATTGACGGAAAACTTATCGCTTCTCAGGTTATACCGATGCGAATTAACATGCGACAATTTTGGGACGCGTTGCCACACCCGCGAAATCCGAAAACCGTAGGGGGATGGTGTTGGGGGAGTGAGGTAATGACGGCGTGGGAATATTACTTTACCCAATATGAAGATTATAAGGGACTATTGGCTGACGTTAGATTATGGGATCGAGCAAAATCGGAAGCTGAAATCCAAAGGAATTGGGCGAAGCCGATTACAGGCTCCGAACCTGGACTCGTTGGATATTTTCCGCTAACGGAAAACACCGGGACTGTCGCACGGGACAGAATTGATCCGGCGCGGACTATCATTCTTCACAATTCCCAGTCCGAGTCCTGGGCTGATCAAAATCCATTGGCACCTCCAGCAGCAAAGTAGCTGAAAATTTCCTGTCGAGGAGAAAGTCATGAACAAGACAAGAACGTTTGCTACGCTGCTGGTCTTTCAGCTGACTGTGGTCGCACAAACGCCGAACACACCAGCCCGGGCTTCGGACGTCTTAGCTCAATCCGCTTCTCAATCAGCATTCAATCCGTTTCCTGACGGAATCGCGAGTCGTTATCACTTCGACCTGGCGCGACTCTTCTTCCGGTCGCCAGATGAAGAAGCCGCCGCCCGGCGTCTGTTGATGTTGCGCCTCGAACGATTTCGGCGAGCCGCTTCAGAGTTTCCGCCATCCGCTGTTGATTTGCTTCATGCACTTCAGGAGGAGGATTCGCTTCTTCTAGAAGTTACTCGGCACTCCGCGTATCTGGAGCTTCGATACTATTCGGATACGCGAAACTCTGATGCTCAACAAACTGAGGACACGTTGCGCTCGGCTGCAGGCCAGGCCTTTGCAGTATTCGAGAATCGCTTGGTTACACGGCCAGATTCTTTCTTCAAACGAATGGAAAGAGCAGAACCGACTCTGCGGCGCTATCACTTCGCAATCGCAAACGCCCGGCGGACGGCATTTCATCAGCTCACGCCCGAAGGCGAGCGTGCACTCGAGGCGTTAGGCCCGATGGCTTCAGGAGGTGGCGCGCGACTGTTTTCTACCGCGCTTAATGCGACCGATTTCGGTGTGGTCCAGACATCCTCCGGCCCGTTGAGCGTTGCGCGTGACTACGCTGCGATCGCTAGTAACCCTGATCGTAGTGTGCGCCGAGAGGGTTACTTGAGTAACGAAGAAGGCTTGGCGCAGCAGCGCGACGTGTATGCAGATATTCTCGTGCGAACCGCTACGGCGCTTAACGCGGCCGCGCGTTTACGCCGCTACGCTGACTATAGTGAGGAGTCCTACGGGGATCGCTTTCTTGATCGGGCACAGGTGGTCTCATTCCTAAACTCACTAGCGGCTCACGCAGAAATCAACAAGCGGATCGAGCGCGCCGTTATAGATCACTATCGTAAGATTCTTGGCGTCGACACCATTCACGTATGGGACCTTAGAGCGCCAGAGCTAGGCATAGAAGTCCCACGATTAACGATCACGGAAGCGACTCGGGCGGTCCTGGAAGCCACTCGCCCCCTCGGCGAGAACTACACGCGGGAACTCGCGCAACTATTCGATCCGGCGAACGGCCGGCTCGACGTCGCGCCGGGTCCAAATCGCGCAAACCGCCAAGGCTTCTCGACTGGATTCGTCGGCTTTCCGAGTGTGTTCTATCAAGGCGCCTTTCGTGGATACGTCGAGGACGTAGTCACGCTCGCACACGAGTCTGGCCACGCCGTGCAGAACATGCTGATGACAAGGGGGCACGTGCTTCCGCGATACGCCACGGGACCTGCCTACTTCACTGAATCCTTCGCCGGGCTTTGTGAGCTGCTCATTCTGGAGTATCTGTACAGGAACGCACCCGATCGGCCTCACAAGATCTATTACCTGCAGCGACTCATCACTCAAGGCGCTGAGGTTTTTCGCAGCGGCTGGGAATCGCTTGTAGAGCAACAGTTGTTCGATAGCACTGCTGCCGGAAAACAGTTAAGCGGGGACGATATCGAGGCGATTACGCAAGCTACGGCTTCGCGGTTTTCGATCTGGTTCGGCCCAGGGAGCGAACGGCGGCTGGCTTGGATTCAGCCGACGCAGTTCTTCACTTGGCCGCTGTATCGTGTGAACTACGCGTACTCGAAGTTACTGGCGCTACGTTATTTTGGACTGTTTCGTACTAAACCCAGGCAATTTCAACGGCGTTACATGACTCTCCTGAGTAACGGGTACGATGCGCCGCCCGATGCGCTACTCCGACGCTTCGTCGGCAATGGTTTGGGTGATCCAGAGTTGATTGATAATGCGGTGAGTGTATTGGATTCCTGGCTTCATGAGCTAGAGGCTTTGTATCGGTCTTGATTTTTGTCGATCAACTGCGCGAGGAAAAATGTCGGGACTTTCTGAGATCTGGTTCGCGCAGTGGCCTTCGAGTGATCCCCGCACTTTGCGATTTGTTGGATGTGACCACTCCGAATGTTCGCAAGTGACTCGCTGCGGCGCAGATCCTTTGATTCATGCTGCGGCGTCAAATCAAAAGGCGGCTCTCTCTCTAGGTAAAATCCATGAATGTTGAGGCATTCGATTTATGAAAATGAAAATGATTATTTTAACGCTCTTTTTTCTGGTGACCTTTCCCTCCACATCTCACGCGCAAACAACTGCTGTGTCGGCTACCGATTTTGCCGCGATTAAACAGACTGCGCTCGACTACATCGAAGGTTGGTATGAGGGAAGCCCCGAGCGGATGGAGCGTGCCTTGCACCCTGAGCTCGCGAAACGAATCGTGCGGACTGATCCCAGGAGCGGCAGAAGCGGACTCAGCCAGATGAGCGCGATGTCGCTTGTGCAGGGAACTCGCTCGGGAGGCGGTAAGAACACCCCGAAAGAGAAGCAAGAGAAGGACGTCACTATCTTGGATGTCTTCGAGAACGCGGCGAGCGTAAAGATTGTGGCCTCTGATTGGGTTGACTACCTGCACATGGCTAAGTGGAACGGGCGTTGGGTGATCGTGAACGTACTATGGGAGCTGAAGCCGAAGGAGAAATAGGCATGCAGAAGAATCTGACTGGGCGCGGGAGAATCAACCGGCCCAGTTAATTCAAGTTCTTTTTCTGATTTAGCGAACAATGTCCTGGCGGGAGTTCAAGTGCTCAAAGAGGGGCGGGGACATAACTCGTTGCTTGGACTCGCGCCGCGCCGGTCAATTGGAGCGTTATCCTGCTCCGAAAACCGTTTCGGCAGACCTCTGCTTTTCACACAAGAGCTAGATTTATTAGACCGCTTTGATTCCATATTTATGCCAGAAAAACACATAGCTCTGCAACCGTTTCCTGCGCTATCCCGACGTGGGGCAGCGAATTCTTCAGGCCTTTAATGGCCGATTGACTCTCACGGCGTCGCGCTTCGGCAAAAAAGGTTAATCCGCGGATCGAAAGCACTCCTCATGGATTGTCGTTCCCGGAATTTTCTAATTTAGCCTGGCACTGAAAATGGGGAAGGGTCACTAACTGATTTTCGTTTTGACATTCCAATCTGGAAATGTGAAGCACCTCTGGATGGCCACTCATGATTCAAATGAAGCTCTCAAAGATTCATTGACGTTTCCGCACCGAGTCTTATCGATGAGGGACTCTCCGCATCCACCTGAGCCGCGATTTCCTCAGCAATTTGAACGAAAACTAGGTGCGCAACGGACTTTACTCCGTTGCGAAAACTCAGACTAAAATTATGAGTGTTTGTAAGTTATTGAAATGACTGGTGCCGGGGGGCGGGATTCGAACCCGCACCCTCATACGAGGAACGAATTTTAGGCCCGTTTCAGCACTACTGACCTAATGGTACTGCGGATGACCAAGCAGTATTTACCGGCGTTTCAGCCGTCAAAGCAAATTAGGTAAGACTTGGTCCGAACTCGTAAGTCCCTCATCTTCCCCTCATCCTGGAGGCCATCATGATCGTCCTATCTGGCTCCCCACACTGGACACTCTTCGCAACTTTTTCTTGATGCCCACTACGGAAATGCTCATGGCGTTCCAAACAGTGCGTGACCTCGTGTTGTATACAATCAATGATTCGACCTTGGGGTTATGAATCCGGCAACCTAACATCGCGCCTGTTGCGTTGTGACTACATTTACTAACATTTATTGCGGATCGCAGCCCGTTACCTTTGCACCAAAATGCGCCTGTTACTGCCTCTTTCCATTTAAGACCGACACAGTTTTCCCCACATCTCGGATTGGAAATACTACACGCAACAAAGACCTTCTGGCTCCGTACTATGAACGCGCATTCAAGGTCACTTCATTGCTTATCGTGGAGTGACATAACCTAACATTCTCATCAAACCACATGATGAAGGATGCCGAATCCTTCTACGACGACAGTGTGAGGCGCAAGGAATAAAGTGCGCGTGGCTTCATCGTTCCTTAGCGCATAAAGGGGTTAGGGCTCATTTCGGAACCTGCCAAAGAGTCCTCCATCCCTTGGACGCTTCGTCCCACTCCTCAAGAATTTCGACGAGTGGCTCACCCTCGAGACCTATCTGAGAGCCGCCGCCAGCCAGCACTGAGTGATCTTGTGCGAGCGGCTCGAAGAAGTATTTGTAGAAGCGCAATTTGCTGTTGCTCGGATCTTCTCCGTCACCATTGAAGGCCATGAATGCTGAGTCCACAACATTTGAAGTGAGAATTGTAGCCCTCAACTCACAGTTGTTCCCCCACTCTGGAAGAATTTGAAGAGCATCGCGAGTAGTATCGGGACTATCCCACTCCTCGTACGAGCACCAGTGATATACGGGCTTGGAGCGAAGCACCGGGAGCGTCTGAACTGGAACCATCGGGAGTCTTCCGGTTCGTTGAATGTAGGCTTTAGTGGACTCGCTCGTTCCACGGACGTGAGCGTTTGAATCCATCATCCGATATAGGCAGCTCTCTATGGTCTCTATTCCAATTATCTTGAGCTGTGGGAATGCAGGGTTCGGAGGCATAACGGTCACGGGATATAGACGTTCGTACGCTTCCATTCCACCCACCCATTCATTGACGTGTTCGAGACTCCGGAGGAGAGCGCGTCTTCCTTCAGGTTTCTGTGTCTTGAATATTTTCGACAATTCCTGTGTGCGATGGTTTCCGAACTCGTCGACAAGTCTTGAGCAGATGATCAGAAATCCTTCAAGAGCCTTCTCCGTCAATAGTCCCTCTAGCATAATAACAAGCGTTTCCGCTTGATCCCTGGTTATTGGATCGTCTTCGGGATGCCATCTTTTGAGCAAGTGCAGCATATCGAGCGGACCCTCTGTGAGCCCAACGGGCGGGTCGCCGCGCGCAAAGCCATTCTGGCGGTGGCGCAAGTCGACGCCCTCGTAAGACAGCCGTTTTGTTACACGTTGCGCGGAC